>OLNS01000585.1_pt1 | contig 32382 bp, 28 predicted proteins | sample 1673031 | NCBI WGS metagenome assembly OLNS01 (sample SAMEA3136748, study PRJEB25190) | human gut metagenome | biome: human gut; feature: human-associated habitat; material: faeces | place: Austria | collected 2013
TGCCAACAAATTATTCTTCGCTCAAGTTCGCTTTGGGGCTTGGCTTTTTATTTGCAGCTTTATGAAACCGTGTGAGCAACAGAACGCCGATCAAAATAAATGCCGGAAAAACCGCGGAAAACAGCATGCCGCTCTTTAAACCGAGTTGGTCCGTAGTGAGATTCGGGAAAGATGCGGCGATTTTTGCATTGCCGGAAACCGCGCCGCTCACTGCGCCCATCAATGCCGGGCCCACAGAGCAGCCCACGTCGCCCAACACCGCCAAAATGCCGAACATCGCCGTACCGCCCTTCGGGTATCTATAAATCGAATGGAATTATCCTGTCTTTCTCTGAAAATGATAAGCAACTTCTTATGCAAAAGGTTTTGTTGATATTGCTTCGCACAATTCAGAACTCTTTTACGTGCGTCTTCTTTTGTAAACTTCATAAATAGTTCGGAAATCCTCCATAAAGAATAACGGTTAGACTACATATACATAGATTTTCCTGAAAGATCATAAATAATAGATATGGAAAGAGAGAGCAATAGCACCATTGTACTATATACTCCCTCTTTGTGGCTAATTTTAATGTTGTCTGCCAACGACCGGTAAAATACCGGTAAAAATATCGGATTTTAGTGTTGTCCGCCAACGGTCAATCACAGGATTGACAAGCATATCAGATTTTAGTGTTAGCCCACTGGAAAAGCACGCTTTTCCTACTACTATTATTATAGGCAGAGCAGATTTTTATGTCAATAGAAATCATAAATCATTCCCAGATATTCTCCAAATGCGGTGCCGCAAAACATGTATTCGGTCTGACGCAAACATTTTTTTGATAGAACGATATATCGACAGGGTGTTGACAAAATATAAAAAAGTGCTATAATTTATTTCAACAATAAAAGGGAGTAGCCAGCACCGAGAGGTGGTTTGAAACCGTCACCCCGACAAGCAGCCAGATGATAATCGATTTGCTGCAGATGTCCGTATTAAATGAAACGCGCGAGACTTTTATTGCAGCTGTCAGGCTGTAATAGAGGCCTCGTTTTTTGTTTCATTGGAAAGGGTGTCCATAGGAAACAAAAACACCCGGGGGAAAAGCACTTTTCCGGAAAAGTCGCCTGACAGCGACCGAAGCTATTTACTTTACGAGTCCACCAGACCGGTGGAGAAAAGGAGAATGAGTATGTTTACAGGAATTAGTTTAGGAGCTGTTGTTGCCATAATCGCAGTGATCGCGCTGCTTGGAATTATCGCTTCCGGGTATGTGAAAGCACCTCCGGACACGGCGTATATTATTTCCGGCCTGCGCAAAAAGATCATTATCGGGAAATCGAGTATCAAGATCCCGTTTCTGGAACGTCTTGACAAGCTGAGTTTAAAGCTGATCCCGATCGATGTGAAGACAGAAGCAGCGGTGCCGACGGCGGATTACATCAACATTCAGGTGGACGCAGCAGTTAACGTCAAGGTTTCCAGCGAGCCCGAAAAATTAAAGCAGGCAGCAGAAAACTTCCTGAATCAGAACACCCAATACATTGCGCAGGTAGCGAGAGAGGTTCTGGAAGGCAACATGCGTGAGATCGTAGGCCGCATGCGTCTGGAGGAAATGGTCAGCGACCGTCAGAAATTCGCGGACCTGGTAAAGGAAAATGCCGAGCCTGACCTGGCTGCCATGGGTCTGGACGTTGTCAGCTTCAATGTGCAGAACTTTACGGATTCCAATGGTGTCATTGATGACCTTGGTATCGACAACATTTCCCAGATCAAGAAAAAGGCAGCGATTGCAAAGGCTGAGGCAGAAAAAGAAATCGCGGTAGCAAAGGCGGAAGCGGATCGTCAGTCCAACGACGCGCGGATCAATTCCGAAAGAGAGATCGCCATCAAGAACAACGAGCTGGATATGCAGAAGGCAGAGCTTCAGAAAAACGCGGACAGCAAGCGGGCGGAAGCAGATGCGGCATATGAGATCCAGAAAGAGGAACAGCGAAAGACCATCGAAGTAACTGCGGCAAATGCCAACATTGCAAAAGAGGAACGTCTGGTGCTCTTAAAACAGCGTGAAGCAGAGACGATGGAAAAATCGCTGGATGCACAGGTTAAGAAAAAAGCGGAAGCGGAGAAATTCGAACGTCAGCAGAAAGCGGAAGCAGAGCTGTTTGAACGCCAGAAAGAAGCGGAAGCAAAGAAATTTGAAACGGAAAAGGCTGCAGAGGCGCAGCGTGCGAAGGCGGAAGCAGATCTGTTCTCTAAAGAACAGGAAGCCAAAGGTATCCGCATGGTCGGCGAAGCCGAAGCAGAAGCGATTCGCGCCAAAGGTGTTGCGGAGGCGGAAGCGATGGAAAAACGTGCGCAGGCTTATCAGAAATACAACAACGCGGCAATGGCGGAAATGCTCATCAAGGTGCTGCCCGATATCGCAGGCAAGATCGCAGAGCCTCTGACCCAGATCGACAAGATCACGATCATCGGCGGTTCGGACGGATCAAACGGCGTGGACCAGGTAGCAGGAAACGTACCGGCAGTGATGACAAAGCTGTTTGAAACCATGAAAGAAACCGTGGGCATCGACCTTGCGGAAGTTGTAAAAGCGGGAACCTATGATGCAAAAGTGAACCGCAATATTACGATCAACGCAGACGGAGCAAAGCAGGCAGCGGAGGTATTGAAGCAGGAAACTGCTGCAGAAGCATCGGCGGAAATCGCAGAGTAAACAGCTTGGATTGTATTGAAAAAATGTTTTAAACGCATATAATAGAGATATGATAATTGGATGCGGCATACTATAAGGGGAGGTGTTAAATATAGCAACTTCGAGTATTAAAAAGAACTTTTTGGTTTCTGGAGAAAAACAGGCAGAATTGTTTGCGGATGCGATTGAAAGTTCCTATATGGAATCTCTCTGCAGAAAGACGGAAAATGAGTTGAGAATTACCCATCTGCGCGGAGCAGAAGACATCAGAAAGTTTATGGCGAAGAGAAAAGAGGTAAATGCTTAACGAGGTTACAGTGTTAAACATTCGTGAGTATTTGGCTGCAACAGAAAATGGAAGATTTGGAGAGGAGGAATTGAAAGAACTTCTCTCCGAATTTTCCTGCAGTAAAAACGCCGATGTTGAACGATTTTTAAAGGAACAGGCGATAGAATTTACAAAGAAGAATCAGTCAGTAACGTATTTGGTATTCCACAGTCAGGATGCTTCGCTGGTAGGCTACTTTACGCTGGCGATTAAACCGATTTGCGTCAGTGCGGAGAAGTTCAGTAACACGACGAAACGTAAAATAGCCAGAGTCAGTGAGCAACGGGAAAATGAACTTACATATACGCTTTCTGCGTATCTGATTGCTCAGCTGGGAAAAAATTTTAGAAATGGGGCAAATCGGAAAATTACAGGAAAGCAGTTGCTTCAGGCAGCTGTTGATACCATTCTGAAATTACAGTATATGACCGGAGGCATGGTATTTTTTCTGGAGGCAGAAAATGAAGAGCATCTGATGCAGTTTTATGAAGTGGAAAATGGATTTAAAAGATTTGCAGTAAAAGAAACGAATCATAGAGCGAAGAAATCGCAAAAATTGATTCAATTGCTAAAAGTTCTATAACAGAAAATCCCGGCAAAGCCCCTGAAAAAGGCTCTGCCGGGATTTTTTTACGGAAGTGCTTACGCGTTCTTTCCCTGCCCCTGCGGTGCATTGCGCAGGGTATCCTTCTGCATCCATTTTCCACGCTTATAATAGAGGATAAACAAGATCGATGTAATAGTCCAGGTCAGTGGATAGGAAAATGCCACTGTTGCGACCTCGTGTCTGAGGGGAACGGCAATCGTGATCCAGAGGATTCTCAGGACACAGACCCCAAAGCAGGTCAGCAGCATCGGGAAAAAGGAATCCCCGCAGCCGCGGCAGGTACCGGAAAGGATTTCGATGCAGATGTAAGTGATGTAGGCGGGAGAAACGACACGCATCATGCCGATGCAGATGTTGATGACATTGGCATCGCGTGTGAATAAAAGCAGGATCGTTCCGCCGAAATTCAAAACGATAAAGCTGAGGAAAAGGCTGGTCACGGCAGCAAGACCGAGACAGATGCGGACACTTTTTTTGATACGGTCGTATTTTCCGGCACCGAAATTCTGCCCGGCGAAGGTTGTGATGGAAACGCCGTAAGCACCCATAATCATCCAGAAAATACTGTCCACTTTTCCATAAGCGGTCCAGGCTGCGATCGTATCGGTTCCGAAGGAGTTGATGGAAGACTGGATCAGCAGGTTGGAAATAGAATACATTGCGGACTGCAGACCGGCAGGCAGACCGATTTTGATGATATCAAATAAAAGATCGCGGTGAAACCGGATTTTGGAAACGATCAGGCGATAGGAATCCTGGGTGCGCAGCAGGGCGATCAGGGTCAGGATCGCGGAGAAAAACTGGGACGCAATCGTTGCAATCGCAGCTCCGGCAACGCCCATGTCGAGCACTGCGACAAATAAAAGGTCGAGCACAATGTTGACCAGACAGGAAGCGATCAGGAAATAGAGCGGCCGTTTGGAATCGCCGACAGCGCGCAGGATACCGGAGCCCATGTTGTAGATCATGGACGGAATCGTGCCGAGATAATAAATTTTCATATAGGTCAGGGAAAGGGAAAGGATGTCGTCCGGCGTTCCCATCGCGGTCAGGGCAAAGCGTGCGGAAACAAGACCGAGCAGCATAATTACAATGCCGCCTGCAATTGCCAGTGCAATAGCGGTATGAACGGAATCACTGACCCTACGCCGGTTGTCTGCGCCGTAATACTGGGAAATGATAACAGTTGCACCGGAAGAAAGCCCGACGAAAAAGCCGACGAGCAGGTTGATAATCGTGGAAGCAGAGCCCCCAACAGAGGCAAGCGCTTCCTTGCCGACAAAGTTGCCGACGATGATCGCATCCGCAGTGTTATAGAGCTGCTGAAAAAATGTTCCAAATAAAATAGGGAAAAAGAAAATCAGAAGCTGCTTCCAGATGACTCCTTCAGTGATCTGATTTGTTGTGTTTTGTGCTGCCTGCTTACTCATAAAGTAAAAAAATCCTCCGTTTTTAAATACTACACAAGGTCAGTATAGACTTGTCTGCAAAGAAACACAAGACACTATGTAAAACATCGAAAAAATGCTATACTTAGTGTACAGTTCACGAAGGGAGCGCCGCTTTATGAGCAAAAATAGAAATCGAACCAGACGGATTTACGGAATCATTCTGACATCGTTTATTATCATATGGATAGGAAGTGTTTCTCTCCAGATGCTGAGCAATCGGCATAATGCCTGGATCGCCAGCGAGATGATCCTGCAGCAGCTGGAGGACGTGATCGAAGAAAATAAAGAAAGCTATCAGACGCTTCTGGAAACCCTGAAGGAAGAGTATACGCTGCGGGCAGAGACTGTGGCAAATCTCCTTGAAATGGAAGGAAGACTATATCAGACCACAGAGGAGTACCGCAAGATCGCAAAACAGCTGCGTGTGGACGAAATTCACATTATCAATACGGGCGGATGTATCGTGGCAGGAACAAATCCGGAGTATTTTGGCTACAGCTTTTCTTCCGGCGAACAAATGGGATATTTTAAGCCCATGCTGACAGATAAAACGCTTTCCATGTGTCAGGATATGGTGCCGAATACTGCAGAAGGCAAAATGATGATGTATGCCATCGTCTGGAATTCTTCCGGTACGGCCATGATCCAGATTGGCATTACTCCCAGCCGACTGCTTGCAAAAATGAACAGTGCCAGCGTGGAAAATTTGGTTCGGCAGATGCCGATTACCTCCGGAATGAATATCTTTCTGCTAAATGCCAGCACAGGAAAAATGCTTGCAACCACGCGGCAGGATGTATTGCTCTATGAGCTGCAGGATTCCGACCGGCTGGAAGAAGGAAACCTGCAGGAAGGAAAGCGGTATCGGACCAGTGTGAAAATCAGTGACAGACAGCAGTATCTGGTCTATGAAAAATATGGGGAATATAATCTTGCAGTTTCCTACGACATTTTAGAGGCGAACCAAAATCTGATCTATGTTGCAGCAACCATGTTTCTGGTATTGGTGCTTTCTTTTTTGATCATTTTTTATATTACGGAGCGCTCGGTCGCTGCGATTGATAAAAATGAAGAGGAGTTAAAGCAGGCGAAGGAGGCGGCAGAGCGTGCAAATGCAGCAAAAACCGGATTTTTGTCCCGAATGTCACATGATATCCGGACACCGTTAAACGGCATTATCGGAATGATCGAAATCAGCGACCGCCACAGGGAGGACAGAGCGCTGGTGGATGCAAACCGTGCGAAGGAAAAGGTTGCGGCAAAGCATCTGCTGGAGCTGATTAACGATGTACTGGAATTTAACAAGCTGGATGAAGAAAACCTTCAGCTTACGAAAGAGCCGTTTTGTTTAAAAGAGCTCTGGCAGGAAATTATCACGATCGTGGAACCCCGGGCAGCAGATAAGGGAGTTCTTTTAAAGTATGAAGAACAGATAGAAGGTACAGCAGTCGGCTGTGTGCTTGGAAGCTCTCTGCATGTCAGACAGATCTTTATCAATATTTTGGGAAATGCGATCAAATATACGGATGCCGGAGGATATGTCCTGTGTCAGGTGACTATAAAGGCTATCGGGGAAAACCTGATATCCTGTCAGACAGTGATTTCGGATAACGGGATCGGCATGAGCACAGCATTTCTTCCCCATCTGTTTGAACCCTTTTCCCGGGAAAATACCGATAAAAAAAGTGTAACCCAGGGAACCGGACTGGGAATGTCCATCGTCAAGCATCTGATCGACAAGATGGACGGAACTGTTACGGTGGAGAGCAAAAAAGGAGTTGGAACCATATTTACGGTCACGCTCCTGTTTGAAGGGCTCAAGGAACAGGAATGTAAGAAAATCGAAGAAGAGGATCAGAACGTGGATCTTTCCGGAATGCGTGTGCTTCTTGCAGAGGACAATGAACTGAATATGGAGATTGCGGAAACCTTTCTGACAGATGCAGGTGTACAGGTCACAAAGGCATACAATGGAAAAGAAGAGGTGGAGCGATATCTGGAGCAGCCGGCAGGTACCTTTGATGCGATCCTGACCGATCTGATGATGCCGATCATGGACGGCTGCGAGGCGGCACGGGCGATCCGCAGCAGCGGCCGTGCAGATGCCGAAAGTATCCCCATCATTGCTTTGACGGCCAACGCCTTTTGGGAGGATGCAGAACGGGTGAAGCGGGAAGGAATGAATGAGCATCTGCCCAAACCGCTGGACGTTGGGAAAATGCTTTCCGTATTGGCAAAATACAGGAAATAGGGGCTGTGACGGAAGCATTTTTGGAAAGCTTTCCGGCTTGTCAAATACCCGGTTCTGACATACAATACTGATATGCGGCAGGAAATGGGGCCTTTTCGAACATGGAAAAGATGGAGGACAAAATGCCGATATTTCAAACAGTTGCTGCGGCATGCCGCGCCGCAGGAGAAAAGTTAAGATCCTGGAAACAGAAAAAAAGAACAGACCGGCTTTGGAAAGTGGTTTTATGGGGAATTCTGTGGGCAATGCTATGCCCGACGCTAGGGGCCTGTGGGGCACAGCGGGAAGAGCTCTTTTTGTCGGAAAAGGAAAGCATAGCCTATGGGGATGGAAGCTACGTAGCAGAATCCGATGTCGAAGACACGGATCAAAACCGGGAGGCTGAGACAAATGCCGGGAATACAGACCAAAACCGCGAGGTTGAGTCAAATGCCGGGGACACGGATCAAAACCGCAAGGCTGAGCCAAGTGACGGAAGCACAGGCCGTACAGAGCTCTCCGATGCTTCCTCAGAGGAAGCAAAAACCCTTGTGGTGCACATCTGCGGAGCAGTATCCGCTCCGGGGGTCTATGAGCTTCCGGCAGGCAGCAGAATTATAGACGCCGTGGAGGCCGGAGGCGGTTTTTTACCGGAAGCGGATGAAGCATGCTGCAACCTGGCGGAAGAAATCGTGGACGGTTGTCAGATTTATATCATGACAAAAACGGAAAGCTGCGCCGACGGACAGACAGAAAAGAAAGCCGGGATCCAGACTTCGCCGGACAGCGATATGCAAACGACAGACAGAAATGTGCGAAGCAACAGCGCTCCGGCCTTGGAGAACGGTCTGGTCAACCTCAACACAGCGGATATCGCTGCACTCATGACGCTGCCTGGAATCGGGGAAAGCCGGGCAAAGGCGATCATAAGCTATCGGGAGCAGCATGGAGCGTTTGCGCAGATTGAGGATATCATGAAAATCAGCGGAATCAAGCAGGCTGCATTTTCAAAAATCAAAGATAAAATTACAGTTTAATCATAGACAGAAAGAATCCGGACAAACAGCGAGAAACGGATTGTCCGGTCGGGAAAAGGGAGAAACATGGCAAAGAAAGTTTTGGTTGTGGACGATGAAAAGCTGATTGTAAAAGGAATCCGGTTCAGCCTGGAGCAGGACGGAATGGAAGTGACCTGCGCATGTGACGGAGAAGAGGCGCTGCTGTGTGCGAAAGAGCAGAAATTTGATATGATTCTGCTCGACATTATGCTGCCAAAACTGAGCGGAACCGAAGTATGCCAGCAGATTCGGGAGTTTTCGGATGTTCCGATCGTAATGCTCACAGCCAAAAACGACGACATGGACAAAATCATGGGACTGGAATACGGTGCAGATGACTATATCACCAAGCCCTTTAACATCCTTGAGGTAAAGGCGCGCATCAAGGCGATCATGCGCCGTACCTCTGCGAGAGGACAGATCACAAAGCCGGAAAGCATTCTGGAAAGCGGAGATATGCGCGTGGACTGCGAAAGCCGCCGCGTCGGCATTTCCGGCAGAGAGGTCAATCTCACTGCAAAAGAATTCGACCTGCTGGAGCTTTTGATCCGCAATCCAAATAAAGTCTACAGCCGTGAAAAACTTCTAAACCTCGTCTGGGGCGCAGACTATCCCGGGGATGTCCGCACCGTAGACGTCCACATCCGCCGCCTCCGCGAAAAAATTGAAACCAACCCCAGCGAACCCCGCTACGTCCACACCAAATGGGGAGTGGGGTACTTCTTCCGCGTATAAGCAGAACCGGACCAGACGATGAAAAGCGGCAAAATCTCTGCTTGCAGAAGATTTTGCCGGTTGTCAGCGGATGACCCGGCGAGCAACGCGAACCGGGCTTTTGCGAAGCAAAAGGTCCGGTTTCCCGTCGGCAGCGTCCTGGACGCCAGCCCCATCCTTTTACACCCCTTCCCCCGGAGGCATCCATGAACACAAGCAGCAAAACCCCCGGATTATTCCGGCGGCTCACTTATAAAATTCCGATCTTCCGCAGCCTGAAGGCCTACATTTTCCTCCTGATGCTGATCATCGGAATCGTGCCCAGCGACATCATGCGGCTGGGCATTCTGAATAATTACGAAGAACGTGCGGTGAATCTGCGCGGCTCGGACGTCGCGTCCCAGTACCGGATTATCGCAAACCACCTGGTCAATTACAACTACCTGCAAAATCCAACCTCCGATGTCGTCAATGCCGAGCTGGAGCAGATGTCCAACCTGTATGACGGCCGTGTGCTGATTATCAACAGCAATTTTCGCATTGTGAAAGACACCTACGCCATGAGCGAGGGGAAAACGATGATTTCCGAGGAGGTGATCAAGTGCTTCCGCGGGGAAAGTACGACCCGCTACGACAAGACGAACGGCTATATCGAGATGACGGTTCCGATTACGGAGACGGTAGACGGGGAAAACGGGCAGACGAGCATCGTGCACGGCGTGATTCTGGCCAGTGCATCGACAGACAGCATTGCGACGACGCTGGACATCCTGAGCCGGAAAGCCCTGATTCTGGAAATCGTGATGGGAATTATCATTATCGGCATCGTCTTTTTCTTCTCGCACATCCTGATTATGCCTTTTAAGCGCGTAACCCAGGCGATCAGTGAGGTCAAGGACGGTTTCACGGACGAGCCGATTTCCGTACCGGATTATCTGGAAACCGAGCATATCGTGGATGCCTTCAACCAGCTGCTGGGCAGAATGAAGGTCATCAACGATTCCAGGCAGGAATTCGTATCGAATGTCTCTCACGAGCTGAAAACGCCCATGACCTCGATCAAGGTGCTGGCGGATTCCCTGAATCAGCAGCCGGACGTGCCGGTGGAGCTGTATCAGGAGTTTATGCAGGACATTACGGAGGAAATCGAACGGGAAAATAAAATCATCAACGACCTGCTTTCCCTTGTAAAAATGGACAAAACTGAAGGCTCAATGGACATTTCCGCAGTGGATATCAACGAGCTGTTGGAAACGACGCTAAAGCGCCTGCGTCCCATCGCCCGCAAACGGGACATCGAGGTGGTTCTGGAAAGCCTGCGCCCGGTTACGGCAGAGGTGGACGAGGTCAAAATGTCTCAGATTTTCACGAACCTTGTGGAAAATGCGATTAAATACAATAAAGAACACGGCTGGGTCAAGGTGCTTCTGGACGCGGATCATCAGTTTTTTACAGTAGAGGTTTCCGACTCCGGCATTGGTATCCCGGAGCAGGATTACGAGCATATTTATGAACGTTTTTACAGAGTAGATAAATCGCATTCCCGTGAAATCGGAGGCACCGGTCTTGGACTTGCCATCACCAGAAATGCGATTCTGCTGCACCGCGGTTCGATCAAAGTGAGCAGCGTGGAAGGACAGGGCACGACCTTTACGGTGAAAATCCCCTTGTCCTACATCAAGTGATTTCAGAAAATTTGGAGAAGACTATGTCAGAGATCAGAAAAATGCGGGCGGTTGCGCTGCTTTTGGGCTGTCTGCTGTTGACCGGAATGTTTGCCGGGTGCGGGAAGAAAGAAGAGACGCCTGTAAACACGGTCAGCGTTTATTATATTAATAAAGAAGAAACGAAAATCACGGCAGTGGAAAAAGAACCGGAGGGCGACACCCTTTCCAAGCAGGCGGAATGGGGCATTTCCCAGCTGAAGGAAAATCCGGTAGAATTGTCTTTGCGCTCACCGATCAGCGGTTTTACGATCAACAGCTGGAATGTCAAAGATGATCAGCTGGTGCTGGACATGAGTGTGGAATATAAAAAGCTGTCTCCGTCCTCAGAAGTGCTGGTTCGGGCAGCAATTGTGCGCACGATGACGCAACTGGAGGGAATTTCCTATGTTTCGGTGACGGTCGGTGGAGAAGCACTGACGGACAGCCTCGGCAATGTGGTCGGCCCTATGACGGCAGATCTGTTTATCGACAACGCAGGAAATGAAATCAATGCATACGAAAAAACCCGTCTGCTTCTTTATTTTACCAATGAAAGCGGCGAGCGCCTGATCGGCGTCCAGACAAAACCGGTTGTATACAGCAGCAACATTTCCATGGAAAAGCTGGTGGTAGAGCGGCTGATTGCCGGACCGGATGCAGAAAACGAAGAGCTATACCCGGTCATCAACCCTGCCACGAAGGTGCTGGGCGTGACGGTAAAGGATGGAACCTGTTATGTAAACCTGGATAACGGCTTCCTGACACAGACCTATAATGTTTCCGCGGAAGTTCAGATTTATTCCATCGTCAACTCTCTGGTAGAATTGCCGAACGTCAACAAGGTGCAGATTGAAGTAAACGGGAATACGAATATGATTTTCCGGGAAAAAATTTCACTGTCCAACGTGTTTGACCGGAACCTTGATCTGGTTTACGAAACGGAGGAATTACAATAATCAAAAATTGCAGAAGACCGCTGTGCGCGGCAATCCTGATTTTCCTGACCCTCTATCTGGTAGCGTGTCTGCTGCCGGAGTGGGCGGGAACGGACGCTGGCACAGACACGTCAGAGAAAGCACCCATTGGCGGGCGCACCTCGCTTACACAGCCTGACACCTGGCTGGAAGCCATGGATGGCGAAACCCTGTGCCTGACGGGCAAAGTCACAGACTGCTGGCAGCCTGTAGATGGAGCGCAGGAAAACGCCAGCTTTTATTTAAAAGACCTTTCTATCGAGGCAGATGCCTCATCTTTTGTTTTTTCAGGGGATTCGGCGGAAACGACCGATAACCTGTCACAGATATCCGGTTCGGCAGATGCGGACCAGATGTCAGTCCTTATTTCTTCTCAGAAAACAATCTCACAAATCAATGAAATGCAGGAAATATTCGGGAAAAACGCGAGTGCGCTGTGCTATTTGCAGGAAGACGAAGCGCTGCCAAGAGCAGGCAGCTATGTTCGGGTTTTCGGTGAAGTGTCGCCATTTTTGCAGGCAACGAATCCAGGAGAATTCGACACAGCAGCCTATTATCGGAGAAAAGACTGCCTGTTTGCGCTGAGAAAAACAAAAATTACCGCTCAGACAAAAAACTATGGACGGTTGGAAGAATTTCTTTCACAGCTGCGCTATGAATCGGAGGCATTGTTCCGGAAGCTGCTGGGGGAAAAGAACGGTGCGACCGCATCCGCCATGGTGCTCGGACGGAAAAAAGGAATGGACAGCGAAGTAAAAGCGTTATACCAGGGCGCAGGAATCAGCCATCTGCTGGCAATTTCCGGATTGCACCTGTCTCTGATCGGTGCAGGACTGTTCGGACTTTTGAAAAAAGTACGGTTTCCGGTTACTTTGAGCGCCGGAATTTCCACATGGATTCTGATTGTATACGCGCAGCTGACCGGAATGGGCATTTCTACCCGGCGCGCCCTTGTCATGTTTTTGCTGTTTTTGGCGGCGGGACTGCTCAAACGCACGCCCGATCTGCCAACCTCCCTTGCGGTTGCTGCGTTGCTTCTGCTTGTGCCAAAGCCACAGCGGATTCTGGATGCAGGCTTCCAGCTTTCTTTTTCGGCAGTGCTCGGGATTGCAGGGATGATTCCGGTTTTGCAGGATGGCTGGGAGGACGCAGCACCTTCGCTGCGAGTCACCGATGGAGTTGCCGGATGGAATATTGCCCGGGCTGCCATCGTCCGGACCTGCCGTCTCCTCCGCAAAAATATCCTTGCCGGTTTGGGCATTACCATGACGATGCTGCCGTTTCTGCTGATTCATTTTTATGAATGGAGTCCGTGGTCGGTGCTGCTGAATCTGGTAGTCATTCCGCTGATGGGAATCTTGCTGCCGTGTCTGATCGGACTGCAGCTGGTCGCCCGTCTGACTGCGCTTGTCCACTGCCTGGAGCTTCCCCAGCACCTTCTTTGCACCGCCATCGAAGCGATTTTTTCCTGCTATGAGCAGCTGTGCCGGTTTACAATGGCGCTTCCGGGCAGTATCCTGCACACCGGATATCCGACCTGGCAGGCACTGGCCGCGTATACAATCGGACTGATCGCTTTGGCTGTGTCAGGCAAAAAACTCCGTCCGCACCTCCGGCTTGCAGCAGCTGTGTGTCTGATGGGGATTTTTCTGATCCGCCTGCCGGGTGAACTGAACGTCACGATGCTGGACGTCGGGCAGGGAGAGTGCGTTGGAATCGAAACCCGGGAGCATCATGTATATCTGGTGGATGCCGGAAGTACGTCGAAGAAAAAGACCGGACAGTACCAGATTATTCCATGGCTGAAATATATCGGGACGCGGGGCGTGGAAGGAATTTTCATCACGCACTGGGACGAAGACCACATCAGCGCGGTAGGGGAGCTGTTGGAGTGGTCGAAAAGCAGTCGGGTCAAAATCCGGCGCATTTTTCTGCCGGATGTGGCGCTGAAGGATGAAGTGCTGGAAGCGCTGCTGCAGCAGATCGAAGAGGCGGAGATCTCCGTGGAATACCTTTCTGCGGGAGAGCACATGACCGATGGCGCGCTGCAGATCTCCTGCCTGCACCCCTATGCGAAAAAAGTGCCGGAGGATCGCAACGATGCGTCGCTGGTGCTGCGCCTGTCACAGGGCGATTTTCAGATGCTGCTGACCGGAGATCTGGAAAAGAGCGGCGAAGACTGGCTGGTGGAGCAGGCGCGACCCGCTACGCAAAATCCCCTCCGCTGCACCATCCTCGATGCCGGGCACCATGGCGCCTCCAACGCAACGGGAGAAGCACTGCTGGATTTGGCACAGCCGGGTGTGGTTCTGATTTCCTGTGGCAAAAACAACCGGTACGGGCATCCAGCGCCGGAAACGCTGCAACGCCTGGAAGAGCGGGGAATCCGCTGGTATTCCACGGCGGAGGTGGGGGCGATACAGGTGCAGGTCGGAAAGAAAAAAGTGAAAATGAAACAATACATACAGAACTGAAAATACGAAAAAACGTTTGTATGATAAAAGAGAAAAAAACCTGCGAAAAAGCAAAACCAACCATAAAATAAACAGAATTGCACGGTTGAACGAACAATAAAAATGAAAAACAAAAATGAACGATATAACAATATAAAAATGGTTAAAATTTGATCGGGGGGGGGTAAAAGCCGGAAAATAGCGGGGAAAACAGAGAATATTCAGGCGAACAGGATTCCAGGGAAAACATGCCAATTGAAAAGGAAAGAATCCGAAGTACGAGATACGAGAGGAGGTTTTCTATCAAATTTTAACACTTTTCATAGAAATTGAATCAAAATGCCATAAATATTTGCCACGTTGTCTGCTTGCAAAGAAACCCTTAGATGGTATAATGAATTAGTCGGCAAGAAGTTTGGAATTTCGACAAAAAACGTAACTGCAGGAGTAGAACTACGTTAGGATGAACAAGAAGAAACAGGTGGGGGCAGGATGAAGAGAAAGCAGGAGAAGCCGGCATATGACCGGATAGCTGCCGGAGAGCGGCTGCGCTGTCGGAGGCTTGAGCTCGGCTGGAGCAGAGAGCTGGTGGCAGAGCGGCTCGGTGTCGTCAACAAATATTATGCGGATATCGAGCGGGGAACCTGCGGCATGAGTGTGGAAACACTGATTAACCTATCCCGCTTGTATGGAGTGAGTCTGGATACGCTGATTTACGGTGAGAAAGAGAAACAATCCCCGGTAAGTCAGGGAGAACAGTTGATGCGGGGACTCGACAGGATGCCTCAGGTTGTACAGGATTACTGCCTGCGGATGCTGTGGCTGTTTGCCGACGGGCTTCGGGCAGCACAGGAGGAAACGGCAGAATACGAGACCGTAAAAAGCAGTTCGGACAGCGAAGAAAACTCCGGAAGCGAGGACTGAGATGCCGGAAAAGAAAAATCAGTACATAGATATTCACTGTCATATTTTGCCGGAGGTGGATGACGGCGCGAGAAATCTGGAAGAGAGCCTGGCGATGCTGCGCCAGGAGGTAAAACAGGGCGTGGAGGCCGTTATCCTGACTCCGCACCAGAAACCCAACAGACCCAGCATTACCGCTGCTTCTGTATTGGAACGGACACAGAAGCTGCAGCAGGCTGCGACAGAAAACGGAATTGACATCAGACTTTACAGCGGCGGTGAGATTTTCTGCTGCATGGACACCATAGAGCTGTTAAAACAGGGCAAGGCGGGAACCCTCGCCGGATCGGATTATATTCTGACAGAATTTTCGCCGGAGGAAGAATGGGCATACATCCGGAACTGCCTGTATGAATTGCTTTGCGAGGGCTACCGCCCGATTGTCGCCCACACCGAGCGCTATCGGAACGTTGTAAAGGATTTCAACCGGGTCGAAGAATTAAAGGATATGGGTTGCCGGATCCAGATCAACGCAGTAGAACTGCCGGGACTGCTGGGCGGACAGCTAAAGCGCACTGCACGGAGCCTGGTAAAAGAAGAGCTTGCAGATCTTATGGGAACGGATGCCCACAGAGCAGAGGGAGAGAGGTCTGTATCCATGGCGGAAGGAGCCTCGTGGCTGCAAAGACACTGCAGCCCGGAATATGCGGCACGTCTGCTCTACAAAAACGCAGCACACATTCTGGACAATACAGATATGGAAGATATCGAATAGAAAAAGGGGAACGAGACATGGAAAATCAAAACCAGAGAAGCAACGAGGAAACCGAAATCGATCTGGTAGAACTTTTTTGGGTACTCTGGAGAAAACTTCCACTGATGATTGCAGTGGGACTGTTTACGGCGCTTCTGGCCTTTGGGGGAAGCAAATTTCTGATGACGCCTACGTATCAGTCTGTAACAAAGATCTATGTCCTGAACAAACAGGACAACAGCAACACAAATGTAACCTACAGCGACCTGCAGGCAGGCACGCAGCTGGTTAAGGACTATTCGGAGCTGATCAAAAGCCGTTTTGTACTGGAAGCGGTGATCGAGCAGCTGGGTCTGCCCCTAAGTTATGAGAAGTTAAGCCGTAAGGTTACCGTGAGCACACCCGCAGACACCCGAGTGATCTCCATTGCGGTGACGAACAGCAATCCGGTTATGGCAATGAAAATTGCGAATGCAATCCGTGAAACGGCCTCGACCCATATCTGCAATGTTATGGATATCGAAGCAGTGAATATTGTAGAAACAGCAAACGTACCGACCCATAAGGCGAGCCCCTCTGTCGGAAAGAACACGATGCTGGGCGGAATGCTTGGCATTCTGATGGTAGCAGCTATCGTCATCCTTTCTCACCTGATGAACGATACGATTCAGACGGAAGAGGATGTGGAAAAATATCTTGGAATTTCCACCCTTGCGATGATTCCGCTGAATGAAGCTGAAAGCAGGAAGAAAAAGAAAAAATATAAAAAACAGGCGACAAGCGGAAAGTGAGGTGACAGGGAAACATGCAGAACGTAGTAATTCGCGCCATCGAGCGTCTGGATTTCAGAACAAAAGAAGCCTATAAAACATTGCGTACCAATCTGAGCTTTGCAGGAAAAAATGTCAAAGTGATTTCCCTGACCAGCTGTACGCCAAACGAAGGAAAGACAAGTGTTTCCTTCCAGTTATGTCTGTCCCTTGCAGAAAGCGGCAAGCAGACGATCCTGGTTGACGCAGACCTGCGCAAATCCGTACTGCGGGGCCGTTATAAAGCAAACCGTGAAAAATACGGACTGTCCCATTATCTGAGCGGACAGGTGGAGCTGGATGATGCATGCTGCAGAACCAACGTCAACAATTTCGATATTATTTTTGCAGGACCTGTACCGCCCAACCCCAGTGAGCTTTTGGGAGGCGATGCCTTTCGAAATATGCTGGAGGTGCTGCGCATGAAATACGATTATGTCATCGTAGATACCCCTCCGCTGGGCAGCGTGATTGATGCTGCGATTGTAGGTGCAATCTGTGACGGAACGGTAATCGTTGTGGAAAGCGGCGCCATCAGCTACAAATTTGTCCAGAATGTAAAAGAGCAGCTGAACAAGGTAGGCTGCCGGATTCTTGGATGCGTCCTGAACAAGGTCAACACCAAAAAGAATCCTTATTATGGAAAATATTATGGTCATTACTATGGAAACTATTACGGCAACGGACAGGATGGCACAGAGGAAGCACAGGAGGATCTGACGCCGGATGCAGGTTCCAAAACCGACGGGACAGCTGCTGAGACAAAAACTGCTGTACCGGGACAGAACACAGGAGAAAAGGAGAGTGCGAAGTGAGTACAAAAGGTCTGACCATTGGATTTTTTATTGCAGACGCAGTATTGATTGCGCTTTGCGCATTCTTCTACTTACAAATGGACCGGACAGCGCCGGTCATTACACTGCCGGATACCGAGCAGACCTATACAACCGGCACAAATACCCATCAGCTGCTGGAGGGCGTAACCGCTTACGATTCCCATGACGGGGATGTGACAGCCTCCTTACTGATTGAAAAGGTTACAGAAACCGGAAATGGCAAAGTGATCGTAACCTATGCCGCTGTGGATTCTTCCAATAACGTGGCAGAACAGTCACGGATTCTGAAAGTAGAGAAATAAACCGGGCATGACGCGCAACGGAGCGGAGGATGTTTCCGGATAAGGCCGGAAGCATCCTGTACCGGAAAAAGGTTTTGATGAACAAGAATAAGAACATGCTTCAGAGGGATGGTATCGAAAAAAACTTACAGAGAGAAGACTAAACTTAACCGCAACATAGAATGCAAAGGCGCATACTCTGTTGCGGAATTGTTTTTGTGGAAGGAATTGGATGGAGGAGATGGAGGAGTCAGTATTATGAAAAAGGACTATAAAATTGCGATTGCTGGAACGGGTTATGTTGGTTTGTCGATTGCTACTTTGCTTTCTCAGCACCATCAGGTAACTGCTGTGGACATCATTCCGAAGAAGGTGGACATGATCAATAACCGGAAGTCCCCGATTCAGGATGAGTATATAGAAAAGTATCTGACGGAAAAGGATCTGGATCTGACTGCAACTTTGGATGCAAAGGCTGCATATTCGGATGCAGATTTTGTTGTAATAGCCGCCCTGACCAATGTCTACTCAACAAACCGTATTGACGTAGCATCGTCGAAAAGAGTCTGTTTTGCACACTAATTGAGCTGCTGAAATTGGCTGTATTTCACGGCTACATGAACTAAAAATGCCAATAACTTATACAAAACGCTGAACTTTTGACCTCTGCGACACAAAATTGGCACAACTTTTCGGAAGTTATGAGGAAATGGCGGAAAACAGGAGAAAACAACAAAAATCCATGAGTTTATCATTAACGTCTGAAACTGCTGTTGAGTACACTATCTGACCCGCTAATGACACCTACATCATAACGGTTTGTTGAGTCATGAAAAATAGAGAAAAACAGATGATTTCTACTTCATAAAACAGCTGTTGAGTAGAGCATGAATGGTGATGATAATTACATGTTTTGAGTGGTTAAAGTGAATGATTTGTTCATAACGAACAATGAATGGTGAGAATTGGACTGGATGATATATACAGTTTCAACAAAACTCATGCACCAACAGGGTTCGATTCAACAATTCAACACTTAGAAAAAACGTCATTGCAGGGTATACGGGGTTCGATTGTATAAAATAACACTTCGGTTATAGAGGAATAGAGACGAGTGTACTCAACGGATGTTTTATGAAGTAGAAAACACGATTGCTGGGGTAATTGGATACGACAGCATAAGGAAACACTTAGCCGAGTGTGGTTATCACACAGTGGAAATTAGAGAGAAATACTATCTGTGAAGAGCAGATGTGTACATGGAAAATTAGAGGATATGCCCGATGAGGGCCAGAGGAGTAAATAACATGAAGAATTACAAAATCGCCGTTGCGGGCACTGGGGCTAGAGATATAATAGGGTCAACCAAGAAATACCACGATAACTAAAGGGTTTTGGCGGCTCGACTCGTTCGACAAAAGTGTTTATTTGCTGATAGGAAGCGGAGAAGCTGAAATCCAAAGGTTATATGTGGGAGGTTTTGGCGTAGCTCTGTTTTGACCCACAAAATGAGCAGCAAGTAAAAAATAAGGAGAACGAATCGAGCCTACGGTGGATTGCCATTGAGTGATCCGCCGTGGGCTTGTTTGCGCAAAAAAGATGAGGGGTATTTGAGGGATGAGGAAGAATAAAATCAGAATACTGCATGTGGCGCAGGCCGCAGGTGGCGTGGATCGCTACATCCGAATGCTTCTCAAGTATTTGGACAAAGAAAAGTTCGAGAATATATTGGTTTGCTCACAAGATTTCCATGAGGAAGACTACAGAGGTTTGGTAGACTCTTTTGAACAGGTCGAAATGATCAGAGCTATTGGAGGCAATGATTTAAAGGCAATTAAAGAGGTAAGAACTCTGATAAAGAAATATAACCCCGATATCGTCTATGCTCACTCCAGTAAGGCGGGGGCTATTGCTCGTATTGCAGATATTGGTTTAAAGAACCACTGTGTATACAACCCACATGGCTGGGCGTTCAACATGCGCTGCTCGGCAAAGAAAAAAGCAATATACACAATGATAGAAAAAATTGCAGCACCGTTCTGCGATAAAATCATCTGCATTTCAGATGCAGAAAAACAGTCAGCACTGGATAAGAAAATATGCAAAGAGGATAAGCTGCAAGTCATTTTTAACGGTGTGGATATCGAGGCCTATGAAAGTGGGGAGCATGGTGCTATTAAGAGGAAAGATCTGAACATTCCAGAAGACGCATTTGTTGTTGGCATGGTAGGACGAATGAGCCCACAGAAAGCACCAGATGTCTTTGTTAGGATGGCAAAGCATGTGAAAGATGAAGTTCCAAATGCACACTTCATTATCGTCGGCAATGGAAATCAGGAAGACGAAATCAGAAAGTATGCGGAGGACAATGGTTTCTCGAACAGTCTGCATATTACAGGCTGGGTTGATAACCCGATGAGCTATGTTGAACTATTTGATGTGGCATGCCTATTGAGCCGTTGGGAAGGCTTCGGATTGGCACTGCCTGAATACATGATGGCCGGCAAACCAATTGTAGCAAGTAGAGTGGATGCCATTCCCAATATAATCCGGAATGGAGAAAATGGTCTGCTTGTTGAGGTAGATGATGATATTGGAGCAAGTAAGGCTGTGCTACGAATCCTTCGAGAAGATGGATTGAGAAAGAAGATAGTAGCACAAGGTCTGGAAGATGTGCATAACAGGTTCAATGCCCGAAGAGTTTCAGAGGAACATAGCAAATTATTCAACAAGGAAATGGATTAAAATAATGAAAATAGCGATATTGACATGGCTGCATAACGGGAATTATGGAACTCTCCTACAAGCCTATGCATTACAGAGGTTTTTAAGGAGAGAAGGATATGACGTTAGCAATATTAATTATAAACCTTCTACGATAGAAAAAGCGAAGAATCTAATCAAATGTCATAATTCTTTTTCTTTGTTTAAGGAAAAGTTTGATGGATATTTGAGTAAAAAACAGGGACAACCAGAATTGTTATGCCAAAGGAATAAAGCCTTTGAACAGTTTCTGAGCAAAAACTTTAATCTAACCAAACAATATTCAAAACCAAATGAATTGACGGAATTATCAGGAAAATATGATGCTTATATATGCGGATCGGATCAAATTTGGTCACCAATGCTTCTGAATCCAGTTTACTATTTCAACTTTTTGTCTGAGAATGAACGCAGATATGCGTATGCCTGTAGTTTTGGGGTCAGTGAAATTCCTAGTAAAAAAATGAAAATTATTCGGGAGTATCTAGAAAAATTTGTTGAGATATCTGTCCGTGAAAAGACAGGTGTAAAAATCGTAAAAACATTGATAGGAAAAAATGTGTCCATGAATGTGGATCCAACGCTTCTGTTAGAACACGAGGAATGGAATGAGCTTGCTGTTAATCCTCACATAAATGGACGATATGTTTTTGCTTATTTTTTGTCAAACAAGGAATCTTATGAAGAAATCGCAAAGAAAGTTGCTCAGAAATATAATTGTGAACTCGTTTTGATTCCAACGCAAAAAGAACACTATAAATTTGACGGCACAATTATTCAGAATGCTGGTCCATGTGAATGGCTTGGATTGGTTAAAAATTCATGTGCAGTAGTTACTGATTCTTTTCATGGCAGCATTTTTTCACTTGTTTTCAAAAAGGATTTTTATGTAACAAAAAGATTCGATGATACGAGTGTTAAATCCCAAAATTCCAGAATTTACACTTTACTGGAAACATATGGGTGTGAAGATTGCATGGTGTCTGAAATTCAGGATGTTGATAAAAAGCATGATTTTAACTGGGAAGCCTTGCATAGGAGAATGAAAATAAATGCATCTGCGTCTAGAGAGTGGTTAAATACATGCTTAAAAGGTGTAAGTGATGAAGCGTAGTTTAGAAAATATAAGTGAAGAATCCTGCAATGGTTGTGGTGCTTGTTATCAGAAGTGTCCAAAACAATGTATCCGGATGGTCGAAAACGATCGAGGCTTTTTGATTCCTCAGATTGGCGACGGGTGTGTGGCATGTGGTTTGTGTGTTGCCGTATGTCCAGAAAAAAAGAATCCCTATTCTCAAAATGAAGTAATCGAAGTTTGGGCAGCGGCAGATATTAAAAAAGAGAATTTGAAAGAAAGTACATCAGGTGGTGTTTTTGCGCTACTAGCAGAACAAATCTTATCTCAAAATGGTGCTGTATTTGGTTGTGCATGGAATGAGGATTTCCATCTAAAACATATTAAGGTGACTCGGAAAGATGGTTTGCTCAGCATTCAAAAATCAAAATATATTCAATCGAACACAGCAGATACATTCAAAGAGGTACAAGATCTGTTGAAGAACAATGTACCCGTTTTATATAGTGGAACAGGATGCCAAATAGCAGGACTTAAATCTTATTTGGGAAAGGATTTCGATTCTTTATATACTGTAGAAGTGGCATGCCACGGTGTTCCTGCCCCTGGACTATTTATAAGATATATTGATTGGCTCGAAAATAAATATAATACTAAAATCGCAAAATATACATTCAGAAATAAAGTGAAACACAAAAAAGGAGAGCATTATACTTTTGCATTCGAAGATATGACTGGAAGAAAGTTTTATAAGTATTCCAATGAAGATCCGTTTTATGCCGCTTTTTTGAAAGGAAAAACATTAAGAGATACTTGCTATCATTGCAAATATAAAGGTGCTGGTCACACAGGAGATATACTGCTGTGTGATTTTTGGGGAATTGAAAAAGCCCATCCTGATTTTGATGCAAAGTATGGTGCATCTGCCGTTTTGATATATAGTGATAAAGGTAAGCATTTATTCAAAGATATTCCAGACACAGCAATTCGAAAGAAAAAATCTCAATATGAAACTGTTGTTGCGTGTAATTCCAGTATTATTAAAAGTACAGATGCTAACTGTAAGATGAAATATAGCTTGAATGAGGGTAATCTTGTTGAAAGGATGATTCCTCAAAAATCCATAAAGAACGTTGTTAAAAATCATATTCCGGAATGGCTGAAATATCGTATCATAAAAAAACTATAGAACAATGGGAGAAAATATGAAAAAAACAATTGTAATGGTTTATGATAAGGCAGTCATCAGCGGAGGTGCTGCAAAAATTGCTATTCAAAGCGCAGTTGAATTGGCAAAAAATCCAGATAATAAAGTGATTTATTTTGCCGCAAATGCAGAAGTTGATGAATGTCTGCAATCTAACGAAGCTATCAAGGTGGTTTGCATTGATACACCACACATTGCTAGTAATAAAAATAAAATTAAAGCAAGTCTGTATGGCATTTGGAATGGACAGGCAAAAACAGAATTTGCAAAATTGTTATTGGATTTAGATCCAAAGCATACGGTTATTCATATCCATGGGTGGAGCAAAGCGTTGTCAGTATCTGTTGTTGCGGTTGCTCAGAATATGCATTTTCCGGTTCTCATTACATTACATGACTACTTTGCGGTATGTCCAAATGGAGGCTTTTTTAATTATCAGAAGAAAGAGCTTTGTCATTTAGAGCCGATGAGTTGGAAATGTATATCCTGTAATTGTGACAAACGTTCCTATTTTCAAAAAATTTGGCGCTGTATGAGACAGTTAGTTCAAAATCGATATGTAAAAAACGCTAAGGACATTCATTTTGCATATATCTCTAATAGAATTTTAACTTTGTCACAGCCATATTTGAAGTCGACAAAATTTCATTACTTGAGAAATCCCATCGACTTATCAGATCAGATGGTAATGAACCATCATTGTAGCAATATTTATCTTTGTGCGGGAAGAGTATCAGAAGAAAAGGGTGTAGAGGATTTTTGTAAAGCTATTACAGAAGTACAGAAAAACGTTGACATTCGCGGACAAGTTGTGGGAGTGGGTCCGTTGGTTGATACATTAAAGCAGAAATATCCTAAAATAGAGTTTGTTGGCTGGGTTAATAGTACGCAGCTGACAAAATATTATCAGGCAGCCAGAAGTCTGGTATTCCCATCTATCTGTAATGAGGGATCGCCTTTGACCATCCCAGAAGCATTGTCAGCAGGGCTTCCGTGTATTGTTACAGACTGTACATCCGCTACGGAAACTATTACGGATGGCATAAATGGTTTAATTTATGATGCAGGTGATGTTGAGGCTCTGAAACAAAAAATACAGATTTCATTGGAAGATACTGTTATAGATAGGTTCCAAAAAAATATAAGAGACTCTTTCAAATGTGCGGATTATAGTTATGCAGCATATATTGTTCAGGTTAATCGCTTGTATGATAGTATTCTTATGGAGGAGCAGGAAAGATGAAAAAGAAAATAAAAAAATTTTTGCATAATTTCTATAAAGGAGCTTATGCAGTTGGCTACCGACATGTTAGTGATAAGGCTACACATTTTGATAATACTCAGCCATTCGAGGTATTGGAACCAACATTACATCGTTGGTATGCGGATTCCTTCCCTTTTGTTGAAAATGGTCGAGAATATATTTTTGTAGAAATAATGGATGATGCTAACGGTGAAAAAGGAACAATCGGTGTAATTGACCTTCAGGATAATAAAGGATTTGTAGAAATTATTAATGAACCATTCCATATGTCGTTTCCTAATACTTTTAAATTTAAAAACGATATTTATATGATGCCGGAAACCAGCGAAGCTAATCAGCTGCGACTTTATAAAGCAGTAGATTTCCCTTATAAATGGGAGCTGCAGTCTGTTTTGTATGATGGTATTGCGGTTGTGGATACCGTCTTTGTTAAGACAGAGGACAATATTATGTACGCTGTTGGACAGAAACTTCCGGAAAAAAAGAATGTGTTGTTCAAAATTGATACAAATACATGGAAAGCAGAACTTGCTGCACTTAAGGGAAACTATGTAGACAAGCGGCCGGCTGGTAATTTTATTCAATATGATAATGGAATCTATCATGCTTTGCAGGAATGCGGCAGAGTATATGGTGAGTATTTACGTTTGTGCAAATTAGATTCCTTTGATGGCGAGACGTTGCAGGAAAAAGAAATTGGTACTTATTCTGTCTCTGACATGACCATAAATAGTAAAAGAAACTATCGACGTGTACATACACTCAATAAAATGGGTAGTCTTGAAGTAATTGATTTGCTGTATTATCAGTTCAATCCTACAATTTTGTTGGAGAAAGCGAAGCGTGCAATAAAGAAATAGGAGAGAGATAGAGGTTCATATATGAGTAAAGAAAAAGTTGGAATCATTACATATCATTTCGCCAGAAACTATGGAGCAGTTCTACAGTGCTATGCCCTCAGAAAATATTTGGAGAAAGTGGGGTACGATGCTACAGTACTGAATGCAATTTCCAGAGTTCAGGAGAAAAACAATTCTGTCTTTCATAAGAAAGATGGAATTAAGAATGTAATTGTGAATGTTGTATTGCTGCCATTTGTAAAGCAGAGGCTCAGGAAAGAAAAAGGGTTTGCAGATTTTGTAGAAAATTATATTCCGCATACAGAAAAAGTTGTAAATGTGGAGCAGCTAAAAGCATTGGTGGACCGGGAACAGTATCGGGCCATTATCACCGGCAGTGATCAGGTGTGGAATCCGCATATCTTTGATTTTGACGAGATGTTCTTTTTCCCATTTGAGACGAAGGCGATAAAGGTTGGCTATTCAGTAAGTATCGGAGAGTCATCTTTGGAGGATATTCGTGGATATTCTAAATATGCAAAGGATTTTCCGTATGTTGGTTTGAGAGAAAAGGGCGCGAAAGAAAAAGTAGAAGCAATTTGCGGGCACAGTGTTGTGGACACAGTTGATCCGGTCCTTTTACTGACAAGAGAAGATTGGGAAACATTTGTAGATAAAAGCAGTCCGCTTGCTAAGGAAAAATACCTGCTTTGCTATCTCATTGATAAGAAACCTATCAAGCAGAACATGGCAATTGCAGAGCAGATTGCAAAAGAGCGTGGACTGAAAATTAAGTATATTTGGATGCATTTGGAAAAAGAATCCTTCCGTGGCAATTTTATCAATGATGCAAGTCCGGTAGAATTTTTGAATTATATGTATCATGCTTCGGCTGTCATGACAGACGGATATCATGGTACGGTTTTCTCTACAATATTTAACAAGCCCATGTATTCCGTGATCAATAACAGGCAAAGCACTGATTCCAGAATTCGGGATTATCTGACCTTGATTGGCCTTGAGAGTAGAATTTTTTATGGTGATGCACCAGTTATTCCAAAAGAAGAGATTGATTACACAGAAGTAGACCCCAAAATTCGATCGGCTGCAGATGCATCAAAGGCATTTCTTCAAAGTGCAATCGATAATGAGAGGGTAGTGAAATGAAAAAAGTTATCTATATAGTGAAATCTGAGTTACATATTTATCCCCCTTGCATTGCACAAATTCGTATGTTGAAGAAGAACGGTGTGGATGTTGAAGTATGGTATGGCTCTTGCGCTAAGCAGCTGCTGGCAATTTTTGATGCAGAAAATATTCCTTATGTTGATCTTCACGAACAGCGTGGAAAACTGCCCGGAAAACTGGATAGACTCAATAACTGGTATCAGTTTGCTTCTGCAGTGAAAAAGAAAATGAAAACTGTAAAGGATGCTTCACAAACGCTGTTTTGGTTTGGAACCGCAGAGACTGCCATGCCGATGGTGGGCAAGCTGAAGGGATATAATTACGCGCTGACGTCCTTGGAGCTCTTGGATGACAATAAGACTAAGAACAGACTTTTTAGTATGCTCACAGGAGATGCAAAGTTCATTGTTTGTTGCGAGACAACGAGAGCTTTTATTATGAGAAACTGGTATGGCCTGAAGAAGTTGCCTTATGTTATGCCGAATAAACCATATGATTTTCATGACGAAAGACGCAAGACACCTTCTATCGAAGCAACCAAGAAAGCGATTGAACTGGTCCAGGATAAGAAATTTATTATTTATCAGGGAATCTTGAAAAGTCGAGATTATATGTTGGAGATGGCAAGGGCAATTCGTGATTCCAATACTGGATATTACTTTGTGTTGATGGGGCTGGACCCGGAAAATATTTTTGCAGATATTAAAAAAGAATATGATAAGAGTATTTTTATTAAGAATATTCCTGCACCATATCATCTGGAAGTGACTAGCTATGCTGCTATTGGTTTTGTCTTTTATGACGATCGGAATAGTTTGAACCGTGCATTTTGTGCTCCAAATAAGATTTATGAATACTCTGGTCTGCGTATTCCTGCAATCGGAAATGAAGTTCCTGGTCTGGTTAATACAATCGGGGCTGCCAAGGCTGGCGTTTGTGTACCCATGAAAAAAGATGCTTTGATGCGTGCAATTCGTGATATTGAAGAACACTATGATTTGTATGCTAAAAACGCCTATGATTTTTATCAGGGAACAGATAATGAAGCATTGATGAAACGGATTATTAAAGAAAATGGCATTTTATGAGATAAGTGAATTATATGGTATAGAGGAGGTAGATTATGTTTCCAATCGTAGATTGGTTAATGATTTTGATTACAACGATTGTAACATATAAATCATATAAAAAACTCGTTTTTGATAGACACTGCTCTGTATCATTTTATGTGATATTAATTGTATATATTTTTTGCTGCGTTCCAATTATATTGAATTACCTAATTGGAATGCCACAATACACTGTTGTATACTGGTACAAAGCTTTTATTGAGCCCATGAATAGTGTTGACGTTGGTGCTATCTATGACATTTATATCACATTGGCCATTCTTGCTTTGTATAATTATGGCACTAAAATGAACAAAAAATTGGCATCAAGAGAAACTGCGCTAAACGCAATCCTACGAAGCGAAAATGAAAAGCCTTGGATTTATGTATTGGGGATTGCTTCGCCAGCACTTTATGTGTTGTTATCTGGTAACGCTAGTAAATTTTTAATTTACAGTTCTATGAACTTGAGAGGTGTAAGCGGACAGGACAATTTGATTCTAAATTCGCTGATTCTTGTAAGTTTGTTTTGCACATGTATTATGTTGTTCTCTGGAAGAATCACGGCAAAAAAGATGTGTGTGCTAGCATTGATTACATTCATTCTTGCTTGGCTACAGGGAAAACGTTTTATTATTGCAGTTATGGGCGTCTTTTATCTCTTCTTCCTTACAAAGTCAGAGCTAGGAGAAAAAGGCAGAAGAAGAATCTTTTGGGTACTCCCGATTATGGGAATCACATTGATTGCCTTTTCGGCATTTTACCTGGCTGTAATTAAACCCCTTTCAAATATGAACTTTGATAGTGTGTACGACATGCTTCGAGTTGATTTCGGAAGAGATGATGTTATTAAGTATGTTATATATGAGGAGTTTTTCAAGAAAAATCACATCTTGGATTATCCGGGACAAAGTTTTTTTTCGACGCTTTTTATTTTTATTCCGAGAATCATTTGGCCCAACAAGCCATATAGTCACTATCAATATTTGACGTCATCTATCCTTGGTCTTCCTATTTCAAAGTTGCCTGCGGGAACAACACCTTGCTGGTATGAAATGACATTGTGCAATTTTGGATATTTTGGTTATCTGGTTGGTATATTCGGACTGATAGGCTTTTGTTATTTTGCAGACGGTATGAAGCAAACTAAATCAAAATCTTTGGTTTTTATGCTCATTCTAGTTTTGCTGACACAAAATACAGATGTATATGTTGTTTATATTCTTTTTATTTTTATGTACTACCTAGAGCAGCATATAAAACATCCGAAAATAGTGCTTAGAATAGGCAGATAACAGAAAGGAGATAGACAATGGAACTAGCAAGCAAAGACTCCTGTACTGGTTGCGGAAATTGCAGATTGGTATGCAAGAAAAACGCTGTTGCGTTTACACGAGATGGGTTGAACAATATTTATCCGGTGATCGACAGCAGTAAATGTGTAGAGTGTGGCTTATGCCAAAAAGCGTGTCCCGCAATTAATCAAGTAGAAAAGATTACACCAAAGCAGTGTTACTCCTGTTATGCTACAAACAAGGCAATTCGGAAATCTAGCGCATCTGGCGGTGTTGCGCAAGCAGTTTATAGATGGTGCCTGAAAAATGATATCCCATTTGCGGGTGTGTATTTTGATAACAAAGAATTGACGGCTAAGTATAAACTGGGATTATCAGAAGATGATATTCATCAATTTACGAATTCAAAGTATACATTTTCTTTTATGGGAAATATTAGTGAAGATATCGCTGATATCTTAAAAAATGGAAAGCCGTTTGTCTTTATTGGTTTGCCTTGCCAGGTAGCGGCAGTAAAAAAATATGCAGAAATAAAAAAAGTTGACACAGAGAACCTGTTTACAATCGATATCATTTGTCATGGTGTGCCTTCTGATAGTTACATTAAGGAGCATGTTAAAAACATATGCAATGGGGGGGCAGAAATTGACAGATTATCATTTAGAGATGAACGTTTCATGACATCCAAATTCGTATTTAGTGTGGATTATAATGGGAAAAACTATCATAAATACGTAGAAAGTAATGATAATTTCCAGATTGGATATCACAACGCAACAATTTACAGACCTAATTGTTATAGTTGTATGTATGCGGGACCTAACCGATGTGGCGATTTAACCATTGGAGACTTTACTGGACTCGGTAGAGTGGCTTCTGTTGACGGAAATCTTGCAGAAATGAAATATCAAGGCGTTTCTTGTGTGCTTTGTAATTCAGAGAAGGGACAGAAGTTTCTTGCACAGCTAGGGAATGAAAAATACCTTTCTATTGATTCAAGACCCATTGAAGAAGCACTGAAGTATGAAAATCAGCTTGCTAATCCATCCACTCCATCCGCATACCGTAATCGCTTTGTGGAATTGTATCCGGAGAAAGGTTTTGACAAGGCGTGTAATGTTGTTTTTAAAAAGGAAAAGTTGAAGAGACCAATTATTCATGCGGCGAAAATGTGTGTAAAGAAAGTGTTGGGAAGGAGATAAATGGATAAAATAAAAAAAATGTTGGGCACCAAGCTTTTCCAAAATGGAATGTGGCTGTTCATCTTACAGATTTTCAATACAGTTGTACCGTTGCTGACACTTCCGTACATTACAAGAGTTTTGGGCACATCCAACTATGGTGTTTTTTCATTATCTCTGAACTGGGTGACTTATTTTCAGGTTATTGTAGAATATGGTTTTGGTTTTACGGGAGCAAGAAAGGTATCTATCGAAGGAGATGATGATTTACAAAACTTATATAGTAGAATAATAAGCGCAAGACTTTTATTGCTGGCAGTTTCCTATTTGGGAATGAATGTTCTTGCTTATGTAACACATGTTGGTGTGCAACAGTTTGTAAGTATGAACATTTTATTTCTTGTGATTATTGGCGTTGCATTCCAGTTGACCTGGCTTTTTCAGGGAAAACAGGACATGAAGCTGATTACCATAATCAATGCGGTGTCTCGCCTGATTTCAGTGATTCTGGTTTTCTTGGTTGTTAAAACGGAAGCTCATTTATATTTGTATTGCTTTTGCTATTCAGTGACATTTATTTTTTCGGCTGTTTTAGGTTTGGCCTTGTCAAGAAAAAAGTATGGATTGAAGGTAAGGCTTTGCAAATTTAAGGAAGCTATTGATGAAATAAAAGATGGTTGGTATTTGTTTGTTTCCCAGGCAATGTCTAAAATTTTTAGCAGTGTGGGAGTCACGGTTCTTGGTACAGTAGCTGTTTCAAGCATTGTGGGCATTTATTCAGCAATATATAAGATTCCCTATATTATGATTTTGTTTTTCAGTCCAGTTAGCCAAGCACTTTATCCACATATCAGTGTGAAATTCTCGGAATCTTTCCAAAAGGGATATAAAACGGTAAAGCAGGCAGCAATGTGTATCGTAGGTCTTTTTGCAATAGGTGGATTTCTGATTGTTTTGCTGCGGGACTTTTTGATTTCTATTGCCTTTGGTGCTGCTTACACAGAGTATTCTAATATAATTATTCCTTTGGTCCTTTGGATGATATTGTCAATTACAAACAACTTTCTGGGAATCCAATTTCTTGTAGCAAGTGGACATCAAAAAGAGTATAGCCAGGCATTCTCTTTGAGTGCAGTTGTTACAGTGTTGCTAAATGTTGTACTGGGCTTTGCTTTTGGTGTCTATGGTGTTTCCAGTGCGGCTGCTATTGGTGAAGCAGGTTTAACGATTCTATTGACCCATAAAATATTAAAAGTAAAAACCAGAGAAGAGGAGAATATATGAAAAAAGTAATGTTGGTCTTTGGAACAAGACCGGAAGCAATTAAAATGTGTCCGCTTGTAAATGAACTGAAAAAGCGAAAAGAATTACAGACAGTAGTTTGTGTGACGGGTCAGCATCGTCAAATGCTGGATATGGTATTGGAAGCGTTTTCTGTTACACCAGATTATGATTTGTCCATCATGAAGGATAAGCAGACGCTGTTCGACGTAACTACCAATATTCTGAATAGTATCAAGGCTGTTCTGGAAAAGGAAAAACCTGATGTAGTATTGGTACACGGCGATACTTCCACGACCTTTGTGACTGCATTAGCTTGCTTCTATATGCAGATTCCTGTAGGCCATGTAGAAGCTGGTCTGCGAACCTACAATATCTACAGCCCGTATCCGGAAGAGTTCAACCGTCAGGCGGTTTCCATTATCAGTAAATTCAACTTTGCTCCCACAGAGCTTTCTAAGCAGAATCTGCTGAAAGAGGGCAAAGATCCTGCCAGCATCTATGTTACCGGAAACACGGCTATTGATGCTTTGAAGACCACCGTGCGGGAAAACTATACGCACCCTGAACTGGAATGGGCAAAGGACAGCCGTCTGATCATGATTACTGCACATCGCCGTGAGAATCTCGGTGAGCCGATGTGTCACATGTTTAAGGCAATCCGCTGTGTGATGGATGAGCATCCTGATGTTAAGGCAATCTATCCCATTCACATGAATCCTGCTGTGCGCGAAACCGCAAATGAGTATCTGGGAAATGACGACCGCATTCACATTATTGAACCGCTGGATGTTCTGGATTTCCACAACTTCCTGAGCCGTAGCTATCTGATTCTGACGGATTCGGGTGGAATTCAGGAGGAAGCTCCTTCTTTGGGTAAACCGGTTCTGGTTATGCGTGATACCACGGAGCGCCCGGAAGGTATTGCAGCAGGTACGCTGAAGTTGGTTGGCACGGAAGAAGAAACGATTTATAAAGAGTTCAGCCGTCTGCTGTCTGATAAAGATGAGTACGAGGCAATGAGTAAGGCAAGCAATCCGTATGGCGATGGACACGCCTGTGAGCGGATTGCAGATATACTGGAAGAAAAACTCTAAAATTATAGCCATGCATCCGCATGGCTACGCTGTTCAAATATGCTACCTCTTCGTGGTGAGCAGCAGGCAACGGATTATACTCCGGCTAAAGCATATAATCGTTGATTCACTCTTTGGATGAGGAAAAACTATAATGGGAAAGTATTTTGGGACTGACGGCTTCCGTGGTGAAGCTGGTATTGATCTGACTGCCGACCATGCCTACAAGGTTGGCCGTTTTCTGGGCTGGTACTATAATGCACTGCGCGAGCGCAACGGCAACAACGAGCCTGCCCGCATCGTCATTGGCAAGGACACC
>OLNS01000605.1_pt1 | contig 31941 bp, 30 predicted proteins | sample 1673031 | NCBI WGS metagenome assembly OLNS01 (sample SAMEA3136748, study PRJEB25190) | human gut metagenome | biome: human gut; feature: human-associated habitat; material: faeces | place: Austria | collected 2013
ACGTGGGTTACCTCTTCTTGCGTAATTTTCATCTTGCTTCCTTTCGTGAAATGATGATTTTTCAATACGTTCTATTTTACCATAATTAGGCCTATTTTGCTTGGAGGATAAAAAAACTGTAGTAACTTTTTTATCACTACAGTTTACAGAGATAGAGCTTTTTCAAAACACTTATCGTATGGCTATCAAGAGCTTTCTCCAAGCCTCTAGGATTTCTGGTTTCAAATACTGTTTTGCCAGGTCATATGAGACTTGGTGCATAGACTCAAGATTACTTTCTAAGGCAAATACAATTTTGTCTGCCATCTGAGAAACAAGTAGGTTCTCATCCATAGTTTCGCTATAAGGAACCAGAAAGCCGTTTTTACCATCTTTGATGAAAGTTGGATTGCCATAACGGGCATCAAAACCAACTAAGGCTAGACCTGCTCCCACCGCTTCCATCAGAGTCAAGCCAAAGGTCTCCCACTGAGAGGTGGTGACATAAAGTTCATACTGTGGGTAAACTTCATGCAAATCCGCATGACCCCGAAGTTGGATGAAGTCACCTGCCCCAAGAGTATCAATCAGATCTTGTAGATTCTCTTGCTCGCCACCTTTGCCGTAGATGTCAAAGTGAAGATTTGGCTCTTTTTCATGAGCAAGGGCGACTGCTCTTATAGCTAAATCCAAGCGTTTACGTGGGTCCAATCGCGAAGCCGTCATCAAACTAAGAGGCTTCCTCTGCTCCTCTGGAAAACTAAGGTTATCCAAATGTCCCACTGCTAGGTCATGAATACTAGCATCTGTTACACCTTGCTTTTTCAGGGTATTCTCTAAAACAGCCTTTTGTGCCTCCGTAGCTGTAATGAAGAAATCAAAACGTTGGGCGTACTTAAAGATGAAATAATACTCATAGTAGAGGTCGCCATTTTCAAACTCATGCTCTGAATGAAAAACGAAGCCTAACTTTGCAGGTGTATCCAATTCATAAATCGGTCGCATAAACTCCATCAAGGAGGCCCTATCCAGCAACAAGGTATCCGCAGTTGTCAGCGGAAGTCTTGCTAGAAAACGACGTATGACCTCTGTTTTTGTTACTAAAATCTCAGTTCCCAACCTATATAACCAGCTGGTCCCTTGCTTGAGTTCTTAAAAGGCGATGCGACCAGCTTTATTGTGATAACTTCTCCTGATGATAATGCCTTTTTCAAAGTATTCTGTGACTAATTTACTTGTTCCATACCACTCACGCTTTAAAAGCATACCATTGACGTGGTAATCCACATAGCGCACGCAGCCTTTTTGGTAAGGATCCATCTTAAAGACTAAAGAAGTGCCATCAGAACAGACATAAACAGAGTCTGTTTCGCTTTGACTCTTCAAGTCTAGACGTGTCAACTTAAATTTTTGTTGCAAGGCCCCCACTGTCAAGGATGGGATATGACTGTCTTGATCTGTAAAGATAAGATAGGCATGGAGGAGTTCCTCGTAGCGATGCCCTAAAGAAAGATAATAGTCAAATTTATAGGGTTGTGGCCAGGTCGTAAAGACAAACTTAGCAGGCTCATTTAATTCACGTAGCATCAAAGCCCTCGACGCCTGGGCCACGTCCACACCATTAGGCTCAAAGCCCACCAATAGGTTAAAGGTGTAAATTGTCATCTTCTTCCCCCTCCAATCTAGTAAAGAAAGCTAAGATTTCTTCTCTCTCGACGAGTTTCAAAACTTCTTTCTGACTTTCAAGAGCCTTAGGGTAAAACTCTGATTGTTGTAAGAGTTGTCGGAACCCCTGCCCTAGTTCCTCTAAGGATGTATAGACCGTTGGTAAGCCCTTATAGTAGGGACGATGAACCGTTGATTCTAAGCCATAAAGTAACTGCCCATTTTCAATCGCATCCAATGTTGCATCAGACACTTCATTTCCATAATTCAAGTCTAAATAAATGAAACATTTCCTTAGTAGCTCTTGGTATTTCTCCTGACGAATCCCTGGGTAAAGATGGACATTTCCCTTATCTTCGAGACAAGTCAATTTAGGTCCCATACTAGTCTGGGCTCCGATGTGAAAGTCAATATCCGGAAAAGCATCAACCAAGTCAGCTAGTCCCTCAATATTTTCAGAAGCAGTCATCACCATAGCCTGAGGCACAAAAGTCTGAGAACCTTCTTGTTTAGCACCAGCTAAATAAATCATGCCTGACCTACGTTCCTCTTGTGGATAATAATTAGTAATCAAAACATGATTCACTTGACTTTGAATAAACTCAAGACCATCATGACTGTCGGAGCAATAGACCAGACGATCAGCATTCAAGGTCTGCAAAATCGGGATTAGATTGGAATCCATACAGATGATAGGCTCATCTGACTTGAGGATTTGAGTCAGAACAGCCTTGGTCAACTCTTCCTTACCTGAGAAAATCCTATCTCTTCCTTCAAATCCCTGATCAATCAAGTACCCATCTTGAATATAGTGAAGCAAGGCCTCTTCTTGATTACGATTAAAGTAAATATCCATAATGCCTTGTCCCTGATCATCCAGAAGACGCTGTTTGGTACGCCAGCCATAGCGATTATAATCGTCTATCGCAAGAACTTTTTCCCCTTGTCCAAACCATTGGACTTGTTTGACCGTACGTTCCTTTATATTGTCACGAAAAATGACACTAGCACGACGGTCTTGACCATCAAAAATATAGGTCGTAATCCCCAAAGTCCACAATTCCCAATATAGAGGAACTGACAAATTGTTAAAAAAGAGTGGTTTCCCTTGATAATCTTCCTCAGAGGAGTAAATAAATGATGATGCTAAACTAATAGTGTCCTTATCAATATCCGTTTCGAAATTCGTGTAAAACACACGCGACTGAATACCAAAGGAGTCTAGTAATCTTCTCAGTTTTTCCGTTGCCTGACTGGGTTCTTGTGCAATAATGAGCATAGTTATCCTTTCTGACTAATCCAAGCTATAAATAGCTTAACCCTCGACCTTTATTGCTCCAAAAATCTCAAGTTAACCTGCGCCGTCTTATAGGTCTCAGTATCTTGAAGATTAGCTTCTTCCATCTTTTCAATCGCCCGTTTTAGACGCGTCTTATAAATATAACGGTGCCAGGTCAAATCATAGCCCAACATGCCTAGCAGAGCTAATTTTTCATTCTTGGCTTCCATCTCATCTAAAACACGCTTTTCAGTCCAGACCTGCGATAGGGTATCTTTGCGCCCCACTCGATACCAGTAGATACATTTTTCAGTATGGACTACTCGATTGGCTTTTAACAAGAGTTTGTACATAAGGAAGTTGTCTTCGACATTCTTACCAACAGGAAAACGAAGATCCTCAAACAAAGAGATTTTATAGAGTTTCATCATGGCACATGCCCAAGCCATATCTCGTGTCTCTTGAATGGCATCCTGATTTATGATGTCTCTTCCTTCATAGAGGGTTTCAGAATAATCGTTCTCCGTTACCTTAATCAAAAACTTACTTGTACTCTCATTGAACAAGTTATAGTTGGCAATAGAAACATCTGCTTCATACTTTTTAAGCTGAGTGTATAAGGTCTCCACATAATCCTCTGTTACCCAGTCATCTGGGTCTACAAAAGTGATGTAATCACCTGTGGCTAAGTCAATTCCTGTATTTCGGGCTGCAGATAAGCCCCCATTAACTTGTCGCACATAGCGAATACGTTGGTCTCGCTTAAAAAATTCCTTGCAAATCTCCTCTGAATTGTCAGGAGAACCATCATTGACAAGAATGATTTCAAGGTTTGGATAAGTCTGATTCACTATTGTTTCCAAACACTGCTTCAGGTAAGTTTCCACATTATAAATGGGAATCACAATACTAACTACTTCTTTATTTTCCATGGTCTATCTCTCAAACGTATCTATATAGTCTCGAACAGCTTTCACCATTTCATCCACTTGGTCATCTTTAAACACTTGGTTTTTCCCAGTCTGATCATGATTGGTTCCTTCAAAGGAGAAGATGGGAAGACCCAACTGATGAATCGTTTCTGTGATATGATCAACCTCGTCAAATGGGTTGATATCCAAATAAAAATCTATTTTTTCCAAAACCTTTCGACTGGTCAATGGATCAAAGGACGGATAGAGAATAAGGTTTGGATACTGCTCCAATTTAACCAAATTAAACCCGAAATGAGAATGAGCCAAAACATGAAAAGCTACATCTGGAAGAGCCTGCAGCAACTGTTCCAACTCAAAGATGTCTGCCGTATTCGTATAAATGGCCGTATGGTAAGGAAAATCACCTACCATATCCTTAAAGCTAAGCTTTAGGGATGGCTTTCTCAATAAGATATCGTCCCAAGTCAAGGCATAATAGAACCACCAGATATCCCTAAATCGATTGAAACGTTTAGAGGTCCAAGGCTTATTGTGAGAGGTGTAATGAATAACCGCTGGTATCCCTTTAAAAGCATCATACCAATCCAAGTCCCCATATCTGTACTGATCCTTGTCAGAGCCTACTTGGAGATTATAAGTCCATGGAAGTTGGTGCCAGGCGTCTTTAAAATAAAGATTCAAAATACCTTGATCGCCATAAACATTTTGATGATGTTCTTTAGTTAAGTCAAAAAGAGACTCTGTCACCTTGTGTTGTCGCCACCAATCGGTATCAATAACCATCAAACCAGCGTTAAAACCATCTGTCGTCGTTGGACGATCCACTACCGCTCCAATACCAAATCCGCCCAGATTCACTTCAAAAAGTGGTGACAAATCCTGCGTGAAGATCATGTCACAGTCTAAATAGAGAACACGATTTTCTTGAACAAACTCAGGTATCGCATAACGGAAAAAAGTCGCATAATGAATATGCGCACTTGGAAGCGAAAATTGTTTAAAGCTTTCTGCAGACACACGACAATTGAGAATTTCAGAATCAATAGCTTCTAAACGACGATTCATCAGCGTAAACCATTCTGTTGGTAAATTCTCATTTAGCACATAAATTTTCCACTGCCCTTGATGTGCACACAAAGATTTAAGAGCTACCTCTAACTTTTCCATATAGGATAGCTCAGCTACAAATACAACTGATTTTTTACCCATGTTTTCTCCCTCTCAAACTCTAATAAGAATATCATTTTTTAGAAAACATTACAATTTCTATCCCTTACAAAAAAAGCCAACCCTAAGGCTGACTTTGAATGGAGATCAATTTTCTTTCAGTGCTTGCTAGATTCGTAAAATTGAACCCAGACCAGCACGCAACTCAAATGCACTATTCTACAGAGGCACCATTACTTGCGATAACTTCTTTGTACCAGTTAAATGATTTCTTCTTAGAGCGTTTAAGACTACCATTACCATCGTTATCTCGGTCCACATAGATGAAGCCATAACGTTTCTTCATTTCACCAGTTCCAGCAGAAACAAGGTCGATACAGCCCCAGGTTGTGTAGCCCCAAAGCTCTACACCATCTTCATTAATAGCATCACGCATAGCCTTGATGTGGGCAGCCAAGTAGTCGATACGGTAATCGTCTTCAACATAACCATTTTCATCTGGCGTATCCACAGCACCAAGACCATTTTCAACGATAAACATCGGCTTTTGGTAACGATCCCAAATAGCATTGAGGGTAATACGAAGGCCTAGTGGGTCAATTTGCCAACCCCACTCTGAAGCTTCCAAATATGGATTTTTAATAGAGGCAAAGATATTGCCAGCAGTCTTTTCATTAACCTCTGGATCACCTGAAGCCACACGACTTGCATAATAAGAGAAGGAAACGAAATCAACAGTATGCTCTTTGAGAAGGGCCAAATCTTCTTCAGTCATCTCAAGCTCAATACCATCACGTTCCCACTGTTTCTTAGCATAATTTGGATACTCTCCACGAGCTTGAACATCAATAAAGAAATAGCTGCTACGGTCTTCTTGCATAGCTGCCCAGTAGTCACGTGGGTGGGCTGTATTTGGATAATATTGGCCTGCTGCCAACATACAACCGACCTTATTTTCAGGGTCAATCTCATGGGCCAATTTCGTCGCCATAGCTGAAGCCACCAACTCATGGTGAGCCGACTGATATTTAACCTGCTCCTCATTCTCACCCTCTTCAAAACAGAGCCCTGCGCCCATAAATGGTGCATGGAGAATCATGTTGATTTCGTTAAAAGTGAGCCAGTACTTAACCAAACCTTTATAACGTGTGAAAAGGGTACGGCAAAGATTTTCATAGAAACCAAGCATCTTACGATTACGCCAACCACCATACTCGGTAATCAAGTGCATTGGACAATCAAAGTGCGTGATCGTCACCAAGGGGTCAATGCCATGTTTGTGACATTCCTTGAATAAGTCCTCGTAAAAAGCAAGCCCAGCTTCATTTGGCTCAGCCTCATCACCCTTAGGAAAAATACGTGACCAAGCAATAGAAAGACGATAGGTCTTAAAGCCCATTTCACCAAAGAGAGCAATATCTTCCTTGTAACGGTGGTACATATCGATACTTTCCTTGGCCGGATAAAAATAACCATCCTCAAAATCAAACATCTTGCGACGTCCAGTAATAATCGAAAGGCGATCCTCACCAATTGGCACCACATCAACATTGGCTAAACCACGCCCATCAGCATCATAGGCACCTTCACATTGGTTGGCTGCTGTCGCTCCACCCCACAAAAATCCATCAGGAAAAGTTAATTTTTTAGTCATTATTCTACCTCATATATATTTCGACTTAATACAGTAATAGTATACAATAGTCTGTAATCGTTTTCTTATAGTAAACTACGGAAAACTGATACTATCCTATGATTTCAGATGAAGAATTGAGAGTAAGGTTACTCCTACATTCGATAAGAGCTGACTTCAATTCCTCTCCCTATTATTACAATGATCAAAAAAAGAGTAAGAACTAACTCTTACTCCACAATTGTTGCCCCAAGAACATTTTTAAAATGTCCAATAGCAAAGTCATGAGCTTCAGGCGTCAAGGAGGCTGTTGCACTCTCTACCACCTCGATATCATAGCCCAAATTATAAGCATCAATGGCCGTATGTAACACACAAATATCTGTTAAAACTCCCGTCAAAACAACTGTCGTCACACGACGCTCACGTAAACGAATATCTAAATCCGTTCCGGAAAAGGCTGAATAGTGTCGCTTGTCCATCCAAAAGACACGATGGTCGTCCTTGATGTTATCATATACACCAGATAACTTACCATAAAGTTCTCGCCCAGATGTCCCTGCAATATTGTGAGGTGGAAATAGTTTAGTCTCAGGATGGAAGGTATCTCCTTCATCATGTCGATCCATGGCAACAAAGATATAATCCCCATTGTCATAGGCTTCTTGAGTTACCTGAGCAATACGATCTTCAATGGCTTGGGCAGGCTTACCAGCCGTCAACTTCCCATCATCTGCCACAAAATCATAAGAGTAATCAATTGATATCAATGCCTTTGTCATGCTAATTTCTCCTTTTAAAAAAGTGGGGCAGGTCCTCCTACCTCACTCTCTTTAAGTATTCTTCTTATTCGTATTCTTTCAATTTGTCGTAGATACCTTCGTTAAGGACTTTAAGATAAGTCCCTTTCATACCGAGTGAACGGCTCTCAATAATACCAGCTGATTCCAACTTACGAAGGGCATTAACGATAACAGAACGAGTGATTCCGATACGGTCCGCGATAACAGAGGCTGTCAAACGACCTTCTAAACCGTCCAACTCATTCAAGATAGCTGAAACCGCCTTGATTTCTGAGTAAGACAAGGTATTAATAGCCATATTAATAGCTGTTTGTTTACGAATGGTTTCTTCCAAGTTTTCTGTTTGAAGGTTCAACAACTGCAACCCAACTACCGTAGAGGCTATCTCAACCAAGATAAGATCTTCATCCACAAAATCATGATCGTTACGCCAAATGATGAAAGAACCAAGACGCATACCACCACCATAGATAGGAGCAATTGTAGTCAAACCATCTGGGAAGTCATCTTTTGACTCCACTGGGAAAATGGTCAAGTCACTGTCAATACCAATATTTTCTTGAGTATCATAAACACGGCTGATACCACGTGTGTATTCTTCTGGAAGTTGTTTAGCTTCAAAAAACTCTTCCACTCGATCATTGTTGGTTTTGTACTTCATGGCAAAACCAAGGAGAGCACCACCACCATTAACGATAGCAGCGTTACAATCAATGATATCCGCCAATTGAGCAGCCATGTTGTTGTATGGAAGATCTCCTTCCAAGCTGTCTACTGAGCGTTGCAAGATAGATGTAATTTTACGTGTTTTAGCCAGCAAATTTGCCATATTTATTGTCTTCACTTTCTATTGTAGTCATAATAATATCAAGCCTTGTACTAATCTTCTGCGTCAAGACCCACTAGCCCTATCATTATAGCACACTTAACCCAGAAATTGCAAACAATTGTCTGAAAATTATTTATTATTCTACTATTCATTATATTAAGTATATTATGGCATTTTTAGGAAGAATGTTCAGATTTTGCTCAAATATATCCCCCTTTTAGAAACAATAAAAACCGGACAAGCCTTATTGTCCAGTTTTTTAAGGAATTAGCGCTTGTAATATGACAAGACTCGTTCGATTTTATTACCGAGATCAGCCAACTCTTCCACTCGAGGAAGATAGACAATACGGAAGTGATCTGGTTCATTCCAGTTAAAGCCTTTACCTGGAACTAGGAGAACCTTCTCCTTCTTCAAGAGACGAAGACAGAATTCTTCATCATCTTCAATATCATACATGTTTCGGTCAATCCTAGGGAAGATGTAAAGCCCTGCATCTGGCTTAACAGCTGATAGCCCTGGAATAGCGTTTACGGTATTCGTGATAAACTCACGTTGTTCATAGATACGCCCACCAGGAATCAAGAGCTCATCAACGGATTGGTAGCCACCAAGTGAAGTCTGAATAACGTGTTGAGAGAGCACGTTGGCACAGAGACGCATGTTAGCCAACATATTAAGCCCTTCAATATAGCCTTTGACATTCTTTTTAGGTCCAGAGAGAACCATCCAACCCACACGGAAACCACAGATGCGGTGAGACTTAGAAAGACCATTCATAGACACACAGAAGACATCTGGTGCAAGACTAGCGATTGCAGTATGTTTCTTACCATCCATAACCAAGCGGTCATAAATCTCATCCGCAAAGATAATCAAATCATTTTGTCGAGCAATATCCACAATCTGTTCAAGAACATCCTTAGGATAGAGCGAACCTGTAGGATTATTGGGATTGATGACTACAATTGCCTTAGTATTTGATGTAATCTTTGATTTGATATCATCAATATCTGGATACCAGTTAGATTTTTCATCACATACATAGTGTACGGCATTACCGCCTGCTAGACTGACACAGGCTGTCCAAAGAGGATAATCTGGCATTGGGACCAAGACCTCATCTCCATCATCAAGCAAGGCCTGCATAGATATGGAAATCATCTCTGAAACACCATTACCAATATAAATATCATCAATATCTACATTTGGGAATCCCTTTAACTGGCAATACTGCATAATCGCCTTACGAGCTGAGAAAATCCCTTTACTATCCGAATACCCTTCACTGTTACGAACATTCATAATTAAATCACGAATGACTTCATCCGGTGCTGTAAAGCCAAATTCCGCAGGATTTCCCGTATTAAGACGAAGAATCTTTTCACCGTTAGCAATCATACGGTTGGCTTCATCCAAAACTGGTCCACGAATATCATAGGCAACGTGTTCCAACTTTGATGATTTATCAAATGTTTTCATAAGTTAATCCTTTCAAAAGATACTAAAAGCAGATACATCTAGCAGAAAATAAGAAAATTCAACACCTGATGGGGATTTCCACTTTTATTGATACCAACTTTATTTAGGCTCAGCCATTTGGTATCATTTCTGAAGACTTGTCTTCCTATTGTTTAATTATCATGTTTCTTACGAAGCTAATAACAGATTGTATTATACCTCTTTTTCATGCAATCTTCAATTTTTAGATAATACTGAAATCTTCACATTACTACGGACATCCTAAAGTAAGCAGTCAAAAAAAGATTTCAGAAAATCCATAACAACGCTTTCATTTTTTAGATTAAAGGAGTATAATAAAGCTAAAGATAGGAGGTAGAGCTTATGTCTCAACAATATGAACGTATTATGGTAGCTATCGACGGTTCTTACGAATCAGAACTGGCCTTTATTAAAGGTGTGCACGTTGCAAAACGTAATAATGCTCAGTTACTATTGGTACACGTTATCGATACACGCGCCCTTCAAAGCGTTGCGACTTTCGACTCTTATATCTATGAAAAACTAGAAGACGAAGCTAAAGCTGTTTTGGCTGACTTTGAACGCCAAGCCAGAGAAGCTGGTTTAACCAAGATTCGCAAAGTTATTGAGTTCGGTAATCCTAAGAGCCTCTTGGCTGTTGATATCCCTGATAAGGAAAATGTTGACCTTATTATGGTTGGTGCCACTGGTCTCAATACTTTTGAACGCTTGCTTATTGGTTCATCTTCTGAATACATTCTCCGTCACGCAAAAGTTGACTTGCTCATTGTTCGTGACTCTGAAAAAACACTTTAGTCACCTCTCACAAGCACCTCTGGTGCTTTTCTCATATGAAAAAGAACCGAGATTTTAACTCTCAGTTCTTTTTTTTGTTCTATTTTTCAGACTTTGCTGATTCAGACATCACTTCTGACTCTGAAGTTGACTGGCTTTCTTCGACCAAGTCTTCACTAGCAGATTGGCTTGAGGCACCTGCTTGCTCCAAAGCAAGGCTAGTTGAAAGGCTCTCACGCTCTGCTTCCTGACTAAGGCTAGCTTCAACAATCATGAGTTCCTTTTGACGTTCTGTTTCACGAAGGTATTCACGTTCTTCTAGCTCTTCCTGGCGACGTCTTTCCTGCTCAAGTCTTTGAGCTTTTTGACGCTCACGCTTAGCATGACGTTTTTGCGTCTCATCAATCAAGACCTTAGTGTTGTCTTTAATATGCATCCACTTAATAAGACGAACTAAGAGTCTCCATAGGAAAACAATAATCGATTCTGCGAAAAGAAGAATCTCAACCAGAATAACACCTAGCAGGCTCCAAGCCATAAAGAGTGTAATCAATAATTGCGTGAAAATCTTCTTCAAGTCACCCAAATGATTGTTGTGAATATTAAGAGTCTCAAGGAAAAGATCTAAAATTCCTTGCAAGAGGTGTGATTTAACAGATTTGTCTCCCTCTAAGCTCAAGTCCGTTTGAACTTCTGCCGGAGTAACAACGGTCAAGTCCCCATCTTGGTAGACATCAATACGGTCTCCTAATTTTATATCAAAATCAAAAAGCGTGCGATCTATTTTCTTAAGTCGCCCGTCAGGATGACTGAGATAAACAAAGTCATCATCAAATTTTAAAATACGAAACATAATTTACCTGCTCTTTATTGCTCCTTAAATAATAACAAAGTTAAAAAGCTCTTGTCAAGAGCTTCTTTTTCAATCCAAGGTTTTGACACCGATACGATTTTTATACTCTTGATACGTTTCAGTGTGCATGAGAGCTTTGGCATTTTTAACCCGATCTGCAGTTGGTGGTTTGACCCCTTCCAAAGGATATGGAATACCGAGCTCACGCCATTTGAACTCACCCATTGTATGATAGGGAAGAATTTCAAATTTATCGACATTTTTCAAGGTCTTTACAAACTCACCAAGCTTAACCAAGTGTTCGTCAAAGTCTGTCAAACCAGGTACCAAAACATGGCGAATCCAGACTGGAACTTGTTTATCAGACAGATATTGAGCAAATTCCAAAATATTCTTATTAGGTTGACGGGTCACAAACTTGTGTTGTTCAGGATCAATCTCTTTGATGTCAAGTAGGACCAAGTCAGTAACAGCCAAAAGTTTGTCAACAACTTCATGATATTCAGGAGTATTGCGGTAAGCAAACCCACAAGTATCAAGCGTACAATGAATCCCTAGCTTCTTAGCCTCTGTAAAGAGGGCAGTGACAAAATCAATCTGAAGCATGGCCTCACCACCTGATACAGTGATACCACCATGCTCACCCCAGAAATGACGGAAACGAAGAGCCTCATCTAAGACATCTTCAACTGTACGTTCAACAGCCTTATTTGACTCCATAGCCCAAGTATCTGGGTTATGACAATATTGGCAACGCATCTTACAGCCTTGCATGAAAACAATAAAACGGATACCAGGACCATCTACGGATCCAAAACTTTCGGTTGAATGAACAAGTCCAGTCACCTGACTGTAATCAATTTCTGCCATGGCAGCCTCCTTGAAAACGCTTTTTACATGTTTTTATTATACCTCTTTTATCAGAAACATGCTCCATATCTGCCTGAATTCAGGCAAAGGTTATACTATAATACATCTGAAATTAAGGGAAATCTATACTATACCAGAAGAAAAACAAAAAAACTGGAAAAATCCAGTCTTTTATCATCTATATTATTAGGCACGTTTCTTAAGCCCCAAAAAGGCTGCAGCAGCAAGGAAGAATGTTCCTGCCATTGTCAAGATTACTGTTGATGCTTCACCAGTCTTAGGAAGTGTAACTTCCTTACCTTTAGCATCTTTACCAGTCAATGTACCGTCAGCGTTCACTTTGAATCCTACTGTTTCAGGAGCAACAACACTTGTTGTACCATCAGTGTTAGCGATGACAATTTGGCTGTTTTGTGTAGACACAATTGTTTGACCAGCTGCAGTGACAACTGGAGCTGTTGGTGTTACGGTAACAACAGGTTGTCCATTAACGTTCACTGCTGGAGTTTCAGGGGTTTGAGCTGCTTCACTTGTCCCTTTATCAGTTGGTGAGGCCGGTTCTTCTGGCTTATCGGCTGGTTTCTCAATTGGTTTATCAGCTGGTGTTGTAGATGAATCAGCTGTTGGAGCCGGTGTCGCAGGTGTTTCTGGAGTTGCTGGTGTTGTTGGTTCAGCTGGTACTTCAGGAGCTGTAGGTGTTGTTGGCGTTGCCGCACCTGTGTTTGAATCATTGCTACGAGCCAAGTCACCATCACTTGGAGCTGTTGAAGGACCTGTTGCTGCACGATCTGTCGTTGGTTGTGTAAGAACAGCATCATTTGTCGCAATACCGTCGTCCGCAAAAGAAGTTACTGGTACAAAAGCTCCTAGGGTAAGGGTGAGTAAAAGCAAGCTACTATATATAGATTTTTTAGAAGCCATTAAGATTCTCCTTTTTTCATTTATCAGTTAATTTATATTCTACCATAAAAAAGTAATAAAAGACTGTTTTAATTAAAATCTTATTTATTTTTATTCTAAATCTATCGATACGCTAAAATATGTTAGAGCATCTCCAAAATTATAGTTCTTTTTCTGACAAAGTCTAGCAGTTTGGATAGGTAAAAAAGGCTTTATAACGTGCTTTATAGATATTTTCTAATCTTATTATTTTGATAAGCGGATATTCCAAGATAGATAAGAAAAAGCACTTTCACTCATAATGAGAGAAAGTGCCTAATTAGTAGATAGTCGCTTTTGAGTTCCAACATATTCTAATAAAAGCGTGGAAAAAACTATTCTTCTGCCTCTTCTGGAGCTGCCGTGATGATTACCTTAAGTTTGGTTACGCGACCATCCTTAACCTTATCATTGATAAATTCGAGGTGTTTGTCCTTGTTGATAACTGAATAGTATTCCTTGACTTCTTGAGTTGGGATGGCCCCCACACCAGTCAAATAATAACCTGCGATAGTATCAACGTCATCACTCTCAAGTTCTGTATCAAAATGTTCATTGAAGTCGTTAAGAGTCATAGCTCCTTCGACAATATAAGTATTCTCACCAATTTCACGAACTTCCACACTAGTCTTATCTGTTTCGTCGTCAATCTCACCAACGATTTCTTCCAAAAGGTCCTCGAAGGTAACAAGACCAGCAACGCCACCGTATTCATCAAGCAAGATAGCCATCTGATTATTGGTGTTACGAAAGGCTGCCAAGAGATCATCTACGAAGATAGTCTCTGGAACAAAGAGAGGTTCGTTCATGATTCGGCGAAGTTTGATATTTTCAAAACCAAGTTCAAAACCTGCTTTTAGAAGGTTTTTAGTATGAATGACACCGATAATCTTATCCTTGTCATCCTCGTAAACAGGGATACGAGAGAAACTTTCCTTGAGAATAGCTTGGATATTTTCTTGAGTATTGTCTTCAATATCAATCATGAAGGCATCTGTACGAGGGACCATAACCTCACGTGCCATCAATTCATCAAGAGAGAAAATCCCCTGGAGCATTTCAATTTCTTCAGCCTCAAGTGTATCTTCACTCTTGGCCAACATGTACTCAATCTCATCCCGAGTCATCTGCTCATCCGCATCATCAAAGGTCATAGGCGTCAAATGAGACACAAGATTTGTCGATGCTGAAAGAATCCAAACAAAGGGACTAACAATCTTACCAGTAACAATAATAACTGGTGCTGAGTAGATGGCTAGATTTTCCTTGAGGTTCATAGCAATACGTTTAGGATAAAGTTCCCCAAAAACAATCGAGATATAGGTCAAGACAACCAAAGAAATCATGCTACCTGCTGTCTTAGCCCAGGCTGCATGACCAAACCAAGTCGCTATCACTGCACCTAGTGAAGCGGAGAGACTAGCCCCTTGTAAGAGACTGATAAAGGTAATACCAACTTGAATGGTTGATAAGAAGTTATTTGGATTTTCAAGAACCTTGAGCAGGCGAATAAATTTCTTGTCGCCTTCTTCAGCCTTTTGTTCCACACGTGAACGGTTTAGTGATACTAAAGCCATCTCTGATGCTGAGAAAAATGCCGTAAGCAAGGTTAATATTAGTAATAAAATAGATTGAAATAATAAGGACTGACCACTGGAGTCTTCCATTTTTTCTTCTCCTCTAAAAAAATTCTGACTTCCATTATATCACAATTTCCCAATATAGGTTCCTATTTTATGCTATAATTAGAGTAATTTATCATCGAAGGAGAGACTTATGTCACTTATACGCTTAGAAAATGTCAGCTTGGCCCGCCAAGGAAAAACACTTTTGTCTGGCCTTAACTGGACAGTTGAAAAAGGTCAAACTTGGGCTATCCTGGGACTTAACGGTGCTGGAAAATCAACTCTCTTACGTTTGTTGACAGCTGAATTCTTCCCTTCTGAGGGAAAGGCTGAGATACTAGGCTACACCTTTGGGAATGGAGACATCACAGGTCTTCGTCAACATATCGGTATCGTCAGCTCCTTCATCACTGAGCGTCTTCCTCAACATATGACAGCTGAAAAAATCGTCCTTACTGGTAAATACAAGAGCTCAATCCTCTACAAGGCATATGGGGATAAGGAGTTGCAAGAAGCCAAGGACATGCTGACCTCACTTGGTGCTGGAGATTTGATAGGTCGTAAATACCATGGCCTGTCTCAAGGAGAAAAACAAATTTGTTTGATTGCTCGCAGTCTCATGGAAGATCCTGACATCATTATCCTTGACGAAGCGACTGTTGGCTTGGACCTATTTGCCCGCGAAAAACTCTTACGTCAGATTGACCGTATCACCTCGCTTCCACATGCTCCATTGGTTCTTTACGTCACCCACCACGCTGAAGAGATTACTGAAAAAATGGACCACATTCTCCTACTCCGTCAGGGAAGAATCGTGGCACAAGGACCAAAAAACGATATTATCACACCGGAAGTTCTAGCTGACTTCTACCAAAATCCTGTTCAAATTATCCCAATCGACGACCATCGTTTTTACATTAACCCTCTTTTATAGAGACAAGTCATAAATTAACTTGATTTAGAGCCAATTCTAAAACAACATCAAAACAACAAGTCCCCCAGATAATGTCTAGGGGACTTGTTCTTTTATCACTACTCCTCTTTTATTTTCGATACGCCGTACAAAATTAAGGCTGGAACGATGAGCTGTTCTATAGAGCTTCTTGCAACTAAAATAAATAACATAGCAACTATATATAGACGGTTTTTGTCAGCAGTTCTTATGGCATTTGGAAGCATCACAGTAGGAATAATAATTAATGGAATCATCACGATGAAGTACATAAACCAACCGATACCTGCTAAGGGATTGGTTTCATCAGTAGGATAATTGAAAACTGCAATTATATTAAAAACTAAATTCCTCAAGGATAGAATAAAAGCTGTCCAAAGCCAAGGAGAATGAAGACTTTGAGGATTTGGTTGTCTTTGGCTCTCCGCATAATCATAAACCTTACGCTTTTCAATGACTGGTTTGGTTCTTTTCTCCACCAGCAGATCATCTTCACTCAACTCAAACCCATACTTCTTCTGCCATTTTTCAACTAGTGTGGAAGTGTTGCCGTTTGTACGATAGACAAGATAGGATGATACTACTAGTAGAAAAAGAGAGACATCAGTAATGATATGGTCAACCAAGAAACCATAAACCAACTCAAGTAAACTAGTAACTATGATAAGGATTGAAGAAATTCTTAATTTCTTTTGGTTTTCTTCAGTCATCAATATAAGGAGTAGGAAGATACTTGCACACTCTAATATTGGATACAGTATGTAAGTAAGACTACTTAAATCATCTAAATCAATATTTATATAGTGTGTGCTCCATACCACAGCAACCATCCCTAATCCAATAAGGGGAACAGAGGACTGCCAAGCTGACGAACTCTTAAGAGAGGCTAAGAGTGTTGGAAGCTCTGTCTTCCTAATCGTAATGACAAGCCAAATTAGGCACATAATAGTTAAAACTGGGGAAACCAACCAAGGCTTAAAAATGGAAGCCGGTATGATGAAATAGGTAACTAGCTGACAAATATGGAAGGCAAGCACAGCTAAGACGCCCTCAGCTTTCCGCTTGTCCTTCAAAAGCCTAAAAACAAACCATACTAAAACGACTTGCTGTGGAAGTTGAGAACTTAGTACAGATACAGAATTGAGCGTTTCATACTCAAAATGCAAACCATAAGACCTAAGCATAGAAAGAGCTAACAATACTTCAAAAAAGATAAGTATATAATACCAAGTTTTTCTGGACATACAACCCCCCACCTTTCATTTAATCTTAGAGAAAACATCTTTCAATATCATTATACTCTTTTTATGTAAGCGTTTTACCTTTACAGTGAAATATTTCCACTTTTCTTTACTTGATAACAAAACAGTCCTTTTTGACCGAATAGATTCTAGAATGAACCACATAGACAAATGATATTGTCCGTAAGTTAACCTTTTGATAATTTAGTAGGTGTTAAAGCAAAATATCTTTCAGATATAGAAAACGAGGTAAAAACATGACTAAAGTAATAGGTATTGGATTAATCGGTACAGCAGTAACAGTTATCACTTACAGTATTCTCGGCTTCCCCAAATTGGAGGTGTCCCTTTGGCCACTCTTTCCAGTCGCTCTTTTTGCTTTCTTTGCAATAGAAAATCTTATCAAAAAAGATTATAAATCTAGCCTCATGAGTACTTTGATTGGTTTAATGATTGCTAATGCAATCTATGACTTGCTCCCTATCTCAAACAGTATCCTGATTGTTGCAGGAATCCTAACATGCCTAGGACTGGGCTTTCTTTTTCCAAACCACGATAATGAAAAAGAGAGACATTAAAAAGAAGCCAAGAAAAATCTTGGCTTCTTTACTTAAGCTCGACCTCGAGCCAGATTAATCATATCATAGGTTAACGTGTTGCTAGTTTCTTTGAGAGAGTAATCCTCCAAAGTATTGACTTCCTTACGAAGCTGCTTGGCATAACGGCTAGAGATAAACTCAGCCTGCTCGTACTCGTTGATAACCTTACGTTCCAAATAGTAGCCTCGTAACATTTCATCGACATTGTCTGGATGAAGGTGGGTGATAACCCGCTCAACAAAGGCACCTGATTGAATTATTTCAGCCTCTTGAAGTCGATTGCGCTTCAAATAAGACAAGAGATCTGAATGATAAACACCTTCCAGATTACTCAAGGCTTCTAAAATCTGCTCCGTATTTGTTAAATAAAGTTCAGCCATATGGTCACGGTTTTCTTCCGTCAACCTAGGCCCCCTCCTAGTTTCATCCTGATTAATACGAAACTTGAAAGTAAGAGCCAAGTGCAACAATCTACGAAGGCCACGCACAAAGACAGCTAGAGCGTAAGAAAGACTAGAGACAAAACCACGGTTAATACGACGCTCTAAGCTCTTGATATAACGTTGGTAGAGATTGTATTCGAGTTCTGAAATCTTGCCCTTCTTGTAGGCATATTCCAGACCCTCACTCTCAATTTCCATAATCATGACTCGGATATTGGCCAACTCTTCTTTGACATCATTTGATTCCTGCTCCAAGATTAAATCTTCCAAGCGTTGATTGTAGTTGTCAATAGTAGCATAGACAGCTCCTTGATTAGTTGACTGTTTTAGATCTTTTTCCAACTCACCGACCACATCATTAAGAATGGCAATCTGCATATAATGGTTGGTTGTGTGCGCTGGTCCAGTGGCTAGCTTAGGTAGGACTAAGATACCTGTTAAGAAACTTAATAAAGTGACACCCGCTACCGTAAAGAGCAAGAGACTATGTTCCAAAGCTGTCATATTGGCAACCGGAAGCAAAAGGATGGTTGCTATTGAGACCGTTCCTTTGACCCCAGAAAAGGTTAAAAGAGTTGCACCCTTCCAGATTTTTTTCAGTGATCGTTTGGCCCTCCAAGCTCTTTGGGCAAATACCGCACTAATCATAACAAAACGAATGCCAAACATGGTCGCTGTTAAAAGGACGATAGCAAGAAGCATCCAGAGATTATCGTAGGTAGTGCTACGCAGTACTGGGGCTGCTAGGGTTGGAAGTTCTGTTCCCAAGAGGAAAAAGACCATGCCATTAAGCATGAAGGTAATGGTTCCCCAAATCGTATGAGAAACACTATCCAACTTAGCATCAAAAACGGTGATTTTTTTAAAGCGACTGGCAAGTGAAATCCCTGCTACGACAACAGCAATAATTCCGGAAGCATGAATTTCCTCGGCTACAAAGTAAGAGGAAATCGGTAGTACCAACTCTAGTAAGAGAGCACCTGTGACATCTGCAGCATCCATATTGTCCAAAATGGTCAAAAAAAGACGATTAAGTAGGGCCGTAATCAAGCCAACTAAAAAACCACCAAGCACAGAAATAACCAAATTCCAGCTCGCATCAAGGAGGGAGAAAGCACCCGTTGTCAAAGCGGTCACCGCCACCTGAAAGGCAACCAAGCCAGAGGCATCGTTTAGAAGTCCTTCACCCTGCAAAATATAGCTAATCCACTTTGGAAAACTGAAACGTTTAGAAATAGCGGAATAGGCAACCAAATCTGTTGGTCCAAGGGCAGCACCGATGGCTAGGCAGGCAGACAAGGGTACCGAAGCAGGCAAGACGGCCTTAGCAAGATAACCGATTCCCAAGGTAGATACAAAGATAACTGGAAAAATCAAAAATAGAATAAGTTTCCAGTTACGTAAAATACTGGTAATATCACTTTCTTCACCCTCACGAAACAGCAAGGGAGCAATAATGAAAGCTAGAAAAAGTTCCGTTTCAAGCTCGAAAGCACGTTCCTTAAAAAGAAAACCGATACCCACTCCAAAAATAATTTGAATCAAGGGTAGGGGAAGACGTGGAAAGACACGATTAATAACGTTCGATAAAATCAAGCTGAAAAGAAGAACAAGCAAAGCTAACGATAGATGCATAGCTCCTCCTACCCTTCCTTATGACAACAGTTTGAGAATAGTTCTTTTTGCTTACTAATTTTTTTATCAATGGCAGTGACATCTTCCTTGGCTAAAAGTTTATGGCAACGTTCGACCTCAAGACTAGCTAACTTTTTCTTGATCTTAGCCGTTTTACGATTATCAACCTTTTTCAAAGTACCCTCGGCACTCTGCTTATCAATATATTTGGCCTGCATATCTGCAAGTTTTTCTTTAATATCTGTAATCATTGTAATTTCTCCAACATCACCAAAAATGGTGGGGTATTAATTTGATTAAGGGGTTGGTAAAGCATGGCTGTAAAATCACGCTGGTCCAAACCAATAACGTACTCTATCACAGCATCCTTCTCCATATCGCCACCATCATGACCGTAGTAAATCATAATAGCCAAGCGTCCACCCACCTCTAAGCGGTCAAGAATCTTCTCAATAGCTTCAAGAGTCGTGTGAGGTTTGGTGATGACACTCTTGTCTGCAGATGGCAGGTAGCCCAGATTGAAAATAGCTGCTCGAATAGATTCCGTGACATAATGGTCCAGATTTTCGTGACCATCTAAAATGAGTTCCGCATTTTCAATTCCCAGGTCTGACAAGCGTTGACTGGTCTTTTCAAGCGCCTGCTCCTGCACGTCAAAGGCATAAACCTTCTTGGCAAGGCCAGCCAGAAAGGCTGTATCATTGCCATTTCCCATGGTCGCATCGATAGCTATACTCTCATCATCCAGCACTTCTGCTAGAAAGTCATGAGATAGATGAATGGGGCGTTTAATCATGCTTTTTCCTCCTTGTCGCTAACTACTTTACACCCTTGCCATGAGTCACGACGTTCCATCTCTCTGTCAATGGCATTAAGGACTTCCCACTTGTTGAGACTCCACATAGGCCCAATCAGCATATCTCGCGGCGCATCACCAGTAATCCGATGAATGACGATATCCTTAGGGATGATTTCCAACTGGTCACAGATGATAGACACATACTCTTCCTGACTCAGCAATTTAAGACGCCCTTCGTGGTAGTCTCTTTGCATACGCGTATTGGTCATCAGATGGAGCAAATGGAGCTTAATTCCTTGAATGTCATTATCAGTCACACAACGGCGGACATTCTCCACCATCATCTCGTGAGTTTCTCCTGGCAAGCCATTAATCAAGTGCGATACAATTTCAGCCTTGGGCGCACGCTCACGCACACGCTTAACCGTCTCTACATAGAGATCATAGCTGTGTGCTCGGTTAATGAGCTCTGACGTTTCTTCATAAGTCGTCTGCAAACCAAGTTCAACAGTCACATGCATACGTTCTGTGAGTTCTGCCAGATAATCAATCACATCATCTGGCAAACAGTCTGGGCGAGTTCCGATATTGATGCCAACCACACCAGGCTCATTGATAGCCTGTTCGTAGCGGTCCTTGATAACTTCAAGCGGAGCGTGGGTATTGGTAAAATTTTGAAAATAAACCAGATATTTCTGAACTTCTGGCCACTTACGGTGCATAAAGTCAATCTCATGGTAAAACTGCTCACGAATCGGCGCCTCAGGAGCTACAATGGCGTCCCCAGACCCCGATACCGTACAAAAGGTACAGCCACCGTGAGCCACTGTGCCATCACGGTTGGGACAATCAAAGCCCGCATCTATAGGAAGTTTGAAAATCTTTTCGCCAAAAATTTCACGATAGTAATCATTGACTGTTCTATAACGTTTTTTCATAAAGACTATTATAACACTTTGATCTTAAAAAGAGAGTAAGACTAGGACAAAAATCATGGATTTCTGCCTGTCCTACTCTCTCTTCTTACTTAGTCTTTTTCAAATAATCAATGGCTTCTTGAGCTGTTTTGACAGGGACGATTTTCATCTTGGTCCCCAGTTTCTTGGCAGCTTCCTTGGCCTCTTGATAGTTAGTCTTGGCATCCGGATCAGCCTTTTTCATTTCCTTAGTTACTGGATTATTTGGCACGAAGAAAATATCTGCACCACTATCGGCCGCTGATTTCACCTTGAGGTAGGCCCCACCGATATCACCGACAGCCCCATCCTTTTCAATAGTGCCTGTTCCAGCAATTTTACGGCCAGCCTTGAGGTCTTGACCAGACACCTGATCGTAAATAGCCAAAGTAAACATAAGCCCCGCACTTGGTCCACCAACACCATCAAGTTTAAACTTCACGTTTTCAGGACTCTTGACCTCAGTATGATCCGTCAAACCAATACCGATACCATTTTTACCATTAGCAATCTTAATAATCTTACCAGTAGCAGTCTTTTCTTTGTCATCTGTCGTATAAGTGACCTTAACCTTTGAACCCAGCTTAAGTCCTTGAACGTATTTAATCAAGTCAGTAGAATTATCAAAGGTCTTGCCATTGACAGCTGTCACCGTATCCGCAATATTAAGGACACCCTTGAAACTAGAATCATCAGCCACCTGAAGCACATAAACACCCATATACTCCAAGCTAGCCTCCTTACCAGCCAGAGTCAAGCCCTGATAAATCGCCTGGTTTTGGGAAGTCTCCATGTAGAATTGATTGATACGCATGAAATCTTCATCAGAGTAATTTCCAGTCGCCTCTTCAGCTGTTTGAAGCTTTGCAAAATCATTAAGCTGAGCATAGAGCATCAAGGCCAAAGTCGCCTTGGTTTGAGCCACCGCCACAAAATTGTAGGATCCTTTTGAATCATCAGCTTTCTTATCTACAGTCAAGACTTCCTTGGTGTCAAAAGCACCACCTGGAAGCTCAACATAATAATTATTTAGCGGGAAAAAGAGGGCAAAGAGGAGGAAAAGTACCGTAAAAATACTTAACAACCACCACTTAATCCGCCAAAGTTTCCCTAATAGTGATTTAGATTCGTTCTTGTTTGCCACGCTTGGCCTCCACTTCCTTAACAACTGCTTGAGGAACATAGGAACTAATGTCCCCCTCAAAATAAATCAACTCACGCACACGACTAGAAGAGACTGGTGTTACCTCATGACTAGCAATCAAATAAACTGTTTCTAACTCAGGTGCCAACCCCTTATTGAAATAATCCATATTGGCCTCATAGTCGAAATCTGTCGCATTACGAAGGCCTCGAACCAAATAAGTCACCCCAAGATCTCTAGCGACATCTACAGCCAGACTATCGTGGGACGTTATAATCTTGACATTGGGAAGATCTGCCACAACCTCTTCCAGGATACGCTTGCGAGTCTCCACATCCCAGAAGCCCTGCTTATTTTTATTATAAAAGAGACCGATATAAAGCTCATCAAAGAGCTTGCTAGCTCTGGCAATAATATCCATATGCCCATTAGTAATCGGATCAAAAGACCCCGTAAACATAGCAATCTTTGTCATAGCATTCCTTTCTACAACTTCCCTATCAAAGGCTAACGCACGTAAACGGTCACCTTACTGATACCATAGGTTTTCTGTTTCCAAATCCCAAAGTTTGAAATTTCTTCAGGCAGGTCCACAGCCTTATCCGTCTCACAAACCAACATAACTTCCTCAGCCAAGAGCCCTTGCTCCTCTAACTGAGTAATATTGGCCACAATCTGCTCTTTGGCATAAGGCGGATCTAAAAGTACCAAGTCAAACTTTCCTGTCAATTGTGTCAGCGCACGTGCTGCATCCATCTTCAAAAGCTGGAACTGTTTCTCACTCTTGGTCATCTTAATATTTTCCTGGATAACAGCCTGTGCCCGACGATCCTTTTCCACGAGGACAGCAGAAGACATGCCACGACTAATTGCCTCAATGGCCAGACTACCGCTCCCCGAGAACAAATCCAAAACACGCCCTCCATCAAAGAAAGGACCAATCATATTGAAAATGGCACCCTTGACCTTGTCCGTTGTTGGACGAGTCGTTTTGCCTTCTAACGTTTTAAGCGGACGTCCGCCAAATTCACCTGCTACAACACGCAAGTCGGTCACCTCGTTTTTACTGATTTTTAGTAAGACTTTTCTATTATAACAAAAAACACGCATAGATGTTGGTCCAAAGGGGACTAGACAAGCTAAATCCCCCCAAGAGAACACAAAAAACTCGAGAACATCCCGAGTTTTTATTATTTTACTTATCACCAAGTGCAGTCACGTAGTTGTAGGCTTCGATACCAGCTGTGGCACCATCACCTACGGCTGTTGTAATTTGGCGAAGGTCTTTCTGACGGACATCCCCAATGGCAAAGATACCAGGAATACGTGTCGCCATCTTATCATCTGTAATTACCCAACCGTCTTGGTCAGTGATGTCGAGACCTGTCAAGTAATCTGAAACAGGATCAAGTCCCACATAAACGAAGACACCGCCAAATTCGTGGTTAGTCACCTCACCAGTTTTAACATTCTTGATATCAACACTGCGAACCTTGATGTCATCACCCTTGATTTCTTCAACGACTGAGTCCCAGATAAACTTAACCTTTTCATTGGCGAAGGCACGGTCTTGAAGAACCTTTTGGGCACGCAATTCATCACGACGGTGAACAATGGTCACACTATTGGCAAAGCGTGTCAAATAAATTCCTTCTTCAACGGCAGAGTCTCCACCACCAACAACCAAGAGGTCTTGATTACGGAAGAAGGCCCCATCACAGACCGCACAGTAAGATACCCCACGGCTGTTGTACTCTTCTTCGCCAGCAACACCGATGTGGCGATGTTTGGCACCCGTCGCAATGATCACTGTCTTGGTTTGGTACTCCTCATCACCAGTTTTGACAACTTTATAGTCACCCTTGTCTTCGATACCAGACACGATACCATAAAGATTTTCAACGCCTAATTTTTCCAAAGGTTCGAACATCTTCATTGACAATTCTGGACCAGAGATACTTTCAAAACCAGGGTAATTTTCAATATCAGACGTGTTATTCATCTGTCCACCAGGAGCGCCTTGCTCCAAAGTTGCCACTTTAAGGTTGGCACGTGCTGCATAGAGTGCTGCAGTCATCCCCGCAGGACCAGCTCCAATAACAATTGTATCGTACATGAGTAACTCCTTACATGATTTTCTTGTAGAAATATCTTACACCTAATGTGCCAACAAAGCTAGAATTATGCATTCAGCACGATAAGAATCGCCATAAAAGCAAATGCCAAAACGGGAATCGAAACCATCGACATCATAATAGCATCATAGAGGGCACCTTGACGCTCCTTAACAGTTTTGTCTGCACGACGTAAGGCACGCCATCCAAGCCAAATGGCACCAATCACCAAGCAAACAAAGAAAGCAATCACAAGGCCTAAGAGGTAAAATTTAAAAATATTTAATAACATAAATCATCCTAAAGTGAGAAATAGAAAAGGCTGAGATAACATTCTCCAACCTCTAAATTCGACTAGTAATAACTGCACGATGCAGTATCTGACTGGACACTTAGTCACCTTTGACGTTTTCAAAAGCTTCTAATCATCCTAGTGGGACTTTGACTATGGGCTAAAATGTCGTCCACTCCCACTACCTTTTCTATTGTAACAAAAATCCCATCTTAAAGATATTGTTTTGAATAAGAAGCGAAAAATTCTTTTGTTCGTTCTTCTTTTGGATGGTTAAAGATTTCATCAGGTGTTCCCTGTTCAAGGATACGACCTTTTTCAAGGAAGAGCACCTTGTCAGCCACTTGATAAACAAAGTTCATGTCGTGACTGACCAAAATCATGGTTTGACCTGACTTAGCTGCATCAGCGATTGATTTTTCAACCTCACCAACCAACTCAGGGTCAAGAGCAGATGTTGGTTCGTCAAGCAAGAGCACATCAGGCTTCATTGCAAGGGCGCGGGCCAAGGCCACACGTTGCTTTTGACCACCTGACAAGTGACGTGGGTAGTGATTTTCACGATTAGAAAGCCCAACCTTAGCAAGCTCTTCTTTCGCAATCTTAGTAGCCTCTTCGTCAGAAAGTTTCTTAACAATCTTAAGACCTTCCTTAACATTATCCAAGGCTGTACGACGTTCAAAGAGGTTGAACTGTTGGAAAACCATGGCCAACTTGCGACGAAGAGTAAGGATTTGTTCTTTGGTAATTGTTTCGAAATCTACCTTGAAATCATCAATGGTAATAGTACCAGAATCAGGTTGTTCCAAATAGTTTAAGCTGCGAAGAATTGTTGATTTCCCTGCACCAGAGGCACCAACAAGAGCCACAACTTCACCCTTTTTAATGTCAATATCAATACCATCGAGAACCTTTTGACCTGAAAATTCCTTGGTCAAATTTTTGATACTAATCATTAGCGGTCACCTCCAATTCCAGAAATGTCAGTCACTTCAGGCGCCTTAATGGCCATGTGATTTTCAACTGAACGACCAATATACTCAATCAAGATTGAGATTACCCAGTATACAAGGGCAACTGAGATATAACGTTCAAAGTAACGGTAGTCGGCACCACCCAAGATTTGAGCCTGTGCATACATTTCGACGATACCAGCACTAAAGGCAAGTGATGTTCCCTTAGTCAAACCAATCAAACTGTTAATCAAGCTTGGTGTTGCAATAACTGCCGCATTTGGAATAATAACACGACGGTAAACCTGTGCTGATGTCATCCCAAGAGAACGGGCAGCTTCGATTTCCCCAGCATCAACAGCCTGAATCGCTGCACGAATGGTTTCACTCATGTAAGCTGCTTCGTTAAAGGCAAAGGCTGTAATCGCGAAGATAGCTGGTGGAATCTCATTAATATTCCAATCCAAACCAAATTCACCATTCAAATAACGAAGGAAGAGTGGAATACCATAGTAAGTCAACATGAGTTGTACAAGGATTGGTGTCCCACGCAAGAAGCTTACAAAAACTGCTTGAATTGGATAAAGGATACGTACTCGATTGATCTTAACGACCGCAAAGACAAGGGCCAAAATCAAACCGAAGAAAGCACCTGCAATGGTCAATCCCAAAGTCAAAGGCAAGCGTTCCACAATCTTAGGAACAGCATCAAAGACTGCCTTCCATGAGAAGAGCTTACCAGCTGGCATCCAAGATGAGATCCACTTGAAGACAATTGTAATCAATTGCAAAACATAGCCCCAAAGAATTTCTACTAGCCAAGACAAGGGAATGGCTAAAGCAACAGCTACTGCCAAACCAACCAAGCCAATGATAACTTGGAGATACCAAGGTGACCGATTAAATGCTTCTATACTCTTTTTCACAATGTCGCCCTTTCTTTCTAAAAAAGTAGGTTAGCCTAGTGCTAACCATTCAAATATCTTATCATAATTTTATAGTATTCATTTTAGCACGACTCAGAAAGTCTGTGAAATAGTCTTTTCTTATCATAGTGATAAGGAAATCATATCACTGATAATAATACCTTGTTAAGACCAAAAAGATTTGAACTCATTCCTTATTTTACGAACAAAGTGAGCATAAACCGAGGCTTTCCGGCGTGAGAAAAACACCTGAAACTTTAAAGTTTCAGGTGTTCGGAAGTTTTGAGACCTTAGGCTCAAAACTTAGTCATGGAACTTCGAAGAAGGTCGCTGACGTCCGTCATCACCTCAGGAAAGCCTCAAAAGAAAGCTTTGTGTTTAATCCACAGCTGAGATGGCAACCTCAACCTTCATCAGTCTTATTTCAAATCACTGACGTAATCGCCACCGAAGTATTCCTTGCTGAGTTTGGCAAGGGTTCCATCCTTCTTAAGCTCTTTGATACGCTTATTAACAAAGGTCTTGAGTTCCTTACCTTGCTTATCATTTGAGAATAGAAGATATTCAAGACCATCAGTCTTCATACCGATATCGTCTTTAATCTTGTTTACAGCTAGCTTATAACCTTGATCTTTGACAATGTACTCAGACGAAATCGCATCATAAAGGATAAAGTCAATCTTTCCTTCTTGAATGTGTTGAATACGTGTTGAAAGACCCGTTGAGCTAGAAGCATAGTTGATAGTAATTGGTGTCTTGTCCGCATTGGCATGGTTCCAATTTTCAAGCAACTGAGCATAGTTAGAGCCAGGAAGCACCTCTGTTGTCTTGCCAGACAAATCATCTAGGCTAGTATACTTGGTACCCTCAGCACTAGTGATGGCATAGTTAGAACGTGAAATCGGATCTGAGAAACCATATTTCTGAGCACGTTCTTCATTGTAGTTGAAGTCATTAGCCGCAATCTGATAACGTCCAGAATCCACCCCTGTCAAGATGGAATCAAAAGGTGTCGTTACAAACTTGACCTCATATTTGTCCGAATCCTTGAAAATAGCCTTGACCAAATCAATATCATAACCCTTGAAGTCATCACCCTTTTTGAAAGTGAAAGGCGCCGTATCAGAGTCTGTCGCAACAGTAATCGTCTGCTTTTCACCAGATGCCTTACTGTCACTCTTGTTCCCACAAGCAGCCAAAGTCAAAACCGACAAGCCAAGAATCCCTAAACCTGCAAGCCATTTTTTCATATCTATAATCCTCGATACTTTCATTAATAGTTAGTGATAACAGTTTACCATCTTCCTCCAAACTCGTCTAATAATAAAAACCTAAGTGGTGATAGAAAATGGTTATAGGGGGAATGGATACAACGAACAATAAGAAAAGAGCTGCCACTGGTGTGACAACTCTTCTCGTCCAAAAAAGCTTTCCGTACATGTTTAACATCAAATGCAATAAAACTCTACTTATCCTTACTTGATGACTTACTGCTTGAATCGCTACTGTCTTCAGGTTGATAATCTGACAAATTCTTATGGATGCGTTCAGCGTAAACGGCTCTGCTTCCTGATTCATCATGGTCAACCAAGGCTTCGGCAAGCTCTTTATAATCTTCTATAGAAATCGTCCAGTTGCCTCCATCATCTTTGGTTAGCTTGAAGGTCTTTTCTAGATTATCAGCACCGGTCAAGGGGGTATAGGCCATTTCTTTATCAATATCCTTAAATTGTGTCAAATCGCCGTTAAAGTTTTCACCATAAAGGAATTTCGTTGTGAGATCTTTGGCTTTACCTTTTTCCACATCGTTGTTATCAGCTTGATTCCATTGTTTCAACTTGTCAATGTCGTTGTCATAGAGACTCATAAGGAGAGTACGAACAGCAGCTGCAGCACCATAGGCACTAACAGAGCGTGAAGTAAAGGTAACTGTCGCTTCATTTCCTTTAACTTTGACATCCTTCAGCTTATAGTCCTGAATCTTACCAATCATATTACGACGGACCTTGAGGAACTTAGAAAGCACTTGAGTTGGGGTCTTAGCATCATAACCTTCAATGTATTTAAACGTATACTTTTCTTCCGGTGTATACCCCTTTTCTTCGATAGTATCTGCAACCTGTTTTTCAAAGACATTCGTTTCAGTCCATGTTTCGTAATTTTCTCCGTAGAGTTTTGAAAAACCGTTACTTGATTTTCCAAGCATGGTGTCAATCAAAATCGTCGCATCAGCCTTGGCACGCTCTGTCGGTGTTGGTGTGGCCTTTTTCTTTTCCGCTGGCTTGTTTGACGCACAGGCTACGAGAATCAGACAAGCTGCTAGGACGAGCCCTAAGTAAGTAAACAGTTTTTTCATTAAGATTATTCCCTCATTTCTATTGGTTACTATTTAAGATAGCATAGGTCTGATGATTCTTCAAGGTCACTTTTCAGAGAATGAAGCAAAACTCTACCTATTATATTGTTTTTAAATCATGACTCCAAATCATCCAAATCTAACTGCCTGCCCTCTTGGTCCTCTAAACCTGTCAGGGTAACACCTAAAAGGCGAACACCACTGCTATTTTCCTCCAGTTGATCAAAAATGGTATGAGCAATCCTTTCGATGGTATCGAAATCCTGGGTCGATTTGTCCAAGGTCATACGCTTGGTTAAGGTTGAGAAATCCGAATAACGGACCTTGATGACAATAATACGACCGACTTTTTTAGTTTTCTGAGCACTTTCAGCTACTCGCCTAGCATTCTTAGTCAACTCAGCCTTGATGTCATCTTCATTATAAAGAAGCTTTCCGTAGGTTCGCTCACTTCCAATAGATTTCCGGACACGATTGGGCCTAACAGGACTATTGGAAATTCCCCTAGCCTTTCGAAAGAGATCAAATCCAAAACGTCCAAAACGATCAATCAGAGTCATCTCAGGAACCTTCAGAAGATCGGCACCGGTGTAGATGTCCATGTCATGAAGATGTTCAACTGACTTTTTACCTACCCCATGAAACTTTTCAATAGGGAGCTTTTCCAAAAATTCCTGAGCCTCCTCTGGAAGCACCACCGTCAAACCAGCAGGCTTTTGAAAATCAGAGGCTAGTTTGGCGATAAATTTATTATAGGAAACGCCTGCTGAACAAGTCAGGTGAAGTTCCTGCCAGATATCATACTGGATAAGCTTGGCTACCTTAACCGCCGATTTGACACCAAGCTTATTTATCGTCACATCAAGATAGGCTTCGTCGATAGACATAGGCTCAACCAAGTCAGTATAGCGTTTAAAAATCTCACGAATTTGCATCCCTACCTCTCGGTAATGGCTATAATTTCCTGAGATAAAGACAGCATTAGGACAACGTTCATAGGCTTCCTTAGAAGACATGGCTGAATGGACACCATATTTTCTAGCCTCATAATTACAAGTTGATACCACACCACGTCCCCCAGTTTTTCTAGGATCATGACCGATAATAACCGGCTTGTCCTTAAGACTGGGGTCATCCCTCATCTCGACCTGAGCAAAAAACGCGTCCATGTCAATATGGATAATTTTCCGACTGGTATCATTTATTAGAGGAAACTCTAACATGGCTCCCTGCCTCCTTTCTCAGACTTATCTCATTGTAAAGCTTTTCACATAAAACTTTGGGCCTACAAAGCATTCTCCCCCTATGATACCAAAATCTATCAAAAAACAGAAATTTATAATACAGATTTGTCGTTTTCAAAACTGTATTATAAAAGAATGTCTCTAAAAACAGAGTTTTAAAGTTGTGTAAGCGGTTACTGTGTGATAGAATATTCTTAGAGAATGTAACAGATTATTTGTTACTAGAATTATAGGAGTACAAACTATGGCAACCGTTAAAACTAACACTGATGTTTTCGAAAAAGCGTGGGAAGGCTTTAAGGGAACTGATTGGAAAGAAAAAGCAAGTGTGTCTCGCTTCGTACAAGCAAACTACACACCATATGATGGTGATGAAAGCTTCCTTGCAGGACCAACTGAACGCTCTCTAAAAATCAAAAAAATCGTAGATGAAACTAAAGCAGGATATGAAGCTGAAGGACGCTTCCCAATGGATACTCGTCCAACTTCAATCGCTGACATCCCTGCAGGTTACATTTCAAAAGAAGATGAACTTATCTATGGTATCCAAAATGATGAGCTCTTCAAATTGAACTTTATGCCTAAAGGTGGTATCCGTATGGCGGAAACTGCTTTGAAAGAACACGGTTATGAACCAGATCCAGCTGTACACGAAATTTTCACTAAATACGTAACTACAGTTAACGACGGTATCTTCCGTGCTTACACTTCAAACATCCGTCGTGCACGTCACGCTCACACAGTTACTGGTCTTCCAGATGCTTACTCACGTGGACGTATCATCGGGGTTTACGCTCGTCTTGCCCTTTATGGTGCTGACTATTTGATGCAAGAAAAAGTTAACGACTGGAATGCTATCAAAGAAATCGACGAAGAAACTATCCGTCTTCGTGAAGAAGTTAACCTTCAATATCAAGCACTTCAACAAGTCGTTGCTCTTGGTGACCTTTACGGAGTAGACGTTCGTCGTCCAGCCTTCGATACTAAAGAAGCTATCCAATGGACAAACATCGCTTTCATGGCTGTATGTCGTGTTATCAATGGTGCGGCAACTTCACTTGGTCGTGTGCCAATCGTTCTTGACGTATACGCAGAACGTGACCTTGCTCGTGGTACTTATACTGAATCAGAAATCCAAGAATTCGTTGATGATTTCGTTATGAAACTTCGTACAGTTAAGTTTGCTCGTACAAAAGCTTACGACCAATTGTACTCAGGTGACCCAACATTCATCACAACTTCTATGGCTGGTATGGGTGCTGACGGACGTCACCGTGTTACTAAGATGGACTACCGTTTCTTGAACACTCTTGACAATATCGGTAACTCTCCAGAACCAAACTTGACAGTTCTTTGGACTGACAAATTGCCTTACTCATTCCGTCGCTACTGTATGCACATGAGCCACAAACACTCTTCTATCCAATACGAAG
>OLNS01000613.1_pt1 | contig 31729 bp, 27 predicted proteins | sample 1673031 | NCBI WGS metagenome assembly OLNS01 (sample SAMEA3136748, study PRJEB25190) | human gut metagenome | biome: human gut; feature: human-associated habitat; material: faeces | place: Austria | collected 2013
GGATCCTGATGCACCCGAGTATGCTTGCATCAAGGAGCTGATGGACGCTGTTGACTCCTACATCCCCAACCCGGATCGTGAGGAGGACAAGCCTTTCCTGATGCCCATTGAGGATGTCATGACCATTTCTGGCCGTGGTACCGTTGCTACCGGTCGTGTTGAGCGTGGTGTTGCCAAGGTTGGCGATGCTATGGAGATCGTCGGCATCAAGCCCGATCGTCTGACCACCACCATCACCGGCCTGGAGATGTTCCGTAAGTCTCTGGACTTCGCTGAGGCTGGCGATAACATCGGCGCTCTGCTGCGTGGTGTTGACCGTACCCAGATCGAGCGTGGCCAGGTTCTGGCTAAGCCCGGCACTGTCCATCCCCACAAGGTCTTCGAGGCTCAGGTCTACGTCCTGACCAAGGACGAGGGCGGCCGTCACACCCCGTTCTTCTCCAACTATCGTCCTCAGTTCTACTTCCGTACCACTGACGTGACCGGCATCATCACCCTGCCCGAAGGCACCGAGATGTGCATGCCCGGCGATAACGTTCAGATGCACGTTGAGCTGCTGACCCCCGTTGCTATGGAAGAGGGCCTGCGTTTCGCTATCCGTGAGGGTGGCCGTACCGTTGGTTCTGGCGTCGTCGGCAAGATCATTGAGTGATTTTGACCCTGTGCGCCTGTTCTAAGGCAAAAGGTTAAACTTACAAAGAGTCTTCCCATTCCGGAGAGTGGGAAGGCTCTTTTTGCGTCTCCGGGGGACTTACTGCAAAAATAAAGAGTGCTGCACGGCTTTCAAACGAGCTGTCAGCACTCTTTTTTACTTTATGGAAGATGGATTCAGTCTACAACAGGAATATCCAGCCCGAATTCCAGAGGGCGGAAGCGGGGACAGACATTGTCCGAGGTGCAGATGACCGAGGCAGCCAGACGGCTGCCGATCTCACAGGACTGGGCCGGATTTTTGCCGTAGGTCAGGCCAATGACCGTGCCGGCAAAGAACGAATCGCCTGCGCCGGTGGTGTCAATGACGTTTACCTTTTTGGCGGGGACAATACCGCTCTCACCGTTGTGGCAGGCGTAGACAGCGCCCTGACCACCCATGGTGACCACCATGCAGGGGATATTGGCACTGTGGACATTGGCGGCCAGAACTTCCCGCATCTGAGCGGGGCTCAGGTGGTCGTAATCGTCCGAGAAGAGGAGCCCGGCTTCCTGCTGGTTGCAGACGAAGCAGTCGATCTGCTGCAGGAAATCCCGGCGCTCCATGGCAATGCTCATGTTGGAGACTGCCGCAAAAACTTTTTTATTGTACTTTTTGGCAAAGCGGAGCACCTGCTTGACGGTATCTTTTTCGAGATCCAGCTCCAGCGCAATGCTGTCACAGTCTTTGAAGATCTCATCGCCCTTTTCTTCCAGCAGGCGGGTGAGGGGGCTGGTGTCCGGCCGCTTGGAGATGGCGGCGCAGACGTCGCCGTCGTTGTCAAAGACAGCCAGCCAGGTGCCCATACCATCCGGTACCGTCCGAATGTACTTGGTGTTGACCTTGTGGGCCTTCAGCTTGTTGATGACATCCTGGCCGATGCCGGTGTCGTCTACCAGACTGACGAACGTGGGCCGCAGCTCCACATTGGCAATGTCCTCCGCCACATTGCGGCTCACACCGCCGTGCACTTGCTCTACCCGGCCGGCATTCCGTCCGCCCGGGATATAGGTGGAGAGGGGATAGCCCTTGATGTCCACAAACACCGCGCCAATTACAACGATTCCCATAGTGTTTTCCTTTCCTGTTCCGATTCAGATTATCTTTATTGTATCGGGTTTGCAGGGCGGGGTCAAGAGCAAAGGGCAGCAAAAAGCACGCGGAGCCCAAAGGCCCCGCGTGCGGTGGGAATCAGAATTTAGCTGTCCATATGCTGCTCCACAAAGTTATCTACCATTTTATCCAGCTGGCAGATAGCGTGCTCGGCACCTTTGGCCAGTTTGCGGGCGGTGCGCTTGACCTGCCGCTGGTTCTGGGTGGCGGCCATGGTGCCCACGGCGCCCAGCGCGGCTCCGGCAGCCATGCCCACCAGCAGGGAGCCGGTGGGGCTGGAATGAGATGTGTTTTTCATGGGGACTCTCCTCTCTGTTCACAAATTTTTCAGGCGATGTTCCTAGTATTTCCGCCAAAGAATCCACTATGCGCTTTTTTTGCGCAGGAAAATGTGGTATACTGTATCATACGCTGATAAAATCGGCTTGGTGTGTGCACCGTGCCGGACAGCGCATTCTGCGAAGGAGGCTTCTTTTTTGCTGAAATTGACGGAACCGAAGAAAGTTCTCTGCATCCACGATCTTTCGGGGGTGGGGCGGTGCAGCCTGGCAGTCATCCTGCCGGTGCTGTCGGTCATGGGCGTGCAGCCTGTGGCGCTGCCCACCGTGGTGCTCTCGACCCATACGGGCGGGTTTGGCACCCCGGCCCGGCTGGACGGCTGTGATTACGGCATGGCCGCGCTGGAGCATTACCGGGAGCTGGGACTGGAATTTGATTGTATTTATACCGGATACCTCGGCGGCGAGACGCAGGCGGCGATTGCGGAAAAAGCCTTTGACCTGTGGCCTGCGGCCAAGAAAGTGGTGGACCCGGTGATGGGGGATAACGGCAAGGCCTACTCCACCGTGACCCCGGAATTCATCGACCGGATGCGGACCCTCTGCCAGCGGGCAGACCTTATTCTGCCCAACGTGACAGAAGCCGGGCTGCTGCTCCGGAAAGAAATGTTCCCAGAGAATTTCGACGAGGCTGGGGCCCAGGCTTTGGCCGACGAGCTGACCACGCTGGCCCCGGATGCTATCGTTACCGGGGTGGCCATGGGAAAGTACATTGGCTGCGCGGGTGCGGGCCGGGACCGTTTTGTCATCAAAAAGCTGCACATTGAGCGGAGCTTCCCCGGCACGGGAGATCTGTATGGGGCAGTGCTCATCGGCTCGCTCATTCAGGGCAATGTCATGAGCGCGGCGGCGGACAACGCGGCGGAGTTCGTCTCCCTGGCCATCCAGAAGACGCCCGCCGACCAGGATCCCCGCTTCGGTGTCTGGTTTGAGCCGCTGCTGCCCCGCCTGTGCCCGCCGCGGGAGTTTTAAGGAGGCAAGCCGATGGAACATAAACCGACGCTGAATATCGTGCTGGTGGAGCCCCGCATCCCCCAGAACACCGGCAATGTGGCCCGCACCTGTGCCTGCACGGCCTGCCGGCTGCATCTGGTGGGGCCTATGGGCTTTGCCATTGATGACAAAAAGCTCAAGCACGCCGGGCTGGATTACTGGCACTACCTCGACATCCATTACTATGATGGATTGGAGGACTTTTTTGCCAAGAACGAGGGCCCGTTTTACTACTTTACCACCAAAGCGCCTCAGCGCTACACCGACGTGGCCTACCCGGACGGGGCGTATCTCGTCTTCGGGCGGGAGGACGCGGGCCTGCCGGAGGCTTTGCTGGCGGCCAATCAGGAGCACTGCGTCCGGATGCCCATGCGGGACACCTGCCGCAGCCTGAACCTTTCCAACAGTGTGGCGGTGGGCGTGTATGAAGCCCTGCGTCAGTGGGATTTCCCGGAGCTGCTGGACCATGGCCACCTGCGCGACTATGAATGGAAATGAGGAAACTATGAGCAAAATTGCAATTTTGACCGATTCCTCCTGCGATATCCCGCAGGAGCTGGCCGAGAAGTACGGCATTGACATTATGGGCTTCCACATTCTGCTGGACGATGTGGACTATGTGGAGCGGGAGAGCTGCACCAACATTGAATTTTATGACAAGATGCGCGCTGCCAAGGGCATCCCCTCCACGGCGGCTATCACCCCCATCCAGTTCTGTGAGCAGTATTGCAAGTATGTGGACGAGGGCTACACGGATGTCATCCATGTGCCCATCAACAAGTCTGGCTCCTCCACCTACAACAACGCCGTGATGGCACAGGGAATGCTGCGGGAAGAGCGCCCGGAGCACCACCTGAAGATCCACCTCATCGACCCCCACACCTACTCCATGGTGTTTGGCTGGTACCTGTGTGAGATGGCCCGCAAGCTGCGCAACGGCGCGGAGATCCCCATGGTCATCCACGAGTTTGAGGACAAGATGAACCGGATGGAGGTCATCCTGGGCCCCTACAGCCTCAAGCAGATGAAGAAGAGCGGACGCATTTCCGCCGCCGCCGCTGTCATGGGCGAGCTTATGGGCATCCGGCCCATCATCACCCTCATCGACGGCAAGACCAAGGTGGAGGGGAAAGTGCGCGGCGACGACAAAGTGGTGCCTGCGATGATCGAGCTGTGCAAGAAGCGTGCCGGGGATGTGGAAGACTTTGATTATATGATCGGTCACACCAACATCCCGCAGGCGGCAGAGCTGGAAAAGGCCTGCAAGAAAGCCTTTGGCAAAGACCCGCTTACCACCTTTACGCTGGGCGGCGTCGTTTCTGCCAACACCGGCCCCGATACCCTGGCGCTGGTGTATGTGGGCCACACAAGAGACTAAAAATACGCCCTCTCAGTTTCGCAAATGCTCGACAGCTCCCCCAAAGAGGGAGTCCAGTCTTGCCTCTCCCTTTGGGAGAGGTACTGAGCAAAGCGAAGCGGAGAGGGCTTTTTGTTGCATTCTCATCATTTTTATGCTATAATTCTCTCTGTTGTGCCTGGTGCACAGCTCCAAAGAGCAACTTAGGATTTTAGGCTCCCCGGTGTGTCTCGAACCACGCCGGGCCAAACCCGCAGGAACTGGCGGTCCCTGCGCGGTCAAAATTCATTCCGCCGGAGTAGAATATGAAAAATAATGTTTCCGTCCGCAAACTGGCCCGCTGCGCGGTGGTGGCAGCCCTGTACGTTGTGCTCTGCATGGCGCTGCAGCCGCTCTCTTACGGTGCCGTGCAGGTGCGTGTGGCCGAGGCTCTCTGCCTGCTGCCCGTGTTTGGCGCGGAGTATATTGCAGGTGTGGTGCTGGGCTGCTTCCTGGCAAACCTGCTGGGCTCCACCATCGTGGATGTCATCCTTGGCACGCTGGCAACGCTGCTGGCCTGCGTGGTGACCTACAAGCTGCGCAATGTCCGCATCGGCGGGCTGGCAATCCCGGCCTCGCTGCCTCCGGTGGCGTTCAATGCCGTCATCATCGGCATTGAGATCGCGGTGCTCTTCCCGGAGCCGGGCTCCTCGGCGCCGCTCTGGCTGGCCTGCGTGTCCAACGGCATCTCGGTGGGCATCGGCGAGCTCATCAGCTGTACCGTGCTGGGTGTGCTGCTGGTGAAGATCATTGAATCCAACACCGCCCTGAAAAAGATTTTTGAGTAAGCCCTCACAAAAGGAGGAAGCCATGCAGCCAAACGGAATCATCTTCTGGGACTGGAACGGGACCCTGCTGGACGATGTGGATTTCACCCACGGGTGCCTGAACTGGATGCTGGAAACGCACGGCTACCCCCAGCGGTATGACCTTGCCGAATACCGGGAGATCTTTGGCTTCCCCATTGAGGAATATTACCTCCGCGCCGGGTTTGATTTTGCCCGACACCCCTACCCGGAGCTGGCTGCCCGGTTTATGGAGCACTATAACGCCGGAGTCGAGCGGCATTGCCCTGCCATGGCAAACGCCGCCGCCACGCTGGCAGAGCTCCAGCGCCGGGGCTGGCAGCAGGCTGTGCTTTCCGCCTCCCGCCGCGATTACCTGATCGAGCAGGTACGCACGCGGGGTCTTGAGGACTATTTTACCGAGTTGCTCGGTCTTCAGGACATTTACGGCGTGAGCAAGGTGCAGGTGGGCAAAGACTGGCTCCGGCACAGCGGGGTGGACCCTGCCGCCTGCGTGATGGTGGGGGATACCACCCACGATGCCGAGGTGGCGGCTGCCATGGGGACAAAATGCGTCCTCTGCACCAGCGGGCATCAGTCCCGCGCCCGGCTGGAGGCCGTGTGCGCCCATGTCATCGACGACATCAGCCAGCTGCCCGGGGTGCTGGAAACCTTTTAAAAAACAGAAGACAAAAACCGACAGCGTCCGCGCTTTGCAAAGAGTACGGGCGCTGTTTTGTTTTGGAAAAGATGCGGCAAAGAGACGCCGATGGGAATGATTTTACAGAAAGTTCATTCAAAACACCGGAAAAACAGGGGAGTTGGATTTGACGGCTCTGCGGGTTTGGTGTATCATATATCTGTATGTTAGTTTTCCGCGCGGGCAGGCTTCTGCCCGGATTTTTGATAGATGAGGTGTGATCAATGTCCCTTGCTGAAAAACTCTTTGGCAGCTTCTCGGACCGAGAGCTGAAAAAGATCAACCCCCTGACCAAGCAGGTGCTGGCACTGGAGCCCAAGTATCAGGCCATGTCCGATCCTGAGCTGCAGGCCCAGACCCCGGCCTTGAAAGAAAAACTGGCTGCTGGCTCCACGCTGGATGAGATCCTGCCGGATGCTTTTGCCGTCTGCCGTGAGGCTGCTTGGCGTGTGCTGGGCATGAAGCATTTCCCCGTGCAGGTCACGGGAGGCATCGCCCTGCACCGGGGCGACATCGCTGAGATGCAGACCGGTGAAGGCAAAACGCTGGTGGCAACCCTGCCTGCCTACCTGAACGCTCTGACCGGCGAGGGTGTGCATATCGTTACCGTCAACGATTACCTGGCCAAGCGCGACAGCGAGTGGATGGGCAAGCTCTACCGCTGGCTGGGCCTGACCGTGGGCCTCATCGTGCAGGGGCTGGACGGCGATGCCCGCCGCCGTGCTTACAATGCCGATATCACCTACGGCACCAACAACGAGTTTGGTTTTGACTACCTGCGCGACAACATGGTGACCTACAAGGACAACATGGTGCAGCGCGGCCATGTGTATGCCATCGTCGATGAGGTGGACTCCATCCTCATTGATGAGGCCCGTACGCCGCTGATCATTTCCGGCCGGGGCGAGGACTCCTCCAGCCTGTACACCCAGGTGGACCGCTTTGTCCGCACCCTGCGCAAGAGCGTGGTGGTGGAGCTGGAAGACAAGGTGGAGACCGATGAGCAGGCCGATGGCGATTACGTCGTGGATGAAAAGCACAAGACCTGTACCCTGACGGCCAAGGGCATCAAAAAGGCCGAGGAATACTTCAAGATCGAGAACCTGGCCGCCGCCGAGAACATGACCCTGGCCCACCACATCGACCAGGCCATCAAGGCTTACGGCGTCATGCAGCGGGATATCGACTATGTGGTCAAAGACGGCGAGGTCATCATCGTCGATGAGTTCACGGGCCGTCTGATGATCGGCCGCCGGTACAACGAGGGCCTGCACCAGGCCATCGAGGCCAAGGAGGGCGTTAAGATCGCCGCCGAGAGCAAGACGCTGGCCACCATCACGTTCCAGAATTACTTCCGCATGTACAAGAAGCTGGCCGGTATGACCGGTACGGCCAAGACCGAGGCCACCGAGTTTACGGAAATTTACGGCCTGAACATCGTCACCGTGCCCACCAACCGCCCCAACATCCGCAAGGATTACCCGGACGCCGTGTACAAGACCGTCAACGGCAAGTACAAGGCGGTCATTGAGCAGGTGATGGAGTGCCATAAGAATGGCCAGCCGGTGCTGGTGGGTACCGTCAGCGTGGAGAAGAGCGAGACGCTGGCCAAGATGCTCCAGCGCTACACCCGGGATTTCAACGTTCTGAACGCCAAGAACCACGAGCGTGAAGCTGAGATCGTGGCGCAGGCCGGCAAAAAGGGTGCCATCACCATCGCCACCAACATGGCAGGCCGTGGTACCGATATCATGCTGGGCGGCAACGCCGAGTTCATGGCCAAGGCCCAGATGCGCAAGGAGCACTTCTGTGAGAATCTGCTCAACCCCGAAAAGCCTGAGGACGCCGACCCCAGCGCCGTGGAGCTGCTGCTGACCGAATCCGATGGCCACGGGGAAACCACCGACGAGAATATTCTGGCAGCCCGCAAGCGGTTTGAGGAGCTGTACGCTCAGTACAAGCCCGCCATTGAGGCCGAGGCCGACGAGGTGCGCAAGGCAGGCGGCCTGTTCATCATCGGCACCGAGCGGCACGAGAGCCGCCGCATCGATAACCAGCTGCGCGGCCGTGCCGGCCGTCAGGGCGACCCCGGTGCTTCCCGGTTCTACCTGAGCCTGGAAGATGACCTGATGCGCCTGTTTGGCGGCGACCGTGTGGCGGGCTTGATGGATACCCTCAAGATCGACGAGGACACCCCCATCGAGAACCGAATGATCACCAATACCCTCGAAAGTGCCCAGAAGAAGCTGGAGGGCCGCAACTTTGAGATCCGCAAGAACGTGCTGAAGTACGACGACGTCATGAATCAGCAACGCGAGATCATCTACGGCCAGCGCCACAAAGTGCTGGACGGCGAAGACATCTCCGCCGAGATGCACAAGATGCTGCGGGAGAACATCGACTCTTCCTGCGCCCAGTTCCTGGCGGGCGATGTCAAGGATGAGTGGGACTTTGGTGCTCTCCGCCGTCACTATCAGGGCTGGCTGACCACCGATGCCGACTTCCATTACACGGTGGAGGATTATGACAGCCTGAGCCGCGAGGGCATCGCCGATCTGCTGTATGACCGCGGCATGGATGTCCTCAACGATAAAGAGCAGCGCTACGGTGCCCCCCTCATGCGGGAGCTGGAGCGTATCTGCCTGCTCAAGTGTGTAGACCGCCAGTGGATGGACCATATTGATAATATGGATCAGCTGCGGCAGGGCATTGCGCTGCGCGGCTACGGCCAGAAAGACCCCGTGGTCGAGTACCGCATCGAGGGCTTTGATATGTTTGACCAGATGGTGGATTCCATCCGGGAGTCCAGCATCAAGATGCTGCTGACCATCGAGGTGCGGAAAGCCGGTGCCGCTCCCAAGCGGGAGCAGGTGGCCAAGCCTACCGGAGAGGGCTTTGTGCCCGGCAACGGTGCTCCCGGTGCCAAGGGTGCCCCCAAGGGCCAGCCGGTGCGGGTCATCAAGATCGGCCGGAACGACCCCTGCCCCTGCGGCAGCGGCCTCAAATGGAAAAAGTGCACCTGTGCACAGTACCATCCGGACGGAGCTGGTAACACGCAGGAGTAACATAAGATCATCCGCCCTCTCAGCTGCCTGAGAGGGCGTTTTGCAAAGGAGCGATGTTTGGATGATGAAGCCGAATGAATTGCTGGATGAAGCGAAGACCCTGCAGCCTCAGCTGCAGAAATGGCGGCGGACGATCCACCGCAACCCGGAGGTGGGCTTTGACCTGCCCAAGACCAAGGCGCTGGTCAAGCAGGCCCTGACCGAGATGGGCTATGCGCCGCAGGACTGCGGCAGGGCGGGTGTCCTCGCGCTGGCCGGGGGAAAGCGCCCGGGCAAGACCATCCTGCTCCGGGGCGATATGGACGCCCTGCCCATCTTTGAGGAGTCCGGAGAGGTGTTTGCCTCCGAGGTGCCGGGCAAGATGCACGGCTGCGGCCACGATATGCACACGGCCATGATGCTGGGTGCGGCAAAGCTGCTGAAAGAGCACGAGGAGGAGATCGAAGGCACCGTCAAGCTGGAATTCCAGCCGGCCGAAGAGATTTTCCAGGGCTCCCCGGATATGATCTCCAACGGCCTGCTGGAAAACCCGAAAGTGGACGCGGCGGTCATGTTCCATGTGCTGGCCGGGATGCCTCTGCCTCTGGGCGAGGTGCTGGTGCCGGGCGGCGGCATCACCATGGCAAGCTGTGAGCAATACCACATTGTGGTGCACGGCAAAGGCGGCCATGGTTCCATGCCGGAAAACTGCATCGACCCCATTACGGCCGCGGCCCATATCCACATTGCATTGCAGGAAATCAACGCCCGGGAACTCTCCCAGAATGATTTTGGCGTGCTGACCACCGGGCGGTTTGCGGCGGGAGCTGCTTCCAATGTCATCCCGGACACCGCCGAGATGTGGGGCACCATCCGCACCACCGACCCCGACAACAAGACCGGGGCGTTCATCCGGCAGCGGATGACGGAGATTTCCGAGGGCGTGGCAAAGGCGTTCCGCTGCACAGCGGAGGTGGAGTTCTCGGACTACTGCCCCTGCATGATGGTGGACAAGGCCCTGGCACAGGATGCCATGACCTATATGACCGACCTGCTGGGGAAGGGTGCCATGGATATGGCCCCGCTCACGGGTGGAAAACCTGGCGGCGGCAGTGAGGACTTTGCATTCGTGAGCCATGAGGTGCCCACGGTGAGCATGTTTTTGGCCTGCGGCAGCCCGGAGCGGGGCTACCGCTACGGCCAGCACCACCCCAAAGTCCGGTTTGATGACAGCGTCCTCTGGGAGGGCAGCGCGGCGTACAGCTACTTTGCGCTGCGCTGGCTGGAGGGACACCGGTAAGCCGAAAAACAGGAAGTGTGAAAAGGAGGAGCATCCGTGCTGAAGATCGCAGTGGTGGAAGACCAGACCGAGGTGCGGGAGAGCCTGTGCCAGTTCATCCGGCAGTACGCCGGAGAGCAGGGCCTGCAGGCGGAAGTGGAACCCTTTGCGGACGGGGCCGTCATTGCTGAGGGATACCAGCTCGGGTATGACATCATTTTTCTGGATGTGGAAATGCCCCGGCTGGGCGGCTTCGGGGCGGCGGAGCGCATCCGTGCGGTGGACCCGGATGTGGTGCTGGTGTTCGTGACCAACATGGCCCAGTACGCCATCAAGGGGTACGAGGTGGACGCGCTGGATTATGTGCTCAAGCCGGTCAGCTATGGGGCGTTCTGCACCAAGCTCTCCCGGGCCATCCAGCGGGTGCAGCGCCGCAAGGGTGGGCAGGTGGCCCTGCAGCTTTCGGGCGGCGGGATGCAGTTGTTGGACACCGGCGATCTCCTGTATCTGGAGACCCGCAACCGGATGCTCTACTACCACACCGCCACCCAGGAGTACGCGGTGCGGGGGAGCCTGGCCGGGGCTGAAAAGCAGTTGGCTGCCTACCACTTTGCCCGGTGCAACCAGTGCTATCTGGTCAATTTGCAGTACGTCCGGGGCGTGGAAAATGATTTTGTACAGGTGGGGGACGCCCGCCTGGAGATCAGCCGTCGCCAGAAAGCCGCCTTTATGACGGCGGTGGCCTCCTATCTGGGAGGTGTGCTGTGATCGTTGTCGGCAGGCATGTGTTTTTTCGGGCGGTGCTGCGGTGGGGCGCGGCGCTGGCGTTCTGCTACCCGCTCAAGCACCGGGAACGGTTCTGGCTCCGGGCCGTGGAGCTGCTGCTGTCTCTGATGGCCCTGACCTGGCTGCTGGACCCCATGGCCCAGAGCAACTCGCTGGTGCAGCTGCAGATCTCCCTGCTGGGAATGTACGTCGGCTTTTTTATCCTGCTGGGTGCCATGATCTATGCCTGTGTGGAGATCGACAAAAAGAGTGCCCTCTACTGCGCGGTGTGGAGCCTGCTGACGGCCCAGACGGCTTACGAGGGCTGGAACCTCTTTGAGCTGCTCTGCGCGGTGAAAAGCCATCCGCTGAATATGAACAGTGTCCCGGTCAAGCTGCTGCAGGTGCTGACGGGGGTAGTGTTCTATGGAGTCATCTGCGGGACACTGGCCCGGAAGATCCCGGACAAAGGCGTGTACCACATCGGGCCCCGGCAGCTGGCCAGCGCGTTTTTTATGGGGATTATGTTCATGCTGCAGGCGGCGCTTTTAAGCAGTGCCCAGGCGCTGGACTGGCCCATGAGTGTTGTGGGCACCACCCTCATCGGGCAGCTTTACTTTTTGACGCTGCTCTATCTGCAGACGGAACTGTTCAAAAAATCCGACCTCCAAAAGGAGATGGAAACACTGAATCTGCTCTACGAGCGGCAGCGCCAGCAGTATCAGGTGGCGCGGCAGAACGTGAACATCATCAACAAGCGCTGCCACGAGCTGCGGGTGCAGATCGCGGCCCTGCGCAAGCTGGCCCCGGACGCGGTGCCGCGGGAGACGCTGGAGGAGGCGGAGAACGCCGCCCGCCTCTACGACGCCGGGGCGAACTCCGGCAACGAGGTGCTGGACGTGGTGCTCACCGAGAAGACCCTGCTCTGCCAGTCCCGGCGGGTGCAGCTCAATGCAGTGGCCAACGGCAGCTGCCTGCAGGGCTTTGAGCCCGGCGACCTGTACGCCCTGTTTGCCAACGCGCTGGACTACGCCATAGAGGGAGCCGTGCGGACGCCCGACCCGGCCCGGCGGAACATCGACCTGCTGGTCTGCGTGCGGCAGAGCTTTATCGTCATCAACGTCATCAGCCCGGCTCGGGAGCCGGAGGCTGCCGCGACCCGTACCGAGGCCTACGAGCTGAAAGTGCTCCGCCGCATCGTGCAGAAATACAGCGGCACCCTGACCACGGAAACGCAGAACGGCTTTTTTGCCATCAAGATCATTTTCCCGCTGAAGCAGGGAGAGTAAAACAAAAATAATGGAAACACAGCGATATGCGGACTCTGACAAAGAGAATGCGTATCGCTGTGTTTTTATTGTTTGGAAGCGTCCTTGCCCTCTCAGGCGCTTGCGCGCCAGCTCTCCCAAAGGGAGAGCCTCTGGCGATTCGCAACATTTGTTGGATACAACTGATTGTGAAAGCTGCACAATGATTTTGCTTTGGATTTGGAAGCAAAAAACCGAATATCCTCTCAAAACGACCACTTTTCGCAACCATCTTGCAAAAAATATTTGCTTTGATAAAATACTGACGAACAAAAACGAACGGAATGAATCCCGTGAAAATACGACCAAGTTTAAGGAGACGGCTTATGCGCAAAATTGTCCGACTGATGAAAAACTGGCAGTTCATCGGCCCGGAGGGGAACACCACTGCCGTGGACCTGCCCCACACCTGGAACGCCATCGACGGACAGGACGGCGGCAACGATTACTGGCGGGGCACCTGCGTCTACCGCACCCGTTTTGCGGCTCCGGCCTTTGAGGAGGTCAGCCAGCAGGTGTGGCTCCAGTTCGAGGGCGTGAACGCCAGCGCAAAGGTCATTCTGAACGACACCGAGGTCTGCGTGCACGACGGCGGCTATTCCACGTTCCGCGCCAACATTACCACCCTGCTGCGAGAGGAGAACATCCTGACCGTGGAGGTGGACAACACTGTCAACGACCATGTTTACCCCCAGAAAGCCGACTTCACGTTCTACGGCGGCATCTACCGTGATGTGAGCCTGCTGGTGGTCCATAAAGATCACATTGCACTGGGCCATTACGGCGACACCGGCGTGAAAGTGACGCCCACCCTGTGCAAGGATCACACCGCCGACATCCGGGTGGAGACCCGCCTCGAGGGCGAGGGCACTGTCCGCGTCACCCTGAATGACGCCGAGGGCAACACCGTGGCCGCCGCCGAGGGCAAAGACGTCACCATGACGCTGGCACACCCCCACCTGTGGGACGGCGTGAAAGACCCCTACCTCTACACCTGCGTGGTGGAGCTCGAGCAGGGCGGGGAAGTGGTGGACACCGTTTCCACCCGCGTGGGCGTCCGGAGCTTCCGGGTAGACCCCAAGAAAGGCTTCTTCCTCAATGGCCGCTCTTACCCGCTCCACGGCGTCTCCCGCCATCAGGACCGCAAGGGTCTAGGCAATGCCATCAGCCGGGAGATGCACGATGAGGATATGGCTCTCATCCGGGAGCTGGGTGCCAACACCATCCGGCTGGCCCATTACCAGCACGACCAGTACTTCTATGACCTGTGCGATGAGTACGGCATGGTGGTCTGGGCTGAGATCCCCTATATCTCCGAGCACCTGCCCAATGGCCGCCAGAACACCATCGACCAGATGGAAGAGCTGATCTACCAGAACTACAACCATCCCTGCATCGTCTGTTGGGGCGTCTCCAATGAGATCACCATTTCCACCAAGGATAAGGCCGACATGCTGGACAACCACCACATGCTCAACGACCTGTGCCACAAGATGGACCCCACCCGCCTGACCACACTGGCCTGCTACGCCATGTGCGGCCCGTTCAACCCGGTGGCCCACATCACCGATCTGGTGAGCTGGAACCTCTACCTGGGCTGGTATGTGCCGGGGCTGTTCCTCAACGACCTGTGGCTCAACTTCTTCCATCTGGTGTATCCCAACCGGGCGCTGGGCTTCTCGGAGTACGGCGCGGAGGGAATGCCCAACCTCCACAGTGAGCACCCCCGCCGGGGCGACCACACCGAGGAGTATCAGGCAAAATACCACGAGTACATGCTCCGCTGCTTCGACCGTCACCCCTGGATGTGGTCCACCCACGTCTGGAACATGTTCGATTTTGCAGCCGACGCCCGTGACCAGGGCGGCGAGCCGGGCATGAACCATAAAGGTCTGGTCACGTTTGACCGGAAGACCAAGAAAGACAGCTTCTACCTCTATAAGGCATGGTGGAGCGATGAGGCGTTCGTTCACATCTGCTCCAAGCGGTTTACGGACCGCACCTCCAGCGAGATCGAAGTCAAGGTCTACTCCAACCAGAAGACCGTTGCCCTGTTTGCGGACGGCCAGAAGATCGCGGAGCAGACCGGCGAGCATATCTTTCCATTCAAAGTGCCGCTGAACGGCGAGGTCAAGCTGCAGGCTGTGACAGGGGAGTGCATCGACACGGCATCGTTCCGTAAGGTGGACACCCCCAACCCCGGCTACAAGCTGGTCAAGACCAAGTCCAAGAGCGCCAACTGGGTGTAAGCCCGGGCGGATTCCCCAAGGCAAGCGCCGCCTTTCCCACAAAGCCGGCTATTGTATAAACAAAAAGGAGGAGAACCCATGAAGAACAAGAAATCCAAGGTGGGTTTATGGTCTGCTCTGACTGCCATCACCGCGATCCTGACAATTGCGGCCATCGTTGGCAATATCATTGCAAACCAGTACGCCACCACCATCAACGTTGCTCTGAATGCATCGACCTATAAGATCATTCACGACAGCAGCAACACCGAGGATACCGAGTATTTCAAAAAAGGCTTTGCTTCCGATGAGGAGCGTGAGGCCTACGAGGCCGAGCTGTGCGCCACCGTTGAGGCTGAGGGCGCAGCCCTGCTGAAGAACCAGAATGCTGCCCTGCCTCTGGCACAGGGCGCCAAGGTCAGCCTGTTCGGCCACGGTTCCGTGGACCTGATGTACGGCGGTACCGGTTCCGGCTCTGTCGATACCAGCAAGGCTCCCAACTTCAAGCAGGCTCTGGAGTCCCAGGGCATCTCCGTCAACGAGACCCTGTGGAACCTGTACAGCTCTGACTCCATGATGAGCAAGTACAGCCGCATGACCCCTGCTTCCATCTCCGATACCCTGGAGGCGAACACCCAGTATGCGGTCAACGAGGCTCCCTGGAGCGCTCTGTCCAGCGCTGAGAGCAGCTTTGCCGAGTACGGCGATGCCGCCATCGTGGTCCTCTCCCGTTCCGGCGGCGAGGGTGCTGACCTGCCCAGCGGTGAGAATGGCACCAACGACAGCTGGATCTCCGGCCAGGAGGGCGACGGCAACTATCTGGCTCTCTCCGCGGAGGAGCTGGAGCTGCTGCAGAACCTCAAGGCTCTGAAAGACAACGGCACCTTTAAGTCCATCATCGTCCTGCTCAACAGTTCCAACGCCATCGAGCTGGACTTCCTCAACCCCGAGATCTGCGGTGAGGATTACGGCATCGACGCTGCCATGTGGATCGGCGACGTGGGCCAGACCGGTATCAACGGTGTGGCACAGCTGCTGTCCGGCGCGGTGACCCCCTCCGGCTCTCTGGTCGATACCTACCTGTACGACAACATGGCAAACCCCGCCATGTACAACTTCTACACCCAGGCTTACCCCAACGCGGCAGAGTACAACCTGCTGACCGAAGGTGCCGACGTGCAGGGCATGTACAGCGTCTACCAGGAGGGCATCTACCTGGGCTACCGTTACTTTGAGACCCGTTACGAGGACGTGGTCATGGGCACTGCGAACGCGGGCGACTATGACTGGGCCAAGACGGTTGCTTATCCGTTCGGCTACGGCGACAGCTACACCGATTTCACCTACAGCAACTTCCATGTCACCGAGTCTGACGATGCCTTTGACATCAGCCTGACCGTGACCAACTCCGGCAAGACCTATTCCGGCAAGGAGACCGTGCAGGTCTACTTCCAGTCTCCCTACACCGATTACGACAAGGCCAACGGCATTGAAAAGGCTGCAGTCGAGCTGGCTGGCTTCGCAAAGACCGATGTCCTGGCTCCCGGCGCTTCTGAGACCGTGAACATCACCGTCAACAAGAGCGAGCTGCGCACCTACGATGCCAATAAGGCCAAGACCTACATCGTGGACGCTGGCGACTACTACTTCGCCGTGGGCACCGACTCCCACAACGCCCTGAACAACATCCTGGCTGCCAAGGGCTACACCGTGGAGAACACCAACGGCCGCATGACCGCCGATGGCGATGCTTCTCTGGTTTACACCTGGAACAACCCTGCTCTGGATACCACCACTTACGCTGTCAGCGCCAACGGCACTGCCATCACCAACCTGTTTGATGAGTCCGACCCCAACAAGAGCAGCGACGCTCCCGGCTCCGTGACCTGGATGAGCCGCTCTGACTGGACCGGCACCATCCCCACCGCTCCCGCACAGCTCACTGCCAACGAGACTCTGGCTGCTGACCTGGCATTCACCCAGTACGACGGCAGCCTGGCCGACAGCGTCGAGATGCCCACTCTGGGTGCCAAGAACGGTCTGACCCTGGCTTCCATGATCGGCAGAGACTTTGATGATCCCGAGTGGAATACCCTGCTGGATCAGCTGACCTATGACGAGATGGTCAACACCATCACCCTGGGCTTCCACAACACGGCCGCTGCCGCCTCCATCGGCAAGACCGCTACCAAGGACGAGAACGGTCCCCAGGGCCTGACTGCTGCCCTGACCGGCGGCGCGTCCGCCATGTGCTACACCTCTGAGGATGTCATGGCTGCTACTTTCAATGTGGACCTCATCAACGATGTGGGCCGCTGCATTGGCGAGGACTGCCTGGCCATGGGTTACTCCGGCCTGTATGGACCCGGCATCAACATGCACCGCACCGCTTACTCCGGCCGTAACTTCGAGTATTACGCGGAGGATCCGTTCATTGCTGGCACCATCTGCGCTGCCGAGGTGCAGGGCATCCAGTCCAAGGGCGTGTACGTCTACCTGAAGCACGTTGCCCTGAACGACTCCGAGACCAGCCGCCGCGGCGTCAACACCTGGCTGAACGAGCAGACCGCCCGTGAGATCTATCTGGAAGTGGCCGATAAGGCCATTACCGATGGCGGCGCGTGGGATGTCATGACCGGCTTCAACCGCTGGGGCGCTACCTGGTGCGGCGCAAACCAGAACCTGCTGACCGGCTTCCTGCGTGAGGAGCTGGGGATGCGCGGCATGTGCATCACCGACTTCTCTGGTTCCAGCCAGTACATGGACCTGGTGGACGGCCTGATCGCCGGTTCCGATATCTGGGACAGCCCCATGCCCAAGATCCACACCACCAAGGCTGCCAACTATGAGAACGACGCTTACATCGTGACCCAGATGCGCAACGCAATGCATCACATCCTGTACACCGTCGTCAACTCCAACGCCATGAACGGCTGGGCATCCACCGATACCCTGAAGACCGTTACCCCCTGGTGGCAGACCGCGATCTATGCACTGATCGCTGTGCTGGCTGTGCTGACTGTGCTCTGCGCATGGCAGCTCAGCAAGGCCCTCAAAGCCAAGAAGAGCGCTGTGAACACCGCTCCCGCGGCGGACCAGCAGTAAGTTCCAAGTAGATTTCTTCCTCTTCTTTTCCTTTCCCCAAGGATTCCCCGCAAGAAACCCAAGGCAGCCTGTCCCCCCAACAAAAGGCGGGCAGGCTGCCGCTTTTTTAGAAAAAAGGAGACACCGCAAATGGGTGAACAAACCGCAAAGGCGCCGGGCCTGAACCGCGCCAAAACCTACCAGCTGGTGCTGTTTCCGCTGAACAACGGCGCGACCAACGTGTACTATGTGCTGGTGCTTTCCTACATCGCTACTTTCGGCAGCAAGGTGCTGGCCCTCTCCATGCTCTTTGCCTCGGTCATGGTCACGGGGATGCGCCTGTTCGACGCCATCACCGACCCCATCATCGGCGCGCTGATGGACCGCACCAACGGCAAATTCGGCAAGTTCCGGCCGTTCATGGTCATTGGCAACCTCATCATGGCGGCCAGCATCCTGGCGCTGTACTGCCTGACCCCCCTCATCCCGGCCAGCGCCATGGCTCTGCGCTACGTGGCGTTTGTGGCTCTGTACGCGGTCTGGGTCATCGGCTATACGTTCCAGACCAGCTGCACCCGCTCTGGCCAGACCGTGTTGACCAACGACCCCAAGCAGCGCCCCCTGTTTACCATCTTCAACACTGTGGGCAGCCTGCTGGGCATGGGTGCCATGCAGTTCTTTGCCCCCATCCTTGCCAAGAACTATGAGGGCGGCTACGCTTCCGCCGGGTTCTTCCGTACGCTGGCTCCCGTGGGCATCGTCATCTCCATCCTGCTCACCCTGCTGGCCGTTATCGGCATCTGGGAGAAGGATCAGCCCAAGTACTTCGGCATCGGCGGCGAGAAGACCGAGAAAGTCAAAGTCTCCGAGTATATCCAGATCATCAAGAACAATAACCCCATGCAGCGGCTGATGGTGGCCGGTGCTGGCTGCAAGCTGGCACTTTCCATCGCCACCAACACCACCGTGCTCTGTATGCTGTACGGCTGCATGATGGGCAATTACGACGGCCTCTACCTGCCCATGATGGTGCTGGGCTATGTGTTCAGCGTGCCCTTCTTCCTGCTCACCGTCCGCACCAGCCAGAAGCAGGGCCAGAAGGCCAGCCTGATGAAGTATGTCTCCGTGGCGTTCCTCTGCTACATCGGCGTGCTGGTGCTGCTGCTGCTCTGGGGCAAGAGCGATGCGTTCACCCTGTCCATCATGGGCGAGAACGGCCTGTCCATCAATCTGTACACCATCCTGTTCATCGCGTTCTTCGGCATCGGCTATGGCGCTTACTACGCAACGGCTGATATGCCCATCCCCATGGTGGCCGACTGCTCCGACTACGAGACCTACCGCTCCGGCAACTACATCCCGGGCATCATGGGCACCCTGTTCAGCCTGGTGGACAAGCTGGTCTCCAGCCTGTCCGCTACCGTTGTGGGTGTTGCAGTCAGCTTCATCGGCCTCGAAAGCCTGCCCACCCAGTACGACCCCTACACCCCCGGCATGAACCGGGTGGTCATCGTGCTGTTCTGCATCATCCCCATGGTGGCATGGGCTGCCACCCTCATCGCCATGAAAGGCTACAGCCTGACCGGCGAGAAGATGAAAGAGATCCAGGCTGTCAACGCCTGCCGCCGCGACGCCGTGGCCAACGGTATGAAGCTGGAGGACGCCATGACCAAGTGGCAGACCCTCGACCAGCTGCCAGCCGAGTACCGCGGCTGAGGGCTGACCCCTTGATCCCATAAAACCAGAAAGGCACCGCGCTCTGCTTCCCGGAAACGGGGAGGGGCGCGGTGCTTTTTTGTTCAGCTTGCACTTTGCCCGCAAAAACACTATACTAAAGAAAATGCGAAACGGACAAAACAGCGGGGGAGGGGAGAAGATGGCAGAGCAACGGGTGCGGGGACTTTCGCTGCGGCGGAAAGTGATCGGCTGGCTGGGGGCGATTCTGGCCGTGACGCTGGTGTCCATCGGGATGGCTACCGCTGTGGGGCGGTGGACCAGCACCGCCTTTGACGCGATGATGGCCGATAACAGCGCCTGTTACACCGTGCAGGATGCGCTGGCGGCGGAGACCAAGGCGTTCTCCCGGATGGTGCGGGAGCCCTCGCAGGAGAACACGGAGGAGTATCAGACGGCCTGCGAGATCACCGAAGCCAGCCTGGCGGAGCTGCCCTTTGATTATGAAAAGATCGGCGAGGAGCGCTACGCCCGCACCTGGAACCTGCTGCAGGGCTATGCGGGCTACCAGAAGTACCGGGACGCCTTTTTGCAGATGACCCCGGCGGCGGATACCTATGTGGACCAGATGTACCGGGTGATGGAATTGCAGGATTACCTCTCCGAGTACGCCCTCCGGCTGACGCAGGCCACGTTGGAGCAGGAGAACGCCGCTTACAGTGCACAGGCCGACCAGCTGGAGCAGCTGCCCTGGGTGTATCTGGGGCTGTTCCTTATGGCACTGGCGCTGATGCTGGTGCTGCTGGATATGCTGTCCCGGGCCGTGGTGCGGCCCCTGCTGGCGCTGGCGCGGGCTTCCCGCAGCATCGCGGACAACGATTTTTCCGGGCAGGATCTGTCGGTCCACAGCCAGGATGAGGTGGGGCGGCTGACCGGGACGTTCAACCAGATGAAGCACGCCATGCAGGAGCATCTGGCTACCCTGAACGCCCTCCACCGGGAGGAAGTGCGGAATCTGGCCCTGGAAAAAGACCTGGATCACACCCGAATGGAGATGCTCAAGAGCCAGGTGAACCCGCATTTCCTCTTCAATACCCTGAACATGATCTCCTGCATGGCCCGGCTGGAGGACGCCGAGACCACCGACAAGATGATCGTCAGCTTGGGCAACCTGTTCCGGCACAACCTGCGCACCAAGCAGCAGGAGGTGACGCTGGAAGAGGAGCTGGACGGGCTGGAAGATTACATCTACCTCCAGCAGATGCGGTTTGATGGACGCATTACCGTGGAAAAGCAGATCTTGGTAGACCCGGCGCGGGCGCGGCTGCCGTCGTTTACATTGCAGCCCGTCATTGAGAACGCGTTCTCCCACGGGCTGAAAGCCTGCGAGGAGGGCGGGCGCATCCTGCTGCGGGTCTGGCGGCAGGGGAGAATGCTGTACGTTACCGTGGCCGACAACGGCAAAGGAATGACGGAAGAGGAACTTGCCGCTCTGAGCGAAAAAATGCGGCAGAGCGAACAGACCGGAAAGAGCATCGGACTGGGAAATATCTTCCGGCGGGTGTCCATGCTCTACCCGGATACCGGAAAAATGCAGGTGTTCAGCCGGGCGGGGCATGGCACCGTCATCCGGTTTGAGATCCCTCAGGGAGAAGAGGAGGAACGGGCATGAAGTGCAAGCTGCTGGTGGCGGAGGATGAGCTGATCGAGCGGAAAGTCCTCTGCAAGACGCTGCAAAAGTATCTGGGCGACCTGATTGTCCTGTACGAGGCCCGCAACGGGCGGGAGGCGCTGGAGCTGTTTGCCCGGGAGGCCCCGCAGGTGGTCATCCTGGACATTGAGATGCCCGGCTACACCGGGCTGGAAGTGGCCCGCAAGATCCGGGAGACGGACAAGAACTGCGGCATCCTCTTCCTGACCGGATATGATAAATTTGCTTACGCCAAGCAGGCCATTGCGGTGCGGGCGCTGGACTACCTGCTTAAGCCCTACAAGGAGCAGGAGCTGGTGTTTGCGGTAGAGGACGCCATCCGGCAGGTGTCGGCCCGGAGCACGCCGCTGCCGCCCCGGGTACAGCCTACGGCCCCGGCTGTCCCGCTCCACACCGAGGAAGAGGACGAGGATGTCCGCACCTCCATCATCCGGGCGGAGATGCTCTCGTTTATTGAAGCCCACTACCGGGAGGATATCTCGATGCAGGACGCGGCAACAGCCCTGCGCTACTCGGATGCCTATTTCTGCAAGAGGTTCAAGCAGTGCTTCAAGGTCAACTTTTCGGCCTACCTCAACGAGTACCGGGTGGGGAAAGCACGGCAGCTGGTGCTGGACCCCCGCCTCAGCCTGAAAGACGTGAGCACCGCCTGCGGCTATGCCGATGCCAACTATTTTACCCGGGTGTTCAAGCGGATCACCGGCAAGACCCCCTCGGAATACCGGCTAGAAAATTTAAACAACTAAAGTGTGGCAAAGAACCGGAAGCGCGTCTGATTTGGACGTGCTTCCGGTTCTTTTTTGCCAGTTTCTTTCTCCTCGGAGACGAAAAAATTGTACTTGGATACAAGAATGACAAAATAGTCCTGCGGTTCACAAAAAATTCCCGTTTCGCGGCAAAGAACCCTTTGTTACAATAAATTTACAAACCGTGAATCGAAAAAGGGAGGATACAACGCATGAAGAGAAGAAGATTCCTGTCGCTGATGGGCACGGCTGCATTGGCAAGCGGCCTGCTGCTGACCGGATGCGGCGGGGGAGAGGCTGCGGATGACCGCCGGATCATCCGCATTGGCCATGTGCAGTCGGCCAACCACCCCGACCACCTGGGCCTGACCGCGTTTGCGGATTTTATCAATGAGAAACTGGGGGACAAGTACCGCGTGGAGGTTTACCCCAGCGAGCTGCTGGGCAGCCAGACCGAGATGGTGCAGCTGACCCAGACGGGCGCCATCGACTTTGTGGTGGCCTCCAACGCCATCATGGAGACGTTCAGCTCCCAGTACCAGATCTTCAACCTGCCGTATCTGTTCTCCAGCGAGGAGGCTTACCACGCCGCCATGGAGGACAATGAGGTCACCGACCCGATCTTCCTGACCACCCAGAAAGCTGGTCTGGAGACCGTTACCTGGCTGGACGCGGGCACCCGCAACTTCTACACCGTCAAGACCCCCGTCAACCAGCCCTCTGACCTGAAAGGCCTCAAAATTCGCGTCCAGCAGTCTCCCACCAATGTGGAGATGATGCGGTTGCTGGGCGGTACCGCCACCCCCATGGGCTTTGGGGATGTGTACACCGCCCTGCAGGCCGGCATTCTGGACGGCGCGGAGAACAACGAGCTGGCCCTGACCGACAATGGCCACGGCGATATCTGCAAGTATTACTCCTACGACATGCACCAGATGGTCCCCGACCTGCTGGTGGCGAACTACGAGTTCCTCTCCAACCTCTCGCCCGACGAGCGGGCCATCTTTGAGGAGGGCTTCCAGCTCATCAATCAGGTGGAGCGGGATGCCTGGGCCGCTGCCGTGGAAGAGGCGAAGAACAAGGCCGAGAACGAGCAGCACGTCAACTTCCTCTACCCGGACACGGCTCCGTTCCAGGAGGCCATGGCACCCCTGCACACCTCGGTGCTGGCTGCCAACCCCGAGCTGCAGTCGATCTATGACCGTATTCAGGAATACAACGCCGAATACGCGTCCGCAAACTAAGGAGAGGCCAATATGGAAAAATTTCGTACCGCGCTGAACAAGGCGCTTGAGCTTCTGGCTGGCCTGAGCATGGCGGTCATGGTCATCTTGACCACCTATCAGGTCATTGCCCGTTATATCTTCAACTCTCCCTCCACCTGGTCGGAGGAGCTGGTCGGCTATCTGTTTGGCTGGAGCACCCTGTTTGGTGCCACCATCGTTTCCGGTGAGCGCGGCCACATGAACATCCCCATTCTGGTGGACCGGATGAACCCCGGGATGCGCAAGGCGTTCCACATCCTGTGGGAGGTCGTGGCGTTCCTCTTCTCCGCCACCATCCTCGTCTTCGGCGGCTTCCAGGTCTCCAAACTGGCCATGGGCCAGCAGACCTCCTCGCTGGGCGTGGCAGTCGGCGTATTCTACTGGGTCATGCCCATCTGCGGCGTGGTCATCCTGCTGTATTCCATCCTGAACATCATCGGCATTGCCAACGGCACCATCTCGCTGGAGGTCGCCGATGAGGCTTCCGAGGCCATCGCCAAGGTCGAGGCCGAGAAAGCCGCTGCAAACGAAAAGAAGGAGGGCTAAACCGTGGCAATTCAAGCATTGTTGGTCATTCTGGCAGTCCTGCTGGTGCTGCTGTTCCTGGGCGTGCCCATCTCGTACGCCATCGCCGTTTCTTCTCTGACGGCCATCCTCTCGTCCATTGACCTGAACGTTGCCGTGCTGACGGCCGCCCAGCGCACGTTCGTGGGCATGAGCAAGTTCAGCCTGACCGCTATTCCGTTCTTCATCCTGGCGGGCAACATCATGAACCAGGGCGGCATCGCAAAGCGCCTGGTGGATTTCGTCATGTCCATCCTGGGCAAGCTGCCCGGCGCGCTGCTCATCACCAACATCGGCACCAACGCCCTGTTCGGTGCCATCTCCGGTTCCGCTTCCGCCGCCGCTGCTGCCGTTGGCTCCATGATCCGCGACGGTGCCGAGGAGCAGGGCTATGACCCGGCTGTCACCGCTGCTACCAATGCGGCCTCCTCCTGCTCCGGCCTGCTGATCCCTCCCTCCAACGCCCTGATCACTTACTCGCTGGCTTCCGGCGGTACCTCCGTGGCTGCCCTGTTCATGGCCGGTTATGTCCCCGGCATCATCTGGGCTCTGGCCTGCGCCGTGGTCGGTGTCATCCTGGCCAAGAAGCTGGGCTATAAGGGCACCCCCGGCAAGTTCGATTGGAAGAACCTCGGCGTCTGCACCCTGCGCGCTCTGCCCTCCCTCTCCCTGATTATCGTGGTCATCGGCGGCATCGTGGGCGGCGTCTTCTCCGCCACCGAGGGCTCTGCTATCGCCGTGGTCTACGCCCTCATCCTGGCATTCTGCTACCGCTCCATCAACCTCAAGAGCCTGTGGAAGATCATTGTGGATTCTGCCAAGATGTCCGGCATGGTTGTCTTCCTCGTTGGTGTGTCCAACATTCTGGGCTGGGTCATGGCGTTCCTGCAGATCCCCGATGCCGTGGCGGCTCTGCTGCTGGGCCTGACCAACAACAAGTACATCATCCTCCTGATCATGAACGTCATCCTGCTGGTGTCCGGCACCTTTATGGATGTTACCCCGGCTATCCTGATCTTCACCCCGCTGTTCCTGCCCATCTGCCAGAGCTTTGGCATGAGCACCATCCACTTTGGTATGATCCTCGTGTACAACCTCTGCATCGGCAACATCACGCCCCCTGTCGGCAACGCGCTGTTCGTCGGCATCAAGGTGGGCCGTACCAGCCTGGAAAAGATCCTGCCTTACATGCTCATGTACTATGTCGCCATCATCGGCGGCCTGCTGCTGGTCACTTACATCCCGGCAGTGTCCATGGCCCTGCCCCAGCTGACGGGCCTGGTGTAATGAGCGCATAACAGAACCATCTACTTTCTTCTCCTGAAAAGGCGGCACTTCTGCAATCAAGTGCCGCCTTTTCCTTTTGTGTGCCGGAAAAATTTTTGCCTGCCGGCCCGGGAAGCTGCAATTTTTCAGTGTGATGAACCGTATTTAAGAAAAAGGAACCAATTCCCAGTGGAAAGAAATGCGGTCCATTGCGAATAAGGAGGCTGCCGATATGAAACTAGCTGCTGATTACCGTGCTCTTGCCCGGGATGCCCTGCGTGGAAGATGGAAAACAGCGGTGCTGGCCGGGTTGCTCGCCAGTGCGCTGGGTGCCAATATTGTAAACGCAACCGGGAACATTACATCCAACGCGAACCGTGCCAACCAGAATTCCAACATCACGCCCGGCGGTTCCCTTGAGTTGTTTTCACAGGCCAACGGCGGCAGGCTGCTGGCAGTGCTGGTGGTCTGCATCGTGGTCTGGACCCTCTTCACCCTCGTGGTGGGCGGTGCCGTGCGGCTGGGATATGCCCGGTTCAACTTGAATCTGGCGGACGGAAAAGCGGCCGCTGTTTCGAACCTGTTTTCCCAGAAAGGCCGCCTGTGGGATGGCTTCTGCCTGAAATTTTTGCAGGGGTTGTATGTGGCACTGTGGTCATTGCTGCTGGTGATCCCCGGCATTGTAAAATCCTACAGCTATGCAATGGCTCCGTACATCATGGCGGAACACCCTGCCCTGACGGCCAATGAGGCCATTACGGAATCGCGGCGGATCATGGACGGCAACAAATGGCGTCTGTTCTGCCTGGATTTCAGCTTCATCGGCTGGGAACTGCTCTGTGTCCTCCCGATGCTGGCCGTGTTTTCGTGGGTCGTGGCAGCTTTCTCCGATGCAGCGGCCATGGGGGTCGCCCTGGTGACGCTGCTGGCAGTTCCGCTGAGCGCGGGCTTTTTTGTAGTGCGCCCCTATGAGGAAGCTGCATGGGCGGTTTTCTACCGGGACATCACAGCGGCCGAGGCAGAAACCGAATGACCCGAACCGGAAAGCAAAAGGAGTACGAAAGACGGAATGAGAAACACTGCAATCTATCATCTCCCGGGGCTGTTTGAGTTTTACGAGCTGTACCGCCGGTTCCTGCCGCTGTTCCGGACACACCGGGAGTATTTTTACGATTGGTGCGAGATCGGTTCCATCTACGGTGCCCCGGAAAACTGCCTCTGGGGCGGGGGACGCTTTTCCTGCGGGGAGTGTGATCCCCAGGCGATGATGGCCCTGCTGCGGGAATACGGCATCTCGGCCCGGCTGACATTCAGCAACTCGCTGCTGCGGGAGGAGCATCTGGCGGACGAGCGCTGCAACGCGCTTTGCAGGCTGCTGGCAGAAAGCGGCGGCCCGCAGAACGGCGTCATCGTCCATTCCGACCTGCTGGCGGGCTACCTGAAAGAGCACTACCCGCAGCTTTATCTCGTCTCTTCCACCACCAAAGTCCTCACGGAGTTTGAAGCGTTCCGGCAGGAGACGGCCCGGGAGGATTTTGCCTATGTGGTGCCGGATTTCCGGCTCAATAAGGCCTTTGCCCAGCTGGAAACGCTTGCCCGGGCGGAAAAAGACAAGGTGGAATTCCTCTGCAACGAGTGCTGCTGGACGGGCTGCAGGGACCGCAGGCGCTGTTATGAGGTGGTCAGCCGCCAGAACCTTGGGGAAGACTGCCCGGATCACCGCTGTGCCGCACCCGACGCGGCGCAGGGGTACCGCTTTTCCAAAGCCATGCGGAGCCCGGCGTTCATCGGGGTGGAGGATATCAAGGAAACCTATCTGCCCATGGGCTTTTCCAATTTCAAGATCGAGGGGCGGGGCCTGGGCAGCGCGCTGGTGCTGGAATTTTTGCTCTACTATCTGGTCAAGCCGGAGCACCAGCTGGAAGTCCGGGAAGAAATTTATCTCGACAACATGCTGGACTTGTTTTGACCGCCTGCGTGCAGGGTTGAAGCCTGGAGCCGGTTTGCGTATAATGGATAGGAAACCGGGGACGGCTGTCCCCCAAAGGAGAACATCAGGAGGGAAATCAAGATGGAATTTACACAGGTCGTGGAAAACCGCTATTCCTGCAAAAACTTCAGTGGCCGTAAGGTGGAGGCGGAAAAGCTGCAGGCCATTCTGGAAGCAGGCCGGGTGGCCCCCACTGCGAAAAATTTACAGGAGCAGCGGGTCTATGTCGTCCAGTCCGAAGAGGGGCTGAAAAAGATCGACGCTGTAACGCCCTGCCGCTATGGCGCTCCCACCTGCCTGGTGGTGGCCTTTGATAAAAATCATGTGTTTACTTACCCCGGCGAGAAGCGGGATTCCGGCGTGGAGGATGCCTCTATTGTAGCCACGCACATGATGCTGGCCGCCGCCAACGCAGGAGTGGACAGCTGCTGGCTGAACTTCTTTGACCCGGACAAGGCAGCCAAAGAGCTGGGCCTGCCGGAAAATGAGGAAGTGCTGATGATCCTGGACCTGGGCTATGCAGCCGAGGGCGCTGGCCCACTGCCCAACCACGCCTCCCGCAAGCCTCTGGAGGAAACGGTGGTTTACTGCTGAGGAAGACTGCCCGGAACAAACCGACCGGTCTGATTTGAAATTCAGCGTTTTGTATCTGGAATCACGGCCTTTATCGTGCTATGATAGAGGCCGTGATTTTTATTTTAAGATGAGGTGGAAAGAACCCATGAACTCAAAATCTCTGCCGCTGTTCCGCGGCGAACTGGCACTGTGCATTGCCGTGCTGATGAACAGCTTTGGCGTGGTGCTGATGCTCTATTCCGGGGCGGGCATTTCGGCTATTTCCAGTGTGCCCTTTGCCTTTTCCGAGGTGTGGCCCGTGCTCACGCTGGGCACCTGGACCTACCTGTTCCAGGGGTGCCTGGTGCTCAGCCTGATGCTGTTGCGCAAAAAGTTTGTGCCCAGCTACCTGTTCAGCTTTGTGGTGGGCTTTGTATTCGGCAAGCTGCTGGATGTGCATGAGGCCTGGATCAACGTCCTGCCCTACAACATTCCCATGCGGGTGGTGTATTTTGTGGTGAGCTACTGCCTGATCAGCCTGGGCATTGCGCTCTCCAACCGCTGCAAGCTGCCCATCGTCCCCACGGACCTGTTTCCCCGGGAGCTGGCCGATATTACGGGCATTCCGTACCCCAAAATCAAAATTGGCTTCGATGTCATCTGTCTGGCAGTGACGGCAGGCCTGACGCTGGGTTTCCTCCACCATCTGGAGGGCCTGGGCATCGGGACCATTGCGGCGGCGTTTACCATGGGCAAGGCCATTGGCTTTGCGGGTGATGTGCTGGATAAGCACTTCCGCTTTGGAACGTACAAGACGCTGAAAAAAGAAAGCTGCTGATCCAGCCCAACGCCAGCCTGACGAAGATCGGTCTGGCGGCTCCCATCTCCACGGCGGTGGGCGTGGTGCTGAACATCGGCTTCTTCCTCTATCTCAACAAGAAGCTCCGGAACAAACCGGAACAGTAAAATAAAAAGCAAAAAGTCAGGCTCTCCATTTTACCGGAGAGCCTGACCTTTTCTGTTACACAGGGGAATGCGGGATATCTTGAGGAGAAAAGAATCTTCTGGATAAAATCAGGTCTGGAACTTGAAAACCGCCGAGATGGCGATGTAAGTCTGGCCGTTATCCGTCCGGACTACTACACCGACATCGCTCCAGCTGTTCATATTGTGGCTGTTGATGTTGGTGTCAGTTTTGATAAGTTTTGCGAGGTCTGTATTTTTGTAATCACACTTGGCAATGAATGTGCCACCGAATTTGCCATTTTTTAAATCAGTATGGTCTACGTATCTAAAAGAAGAACTGAGATTCCCAAACTTGATAGCAGCATCCAGGTCCCGTCTAGCCGTTTCGCGGAGCTCGCTGCTGTTTTGCAGTTTGTCGGAACGGTTCTGATTGATGGCGGCCATCACGGCAGTTTCCGCCTGTGCATCTGCGGAGGTAGAGCCACCGCCGCCGCAGGCTGTCAGCAGGGACAAGGCGAGAACGCCCACTAGAAGAAGAGCGGCCAGTTTTTTCAGGTGTTTCATCGTAAATGCCTCCTGTTGTTTTCAGAATTTTTGTTGTCATTTTTGGGGTGCAGGAATGATCATCGGCACATCCAGATCATGTGCTGTTCTGGCTTTATTGTATCGGACCGCATGGGATTCTGTCAATTGCGAAATTGTATGAAAATCAAAAAGAAATTTCGTTAAAATCAATGAAGATACGATCATTCTATGAACAATTTGTGAAGAATAGACCGGGCTTCGCAAAGGATCTTTGCTTGGAATAAACGAGACCTCCGGCAAGCTCGCCGGAGGTCTTTTCATCGCATCATAAAAATTTACAGTGCGGTCTGTGCGGTCTTGACAAGGTATTCCATGGCCTGCACGGGGTACTGCCCGGCGGCGGTCTCGCCCGTCAGCATCAGGCTTGCGGCCCCGTCCAGTACGGCATTGTAGATGTCGCTGACCTCGGCGCGGGTGGGGACCGCCCGGGTCTGCATACTGTCCAGCATCTGGGTCACGACCATAAAAGGCACGCCCGCGGCCCGGCAGAGGGAGGCCAGCTGCTTCTGGCAGCGGGGCAGCTCCCACAGGGGCATGGCGTTGCCCAGATCGCCCCGGGCGATAACGACCTGATCCACCAGAGGCAGAAACTCCGGCAAAGTACGGACACCGGCAAGGTTCTCAATTTTGGCAAAGATCTGGATCTGCCCGGCGTGGGCATCTTCCAGCGCGGCCCGCAGGGTGCGGATGTCTTCGGCGCTCCGCACAAAGGGGAGCATGACACCTGTGACACCGCAGTCGGCGGCGACGCGCAGGTTCTGCAGGTCTTCATCGGTCAGGGTAGGGGAGGGAACCTCCACGCCCGGCACCGCGATGCTCTTCCGGCTCTGGAGCAGGCCGCCCCGCAGTACGGTGCAGTGGAGAGCAGTGTCCACAGCGTTCACCCGCAAAAGCAGCTTGCCGTCGTCCAGCAGCAGCTTCTGCCCCGGGGTTATGGCGTCCAAAAGGCAGGCCGGGCAGGGAATGCCGCCCGTACCCAGAAACACCTGCTGCCCCTCGGAGAGCGTCAGCGGGGACGCCAGCCGCCCGATGCGCAGCTCCGGGCCCTGTAAGTCGATCAGGAGGGTGCGGACGCCTGCTTTCCGGATGAGCTCCAGCCAGTCGGCGTGCTCGGCCAGTGAGCCGTGAGAAAGGTTCATCCGGAGGCCGGTCATTCCGGCGCGGACCATCTGCTGTAACGTGGAAAGCTCCGCACAGGCCGGGCCGATGGTTCCGTAAAAATCCATAATAATTCTCTTCTTTCTGTGTTATTTTGCGGGGTTGTGGCCCGTGAGCAGGGCCTGCAGCTTGCGGCTGAGATCGGCCAGGCACCAGGCAATGGCCATGCCGCCTGCAATGCCGAATGCGGCTAAAAAGGTCTGCTCGCCATAGTGCTCCGCGGCCAGCAGATTGCTGGAGACCACTGCGTTCATGCAGTAATACAGGGTGCTTCCGGGAATGAGGGGGACTGCCGCCGTGATGAAAAACGGGGTAGAGGGGGCATTGTACCACCGGGCCATAAACTCGGCGTAGAGGGCCGCGCAGACACCGCCCACAAGGTTGGCCAGGAACGTGCCGTGTACCGCGGGCGCGGCCAGCAGATAGGCCAGCCAGGCCAGCAGCCCGCCCACGCCTGCCGCAGGCAGGTAGCGGCGGTTGAGGTGGAACAACAGCCCGAACCCGATGGAGCCCAATGCCCCGCTGAGGAGCTGGATGATCGTCTGCATCATGCGGCACCTCCCATCAGCCAGATGGCTGCCATCATGCCAAGCGCCAGCATGGCGGCCAGCAGAACGGCCTCCACCAGCCGGAGCGAGCCTGAGATGATATCACCCAGCAGGATATCCCGGATGGCGTTGGTAAACGGAATGCCGGGCACCAGCAGCATGATGACGCCGATGAGCACCATGTCCGCATGGAGCAGCGGGCAGACCCGGCAGCACAGCAGAGCAGCCATGCCGCTGAGAAACGACGCAATGAACTGGAACGCTACACCGTTCAGGCAGAACGGGGCAAGCCACCGCTCCATCCAGCAGATGAACACTGCAACCCCGCCCGCCAGCACGCCGTCCCACAGGCTCCCGCCAAAAAAGACCGCAAAGCTGGCCGCCGCCAGCACGCTTCCCGCCAGATGGAGCCGGGGCTCCCCGGGCTGTGCCAGAATGGTACTGAGCTGCTGCTGGAACTCCTCCACCGGAGGCTTTTCGGCGCAGATGCGGCGGCTCAGGGCATTGAGCTGTTCCAGCTCCAGCAAGTCGTTGCCGGTGCTCTTGCGCAGGCGGCGGGTCTGGGTCTGGGGCGGCAGGCCCGGCATGGTCAGCGTGACCACGATGCTGGATGTGATGACAAAGATATTGACCTCCTCAGCCCCGTATGCCGCCGCAATGCGGTTGAGAGTATCCTCCACCCGAAACACTTCGGCCCCGCTGTTCTGCAGCGCTTCCCCCATTTTGATGAGGACGCAGAGAAACTGACTGACCTCTGCTTCGCTCATAAGAACCACCCCTCTCTGTGGGCAGGGGAGCGCCCCGCCCGGTACCTCTCTATCATAGCACAGAACGGCCCAAAAGGGAAACCCTGCGGCAAAAAGTGCACAGCAGAACAAACCTTGCAAAAAACTTTGCAAAAACAGTTGACAATCCCATCCTCACCTGCTATAATTACTAGCGTCGTCACGGACGACAACAAACATCTGGGGGTTTAGC
>OLNS01000619.1_pt1 | contig 31610 bp, 23 predicted proteins | sample 1673031 | NCBI WGS metagenome assembly OLNS01 (sample SAMEA3136748, study PRJEB25190) | human gut metagenome | biome: human gut; feature: human-associated habitat; material: faeces | place: Austria | collected 2013
CCCAGGACTTCGATCCAGCCGGTGTGCTTGCACAGGGGGCAGCCCTTGCCGCCACACTCAAAGCAGCTGACATCGACCTCGACGCTGGGCTCGGTGAACGGGAAGTAAGAGGGGCGCAGACGGGTGCGGGTATCCTTGCCGAACAGCTTCTGCACAAAGGTGTTCAGCGCGCCCTGCAGGTCGCCCAGAGTGATGCCCTTGTCCACGACCAGACCTTCCATCTGATGGAACATGGGGCTGTGGGTGGCGTCGGAGTCGGAACGGAAGACACGGCCCGGGATCAGAACCTTGATGGGAGGCTTCTGGCTGTCCATGGTGCGGATCTGGCCGCCGGAAGTCTGGGTGCGGAGCAGGAACTCATCGGATAGATAGAACGTATCCTGCATATCGCGGGCGGGGTGATCCTTGGGGACATTCAGGCGGGTGAAGTTGTGGTCATCATCCTCGATCTCCGGGGCATCGGCCACGGCAAAGCCCATGCCGGAGAAGACATCAATGATCTGGTTGGTGACCAGCGTCAGGGGGTGCAGGCCGCCCACGGTGCGGGTCTTGGCGGGCAGGGTGATGTCCACCGTCTCGGCCGCGTTGCGGGCTGCCAGCTCTGCCTGCTTGACTTTCTCGGCAGCGGCGTCATAGTCCGCCTGCACTTTCTGCTTGAGCTCGTTGATGATCTTGCCCATGGCAGGACGCTCTTCGGGCGCGACAGAGCGCAGATTTTTCATCAGGGCAGGGATCTTACCGTTTTTGCTGAGGTACTCCTGCCAGAAAGTTGCCAGCGTTTCCTTGGAAGAGACCTGGCTCAAGGCAGCTTCGGCCTGTTTTGCCAGCTCGTCGATCATTGCTTGCATGGATGTTCTCTCCTTCTCGTGTTCGTGTTGTCAAAACGGGGCAAAGCAAAAGCGCCCCGTCCCCTGCTCAGAGCCAAGCTCCAAGCAAAAGGGACGAAGCGCTGTAATTTCACTCCGCGGTACCACCCGGTTTCCGCCCGAAAGCACAAACAGCTCTCAGCGGCTCTCAAACGCCGTAACGGGGCGCGCCGTCCTATGCTAATAAGCCTTTCAAAATCCAGGCTGTTCGCGCAGGCCGCTCAGGAGCGAACTTCGGCACACCCCCACGCGGAAGCCCTTTCAGCCGGTGAAGCTTCTCTCTTTGCTGTGGAACTGCGTGCGTACTTTCTCCGTCGCTGCGTTTCGAGGTATTCAGGTTTGTTGGTGTTGATAACCATGAGTTATCTTAGCACACTTTTGCCCCATTTGCAAGTGCGGGCGGCTATTTTCCGGGAAATTGGCGTTTTTGCTTGCCTTTTGGCTCCGTCTATGGTAGTCTTAACATACAGTTTGCAGAAAGAGAGGTACACGGTATGGCCCGGAATGCGTTTGCTTTTTAATTTTTAAGCAGATTTTATGCAGTTCCGGCTCGAAGTGTACCCTTTTCTCTCTTTCAGCAAAGCGTGGAGCATGATTTTCAGCGCCGCGTAGCTTTGCTATGGGGCGTTTTTGTTTTGCCTGAAAATCGGAAAAAGGGCGCACATTTCTTTGTTATGATAGGAAAGGTGTTCCCCATGAATTTAAAAAAGCAGCTTGCCTGTTTATATACCAATTATTTCTTTACCGGCCTGCGCATCACCGATGCCGTGTGGGTGGCGCTGCTGGCGGCCCGAGGCTTTTCCCTCTGGGAGATCGGCTTTGCCGAGAGTGTGTTCCACATCATCAGCCTCCTGTGCGAGGTGCCCAGCGGCATGGCGGCCGATCTGCTTGGCCGCAAAAAGGCCCTCGTGTTCGGCGGCGTGTGCGTCGTGCTCTATAACCTGCTGATGGCCTTTGCCCCCAACCTGTTCTTCATCTGCGTGGCTATGGGCCTGAACGCGTTTGCAAGCACCATGTTCTCCGGCACCACTTCGGCGCTGACCTACGACAGCCTCAAGCAGTGCGGCAAAACCGACGATTACCTCAAGGTCTCCGCCACCTGCTCTCAGATCACGAATCTGACCACCGCTCTGGGCTCCCTCTTCAGCACACTGGAACGCTTTTTGCGCTTTTCCGGTTTCTACCTGCTGAGTGCCGCCTTTGAGTTTACCGGAACCCTCGCCACTGCCCTGATGGAAGAGCCCATCGTCACCGAAGCACAGGCCAGCCGGGAAAAGCAGACCCTCCGTGACCTGCCCGGGCAGCTGATGCAACTGGTACGGGGCAGTATCACCGCGCTGCGTGCTGCTCCGCTGGCGGCAAAGCTCATTGTCTCCAGCGCTGTGGTCTGTATCCCCAGCTACCTGACCAAGATGTTCGTCCAGCAGCGCCTTGTGGAGCTAGGCTGGCCCACTGCCCTGCTCTTTTTACCTCTGCTGCTCAGCGGACTTGCCTCCATGCTGGGCATTGAGATTGCCCGCCGGATCCACCCGCAGAGCCTGCGGCGGTTCTATGCTGTCTGCGCCCTGCTCTGCGGCACCGGCTGTATGCTGGTGGGTGCGGCCCCTGCACTGGCCGCCATCTTCGGCTGTATGCTCGTGCAGGGGATTCTTGACGTCTGGCTCCTGCACGAGGGCCAGAAACTCAACGACAACATCCCCAGTGACCAGCGCGCCACCCTCATCAGTGTGGACGGCATGGCCTACAGTCTGCTCATGATCCCTGCCAGCCCGCTGGTGGGAGCCGTGGGCGATGCCTTTGGGCAGGCCGGTGCCGGGCTCGTGGTGCTGGGGCTGCTGGTGGCTGCAAGTGGAATCCTGATTTACAAAAAGCAGTAATTTTCTCAGAACACAGAAACATACAGCAAAAGGCTCCCGCCAGAAATGACGGGAGCCTTTGTGTTTCTTGTTGCTCAGATTTATTTGCGGATGATCTCGTCCGCCAGAGCGTCCATCTGCGCCTCCGCAGCGGCATTGACAGCAGAGCGGATGGTAACGACGGTATCACAGACGGTCATGTTTTTCATGCCGTCCAGCTCGGCCCGCATGAGTTTGGCCGCCATGGGAGCCCAGGTGCCGTTCTCCATCAGGCCGACGGTGCGGTTCTGGAAGTTCTTGGTCTTGAGGTGGGTCAGCAGAGCCTCCATCGGCGGGAAGAGGAAGCCGTCATAGGTGGCGCAGGCCAGAACGGTCTTGCCGCAGCGGAAAGCTTCGGTGACGGCGTAGGAGACATCGGTGCGGGTCAAATCCATCTCCACCACCTTGGCACCCTTGGCGCGGAGCTTCTCGGCCAGGATGTGGGCAGCGGAGCGGGTGTGGCCGTGGATAGAGGCACTGGCGACCAGAATCTTCTCCGGCTCCTCCGGCTTGTAGCTGGACCACATATCGTAATAGTTCAGGTACTTGCCAAGGTCGCCGGTGAGGACGGGGCCGTGGAGCGGGCAGATGGTCTTGATGTCCAGCGCGGCAGCCTTTTTCAGCAGAGCCTGCACCTGCGGGCCGTACTTGCCCACGATGTTCAGGTAGTAGCGGCGGGCCTCGCTGGCCCAGTCGGCTTTCTCGTCGAACTTCGCCACAGCGCCGAAGCGGCCAAAGCCATCGGCGGAGAAGAGGACTTTCTCGCTGGACTCATAGCTGACCATGACCTCCGGCCAGTGGACCATGGGTGCGAACACGAAAGTCAGGGTGTGGCTGCCCAGATTCAGGCTTTCGCCGTCCTTTACGGTCACACGGCGGTCTTTGGCAACCGCCTCCGGGCCGAAGAACTGATCCATATACAGGAACGTCTTGGCGTTGCCCACCACTTTCATCTCCGGGTAAAGGGCCGCCAGCTTTGCAATGTTGGCACCGTGGTCCGGCTCCATGTGGGAGACAATAAGATACTCCGGCTTGCGGCCGTCCAGTGCCTCGGTCAGGTTTGCCAGCCACTCCTCCGTGGCACGGTGATCCACGGTATCCAAGATCGTGGTCTTCTCATCCAGAATGACATAAGAGTTATAGCTGACGCCGGTGGGGACCGGGTACTGGCTCTCGAACAGATCAATGGTGGTATCATCCACACCCACACCGAGAATCGCACTGCTGATATGTTTCACGCTCATGGCAAGTTTCTCCTTTGATTTTGTTTTATTCAGGGGCCGTTTGGCCATTGCTTTTAGGAACCGTTCTCAGTATAACATAACGTTAAAATTTTCGCAAGAGGCAGCTTTTTCGGGCGGCTCGCGGGGAGCTTTCTCCTCAACGTGCATCCTCCTCATGATCTCCCGGCAAACGAGCCGTCACCGGGCGGCCCGGCTCGGTATCCAGTTCCAACAGGGTGGCCGCGCTGGCTTCATCCAGGCTCTGGACGCCGCGCAGCTTCCGGCTGATGGCCCGGGTCCGCACGCCAATGAGATTGTCCAGCTCTTCGTCTGTCTGGCGGAGGCGCTGCTGCATCTTGGAAAGCCCCTGCCCGAACTTATCAAACTCGGTCTTCACCGCACCCAGCAGCTGCCAGACCTCGCCGGAGCGCTTCTGGATGGCAAGGGTCTTGAAGCCCATCTGCAGACTGTTGAGCAGCGCCGCCATGGTGCTGGGGCCTGCCACGTTGACCTGATAATCCCGCTGCAACACCTCCAAAAGCCCGGCATTGACCACCTCGGCATACAGGCCCTCAAAGGGCAGGAACAGGATGCCGAATGCCGTGGTGTAAGGCGGCTCCACGTATTTCTCGCGGATGTCTTTTGCCTCGCTGCGGAGAACGAGCTCCAGCGCGTGGCGGGCGTTCTCCACGGCAGCGGCATCGCCGGAAGCCTGGGCGTCCTGTAAGTGGGCGTAAGTATCCCCGGGGAACTTGGAGTCAATGGGGAGCCAGACGGTGCTGCCGTCCACGCCGGGCATCTTGATGGCGTACTCCACCCGCTGGGTGCTGCCCGGGATGGTGGCCACGTTGGTATCATACTGCTCCGGGGCCAGAATCTCCTCCAGGATGGCCCCCAACTGGATCTCGCCCAGGATGCCGCGGGTCTTGACGCCCGAGAGCACCTGCTTCAGCCCGCCGACGTCCGCCGCCAGCGATTGCATTTCGCCCAGACCCTTGTACACCTGCTCCAGCTGCTCGTTGACCGCCTTGAAGCTCTCGCTCACCCGTTTTTGCAGCGCGTCCTGCAATTGCTCGTCCACCGTATGGCGAATTTCATCCAGTTTGCGGGTGTTCTCCGCCTGCAGGGCGGTCATGCTGTCGGCCAGGGTCTTGCGCAGCTCTTCCAGCTTCTGGGTGTTGGCCGCTTCCAGGCTCTGGAGCCGCTGGGTCAAGATCTGCTGCTGGCCGCTCTGGCCCTGGGCCAGGGTGCTGCTCATGTTCTGCACGGCGGTCTGCAGCGTTTCGCTCACGCTGCGGATGGCGGTATAGTTCTGCTCCGCCATCGCAGCCTGCTTCTGCTCAAAGGATTTGGCCTGGGCTTCCAGCTGCTGGGTAAGCCACTGCTTGAGCTCCTCGGTGTCTCCCCCGCCCCACCGGGGCTTGTTGCCGCGGTAGAGCAGCAGGGCCAGCATCAGGCAGATGGCCACCAGAAGCACGGTATATAACATTGCCAGAAATTCCATTGATATTCTCCTGTAGTATCCCCTCAAAACAGACAGCGATACGAGCGCTCTGTTTTGCCAAAGACATCGTATCGCTGTGTTTCGGGATTTATTTCAGCGGCCTCGCCCTCTCAGGCGCTACCGTGTCCGCTCTCCCAGAGAGAGCTTTTTGCTCTTATTTTTACTCTTCAATATACTGGACCAGCTCTTTGGAGGAGACGGTCTCGTCGCCGTAGAGGCCTACGCCGTCCGCTTCCACCTCACCAGTCTGGTTATCACAGGGGTCGGCCCGGAAGCCCAGCATGGGCGGTGTGAACGGCGCTGCAAACACGCTGTTGGCCACCATGCGGTCGGGATCCAGATTGCCAAAATAGTGCTGGCGGAGCGTTTCGTCGCCCCGGCGGGCCATGGAGGCACCGAAAGAGCAATCCGCATACAGCCAGCCCTTGGGGGCCACATAGAACATGGCCCAGTCGTGGCAGCCCACTTCATCGGGGGTGACATAGAGGCCGCTCTGCCAGCGGGCCGGGATGCCTGCCGCGCGGCAGAGGGTGATGAACGTGACCGACATGATGCCGCAGTCGCCCCGGCGGTCCCGGGCGCAGTGTTCCGGCAGGGACTCGTGGATAAAGTAGCTCGGCTGGTAGTGGTAGCGCACATTCAGCGTGACGTAATCGTAAATGCGCTTTGCCTTTTCCATGGGGTCGGTGATGCCTGCCGTGAGCTGGGCCGCCAGCGCCTTGATGTAAGGCGTGAACACAATGTGGGAGGGCTGCTCCTCGGTGTCAAAATCCGGCTGCTCCGGGGCAGAGGGCGTATCAAAGGGGTCCGTGTAGACTGCCGTGTTGCGGTAGCTGTACTGGACGCCGAAACTGCGGTTCTCGGTGAGGTCGGCCTCCCAGCAGACGGTGCGCTGAGGAGCGTTTTCCGGGGCAATGACCGTCGGCTCCTCGGTGAACTCCTCCAGCTCGATGTCACTCTGGGAGAGGCAGGCAGCGGGCAGCGGCAGCCAGGCGCGGACATGCACCGCGTCCCGGCCCTCAGCCTTGGCCTTGGCAAGGGCCGCGGCAAAGGCCTCGTCCGACATGCCAACACTGGCTTTCAGGGTGATGCGGGCGCTGGCGCTGCCCTGCTCTGCCATCTTCTCATGCAGACGGCGGCAGCGCTCTTTCTCGCTGTCCGGCTGGGCGGGCGGGTCGATCTGCCGCCGGGCAAGGTCCGCATGGGTGGCGATCAGCGTGGAAGCAAAACGGTTCTGATACCGCTTCTCCCCCTCCACAAAGCGCCAGTCCATCCGGTTTTCCCGGTCCAGCATCTCAAACTCTTCCGGCGTAAAGTCTTTCACCCGGCGCTGCATCTCGGCAATGGCGTCCGCCTTGCTCCAGGTGTACTCCGCCGGGATCCGCCGCATGATCTCCCGCTGGGCGATCATAGCGTCCCGCAGAACGTCCACCCCGTGGGGGGTGGGGTTCTCGGGCTGGACATCCATGTGGGGGCACAGGCCCTGGCTGTAGGGGCTGTTCTGGGTCATGGTCCAGTCCTCAGCAAGGTAGGCGTCGATGCGGGCAATGGCCTCCTCGTAGTACCCGGCCGCTTTCAGCCGCTCCACATCGTCGGGCAGGCCCACGTTCAGGCTGCGGAGCGTTTCGTTCCAATCTCTTGTGTTCATATTTTCTTTTCCCTCTCCTAAAAATCTCAGGTTACTTTCTTCCAAAATGTCACGGCAGCGTTCAGCCAGCCCTCTGCCTCGGTGCCAAGCCCAATACCGATGCCATGGCCTGCGTCTTCATATACCTTTTCCTCGTGGGGCACACCGTCGATCTCCAGAGCACTCTGGAGGGCAGGCCCCTGCTGATCGAACCCGAACAGCTTCAAAATGTGGTCGCTCTTGCCGTACCACAGGAACACCGGCGGGTAATCCGGTGCAATGAGCTTGGAGAGCGTGTAATCATAATAGTGTTTCTGCATCCAGTCGTCCACGTCCAGCAGGGCCGTGTAGGCGGGCTTTGCCAGCCAGAAGTTGTTGATGGGGTACGCCAGCAGCAGCGCCCCGGGTTTGGGCACGTTGTACTTCTGCCAGCCCTTTTCCGCATCGCCAAACACCCCGGCGATCTGCCCGCCGGAGGAATACCCCAGCAGTGCGTAGCCCTCCGGCTGGACACCGAACGTCTCGGCGTTGGCCGTGATGAACTGGATGGCCCGGCCCAGGTCGTCCATGGGAGCGTTGTTGCCCGCCTCCCTGCCAATGCGATACCGCAAAACAAACACCGCGTAACCCTGCTCGTGCAGCTCCCAGGCCGTGGACACGCCGCCCCGAAGCTCGCCGCTGTAGTAGAGCGCGTTGCCCGAGAGCACCACGGCATACCGGGCGTGGGGGGTGTCCGCCGGGAAATAATACAGCTCGGCGTGGTCCCGGCTGGGCTGGGCAGCGATCTCCTCCGGCGAGTAGAGCTTATAGGTGATCTGGGTACCAGACTCGTAGTTCTGGATCAGCAGGTTCAGCCCCGCCGCGCAGCTGGCGGCAGAGCCGCTGCCCACCACCTCTTCCAGCGTCTCATTGTTGTGGGTATTCTTGAACCAGGCCAGGTCCCGCTCCCAGGTGTGGATGTCGGTATAGAGGCCGGACGCCTGAACGGCGGGGTTCTGGCGGATCTCCCGCATGGTGGTCTGTGGGGTGATGGGCTCCTGCGCCATAGCCGGGAGCGCCAGCATTGCGGCCAGCGCCAGGCTGGCAAGACATGCGCTTGGTTTCACAGAGTTCACGCCCTTTTTCAAAAATTTGCCGGGAGTTACGCGGCTGTGTCCGCCGCTTTGGCAGCGGTCTGGCTCTCCCAGAACGCGACCGCCTCGGTGATCCAGCCCTCCGCGTCGGTGCCGCGGCCCGGGCCGATCTTGTGAGGTGCATTATGATAGTGATGGAAGATGTGGGGCACACCGTTTTTTACCAGTGCTTTCTCAATGACACGGCCCTGCGCCGGGGTGTACATCTTCGCCAGGGTCACATCGTTTTTGCCATACCAATGGTAGACGGGCGGGTAATCCGGTGTGATGTAATCGGAAACATTGTAGTCGAAGTAGCGGGGGCCGTCAGCGTAAGGGTCAATGAGGAGGCCCCAGACGGGTTTCAGCTCAAAGAAGTTGTTGACGGGGTAGCCCAGCAGCAGAGCGCCCGGCTTGCTCACGCCATAGGCCTTGTGGCCCAGCGTGTCGGAATCGGAAGCAAACAGGCCGGCGATCTGCCCGCCGGAGGAATAGGCCAGCACCGCGTAGTCCTCGGGCTGAACGTGGAACTGTTCCGCGTGCTCGGTGATGTACCGCACTGCCCGGCTCACATCTTCCAGCGGGGCGTTGTCTGCCGCCTGGTCGCCAATGCGGTACCGCAGCACAAAGCAGGTATAGCCCAGCTCGTTGAGCCACTCCGCCGTGGAAACACCCTCACGCATCTCGGCGCTGGTGTGGATGGCGTTGCCGCCGATGACCAGCACGAACTTGCCGCCAGGATCACTGCCCGGGAAATAATAGATCTCCGCTTTCTGGCGGGTAGGCACGGCGGCGATCTCCTCGTCCGTATAGAGCTTATAGGTGATCTGGATGCCGGAGTTGTAGTTTTCGATCATCCGGTTCAGGCCCTTGGCGCAGTCCTCAGCGGTGCAATCGTTGACATACTCCCGCAGGGTGGTATCTTTCCACTTGCGGATATCCCGGGGGGTGTCCTGCTCCTGATTGTACGTATACAGCCCCGCCCCCATGACGCTGGGGTTCGACCGGATCTTGGCCATGGGAGTGTCCGGTGTGATGTTGGCCTCCCCTTTTGCTCCAGATGCCTGGGCTGCCCGTGCCGGCAGGGTGAGCAGGGTGGCCAGTAACAGCGCGCTCGCAAGGACCTGTTTCAGTTTCATTCCCGTGTGTTCTCCTTTTCCGGTATGATACCGGAGCCGACAAGCCCCACAGTGATTGCGTTTTTTGCCAAAGAGGTCTATAATAAGAGCCTGTCCGACAGCGGTTGATTTCTTCTATTGTATCACAACCGCCTGTATTGTCAAAACAAATCTGCATCCTGGGCTGCGATGCCCACGCCCCGGCCTTGTCTGAGTGTTGTGCTTTGAGGCGAAATTTGCTATACTTGCCATATTGAAAAAGCATCTCTCCATGGCAGGAGAGCTCTTTTGGAATTGCGTGAGAAATCAGGGAAAGAAGTATGAGTGAGATCACGACACGGCCCATGACTGCGGAAGACTGGCCGTATGTATCCAAAATCTATTTAGAGGGGATCGCCACGGAACACGCCACGTTCCAGACCACCTGTCCGCCTTATACCGCATGGGACGCCTCCCACACCAAGGACTGCCGTCTGGTGGTGCTGGACGACGGCGTGGTAGCCGGTTGGGCCGCCCTGCACCGGGTAGACCCCCGCTGGTGCTACCGGGGCGTGGTGGAAGTGAGCATCTATGTGGGCGAGCAGTTCCGGGGCCGGGGCGTCGGCTTCCACCTGCTCACGGCTCTGTGCAACGCTGCCGATGCGTCTGGCTACTGGACCCTGCAATCCACCGTATTGCAGGACAACGAGGCCAGCCGCCGCCTGCACGCCAAGTGCGGCTTCCGTCTGGTGGGGCGGCGGGAACGCATTGCCCGCGACTGCCATGGCCGCTGGCTGGATACATTTTTGATGGAGCACCGCTGCAAAGAGGACGAGCCGACGGGATACAAAAAATTATAAGCCACACAAGCAAAAATACCACTGTGCACGTTTTGACGCACAGTGGTATTTTTTATCTGTACTGTATTTTTACTTTACAGGTCATTCCCCGCATTTATCGCACCACAGCCAGAGAGCCCATGGGGTCCCAGGGCTCCAGAGCGATGGGTTCTGCCTCGTAGGCAGCGATCTGCTCGGCGGTCAGGTACTTCTTGTTGACCACGACCTGATACATGTACTCATCGAACCAGCGGTCGGTCATCAGGTAGTAACCGTCCTTGCCCGGCTCCTTACCCCAGCTGTTCTCCACACGCCAGCGGTTGGGCTTGCCGTTCTCATCCAGATTGACGCCCTGGAAGACCATTGCATGGGTCATCAGGCTCTGGCCATAGTCCAGGCGCTCGGCTTTGGTCATGGTGAACCGGGTATCCAACAGATCTTCCAGACCACGGATGTCGAGATCCATGATGCCGGAATCCCGCTCGGAGTGCTTGCCCACGTCGCAGCCGAACCAGACGGGCTGGCCGTCTTTCATCTGGGCGATGGCAGCCTTCTTCAGCTCTTCGATGGGCAGGTTGAGGTAGCGCACGGCGCTGCCCTCTTTCACGTTGCCCAGGTACTGCACGGTGTAGCTGCGGCCGTAGGGCTTATCCTCGGTGGGAGCATTGATGAGGCTGACATAGTCGCTCAGGTCAACGCCCACATACTTTTCAAAGAAGCTCTTGGGGGTCAGGCCCTCTTCACGGTGGAAGTTGTTGTCCTTATCGCGGTACTCAAAGGTAAAGGTCTTGGGAGGCTCGCCCAGGCAGATGCAGAGCAGGCGGTAGATCTCGCCCAGCATCCGGGTCTTGCGGGTGCGCAGCTCGTCCAGGCCCTTGCCCTCCTTGTGCAGCTTGCGCAGGATGCAGGCATCCTCCCGCAGCTTCTCGGTCAGCGTCATATCCATCTCGCGGCTGCCGGAAGAAGCCTTGGACTCGGGGTAAGCGGTCTTGGGCACCACGCCGTACTTCTCGATCAGATTGCAGAGCATATCCCACTGGCCGCCATCGTTCACAGGGGCCGTCAGCAGATAGGACACCAGACGGCCATTGGCGGGCTCGTCCAGCGTGTCGAGGATGCTCTCAAGGAAGTAGTTGGATTTTTCCAGCTTATCCCAGAAAAAGAGGTAGGCCTGCGAGAGTTCAAAGGTCTTGAGGTCGTACTTTTTCATCACCTGATAGCGCAGGGTGTTGAGGGCCGCAAACATCCAGCAGCGGCCGCTCTGCTTCTGGTTGCAGATCTCGCCCTGCTCCAGGCTGATGGAGTACTCATGGACATCCTGCTCCACAGCCTCGCGGCGGATGGCGGAAGCCAGTAGGCCGTTGTTCGTCACGGCGTTCATGGCCACGCGGTTGGCGCGCTGAGCGCTGAAATCGGCGTCAAAGGCCTCGATCTGTTCTTTTGTAATTTCCTGAGACATTGGTTTTACGTCCTTTCTTACCACTCATTGTCCGGAGCATTCGCGTCGGCCACCCGGGCGCGCTGGAACATGCTCTCCACCACAGCACAGTATTTGTCGGCCAGACAGACGATGACCGCCTCGCGGCAGGTTGGCATGTGGCGGAACGTCAACGGCCACATGTGGCTCTGGATGATGTTCTGCTCCTTTTGGGTGATCTGGAAATAATTACGGGCATTCACGCAGGCAGACCCCGGGTGGGAGAAGCCGTGCATCTCAAACAGACGGCGCAGCCCCTGGAAACTTTTGCGCTTGTGCCAATCGTACAAATAAAAATCGTGCAGGAAAGCTCCCACCGCCAGAGAGGTCTCATCGGCCCCCAGATGAAAGCGGCGGTTGAGCCAGAAGCTGACCAGCACCACGTTTTTGCAGTGCTGGTAGGTCGTCACATCGCCATGCTGGATAAACTCCCGCATCCGCTGCACTTCCGGGTGCTGGTCGTATTTTTCCAGGATGGCGGCAAGCCGTTCCCGTTCCAATTCAGAAAGCTGCATGTGGCAAATTCCCTTTCGCTGTAAAGCCAGAAAAATCAAATCAGGACCGGAGCTGCACAGGGTTGGAGTTTCCAAAGTTCTCGGCCCGCGTGGGGTTCTCCCGCTTGAGGCTGAAATCCACCAGATACTGCTTGCTGCCGTCGCCCGTGGCTTCCAGCTCTGCCAGCTTTGCGTTGGCGGACTCCACATCCGGGTACCACTGGATGAGGAAGAAGTTTTCTTCCTCCACGCCGTAGTACAGCCACTGGCCGTCGGCACGGAGCAGGTCGTCCAGATGGTCCACTTCTTCGCCGTCCGGCAGGCCAAGGCCCTCCTCGGCGTAGACATTCTCCGGTTCCACCTGCAGCACTTCGATCACATCAATGGAGCTCTGCAGATACTCGTCCTGGGAGATGCTCTTATCCGAGAGCTCCCAGCCGGTGAGAAACGCCTGCATCATCAAATCTTTGACCGAGATCTTGGTTTCCATATTCATTCCCTCATTCCTGTTTGTCTCCGCTGACCAGTATACGGCAGCCGCCGTGACAAATCAACGGTTTCTTTGTGAATTTTTATCAGAACCAATCTTTAGCCCCCTGCTGAGGGGAGCTCCGCGACACGCCCGCATCCGCGGGATGGAACGGTGAGAGGTTTTATTTCAAATCGAAATCAAAGGTTTCTCCCAGCCATTCCAGCGCCAGCTCCACCCAGTGATGCCGGTGCGCGCTGGCAGCATCCACCTCAGCCGTGCTGATGCTGGTGCCGTGCCGCCCTTTCTCAAACAGATGGGCCTCACAGGGCACGCCTGCCCGGCGCAGAGCGGTCAGCAGCAGGAGGGTGTTTTCCACGGGCACCGTCTGGTCCTCCATGGTATGCCAGACGAAGACCGGCGGTGTGGCCGGTGTGATCTTGTCCTCCAGCGTGAACGGCTGTTGGGCGGCAGGGTCTTCGCTGCCCGCCAGCTGGACAAAACTGCCCCGGTGGGCATATTTTCCTGCCGTGATGACCGGGTAGGCCAGCAGCACCGCATTGGGGCGGTGCATCGGGGTACCATCTGGCAAATCGAGCACCGCGCCGGAAAGAGCCAGGTGTCCGCCCGCGGAAAAGCCGCAGACCGCAATCTTCTCCGGCAGCAGGTTCCACGCTTCCGCATGGGAGCGGAGCAGGCCGATGGCCGCGTTGAGCTGGCGCAGGGGCTGGTAATGCCGCGCGCCCTCCCCTACACCATAAGTAAGAATGGCCGTGTGGTATCCCGCCGCAGCGAACTGCAGGGCCACCGGGTCCGCCTCCCGGGCGCTGACATGGTTATAGCCTCCGCCGGGCACCACGACCACCACCGGGCGGCGCAGCGCATTGGGCATGGCCTGGGCAGCGTCCCGCAGATAGACGGTCAGACTCCCGCCGCCGGGGAGCGAGCATTGTTCCAGACGCATGGCGGTTCCTCCTTGTCTTTCATCTGCTCCTTGCAGAGCGGATGTGGTTTGCACCTGCTCATTATAGCGCTTTAACAAAGAGAAGTAAAGCCAGCCTCAAATAATTCTGAACATTTTATGAAACCCCTTGATTTTTGGGCCGCCGCGGTGTATATTAGCACTCGAAAGTTATGAGTGCTAAGGTTTCAAAAGCAATTTGTTGCCTGTAGTGCTTAATCTGAGATAAAAGAGGTTTTGGATTATGGCGAAAAAAGAATTTCAGGCCGAAAGCAAAAAGCTGATGGACATGATGATCAACTCCATCTACACCAACAAGGAGATCTTCCTGCGTGAGCTCATCTCCAATGCTTCGGACGCCATCGACAAGCTTTACTATAAGAGCCTGACCGATACTTCTGTCGGGATGAACAAGGGCGATTTCCGCATTCTGATCACCCGTGATAAGGAGAACCGTCTGCTGACCATCTCCGATAACGGCATTGGCATGACGAAAGACGAGCTGGAAAAGAACCTGGGCACCATCGCCCACTCCGGTTCTCTTGATTTCAAGAAAGACAATCAGGACGAGAGCATCGATATCATCGGCCAGTTCGGCGTGGGTTTCTACTCCGCGTTCATGGTAGCCGATAAGGTCACGGTCATCTCCAGGGCCTACGGCTCCGATGAGGCCTGGCAGTGGACTTCCTCTGGCGCGGACGGCTATGAGCTGGAGCCCACCGAGAAAGACACTGTGGGTACCGACATCATCCTGCACATCAAGGACAACACCGATACCGACAACTACGAGAACTACCTCGATGAGTACGGCATCGTGGCCATCGTGAAGAAGTACAGCGATTACGTCCGCTATCCCATCCAGATGGAGCGGGAGAAGAGCCGCCAGAAGCCCGAACCCGATCCCAAGCCGGACGACTACAAACCCGAGTGGGAAACTTACACCGAGCTGGAAACGCTGAACAGCATGGTGCCCATCTGGAAGAAGCAGAAGAGCGAAGTGACCGAGGAAGAGTACGCAAGCTTCTATAAGGATAAGTTCAACGATTACTCCGACCCCGCCCGCGTCATCGTGAGCCGCACCGAGGGCACCGCCAACTACAACGCTCTGCTCTTCGTGCCCAGCCACCGCCCCTATGATTTCTACACCAAGGACTACGAAAAGGGCCTGGCTCTGTATGCTTCCGGCGTGCTTATCATGGAGAAGTGCGCGGACCTGCTGCCCGATTACTTCAGCTTCGTCAAGGGCATCGTGGACAGCCAGGACCTGAGCCTGAACATCAGCCGTGAGATGCTGCAGAAAGACAATCAGCTCAAGCTCATCCACAACGCTCTGGAGAAGAAGATCAAGAACGAGCTGCACGCCATGCTGGCCAACGACCGTGAGAAGTACGAGGCATTCTGGAAAGAGTTTGGCCGCCAGATCAAGTTTGGTGCTTACTCGGATTACGGGATGCACGCCGAGCTTCTGCGCGACCTGCTGCTGTTCTGGTCTGCAAAAGAGCAGAAGATGGTCACCATCCAGGAGTACATCGACAAGATGCCTGCCGAGCAGAAGTACATCTACTTTGCCGCCGGTGACTCCACCGACCGTCTGGCCAAGCTGCCTGCTGCCGAGCTGGTACTGGACAAGGGCTATGATGTCCTGCTCCTGACCGAGGATGTGGATGAGTTCTGCCTGCAGATCCTCCGCACCTATCCCCGCAAGGATGCCGAAGGCAAGGACGGCACCGTGGAGTTCAAGAACGTCAACAGCGGCGACCTGGGCCTTGAGACCGAGGAAGAGAAGAAAGCCGCGGAAGATGCCACCGCCGAGAACAAGCCTCTGTTCGACGCCATGAAAGACGCCCTGAACGGCAAGGTCAAGGAGGTCAAAGTCTCTACCCGCTTGAAAGATCACCCCGTCTGCCTGTCCGCCGAGGGTCCTCTCTCCATCGAGATGGAGAAAGTGCTCTCCAAGCAGCCCGGCAGCGAGGACGTCAAGAGCGATAAAGTCCTGGAGCTGAACGTTAACCACCCTGTCTTCGCGGTGCTGAAAGCCGCCCAGGAGGCTGGCGATGCCGACAAGGTCAGCAAGTACAGTGCCCTGCTCTACGCACAGGCACAGCTCATTGAGGGCCTGCCCGTGGATGACCCCGCCGCTTACGCAGAGGCCGTCTGCAGCCTGATGAAGTAATCCCCCTGAATTTCCGGGGAAGAGTGCTGCTCCCTTGCGCTCTTCCCCGTTCCCCCTCATACTCATACTGGTACTCCCAACAAAAGAACGATTTCCTTTTCCAAAAAGGCCGTGCTCCGCTCTCAGAAAGCGGAACGCGGCTTTTTTGTCCCCGTGTCCTCCACACGACCGTATAAAATCCAATCCTCCATATCAGCAGGCCCTGCGCCGCGTCACCGCAAAGAACGGTTCTTTGTGGTTTGTGCCCAGTGCTTTTCCGGTTTGGAGGATTTTTTTGGCCCACTTGCAGGAATTTATGCACAAAAATCCGCCGCAAATTTTTGGCAACTTTGCATTCAGATGCAACAATAACGCATGGTCTTTTGGGCGCAGATTCTTTATTATAGAGTCAGAAAGATTTCCCCGCGGCCTGCCCTGTGGGCTGCGGCTGCAATTTGCACCATTTGTTCAGAGGAGGAACACGCAATGATGAAGCCTATTTCCGTTTGGAAGCAGGAGCTGTCCGGTGGGGCTCACGCTGCCCGGCTGGCAGCGCTCTACTGCTGCGCTCCCGAGCAGACCCCCGCACAGGCTGCCCGGTACGAGGCCGTGCTGGACGGGCTGGAAGCAACGTTTGGTCCCCATGCTGAGGCAGGGCTGTACAGCGCCCCCGGCCGTACCGAGATCGGCGGCAACCACACCGACCACCAGCATGGCCGGGTGCTGGCGGGCAGCGTCAACATTGATATGATCGCCGCCGCAGGCCCCAACACGCTGGGCCAGCTCCGTGTCCAGAGCGAGGGCTATGACCTGTGCGTCATCGACCTGAATGATCTGGCCGCCCGCAAGGAAGAGGAGAACACCAGTGCCGCCATCCTGCGCGGTGAATGCGAGGCGTTCCGCCAGCGGGGGGCCAAGCTCTCCGGTCTGGACGTCTACATCTCCTCCAACGTGCCCAAGGGCAGCGGCGTTTCGTCCTCTGCCGCCTTTGAGGTGCTGATCGGTGTCATCCTCAACGATCTGTTCCTGGCCGAGAAAGTCTCCCCCATCGCCATTGCACAGATCGGCCAGTGGGCAGAGAATGTCTACTTTGGCAAGCCCTGCGGCCTGATGGACCAGATGGCCTCCAGCGTGGGCAACATCATCACCATTGATTTTGCCGACCCCGCCAAGCCCATCGTGGAGCCTGTGCCCGTGGACTTCTCTCAGGCGGGCCTCGCCCTCTGCATCCTGGATTCCGGTGCCGACCACGCCGACCTGACCGACGAATATGCCGCCATCCCCAATGAGTGCCGCGCCGTGGCCGCTGTCTGCGGCGGCGAGGTGCTGCGGGATGTTCCCTTTGAGACGTTTATCGCAAAGCTGCCGGAGTGCCGTAAACAGTGCGGCGACCGGGCTGTCCTCCGCGCGTTCCATATCTATGCGGACAATGACCGGGTGGCAAAACAGGTCACTGCCCTGCGGGAGGGCGATTTTACCACATTCCTCAATCTGGTGGGCGAATCCGGCCAGAGCAGCTGGGAGTACCTGCAGAACGTGATCCCCGCCGGTTACAAGGAGCACCAGGAGGTGGCCGTGACCATTGCGGCGGCCAAACATTTCCTGGGCGGCAAGGGCGCTGTCCGCGTCCACGGCGGCGGCTTTGCCGGCACCGTACAGGCCTTTGTGCCCGTGGAGCTTCTGGCGGGGTTCAAAGCCAACATGGAGGCCATTCTGGGTGAGGGTCGCTGCCATGTCCTCTCCATCCGCCCGGAGGGAGGCGCAGTCCTGTGAGCGATATCTCTACTGCCATCCAGCAGCTCGTCAACTACGGCCTGGACACCGGCCTTATTCTGCCGGACGATGAAATTTACATCCGCAACCAGCTGCTCATGACCATGCAGCTGGACAGCTTCACCGCGCCTGAGGGCGAAGTGTGCTACACCGACCTGGAATCCATCCTGAAAACACTGCTGGACGACGCCGTCGCCCGCGGCGTCTGCGCGGACAACTCCACGGCCCGCGACCTGTTTGACACCAAACTCATGGGTGTGCTCACCCCCCGGCCCAGCATCGTCCGCGCCAACTTTGAGGAGCGGTACGAAAATGAGGGCCCGCAGGCCGCCACCGACTGGTTCTACCAGTTCAGTCAGGACACCGACTACATCCGCCGCTACCGCATCAAGCGGGACCTCAAGTGGGTGACCAAGACCCCCTACGGCGATCTGGATATCACCATCAATCTCTCCAAGCCCGAAAAAGACCCCAAGGCCATTGCAGCGGCCAAGCTGGCCCCCCAGAGCTCCTACCCCAAGTGCCAGCTCTGTGTGGAGAACGAGGGCTACGCGGGCCGGATGAACCACCCCGCCCGCGAGAATCACCGCATCATCCCGCTGACCATCAACGACAGTGCGTGGAATCTGCAGTACAGCCCTTATGTCTATTACAATGAGCACTGCATCGTCTTCAACAACAACCACACCCCCATGAAGATCGAGCGGGCCACGTTCCGCAAGCTGCTGGACTTTGTGGCCCTCTTCCCCCACTATTTCGTGGGCAGCAACGCCGATCTGCCCATTGTGGGTGGCAGCATCCTGAGCCACGACCATTTCCAGGGCGGCCATTATGAATTCGCCATGGCCAAAGCCCCCATCGAGAAACCCTGGGTCTTCCCCGGCTTTGAGGATGTGGAAGCGGGCATCGTCCACTGGCCCATGAGCTGCATCCGCCTCACCTGCGCCGATGATGCCCGGCTGGTGGAGCTGGCAGATAAAATTCTGACAGCATGGCGCGGCTACACGGACGAACAGTGCTTCGTCTACGCCGAGACGGACGGCGAACCCCACAACACCATCACCCCCATTGCCCGGATGCGGGACGGCAAGTTCCAGCTCGATTTGGTGCTGCGCAACAACATCACCACCCCGGAGCATCCGCTGGGCGTTTACCACCCCCACGCCAAGCTCCACCACATCAAAAAAGAGAACATCGGCCTGATCGAGGTCATGGGTCTGGCCGTGCTCCCCAGCCGCCTGAAGCAGGAGCTGTTCGACCTTGCTGATGTGCTGGTGGCGCACCTGCCCACCGCAGAGTACCCCGAAGCCCTGCAAAAGCACGCTGCGTGGGCAGAGGAGATCCTTGCAAAGCACCCGGAGTTGAACGCCGACAATGTGCACCTGATTTTGCAGGACGAGGTAGGCCATGTGTTCGCACAGGTGCTGGCCGATGCCGGTGTCTACAAGCTGGACGAGGCAGGCCGTGCAGGCTTTGTGCGGTTCCTGGAGAGTGTGTAAGATGATCCTGGAAGTCTGTGTTGACAGCACAGCCAGCGCCCTTGCCGCCAAACGCGGCGGGGCCGACCGGCTGGAACTCTGTGCCGACCTCATTGTGGGCGGCACCACCCCCAGCCTGGCGCTGGTGCGGCAGGTCAAGGCCGAAACCGGCCTCCCCGTGCGGGCACTGCTCCGCCCCCGTTTTGGCGATTTCTGTTATGACCGCTATGAGCTGGCCCAGATGGAGCAGCTGGCCGCAGAGCTGGTTGCCGCCGGGGCTGACGGCATCGTGACCGGTGCCCTGACACCGGAGGGAGATTTGGATACAGCGGCGCTGCGGCCCATCTATGCCGCTGCCCGCCGTGCCGCGCGGGAGGCCGGACGCCCGGCAGCTTGCACGCTGCACCGCGCCTTTGATGTCTGCCGGGACCCGTTTGCGGCGCTGGAAGCCGCCAAAGAGCTGCAGCTTGCCACCATCCTGACCAGTGGGCAGGCAGCCAGTGCCCCGCAGGGAGCGTCCCTGCTCCACCAGCTGGTGCAGGCCGCCGGGAATGACATTGAGATCCTGGTGGGTGCTGGCGTCGGCCCCGCCAACCTCCCGGACCTTGCCGCCCAGACGGGTGCCAGGGCGTTCCACCTCTCGGGCAAAAAAGTCCTTGACAGCCGGATGATATTCCGCCGCGAGGGCGTGCCCATGGGCCTGCCCGGCTTCTCCGAGTTTGACATCTGGCAGACCGATGAAGCCACCATCCGGGAAGTACGAACGATTTTGGATGCCCTTGCATAAGAAAAGAAGCTCTCCATGCAGGAGAGCTTCTTTTTGTGTAGATCCGTATAATAATCTCAGACTTTCCGGCGAAGCAGGCTCATGGGAGGCAGCTGCGGGGTTGGGATGGTGTATTTTTCCATCGCGTGGGGGGTGGACTCCATGGCCTCCCCGGCCTCGTTTTTGATCCACTCCGGGGTCAGCGGAATGCTCCGGCCATCCGGGCAGAGGGCTTCCAGCGTATCTCCCAGGCTCCACTTGCCCCGCTGTTGGCAGCTGGCAATGCCATTCTCCCAGCCGTCCACCGTGCCCACAAACTCCCACTCGCGGATGTAGGTGGCGCTGTCGGTGGCCTGACGGGCCTGCTCCCGGCCAAAATAGAAACCGGGCGAATAGTGGCGGTGGCTGGTGCGGGTCAGCTCCTCCAGCACCTGCTCCGGCAGAGCGAAATCATCGTTGAGCGGGTCGGCAAGGTACTGGTCCAGCGCCTTGCGGTAAGCAGCGGTCACGCTGGCCACATAGTAGAACGTCTTGGCGCGGCCTTCGATCTTCAGGCTGTCCACACCCGCCTTGCAGATAAGGTCCAGGAACGGGGCGGTGCACAGATCATTGGCGTTGAGGATGTAGCTGCCGTTCTCGTTCTCGCCGATCTCATACAGCTGGCCGGGGCGGGTCTCCTCGCTGAGATAGTACTTCCAGCGGCAGGGCTGGGCACACTGGCCCCGGTTGGCGTCACGGCCTGCCATGTAATTAGAGAGCAGGCACCGGCCCGAGACGCTCATGCACATGGCACCATGGACAAAGGCCTCAATTTCCAGTTCCGGCGGGGTCTTGTCCCGCAGGGTCGCAATGTCCTGCAGGGTCATCTCCCGGGCCAGCACCACCCGCTTGGCCCCCATGTTGTAGGCAGCGCGGGCAGCAGCCCAGTTGGTGATGCCCGTCTGGGTGGACATGTGAACATCAATGTCCGGGGCAAAGTGCTTGCAGGCGTCCAGCACACCCAGGTCAGCCACAATAAAGGCATCCACGCCCGCCTCCGCGGCGGACTTGATGGCCTCGGGCAGGCGGTCGGCCTCCTCATTGGTGGGCAGGGTGTTCATGGTCAGGTAGACCTTGCGGCCGCGGGCGTGGGCATAGATGACGCCCTCCGCCAGCTGCTCCGGCGTAAAGTTGGCCGGAGCCGAGCGCATTCCAAATTCAGGCAGGCTGCAATAAACAGCGTCCGCGCCGTAGTTGATGGCGTACCGCAGGCGCTCCAAATCGCCCGCCGGGGCCAGCAGTTCCGGGATCTGCAACATAACGTTATCCTCTCTTTTTATCGTTCTGGTTCACACAATAAGCTCCCCTTGCCGGGGAGCTTATTGCATTTACTTCAGGCTTTTATTCACGCTGTCGGCCTCGGCGCAGTTTTTCTGGTGCTCCGCGTAGGTCTTGGCGTAGTAATAATGACCGCTCTGGTCTGTCACAAAGAAATAGCAGTCCTTGACTTCCGGGTCACACTGGGGGTCCAGCGCCGCCTGGATGGCCGCAAGGCCGGGGTTGGAGATGGGGCCCGCCGGGAGGCCGGTGCAGTTGTAGGTGTCGTAGGCGTCCCGGATGTTGGCCGGGATGCTGTCCCACCCGCCGTAATAGGGGGCCACCCAGTTCCACAGATAGTTGTTGTCGGCATCGCTCTGGACATGGCTGGAGGTGTTGCTCTGCAGCTTGGGGTAGGGCGAACCCTCCGCCAGCCGGTTGCGGAACACCTGGGCCACATTATCGTCCTGGTCGTTGCCCGCTTCCTCCTGCACGAACGATGCCAGCGTGATCAGCTCCGGCAGGGTCATTCCCTGCTCGTCCAGCTGCTTGTACATGGCGTCAGTGATCTGCTTGTCAAAGTGGGCGTAGAACGTGGCCACATAATTGTGGATGGTATCGTCTTTCAGAAACTCGTAGGTATCCGGGAAGAGATAGCCCTCGCACTTCAAAAAGCGATCCGGGGCGTCCTTGTCGTCCGGGACATACTGCCAGAACTTATATTCACTGAAATCGCCGGTGTTGGCCTCTTTCAGGAATTCCTCAGCCGTGCAGAGGCCGGCATCCTCCATCTTCCGGGCCATGGCGATGGCGGTGGTACCCTCGGGAAACGTCAGGCGGACGCTCTCGGCCTTGGCATACTCCGACAACATCTCGATCAGGTCGTCATAGGAACTGCCGGGCGCAAGCGTAAACTCGCCGTACTGCAATTTTGCGGCGGCTCCCTGTTTGCCCACATACCAGCGGAACAGGCGCGGGAATTTGATCACCCCCGCCTCTTTCAGCGCGTTGGCAATGGTACCCACGCCGCTGCCCTGCTGGATGCTCACGGGGACTTCCTCGCCCGGCGTGCCGCCATCGATCTCCCGCTTTGCCATCCAGACACCGCCGCCCGCGACCACGAGCAGCAGTACCAGCAGCACCAGAACTATTTTCAGTGCCCCGCCCTTTTTGCGGGGAGCACTGTGGGAATTTTTGTGTGCCATACCCACTCCTTTAACCGTTTTCCAGCATCAGCCGCATGTAGCTCTCGCTCACATCAAAGGGTTCGTCCTCAAAGCGGATCATGCCATAGTCCTGCCGGGTGCCCTCACCCAGGAACAGGTTCTGGGCAGCACCCACCGTGATAACAGCTTTTTCCACGATGACCTCTTTCTCCCGGGCCGCTTCCATCAGCTTCTCGGCAGAACGGTCATCCTCGGCCATCAGCTCCACAAAATAGAGAGTATCCTCCTTGCGGAAATAGATGCCGTAGCCCTGCTCACTGGACACGATGGTGGCACCGCGGGAGTACAGGTCTCCCAGCACCACGGCCATCTTCTCCGGCGTCAGCATAACTGTATCCGGCCAGAAGCGCTCCCGCAGCTCGCAGAGCTTTTTGGCGGTCACCGAGTCAAACTCAGCCTGACTCCACAGGTTGCGCTCCACTTCCCGGGGCAGGCAGCGGAGGGCAAAAGCTTTCTGGAACCCCTTATCCTGCAGCAGCGCTGCCCGCTCCGGGCTGGTGGGCACGGCCACCGTAAAGCCCGCGCCCCGCAGCTTCTGCTGGGCGCAGAGAGTATCCACCAAACCCGCCAAAATCAGGTTGCCCTGCCCGCACAGGCCAAACAGGTAATTGCCCGGGCGGCCCTGCAGCGTGACCGGCACCGCCAATGCCGCAGCCTCGATCTGGCCGTTTTCTTCGGCCACGTAAACATTCTGTTCCCCGGCAAAACGGTCCATGGCGGTGTTGATAAACTCCGCCGTATCCCCCCGCTCTTTCTGCCAGAGTGCCACCACCGCCGCGCGATCCGACGGCTGCATCAAACGATACATGAATAGGATGCCTCCTTTATTCTCAAATAACCCGCTGGGCCAATTTCCGCACTTCGCTCTGGATGTCCTCGATGCTCCGCATGGCATCGCCCTGGGTGCAGTGGACCGTCTCCCAGCCCAGATGGGCCGCACAGAATTCCGCCGCGTTCCGGCTCCGGGCCAGGTACTCCACGTCTTTTTCGTGGACGTCTTTTTTGCTCTCGTCGCCATGGTAGCGGCCCGTCATCAGCTTCTGGCTCACGGCGGGGTCTACCTGCAGGTAGATGACTTCATCCGGGGCAGGCAGTCCCAGCAGCCGGAACTCATAATCAAACAGCCACTGCAAAAAACTTTCCCACTGCTCCGGCGGGAGCTTGGAGCACTGGTGCACTGCATTCGATGTGGTGTAGCGGTCCGCAATGATGACGCCGCCCGCCTCGTAAAAGCTGCCCCAGCTGGTTTTGTAACTGGCGTAGCGGTCTACTGCATAGAAGCTTGACGCCGCGTAGGCGTTCACATCATCGGGCTTGTCCCCAAACTGTCCGGCCAGATACATCTTGACCAGGGCGCTGGAATCGCTGGCATAATCCGGGAATGTGATCTCCTGGACATTTTTGCCTGCTTCTTTCAGGTGTTGGGCCAGCAGTTTAGCCTGAGTCGCCTTGCCGCTGCCGTCCAGCCCTTCCAGCACGATGAGGGTGCCTTTTTTTGCATCAACCATTCTGCGGTTCCCCTTTCAGCGCGGCATACCGGGCACGGACTTTCGCCGTGCGGCCACAGCACATTTTTCCCTCCGGGCAGGGGCCGGAAACGCAGGCCGGGCCCGCCTTGGCAAAGAGGTGAGGTGCCACCGGGTAGACCAGCCGGAGCATCTCTTCGGCCAGTGCCCGGATCTCCCACTGGGCACGGCTGCAACACCGCAGGTGGAAGAAGTTCTGCAAGCTGCGGGCGTTCATCGTCACTACCATTTTCGTCTCGCAGGCGTTTGGCAGCACAAAGCGCGCGTCCTCGTTGGCCTGCTTGGAGGCCTTCGCGCGGGCCTGCTTCTCAGGCATTCCCTCGGCCATGAGGCGGGCGGTGTGGCCGTCCTCCAGCTTCTGCACGAGATCAAGATACCGCTGGGCGTCCTCGTTCATACTCTCGATGAACGCTGCCTTTGCCTCGGGGATGGCCTCGATCTCGGGCGGGATGACATAGCGGAAATCGTCCAGCCGGACATACCGCTGGCTCTGGACGCTGAACGACGCAATGCGGTGCCGGGTGATCTGTGCCAGCAGGGTGCGGCTGACTCCCTCAATGCCAAAGGTAAAGCTGGCGTGCTCAATGGGGCTTGCGTGGCCCAGGTCACTGAGCATGGTCAGGAAGCGGGCGGTCTTTTCCTCGTCCAGCCCGTCCAGCAGGTCGGTGATATGGGCATCGGAGTAGCAGAGCTTGGCCGCTGCGGCCACCACCTTTTCCGGCTCCGGGGTGTGGGCGATCAATCGAACGGTCATCATACTCTCATTCCTCCGTAATTTTGGTCAAAGGTGCAAAGTTTGCCATGGTCTTTTTGATGCCGACCTTTTCAAAACGAATCTCCACGATCTGGTCCCCGGCAGCAGGCTTGACCGCCACCACCGTGCCTCGCCCGAAGACTTTGTGCTCCACCACATCACCGGGCTCGTAGTGTTTCGTCGTGTTTGCGTTTGTTTTTGCAGCAGGCGTGCCTGTAAAGTTGATTTGCTTTGCAGGCGTTTTGGGTACTGCCGGGCGGCTGTAGCCGCTGCCAAAGCCGCCAGAACCGCCCACGCTGCCGCTATGGGAGCCATAACTGCTGCCGTAACCGCTTGAAGACCCCCGCCCGGCGTAACCGGAACCGAAGCCCCGGCTCTCCCCGGCATTGTACTCCCGGTTCAGGTAGCCGGAACGGTTTCCATAGCCTGTACTGCCACCGTAGCTGCCGTAAGAAGACGAACCGCGGCCCCAGCCCGAAGCCCCGGAATAACCGGAGGCACCGCCGGGCACCGTGTCGCTGTAGCTACTGCCCCAGCCGCCCAGACGGCTGCGCTGTTCCAGCACCGGGCTGCGGGTCTCTTCCAGATACTCCGGCTCGATCTCCCGCAAAAAGCGGCTGGGCTCATTGCGCTGGGTGCGGCCATACAACATCCGGGTGACGCTGTTGGAGATGTACAGCTCTTTCTTGGCACGGGTGATGCCGACGTAGGCCAGGCGGCGCTCCTCTTCCAGATCAGCCTCCGAGTATTTGCTCATCTCACTGGGGAAGACCCCCTCTTCCATGCCGATCAGGAATACATACGGAAACTCCAGGCCCTTGGCCGAGTGAATGGTCATCAGCACCACCTGGTCGGCACTCTCGTTGTAGTTGTCAATGTCGCTGATGAGGGCAATATCTTCCAGATAGCCCTCCAGCGAGGCCTCCTCGCCCTGCTGGTCACAGTAGTTTTTCACGTTGTTGACCAGCTGGCCCAGGTTCTGCAGGCGGTCTGCCGCATCCTCGTGGCCCTTGGCGGCATCGGCTTCCAGCATCGCCTTGTAGCCGGTGATCTCAATCACGTCGCTGGCAAACTCGTCCAGCGTCTTATTCTCCAGCGAGTCCTGTAACCGCTCATAGATCTGATAGAACTTATACAGTGGTGCAATGGCCCGGCTGAGCTTCGCGTACTGGTCCGCATGGCGGATGATCTCCAACATGCTCACGCCCTCCTGCCCGGCCAGGTCAGCGATGACGTCAATGGTGGTCGCACCAATTTTACGGGCAGGCTCGTTGATAATGCGGCGGAGACGCACATCATCCCGAGGATTGGCCACAATGGACATGTAGGAGTGGATGTCCTTGACCTCTTTGCGGTCGTTGAACCGCTGGCCTCCCACGATCTTGTGTGGGATACCCGCGCGAGTGAAGTAGCTTTCCAGCGGGGCCGACTGGGCGTTCATCCGGTAGAGCACGGCGTGGTCGGCCAGATGGCCGCCCTCCCGCAGGTGCTGGCCGATGATGTCCGCGATGTGGCTGGCCTCGTCCTGCTCGTTCTCTGCCGTGTAGACCTGCACTTTGTCGCCCTCACCGTTTTGGGTCCAAAGGGTCTTACCCTTGCGCTCCGTGTTGTGCTGGATGACGCAGTTGGCGGCGTTGAGGATGTTGGAAGTGGAGCGGTAATTCTGCTCCAGCCGGATGGTCTTGGTGCCCGGGTAGACGCGCTCAAAGTTGAGGATGTTCTCAATGGTAGCCCCCCGGAAACGGTAAATGCTCTGGTCATCGTCGCCGACAACGCAGATGTTCTTCTCCGGGCCGGTGAGCAGGCTGACAAGGCGGAACTGTGCCACACTGGTGTCCTGATACTCGTCCACCAGCAGGTAACGGTATTTGTTCTGGTAGAAGTCCCGCACCTCTTTGTGCTCGGCCAGCAGCTGGACGGTCTGATAGATCAGATCGTCAAAGTCGAACGCGCCGGCCTCTTTCAGTTTCTTTTCATAGGCGGCATAAACGCGGGCCGCCAGAGCGCCTTTGGTGTCCTTTGCCGGGGTCTGCAGTGCTTCGGCCGGGCTGACGAGCTGGTCTTTCCAGCGGCTCATCTGGTTGATGGCGCTCTTGACCGGGAAGAACTTATCGTCCACGCTCAGCTCTTTGTACACGGTCTTCATCACCCGCTGGGAGTCGTCCGTGTCGTAAATGGTAAAACTGCGGGGATAGCCGATCTCCTCGGCCCAGCGGCGGAGGATGCGGACACAGGCGGAGTGGAACGTGGAGGCAAACACCTCATCGCCCTCTTCCCCGCCCAGCATATTGCGCAGGCGCTCTTTCAGCTCGCCTGCCGCCTTGTTGGTAAAGGTAATGGCCATCACGTTCCAGCTGCGGACTGCGTCCTTGCGGAGCATCCCGTCCAGCCAGCCGGGGGCATCCGTGCCCGTCATAAGGGCGGTGCGCAGGGCTTTTACATCATCCTCCGTTACCTCACGGGGCGTCCAGCTGGAGCCGTGGGCCGAGCCAAACCGGATGAGGTTTGCAATACGGTTGACCAGCACCGTGGTCTTGCCGCTGCCTGCGCCTGCCAGGATCAGCAGCGGGCCGCTGGTGGTAAACACCGCCGCGCGCTGCATCTCGTTCAGGCGGCCAAACTGCTTTTCAATGTAGGTATCGCGCAGTTTACAAAATTCCTGTTGAAGATTGGTTGCCATGGTTTCACCTGTTCATTTCATCAGAATCATACAAGATATAGTATAACACAAAAGCGCCTGGTTTGACAGTGCTTTGGGCACAAAAAACGCCCACCCACAGCGCTGCCATGGGTAGGCGGAAAATATTTTTTCAGGAAGCTCTTAACCGAAGATGTTGATGAGGATACCAGCAGCAACGGCAGAGCCGATCACGCCGGCCACGTTGGGGCCCATGGCGTGCATCAGCAGGAAGTTGGAGGGGTTCTCGCTCTGGCCCACTCTCTGAGAAACGCGGGCAGCCATAGGCACGGCGGAAACGCCTGCGGAACCGATCAGCGGGTTGACCTGGCCGCCGGTGAGGGCGTACATCACCTTGCCGCACAGGACACCTGCAGCGGTACCAAACGAGAAAGCAATCAGGCCCAGCACGATGATGAACAGGGTGCGGGAGTTGAGGAACGTGTTGGCGGAGGTGGTGCAGCCGACAGACAGTGCCAGGAAGATGGTGATAATGTTCATCAGCTCATTACCAGCGGTCTTCTGGATACGATCGACAACGCCGCACTCTTTCATCAGGTTGCCCAGCATCAGCATACCGACCAGAACGGCGGCATCCGGCACGATGAGGGAAACGATGATGGCGACCATGACGGGGAAGATGATCCTCTCGGTCTTGGTCACGGTGCGCAGCTGCTTCATCACAACAGTGCGCTCTTTCTTGGTGGTCAGCGCTTTCATGATGGGCGGCTGGATCACGGGCACCAGAGCCATGTAGCTGTACGCTGCCACGGCGATGGAGCCCAGCAGCTCCGGAGCCAGACGGGAGGTGACGAAGATGGCGGTAGGGCCGTCTGCACCGCCGATGATGCTGATGGCAGCGGACTGCTTCTGGGTGAAGTCCACCAGGCCGGTAGCAGCCAGCAGGCGGGCGCCCATGTAAGTACCAAAGATACCGAACTGAGCGGCAGCGCCCAGCAGCAGGCTCTTGGGGTTGGAGATCAGCGGGGCAAAGTCGGTCATGGTGCCGATACCCAGGAAGATCAGCGGCGGGTAGATGCCCAGCTTGACGCCCATGTAGAGCATATCGGCCAGGCCGCCGTTGTTCAGGATCTCGACCCACATCGGGTGCTCGAGGCCGTCACCGACGAAATACTGCATGTGGATCACGCCGCTGCCGGGCAGGTTTGCCAGGATCATGCCAAATGCCATGGGCAGCAGGATCAGAGGCTCAAACTCTTTGACAATGGCCAGGTAGAGCAAAAAGCAGCCCACGCAGATCATCACCGCGTACAGCCAGCCGCCCGGCTCGCCGAACCGCGCGAAACCGGAGCTCTGGAAAATACCGACCAGAGTATTGATAAACTGTGTCATATTTTTCCTCCCGTGTTAAAAAGGTGCGGTGGTGTCGTTGACACCAGCCTTGCCCCAGCCGTTTTTGCCGCGGCGCACTGCCTTGAGCACATACTTGCCGTTGCCCATCGAGTAGATGGCAGCCATGATGGCGGCCACAACATCGGCGGGGATGCCCTGCTCCACCTGGGGTGCAGCAGGAGCCTGTGCGGCAGCGGGCTTTGCGGCGGGCGCTGCAGGCTTTGCAGCTGCCTTGGGAGCGGCCTTGGCTGCAGCCTTTTTGCCATTCATGGCGTCAAAGATCTTGCCCTCCAGCGTGATGATGGCCATTAGCAGCACGAGGATCGCGAACACCAGAACGATACCGGTGATAGTCACGACCACATCAAAACCTAAATCCATGGTCTTCCTCCTATTTTGTTTGTATTTTTGCCCTCCGGAGCCAACCGGATCACAAAAGCGATTTGAACTTATTATACATTATTTTCCGGGCCGATTCAACAACTATGAACAAAAATCATGCTCAATATTAAGGGCTTGTTAAGATTTTGTCCAATCTCAGCGGCTCTCAGCGGCGGCCGATCCGGGGTGTTGCATCGGTAAAACCGGTCTCCAGCTTATCGCCGATGCCAAGGCTCATGGCCGTGCCCAGTGCCACGCAGTTGACGGGGTCGGGCGAGACGGTCACTTCCACTTTCAGCTCCTGGCTCAGGTATTCGGTCAGGCCGTGCAGCTGGGCACCGCCGCCTGTCAGCACCACACCGTTGCGGTAGATATCACCGGCCAGCTCGGGCGGGGTCTTCTCCAGCACCTGATGGGCTGCCGTGCCGATCTGCTCGCTCAGCATCATGACCGGCTCGTACAGGTCGCTGGTGGAAACGTTGACACGGACGGGCAGGCCGGTGAGCAGGCTGCGGCCCTTGACCTCCATCGTCTCGTTGAAATCCGCTTTCTGGGGGCAGCAGGCCACATGCTTTTTCAGTTCCTCAGCCGTGCGCTGGCCAATGGCAATGCTGAACTTGCTGCGGACATGCTTCAGGATCTCGTCGTCGTAGTGGTTGCCCGCCACCCGGACACTGGTGGCCTTGACCTTGCCGCCCAGCGACAGCACCGCGATATCCGTGGTCCCTCCGCCGATATCAATGATCATCCGGCCATCGGGCACGGTAATGTCGATGCCGGAGCCGAGGGCCGCGGCAATGGGCTCATCAATGAGGTAGACCTGCCGGGCACCGGCGGCCACGACCGCCTCCACCACGGCGTCGCTCTCAATGCCGGTGATGGCCGCCGGCACGCAGACCGCCACCCGGGGCTTGACCATGTGGGAGCTGTACACCTGATTGACGAAGCGGCAGATGAGCTCACGGGTCATGGTGTGGTCACTGATGACGCCGTCTTTCAGCGGGAAAATCGCGGAAATATAGTTGGGCGTGCGGCCCACCATAGCCAGTGCCTTGTCGCCCACCTCCAACACGGAGTTCTTGCGGGTATCCACGGCCACCACGCTGGGCTGGTTGAGCACAACGCCCTGCCCTGCCTGCGCAATGATGATGGTGGTAGTACCAAGGTCAATGCCGATATCTGTCTGTGCCATAATCCAAAAGTCCTTTCTCTCGTCCCCAAAAATCCTTTTTCTGTATCAAAACGCCCTCGCGGGCCGGGAAATCAAATCATCTTATAGTATAACATAGTGCTTACGCTTTTTCCACTGTAACTTGCTCCGGCGGCAGGGCTTCTTCCAACAGTTTGGCAAGGCCGCTGTACCGCAGGTTCTGGCGCACATTGCTCATCATCCGGTTGACGACATCCCGCCGCCCGGCCACGATGCACAATTTGCGGGCGCGGGTAACACCGGTGTAGAACAGGTTGCGGTAACACAGCCTTGGCGGCACCTGCGCCACCGGCAGGATGACAGCCGGGAACTCACTGCCCTGGCTCTTGTGCACCGTGATCGCGTAGGCGATCTCCAGCTCATTGAGGTTCTCCGCCGGGTAGACCAGACGGCGGTCATCCATCCGAACCACCATCGAGCGGTCACGGGTGTTGATGGATTCCACAATGCCGATGTCGCCATTGTAGGCACCCACACCCTGTTCCCCGCCGACTCTCTGCCAGACGATCTCATAATTGTTGCGCACCTGCATCACTTTGTCCCCCACCCGGAACACCCGAGCCGCGCTCTGCAGCTGGGGCTTTCCTTTCCGGGCCGGGTTGAGCAGGTTCTGCAGCTCCACATTCAGCGCCTGGGTGCCGGTGGGGCCCAGCTTGGTGGGGCAGAGCACCTGGATATCCCGGATGGGGTCAAACCCGTAGCTGCGGGGCAGCCGGGTGGTGACCAGATCACACACCAGCTTCTGGGCGGCATCGCCGTCCGCCTCCAGAAAGAAGAAATCGTCCGTCTTGCCGCCCTTTTGGAGCGGCTCGTTGGAGATGATGTGGTGGGCGTTCTCCACAATGAGGCTCCGCCTGGCCTGCCGGAAGATCTCGTTCAGGCAGACGGTGGGCACCAGCCCGGAGCGGACCACCTCCCCCAGAATGTTGCCCGGGCCCACGCTGGGCAGCTGGTCGGCGTCGCCCACCATGATGATGCGGCAGCTGTACCGCAGCGCCGCAATGAGAGCCTGGAACAGCTTGACATCCACCATGCTCATCTCATCCAGAATGACCACGTCACACTTGAGGAGGTTTTTATCGTTGTGGATAAAGCTGACCACGCCGCCTGTGTAGTCCACCTCCAGCAGGCGGTGGATGGTGGAGGCCTTGCGGCCCGTCAACTCACTCAGCCGCTTGGCGGCACGGCCGGTAGGGGCGCAGAGGGCCACCCGCTCGGCCTGATTTTCCAGCAGCTGCAAAATAGCGTTCACGGTGGTGGTCTTGCCGGTGCCGGGGCCGCCTGTCAGCACCAGGCAGTTTTCGGTCATGGCCTTGCGGATGGCCTCTTTCTGGAGCGGTGCATAGGCAAAGCCCTGTGTCAGCTCCAAAATCTGGATGTTTTTATCCAGATCACGGGCGGTATTCTTCCCCCGCCGGGTCAGCATGGCCAGCCGGTCGGCAATGTCCTGCTCG
>OLNS01000629.1_pt1 | contig 31324 bp, 31 predicted proteins | sample 1673031 | NCBI WGS metagenome assembly OLNS01 (sample SAMEA3136748, study PRJEB25190) | human gut metagenome | biome: human gut; feature: human-associated habitat; material: faeces | place: Austria | collected 2013
CTTTCCTTTGCTTCTTTACCGCTCTCCCGGACGGCTCTCAGAAATGCGCCTGGAGACGTTTTCTCCGAAAAGGAGAGTCATTCTTTATCAGAACTTTCAGATGCGCTCAAAACGAACAAAAACAGATTGAGAAAGAACTCAGATTGAGGATCTGTTTACTTCTTCATTGGATTATAACTCAGCTAGCATTTTCTGACATGTGAGGGATGTAGAAGGCACTTTGGAAGAAGGAGATAGTAGAGACTATATCTTGTCAGCTTTTCCAATGTATAAGGATAAAAAATCCCCGGACTTCACAGTCCAGGGAATTCTTGATTGATTTCTATAATATAATTAGGTTAGTGAATCATTGTATTGGTGCCTTCCACGATTTTTCCTTGAGAAAATACGCAGCGTACGTTGATGTCTTTGTCAAGAATGACAATGTCGGCGTCTTTTCCCTTTTGGAGAGTTCCTTTGTGTGACTCGATACCAATAAGCTTGGCGGGAGTTTCAGAAGCCATGCGAACAGCATCGGCCAATGGAATGGCTGCTTTTTTCACCATGGTTTGAATCAGTACATCCATGGTTGCCAGACTTCCTGCCAGTGAGGAGTGGTCGGCTAATTTACATACTCCGTTTTCGATGATATATTTCGGATCATCAATGGTTCCTCCCTCGTTGGCTGCATATTTAAGTGCGTCGGTGACCAGACAGGTTTGCTCTACTCCTTTGAGCTTATAGACTAATTTTAGGATGGTAGCAGGCAGGTGAATACCGTCGGCAATCACTTCTACACTCATTCCATCGGTCAGGTATACGCTTTCTACTGTACCCTCATATTTATATTCACGGCGTTTGTGAAATCCCGGCATTGCATTGTAGAAATGTGCGGCGTGAGTGAATCCAGCCTCAAATGCAGCCTTGATTTCCGGATATTCGGCTTCGGTGTGAGTGACTGCTGTCAGAATACCTTTGGAACGAGTATATCTTGCGAAGTCATGTCCTCCAGGAAGCTCCGGACTGATGTCCCAGCGTTTGATACACTGTGTGCTTTCCAGTAATGGAATGTATTCTTCCGGATCTGGATCTTTCAGGAACTCTTCCCACTGTGCACCAGCCATTTTCTTATTGAGGTACGGACCTTCAATGTGAAGTCCTTGAATAATGTTTCCAGGTGCTTTCATCAATTCCTCACATGTAGTTACTGCACGTTTGATATTATCAAAGCTGGTAGAACTTAGTGTGGGGAAGATAGAAGTTGCTCCGTGGGCCAGGTGAGCTTGTGTAGCTTTCTGAAAAGCTTCGGTAGTACCTTCTGTAAAATCGTGTCCGGCACCTCCGTGTGCGTGCATGCTTACAAATCCTGGTACGATATACATGCCTTTGGCGTCAATTACTGTTGCACCGATAACAGCCAGGTCGCTGTTGGTTACTTCCAGGATTTTTCCGTCGCTAATGAGGACAGAGCCGTCTTTCAACCATCCTTGTGGGGTAAGGATATGACCATTTATGATTTGAGTCAACATAATTGTCGAGTATTTAAGTCGTTAAAAAAGTTTGTTGGTACCTTCCACCAGTTTTCCCATTGCCCATACAGCACGAACGTTCAGGTCGCGGTCAAGAGCGATGATGTCTGCATCTTTTCCTCTTTCCAGTGTACCTTTGCGGTCGAGCACACCCATAATGCGGGCAGGTGTTTCTGAAGCCATTCTGACTGCATCTTCCAATGGAATCTCAGCCTTTTGTACCATGGTACGGATCAGGCGGTCCATGGTGGCGATGCTACCTGCCAGTGCGGAACGGTCGGCCAGTTTACAAACCCCATCTTCAATGATGACACGAGGGTCGAAGGCTTCTTTGCTGTCGCTGGCAGCACATGCCAATGCGTCAGTAATCAGAGCTGTCTTTTCCACTCCTTTGATTTTGTGTACCAGACGAAGAATGGTAGGAGGAACATGGATACCGTCGGCTACTACTTCTACGGTCATGTCGTCCATTAGGTAGATACTTTCTACAGTTCCTTCGTACTTGTATTCACGACGTTTGTGGAATCCCGGCATCGCATTATAGAAATGTGTGGCATGAGTATAGCCGGCGTAGAATCCTGTATAGATGTCTTCAAACTCAGCTTGTGTATGTCCTACTGAGGCTAATACACCTTTTGAAGTGATATACTTACCGAATTGCATAGCACCCGGAAGTTCGGGAGCAGCATCCCATCGCTTGATGCAGTGAGTTTCTTCCAAAAGTGGAATGTATTCTTCTGGATCAGGATTCTTGATGTTTTCCGGCATCTGTCCTCCTGCCATTTTCATATTGAAATAATGTCCTTCCAAATGGAGTCCGAGTACCGGACTGTCAGGTTCACTCATTAATTTTTCCGTAGTTTCAGCAGCGGCACGAATCATAGGAATGGTAGACGAAGAAAGCGTCGGGAAAATACTTGTGGTACCATGCTGCATGTGAGCTTTGATAGCTGCACGGAACGCATCTTCAGATCCTTCCATGAAGTCACGTCCACCTCCACCATGTACATGGATCTCGACTCCTCCCGGCACGATATACATTCCTTTTGCATCAATAAGTGTCGCACCGACGATAGCCAGGTCGCAATTGGTTACTTCCAGGATTTTGTTGTCTCTGATTAGTACAGAACCGTCTTTTAACCAACCTTGTGGAGTTAAAATACGGGCATTAATTATTTGAGTTAACATACAGATAAGGTTTTATTTCTTTGATATGTGCCGCAAAGTTACTTAATTTGCTAATTAAATGTGCTATTAATACTATATTTATTTACGATATTAGGGTTAATTATATTAAAACTCTACTCTATCAGGGTGCAATGTTACTTCTTTAAAGATAAAGGAGAGGAAAGCAATAGCGTTCTGGTCTTAATGATTAGGAAATATGGGTATATTAAAATAGGTATTAAGAAGGCAGATTCGAAGTGAAACAAGTATTTTTAATAAATAAAAAGTAGAAAGACTAGATAAAATGAATTATTATTTGTATCTTTGTCGCCCGATTTATATAGTATTGCGACTTGGGAAAACTTGCTACATATAAAATAGAATTGAAGAACATGAAGGAAAACTCGGCTCATTATGAGTTTTCACTGACAAATCAGTTCTTCGCGGATATTGATGCTCCGGAGATTCAAAAAGGAAAACTGCAGGTGCAGTTGGATGTGAAGAAAACAATGGGCATTTATGTCTTGAATTTCCATATTGAGGGTTCCGTAGTTGTGCCGTGCGACCGCTGCCTGGATGACATGGAGTTGCCGGTAGAAACGGATGACACATTGAAGGTAAAACTCGGACTCGAATTCTCGGACGAAGACGATATGGTGATTGTGCCGGAAGAAGACGGTTATATTAACGTCGCTTGGTTTATGTACGAGTTTATCGCATTGAGCATACCGATGAAGCATGTGCATGCTCCCGGAAAATGTAATAAAGGTATGATGGGGGCCTTGAACAAACATTTGCGTACTTCTGCAGATGAAGAAGATGAAATGGATGACTTCCTGGATGAGGAGGAAATGACAGATGAGCCTTCAGAAGCACGTGAGATAGATCCGAGATGGAACGAATTGAAGAAAATATTAGATAATAATTAAATAAAAGTTTAGAAAAATGGCACATCCTAAAAGAAGACAATCAAAAACGAGAACTGCGAAGAGAAGAACTCATGACAAGGCAGTTGCTCCTACTTTAGCTATTTGTCCGAACTGCGGCGAATGGCATGTTTATCACACAGTATGTGGGGCTTGTGGTTATTACAGAGGTAAATTGGCTATCGAAAAAGAAGCTGCTCTTTAATAACTTGACGCTTTGTAGAACATCTTTGCATGTTCCAGGGAAATTAAAGCCGGAGAGCCATTTCGGCTCTTCGGCTGTTTTTTTATAAGCCACGAAATTAAGAAATGATGGAAAAAATAAATGCTGTAATTACAGGAGTCGGTGGATATGTACCTGATTATGTCCTGACAAACGAAGAATTGTCGAGAATGGTTGACACCAACGATGAGTGGATTATGACTCGTATCGGGGTGAAAGAAAGACGTATCCTGAACGAAGAAGGTTTGGGAACTTCATATTTGGCCCGTAAGGCTGCCAAGCAGTTGATGCAGAAAACGGACTCGGATCCGGCTTCTATTGACTGCGTGATTGTAGCTACTACAACTCCTGACTATCATTTCCCTTCTACTGCTTCTATTCTTTGTGACAAACTGGGATTGAAGAATGCGTATGCATTTGACTTGCAGGCTGCTTGTAGCGGATTCTTGTATGCCATGGAAACTGCTGCCAGCATGATTCAGTCTGGTCGTCATAAAAAAATTATCATTGTAGGTGCAGATAAGATGTCTTCAATGGTGAACTATGGAGACCGCGCTACATGTCCGATTTTCGGTGACGGTGCTGCGGCTTGCATGGTAGAAGCTACTACAGAAGACTATGGTATCATGGATTCTATCTTGCGTACAGATGGCAAAGGACTTCCGTTCCTGCACATGAAAGCAGGTGGTTCGGTTTGTCCTCCTTCTTATTTTACAATTGACAATAAGATGCATTATCTGTATCAGGAAGGTAGAACGGTATTCAAATATGCTGTATCTAATATGTCTGACGTAACGGCTCAGATTGCAGAACGTAATGGCTTGAACAAGGACAACATCAACTGGATTGTACCTCATCAGGCAAATCTGCGAATCATTGATGCGGTTGCTTCTCGTCTGGAAGTTCCATTGGATAAGGTGATGATTAATATCCAGCGTTATGGTAATACCAGTGCCGGAACTCTGCCACTTTGCTTATGGGATTATGAAAAGCAACTGAAGAAGGGCGATAATATCATCTTCACTGCGTTTGGTGCAGGATTTACCTGGGGTGCCTGCTATGTGAAGTGGGGTTATGACGGAAATAAATAAAGAAAGAATTAACACTACAGACAAAAAACGCATCCCAATCGATGCGTTTTTTTGTCTGTGAACTAATATTTACTTATGCACAAAGCCGGATTTGTGAATATTGTAGGTAATCCGAATGTCGGAAAATCTACTTTGATGAACTTGCTGGTGGGGGAACGTATCTCCATCGCAACTTTCAAGGCTCAGACAACTCGCCATCGTATTATGGGTATTCTTAATACGGAGGATATGCAGATTGTCTTCTCTGATACTCCGGGGGTATTGAAGCCTAACTATAAGCTTCAGGAGTCTATGCTCAACTTCTCGGAATCGGCATTGGTGGATGCAGATGTGTTGCTGTATGTCACTGATACGGTGGAAAAACCGGACAAGAATGCGGAGTTTATGGAAAAGGTGCGCAACTTGAAGGTACCGGTTTTGTTGCTGATTAACAAGATTGACCTGACCAATCAGGAGGATTTGGTGAAATTGGTGGATGAATGGCACGAAATGTTGCCGGAAGCGGAAATTATTCCTATCTCTGCAATGGCCAAATTCAATGTGGATGTGGTGATGAAGCGCATTAAGGAGCTGTTGCCGGATTCTCCTCCTTATTTTGGAAAGGACCAATGGACGGATAAGCCTGCCCGTTTCTTTGTGACAGAGATTATTCGTGAAAAAATCTTGTTGTATTATGACAAGGAGATTCCTTATTCAGTAGAGGTCGTAGTAGAACAGTTCAAGGAAGACGAGAAAAGCATCCATATCAATGCAGTAATTTATGTGGAACGCGATTCTCAGAAAGGTATTATTATCGGTCGTCAGGGAAAAGCCTTGAAGAAAGTAGCTACTGAAGCACGTAAGACATTGGAGCACTTCTTCCGTAAATCCATTTACCTGGAGACATTTGTCAAAGTGGATAAGGATTGGAGAAGCTCTGACAAGGAATTGAAAAATTTTGGTTATCAATTGGATTAATATCGGCTGCGAAGCCGTAAATGAAGATAATTATGGGAAATTTAGTTGCGATTGTGGGACGTCCCAATGTGGGAAAGTCGACACTGTTTAACCGTCTGACCAAAAGCCGTCAGGCGATTGTGAATGAACAGGCCGGTACAACCCGCGACCGACAGTATGGTAAGTCGGAATGGCTGGGAAAGGAATTCTCAGTAGTAGATACCGGAGGATGGGTAGTCAACTCGGATGATGTATTCGAGGAGGAAATTCGCAAACAGGTAATGCTGGCAATTGATGAAGCCGATGTTATTCTGTTTGTGGTAGACGTAATGAATGGAGTTACTGATTTGGATATGGAAGTAGCCGAAATCTTGCGCCGTTCCAAGACTCCTGTACTTTTAGTTGCAAATAAAACGGATAATAATGACCTGCAGTATAATGCGGCTGAGTTTTATTCCTTAGGCTTGGGTGATCCTTACTGTGTTTCTGCTTTGAGTGGAAGTGGTACAGGTGACTTGCTGGATTTGGTATTGAGTAAGTTCAAGAAGGAAACTCCTGAAATTTTGGATGATGATATACCTCGCTTTGCCGTGGTAGGACGTCCGAATGCCGGAAAATCGTCTATTATTAATGCCTTTATTGGAGAAGACCGTAACATTGTGACAGAAATTGCGGGTACTACGCGCGATTCTATCTATACCCGTTACAATAAGTTTGGTTTTGATTTCTATCTGGTCGATACAGCCGGTATCCGTAAAAAGAATAAAGTGAGCGAAGATCTGGAGTATTATTCTGTAATCCGTTCCATCCGCTCCATCGAAAATTCGGATGTATGTATTCTGATGCTGGATGCTACACGTGGTATCGAAGGTCAGGATTTGAACATCTTCTCTTTGGTACAGCGAAACCAGAAAGGACTTGTGGTAGTTGTCAACAAATGGGACTTGATTGAGGATAAAACGGCTAAGGTAATGAAAGGATATGAAGATGCGATTCGTGATCGTCTGGCTCCTTTTACTGACTTTCCGATTGTCTTTACATCAGCATTGACAAAACAACGTATTCTGAAAGTGCTTGAACTGGCGAAGGAAGTTTACCAGGCACGTACGACAAGAATCCCGACTGCTCGTCTGAACGAGGAACTTCTGCCGCTGATTGAGGCTTATCCGCCACCTTCAAATAAAGGAAAGTATATCAAGATTAAGTACATCACTCAGTTGCCGAATACACAGGTTCCTTCATTTGTGTTCTTTGCCAACTTGCCGCAATACGTGAAAGAGCCTTACCGTCGTTTCCTTGAAAATAAGATTCGTGAACGCTGGAAACTTTCGGGGACTCCGATAAACATCTTTATTCGTCAGAAATAAACGGTGAAACTATATAATCTCTTGTTGCTACTTGTGTAATATAAGGACAACAAGAGATTTTTTTGATAAAAATCAGCATTTTTTCTTGTGTATTCAGAAAATTGTGTTTACCTTTGCACACGCAAACGAAAAACAAATGCCCAGATGGCGGAATCGGTAGACGCGCTGGTCTCAAACACCAGTGGAGTAACATCCATCCCGGTTCGACCCCGGGTCTGGGTACTAAACAAAGAAGATAAACCCTTGTAAGTGAATAACTTGCGAGGGTTTTCTGTTTTTTCACTGAAACATAACTGAAACATTTTTGATATGTCGTTTCAAGATTGCTGCCTTTATCTTATTTCTTGTTCTGTTATCAGTTGTAGTGAATGTTAAACTTCTCTAATCACCTGTGGTATGATTCAATACTGATGATAATGGCTGCCTTGTTGTCATTGCTTTTTTGTGATATGTACATGAATCATGATAATATTGGCGTTCCGTTATCTAATCGTAATGATTCCAGTTTGCCGTTAATAGATGAATGATAGATGTGTTGTTTATGTGTTTTTGGTTGTTTTCATTGGTTTTACTTTTCTTCGATAGTCTGATTGTTTTGGCTGCCGAGTTTGAACAAAAGAGGATAAGAATTCTTATCCTTTTTTCAAACCTATAAATAAAGGGGTAGACATAAATCTGCCGTGCTCTTCTTGCAGCCTACTTCATAATTCTTGTAATTGTTTTTACTTTTTGAATACTTGTATATTGCTTAATCGCATGTACACCAGTGGATTACTCCCCCCTCCGTAGTTGCTTTTTTATTTTTTTTAATTTGCGAACCAATCATTGGAATTGATATTCAGAATGATATTTCTTAATTATGGTTCATAATATAATGTGAATTAATTATACAGATAAAGTGACTTAATAGGCATATTTTCAACACTGAAAACAAAAGTATATATAATGAAATACGTACTGTTCTTTTGCGTTACAAGCAAACTTTTATTACATTTGCAACGTTCCTCAAAATGGGGAACAGACATATTAAACGAAAGAGCGTTTTTAGATATTATCCTGTTATGAAATCTGGACAATTTCAAAGAATGAGGATAATAGGCAAGAACGCTCACGCTAATGTTATATACCTACTTTATGTTTAAGTAGTCTATATATCGTTTGGCGTGGGCTATTGTTTATTACTCATTCTTAGGCAGTCCAGAGCCTCATAACAGTAATATTCAATAGTTCCCACGCCTTTTTCTGTATGCCTATATATAAACTTTGTTAGCTTTGGGGACTAGGCAATAATAGTACTTATGTAGAAGGAATAAAAATATCTTTTGTCTGAGTTTTAAAGAATGTTCTTGTTTGGAAAATATATTATATAGTCTAAAAAATAAGCAATTAAATCTTAGAATATTATAGTTGTTATCAAGTGGTTAATATATTATATTGCAGCCATTTTGGGTAATGCAGTAGTATCAAATTTTTTAAAGTCTATATTTATGAAGAAAAAAGTTTTTTTATTTTATTATCAACATATTTGTTTTCTTCTTGTTGCGAAGGAGAATATACAGTGAGTAAAGTTGGTTGGTATGATAAAGGAGAATTGGTTTCTCGTGATGCATACGCCAAAATCAGTATAGATGATGATTGTATAACCATACTACATCTAGAATCAGGTGAAGAAAAAAAAGAGAAAGCATATATTCTTGAAAAGAAAATTAGTTTTGGTGAAACTCGTTATAAAGCAATAGATTCGGAAAAACGTATTGGAATATTAAAAGTAAAATGGTTTAGCAATAAAATAGTAGGAGAAGATATAAAGGTAATGAGTTTTATTATATCACTAGATAACTATAAAATCTTTATTAATCAGATTGTAAAAATAAAATATGAATAAAGAGGAATTAGAACAGGCCGCAATAGATGCATGTCAGAAGCAAAGGCTAGAAATTCTAAAAAACAGATAAAAGATACTGTCGAATCAATAGGAAAAGTGAATTTATATACATGCTTATAATTGCAAGCTCTTTCATTTTAGGAGCGTTATTGGGATATTATTGTTCATCTGATTTTGAAGGATTTTTACGAAAAAACAATTTTTGTAATACCTACTTTCATAATTTGTTATATAGATGAATCTATTGGTGAATTAATTAGAGGTAGTATGACGGAGAAAATAGTATCAGAATTGAGAGAATGCTTTATCCAAAAATATATAAAAGAGCATTCCAATTAGCAGTGAATCATTTATTGGGATAGATTTTCTTTAATCAACAAAATGATTGGAAAACTACATTTGTTAACAATGATTATGTTATATGAAAAGAATACTCATATTAATATTAGCTGTAATAGCCCCGATATTAGTTTGCTCTGAATCTTTGAAAGTTGATAAATTGAGAGCAACTAAAATGAGCATATCGTCTTTAGATTCTAACGGAAATTGGAATTATTCTGGGTTGATAAAAAGTAATGTGTTATGTGTACTTAATTATGATAAATCAAAAATTATAATCTATTCGACTGATATTCAAGAATACGATGTCGTTAGTGTTGATGTTCAACAAAAAGGTAATAAAATTAACTTTAAATGCGTTGATAAAGAAGGGCTTAAATGCGGAATAATATTAGAAGCTGACTCTTCTAATGATGAAATTATAGATATAACAATCTATTATACTGATATGATTATATATTATAGAACAAGAGTTATATAATATTCGATTAGTTATGAAAGTTAATAAGAATAGTTGTCCGTAATTTTAATTTATTATCTTGATGGCTATTGGATTTATATCATTAAATTATGATGAAAAATATAGTTATCGGAATTGTTAATATCCTTGTTTTAATATTCACCCCATATTTTTTATCCTCTTGTAAACGAGAATCAAAAAATGAGGTAGAAACAAAAAGGTCAAAAGAATTAATAACTTATCTGACGCCATTTGAACAAATGGATTCCTTATTTTTCAAGGAATACCGAGAACAGAAAAAACATATCTATATTCGCTACAAACAGCCTGTGGAAGGATATACAGTCACTGCTCTTTGTACAATGGATGGATTGGATATTATCTTTTCAGAAAACAATGGAATAAGCGGTAAAGCCTTGCTACGGTTTGAGAATGATAGTACTCATTTCTATGTTTATAATTCTTCATTTTCCGATAGTATACTTTACTATGGTATGGAAAGGGAAGTAAAAGACAAGGAGGTTATCTATATAGACTACCGCCCTATATCTGATAGCGATGTTTGCCATTGTTCAACTCCATTTTTCTTTCAAGATGTGAATTTTGATGGGAAAAAAGAGCTTCTGATAAATAAATGGCAAACAAGACCCAAAGGACATAGTAGTTTTGATGTCTATGTTTTACAGCCAGACCTAAAGAAGCTAACAGAACCGCCTTTTGATAAATATGACCACATGACTGAAATCGATACAGTTAATAAAACAATAAAACTTTATGAGGGAAGTCGTATCTCTGGATGTGCAGTGAGCCATACATATCAGCTACATTACAAACAGGTCATGATAGGATGTGACTATATTGAGAATGTTCCTTATTTTAAGCCCGTTAAAGTACAATACTGGCATGACCTTGGAAATGATAAATATAAAGAATATGTAGTAGACGGTGATTCGTTAAAACTGGTGAAAAGTATAATAGAAGGCGAATAATATAATCATAATAAGGCATAACAGACAATAAGTGTCATTCTCGGCATACAATTTAAGTCTTGGATTGTGTTCAGTCACATTCCAAGGCTTTTTTGTTTGTGTAAACTTCAATCAATAACCATTTAAACATTAACCGTTATGAGAAATTTGATTATTATGCCACAGGCACAGAACAGAGTTAGAATGTCCTTGAATGACTATGCGGAAGAAGCTACCGTTGTAAACGAACAGTCTGCAAAACCTGCCAATGCAAACCGTTTTATAGAGGCGAACACGCAGGAGGTTACGCTTTATCATCTTTCAAATGATTGCATTACTCCAGTCTTTTCAAAGGATAACGAGCTGACGATTAACCATGCGTCATTTATTGAAACCATACAGGATGCTGCCACCTCTTTCTTCAATGGCGAACGTGTGGAACAGGCAGACATCAGAGTTTCACATGTAATAAAGGGAAGAATCCCCGAAGCGATACACAAGCCAGCCAACCAGCTTCTTGAATCGGATAAAACCATTTATTATGAAAGATGCGCTTTCAGCATTGATATTCCTACCGTTTATGAAACTGTTGGTGGAAATAAACTGAATCTTTCTATTGTAGGAGTGAGAGCTTACAACCAGATGAATCTTTATTCCAAGAAAGTTCCAGAGTTGTTCCGTTTGGCTATAGGTTTTAAGAATCAAGTATGTTGTAACATGTGCATCTTTACAGACGGATATAAGGATGATTTGAGAGTAAGTAACACTACAGAGCTATATCGTGCAGCACTGGAACTTTTCAGTAACTACAACCCAGCCAAACATATTTATCTGATGCAACAGTTAGGTAATACCTTCATGAGTGAACACCAGTTCTGTCAGATAATAGGCAAGATGAGACTTTATCAATGTTTGCCAACAGGATACCAGAAAGCACTACCCAGAATGTTGCTTACTGATACACAGATAAACAGTGTTGCTAAAGCATATATCAATGATGATAATTTTGGCAGTTTTGGAAGTGAGCTTAATATGTGGAAATTCTACAACCTATTGACAGGAGCTAACAAATCAAGCTATATTGATTCATTCTTAGACCGTTCACTTAATGCTACTGAAATGGCTTTAGGAATCAATTCAGCTTTACATGGTGATGAGAAATATAAATGGTTCATTGATTAAATGAGCTTTATTGATTGAGAGAGAAAAGGGCAGCTATTAAGTTAGTTGTCCTTTTTCATTTCTACCAACATCTAAAATTTATAATCATGGATAAACAGATAGATAAACTTATAGACCATATCAGAGATTTAGAAAACCGTTTAGGTGAAGCGGATAACAACCTTAGATATATAAAGGTAGTACAGGCATTGAAACATTCCTTAGATAAATTGGATGATATACTTAGAAATAGCCAAGAATTGCAGCGTGAATATCAAGCAACCTATCATAGATATTTCTATACAGGTTGCGGATTCTCCTTTTATGATAGAATCTGTAATTCTATTCTGGACTACAAATATGGTAACAGACCTTTTAAAAATTGACATTATGAATATAGATTATAAAGTGGGAGAAGTGAAGCTTTCCTACAAGCCCAAATTCAAGAATCAGCAAAAAGTAACCTGTTCAGAGGATGCTTATAGATATATGCTTTCCACATATAAGAAAGAAACTATATGCTACAAGGAATATTTCAAAGTCCTGTTCCTGAATCAAGCTAACCAGATTTTAGGATATACTCTTATTTCAGAAGGAGGAATCACTGAAACCTGTGCTGATGTCAGATTAATTATGCAAGCTGCATTATTAACTAATTCTATAGCTTTAATTCTGGCACATAATCATCCAAGCGGTAATCTGAAGCCAAGCAGGCAGGATATGGAAATTACTAAACAAGTTAGGGATGCAGCCCTGCTTATGCGGATAAAAGTTTTAGACCATATTATTCTTACAGATACTAAATACTACAGTTTTGCTGATGAAGGAATGCTGTAACATACAAAAGGACATCAATATTATAATTGGTGTCCTTCATAATATTCACTTCTGTGATAAGTGAATGTTCATTTCATTATCAATGTGTTACAGAATAACGAATCATTTGCATATTCACTTTCATTCATTCAATCATAAAACAGAATATCATGTCACTGAAATATTCAATTACAACAGCCGATTATCTTGTGTGGTCTGATGCGATGAATCTCATTCGTAAACTCGCACGTGATGACAATTATATAATGTCGCTTCTTGTGGCAGTCGGTTGTTTCACAGGATTACGAATATCTGATATACTCGCATTACGTTGGTCGCAGATTATAGATACAGATGAATTGTGTGTGACGGAACGCAAAACAGGCAAGCAACGTGTAATACGAATCAACTCACAGCTCCGTTCACATATCCGCGAATGTTACGAGCATATTCAACCGATTGGTATCAATGCACCAGTCTTTGTCAGCAGAAAAGGCACGATTTACAGTGTTCAACGAATCAACGTAATACTTAAACAACTGAAAACGAAATATCATTTGCGGATAGGAAACATAAGCTGCCACTCATTACGTAAAACATTTGGCAGACAAGTTTATACGATGAACGGCGACAATTCAGAGCTTGCACTTGTAAAGCTGATGGAATTGTTCAATCATAGTTCTGTTGCAATAACCAAACGTTATTTGGGATTGCGACAGGAGGAACTGCTTGATACATACGATTGCTTGCATTTCTGAAATATTGGGATATGACAAAGGTCTGGTTTTGGGTGTTACCACTTGTGCCAGACCTTATTTTTTAACGTTCATTGCTCTTATTTATACCATAGTTCATGTAAACTGAAAGCTTGTATGATTTTATCCGTCAAATCGTACGATTTAGATTCATATTCAATTAGTCGGTTGGCTTCAAGAAATTGCCTTTGTCTTGCTTTCCTGTCATACAAGTTCAGCACTTGGTAGCTTCTAAGAATTTCATACAGCATTTTTTTGATATATTCTGGACTTTTTCCTTGAAGTAAGCCGTTTTGGATAATCCCTCTGAGAAACCAATCTGCTGTTGAAATATCACTTTTGCATTTTGGGGGTACTAAACCGATAGCGGTTTCCAATCTGCCATATTGCAACAATAAATCTTCTTTAAGTCTGTCTATCCATGTAGGCATGATTAGAGTACTTAGTTTTACCTCCTTTCTATGATTGAGAACAATATGTGGCTTATTATAATGTACCTCAAACTTTAGATATTTTGAATTGGGGTTGAAATCTTCAATCTCATCTCTAATCTGTTTAGATACTTTTGTCATAAGGTTTCTTCTTGCATCATACATCTTGATTGAAACATTTCCGTCTTTCCACCATTTGAAATACTTAGAGTCACGCATTTTCGCATCTTCAACCAGTTTTTCCTTCTTTTTGAAATGATGGCTTTTTATGTACGTTTCTGGTGTTTCTTCAACCTCCATGATAATGCCGAATTCCAGCTCTATTACGGATGCGTCCCACAGGTTCAGGTGAAGCTTGTTCCCAATCTTTTTGACTGCATCAATGAAAGCCTGTTTGCTGAATGTGAAGTTGTGTCCCTGCATGTAATACATAAGACTTCCACTAATTTCTACAAATGAATTGTCCACGTCATATCTGACATTTAAGGGTGTAAACTCACCAGTCAGGAGATAATGGTATCCTTTTTTGTTTGTTTTCAACCATTTAAGGTTTTGTATAAAAAGAACTTCATTTTTGTTAAGCTCTTTGCGTAGTGTCATAAAATCAATCATATATCCCTCCTTTCTCCGATTTTGTGATTGTTCATAAACTCGTCCAAATCCTTTTTCTGGACATAAATCTTTCTTCCAGTCTGAGAGAACGGAATCCTTCTCTCTTTTCTGTACTTCTGCCAAGTCTTCTCGGATATGCCCAAGATTCTTACAACCTCTTTTGAGGTAAGCAGTTCGTTACTTGGCTGTTCGCCTTTATTTTTCAGAGAATCCTCAATGTTTGAGATTCTTTCTTTTATTTCTTCCCATTCGCTTTGTGGGAGAATGAAGCATTTAGTTGCTTCCATAGATAAAAAAAGAGGAAGTTTTAAGTGTTCTATATCTATATAGAATCACTGTTTCTCTTATAAAATGTTTGAACAGCAAGCCTTTGAAATAGTTCTATATCTATATAGAATCACTGTTTCCTCTTGACTGTAAGATATATACTCTTTATAAGGGCATAGGGAGTTATTGGGTGTTATATATACTATATTATCACAAAAGGAGTGTGTGAAAGGAGAGGGTGCGGAGTCTAATATGTTGATATACAGTTAAATGCGTTTATTTTTACGTTATTATGTTGAATATTTGTTGAATCTATAAATCCAGCTTTGCTATGACCAATGCACGGTCTTTGGAATTAAGCTTTTTGAGCAGTTCTACCAGCTTGTCCATGTCTGTCTGTGCTTTCTTGTCAAATATCTTCTCAAGCGTGTTATCATATTCCGAGTTATCCAGCTCTCCCATATAACGTTTTGTCGTTTCTTCTCTTTCATGTCCTAATATTTTTTGTATGGTATCTGTTTCTACTCCTTCTTCTTTAGCGACTTTAGCGAATGAATGTCTTGCGACGTGTAGTGATATGGGCTTGTCGATTCCTGCCAGCTTTGCAATCTTTTTTAGCTCCTTGTTTATGAGCGCGTTCTTGGATGAGATTTGGTTGTACATTTGTTCTTTCATCTTGGCAGGTAGTACATCTATCTCTGCTTGTGTCATGGCTTTTGCCCACTCTGCTTCATTGTTGAGTATGGGGAACAGATAATCGGTGGGTTTCGTATCTTCTTTTTTGTATAATTGCAAAATCTCTAATGCTTGTGCAGGTAGCTTTAAATCTCTTGTCTTGTGATTCTTTCCCATCTGATAACTGATTCTGTTGTCAGATGATATGTTACTCCATCGAAGCTGCATCAAATCGCCAGCTCTGATACCTGCACAATAATAACTGAACAAGAAATAGTTTCTGCAATTCCATATCAGACTGTCTTTCTGTAATTCAAGTTCCTTGATTGAGTTTATTTCTTTGCTGTTCAGTTTCTTTTTCTCGGTACGCACTCCTTTGTACTTGAATGTAAGGAAAGGGTTGCTATCCATTTTCATGAGTCCGTTCACTTCAATGGCTCTTTTTATAAGTGTACGGAAGATGTTCAGATTGGTTTGTACGGTATTCGGGTGTAATACTTTATCAGGATACTTCTCGTTTGGTAGTGTCCTTAAAAAACCGTCAAATTGTGAAATTAATGCTGGTGTCAGTTCTGCAAATACCAAGTCTTTGACTTTGCCTTTTTCATTCGTCAGGAATGCTTCAAGTTTATTACAGAATGTTCTGTACTTCTTCCAGTTTCTGATATTTCCCATATTGTATATTTCTTCTGTGCGTTTCTTTGCATACTGCAAGAATGATATTGGGTGTTCTGCTGCTGTTAGCCCGTCTTTTATCCTGTCAGGCGTAACAATTCCGGTGTCTTTTAATTCTTGATATTCCGTCTTGGCTCGTTCCAGTTCTTTGTTTAATCTTTCATTCCATACTTGATAATTAGGCTCAGATGGTCTTACCTCCTGTCGTTTCTTGTTCCAGTCTGATTTTCGGTTAAGTTCAACACAAGTCTTGATTCGTTTATGTGCTCTATTCTGAGTGATACGTAACAGAATGGTAAACTTGCCATCTTTGTTTGGCTTGTTGTTTATTTCAAAATTAAATGTTGTAGCCATTGCTAACCTGTTTAAATGTTAATGCTTAAAAGTATGATTTTATTCTTGAATACTGAAACTTTTACTGAAACATTTTGGCGGCTTAAATACATTTTGTTACCTTTGAATTCGAAATAAAGTTGCTTATAGTCAGTCTTTATCAGTTACTTAGAAGGAATTAAAAAGATATTAAAGATATTTATTGTAGTTCGGGTCTGGGTACAGAGAGGTTGACTTGATTAAGTCAACCTTTTTTTATTACCAATCAATTCTTATGCTCCATGAAAAATCGTATTGCAGAGCTCGATTATCTGAAATCCATCTTTATTTTATTGATGATAGTGTTTCATCTGGTATATATCGGTGACAAATATCCATACGCCAAATCTTTGGTTTATACTTTCCACATGCCTGCTTTTTTGATTATTTCCGGTTATGTCATGAATATAGCCAAAGGAATACGTCCGTTTCTGCGTACGATGTGGTGGATTTTTATTCCATACGCCGTGATGGAAACAGGCTATGTCGTCATGTCCGCTATACTTCCTGTTCGTGAATCAGTGGAGCATTTAAGTGTTTCTCTATGGCTGGATAAATTGTTCTTGCATCCTTTGGGGCCCTATTGGTATCTTCATACGTTGATGCTGTGTGGGCTTGTTTATTTGTTGGTGGACAAATTGGCTGGAAAGTGGAGCAATACCGTTTCCGTCTTAATTATATTGGCTTTATGCTATGCCGTATTGTCAGCTTGTGGAGTACTTTCTTTGATAAATGCGCTTTACTTTACAGCAGGAGTGGCTTTAAGACGGTGTTCACTTGACTTCCGTACTTTTTTTTCAGCTTCATTCTGGGCGTTGCTACCTATAATATGGCTGGCCTCAGATGAGGCAAATCTGAACAAATCAGCTCTTTCCGGGGTAGCTCTGACTTATCTGGTGGTTAGTTTCCTGTTGGCAACATATCGTTATTTGCCCAATTGTCTGAAAAGCAGCCTAGGATATATAGGCTCTCATACCTTTGTGTTGTTAGTATTTTCTCCGGTATTTACCATGGCAGTTAAACCTTTGGTGCCTGTGTTAGCTTTTGACCCCACTGGGATGCTTTTTTTATGTGTGTCTTTATGTTTCTGTGTAATTGGTTCATTGGGGATAGCATGGTGCATGGATAAACTGAATTTGTCCCGTTTTTTCTGGGGGAAATCCCGCATGCTTTAGTAGGCAGACTGGGGCTGGTGACATCCTGTCAGTTCATTAAAAAAAACGATGTAAAAGCCTTTTCTGGCATCTTTTTTGTGGTTTACTTCATAGATATTGAATTACTTACTTAAACACATAGAACTATGATTTCAGAAAAATTGCAAAATGCCATCAACGAGCAGATTACTGCGGAAATGTGGTCTTCTAACTTGTATTTGTCTATGTCTTTCTACTTGCAGAAAGAAGGTTTCGACGGTTTTGCTTCATGGATGCGTAAACAGTCACAAGAAGAATTGCAGCATGCTTATGATTTAGCTGATTATTTGGTTAAACGCGGTGGTGCAGCTAAAGTGGATAAAATTGATGTCGTTCCACAAGGATGGGGCAGCGTACAGGAAGTATTTGAACATGTTTACAAGCACGAATGTCATGTATCCAGCTTGATTGACGAGTTGGTAAATGTTGCTTCTGAAGTAAAAGACAAAGCTTCACAGGATTTCTTGTGGGGATATGTTCGTGAACAGGTGGAAGAAGAAGCTACAGCACAGAACATTGTAGAGAAACTTGGAAAATGTGGCGACGCAGCTGGCATTCTGTATTTGGATGACAAACTGGGACAACGTAAATAAACCACGTTTTTCATGAAATATTGATCCTGGATGGAAGCGGAATGATTTCTGCATCCATTCAGGATATTTTGTATCATAATTACACTATCCTTTTTGTTTTTCCACTATAAATTTTATCTTTGTCCCCCGTTATCAACCAATATTAGCGTCCGAAAAATGGGGGATTTTATATTAAGAGGGTGGAACTGGTGTCGTCGTTTCCGGCATCGTTGCGGATACGGAGTACATTCTCCTTCCGATTTCTTTTTTATTACGTTTGTCATTTACGAACGTTTACCATTCTATGCCTATGCGCCATTGCATCATCTGAGACGTGTGGTGGCTTTTTTGCCTCATTATCGGGAAAAGGTCGATAAGTTCTTATTTCGTCTGATTAATCACCTCCGGCCTTCTGTAGTGTGGGAAGTGGGAACTGGCAGCGGAATAAGTACCCGTTATATGGCTGAAGCCAACACAGGCATGCAGGTCTATACGTTCTCAGAACAATCGGAAGATGCAGTGAAACGGATTCTTTCCGGAAAATCTTCTATTGATTATCTGACCGGAAACTGTGAGGCGGATATGGATAGGTTGCTCAAGGAGGGTGTAAAGCCGGAAGTGGTACATATCGCCCATACTCCAGCGTATAAGGAGATGTTTGAACGACTGGTTCCACTGGCCGGTAAACATACCTGTTTCATCATCGGTAATCCTTATGCTACTCCAGAGAAGAAAAGGTGGTGGAAGGAAGTTATAGCAGATCCTCGTACGGGAATCACATTCGACCTTTATGATGTCGGACTGGTATTTTTTGATAAAGAGCGTGTAAAGGAGCATCGTATTGTGAACTTTCTTTGACTTTAAGACCTTAAATATATGAAAATGACCAAGATTTATACCAAGACAGGTGATAAAGGTACCACCTCGCTGGTAGGAGGAGTACGTGTTTCAAAAGCAGATATACGTCTGGATGCATACGGAACCATAGACGAACTGAATTCTTTTATTGGGTTGTTAATTTCGGTGATGAAGGATGCAGAGCATGAAGAGTTGTTGCGCTTTGTGCAGCATAAACTGTTTTCATTGGGTTCTTATCTGGCTACCGACTTGGAAAAGACTACTTTCTCGATAGAGAGTCATATCTCAGTAGAGAATGTGCAGCGTCTGGAACAGGCTATCGATGAGATAAACGCTTCTTTACCGTCGCTTGCAGGTTTTATCCTTCCGGGAGGGAGTTATCCGGCTTCCGTTTGTCATGTCTGTCGTACGGTCTGTCGTCGGGCAGAACGTCGGATTCAGGCCTTGGAAGAAAGTCTTTCCTATGAATTAGAGGAGCAGGCAAAGTGTTTTGTGAACCGATTGTCTGATTATCTGTTCGTTTTGTCACGTCGGTTAAACAATTTAACAGACGAAAGCGAAATTTATTGGGATAAGCGTTGCGAGTGAAGGAATTTGTTATATTTTTGCGAATCAATATAAAGAAGTAAAACTGTTTAAAATTATATACTATGTATTGGACATTGGAATTGGCCTCAAAGCTGGAAGATGCTCCTTGGCCAGCAACTAAAGACGAGTTAATTGACTATGCAATGCGTTCAGGTGCTCCACTGGAAGTAATCGAAAACTTGCAGGAAATGGAAGACGAAGGAGAAATTTATGAGAGTATAGAAGATATCTGGCCTGATTATCCGAGTAAAGAAGATTTCTTCTTCAACGAGGAAGAATATTAATGCGTTTTTAAGCGCGGAATAATCGTTAAATCCCTGTTAATCAGATAGATTAGCGGGGGTTTAATTTGTTTGGACAACAGTGTTTGACCGCCTCAGATGGCGCGGTTTGTTTGGACAAAATACAATTTTTGGAGGAGAGATCGGGATTTGTTTGGACAAAATTCATTACCTTTACAGAGGTTTGTGAGTATTGCCGCAAGCTGTATTTCCAATTCAAATATCCTCCACTATGGGAAGACCTAAACGACTATATCCATTGGGGCGCTACCGCCTGCATGTCAGGGGTGAGATTGATCCTGCCAAACAGTATCTTGTCCAGCTTGAATACACCTGGAACCGGCAGGTGATACGCAAGGGTATGAATATCTTTGTCCGGTTGGGAGACTGGAACGAGAAAGCCAACAAGGGACGTGGCGGAGTCAGGGCGAGCTATGGCCCGGAAGCCAACCGTATCAACAGTCTGTTGCTTGCCAGGGTAGATAAGATTGACAGCCTTTTGGCCGAGTTTCAGCAGAAACATCCAAACCAGATTACGGAACAGGTAATATCAGATCTTTTGGCCGACAAACCGCTCACACGGGAGGACAAAGGAAAGGATTTTATCGAGTTTGTTCAGGAAAGGCTTGAATCCGATTATTCGAGAAACCGAATCGGACGCAGCCGCTATGAGAACGGCAAGAGCGGCATGAATATTTTCCGTATCTTTCTCCGTGCAACAAAGAACGGCACCTATAAGCCGGACAGTATCTATTTAGGTGAAATATCGGTTGAACTGATTGACGAATACATCAGGTGGCGCCGCGAGATAAAACAGAATAGCGATGCAACGATCAACCATGCTTTGAGTCCGATTCTGAAGGCGTGTGCCTATGCTTCCGAAATGAAGATGATAGACCATGCCGTCAATGCGAGGATTCAGGATATGCGTATCGCCTCAAAGATATCTCTCGCGGATGAAGACAACGAGTTTGATGGCAAGTATCTTTCAAAAGAACAGATGTCCGTGTTATTGGAATATTACCATGCCTGCACCGAACCGCGCCGTAAGGAGTTTTTGGAAATGTTCTTCTTTGCCTTCCATGCCTGTGGACTCCGTGTTGTCGATGTGATGACATTGCAGTGGGGCCATGTCAATTTTGAGAAGAAGGAACTGAGAAAAATCATGATCAAGACGAACAAGCGCCATGTAATTCCTCTTACAGAACCTGCCTTGCATATACTACATCGGTGGCAGGAGAAACGTGCCGGATGCCGGTATGTATTCAACTTAGTAAAGGATGATCTGGATCTTGATGATGCTGAGGCTCTGTACAAGTCCCGTAACAATGCAACGAAATGTATCAATCAGTCGCTGGCGGTTGTCGGAGAACAGATAGGGCTTCCGTTTACCCTCTCAATGCATGTGGCCCGGCATTCGTTTGCGGTCTTTGCACTGAACAAGGGACTTTCCATGTCGGTTGTCAGTCGTTTGCTCGGTCATGGAAGCACGGATGTCACCGAAAAGGTTTATGCCAAATTTCTGCCCGAAACGCTGTCGGCGGAAGTGGCTCGTCTGAAAGAGGATTTTGCATCTCTGGAAATTGTCTGATAATTGTAGATGGCTATTATAAACAATCATTAATTTTATATCTAAAATTGATTTGATATGACTATTACGAAGATATTCCTATTGCTGGTGTGCGCATTTGTTCTGGTATTGCTGCTTTCTACTATCTTTAATAAGCACCATAGGATAATCATGTGGTCTGCTGCAATAGTATTTTTTATAGGAACTCTGCTCCTTATAGGACTTGGGATAATTGATCCGGTAAAGGACAATCATCCTGATCCTGTCGTTATAACAGGCATTGTCACCGCCCTTATCTTATCGGGGCTATTTGCATACGGAGCAGAAAAACTGCACATCAAACTTAGGGAAAAGAATCAGCAAACCGTTCAAGCCATAGATAATCAGTCAGAATGTCCGGATTCCCCAAAAGGGGGTGTATTGTCGGGAAGACTTGATACTTCACTTGCCCGTACAATCTTTGCGAAAGCAATAGAAGCCGGATATATTGAAGAGGTCGGGTCCCATTATAGCTGGAAAGGGATAAAGGCTCTTCTTGCCTATATGTGTGGTCGAATATATTGCGGCGATTATCCTGAATATTCCAAATACGAACAGAAGACTTTTTGGGAATTCGGCAACGGACTCTTTCCAGATGTCGAGCTTAACGCACTATTTGAACAGACCGGTATCGGACAGTCCCGGCAGAACAGGAGGGATATGCCCGTCCCTAACAATGCCGGAGAAATTGACAAGTTTTTTCAGAAGTGATAAAAAACGAAGGGTATTATCTTCGTTCTTGGCAAGTCTTAGCTTCTGGCTTGTTATGCATTTTGTTTCGCTTCATCTGGCAATCTTCGATTTTTTCAATTTTATTTTCCTCTTTTTTGTTACTGGTAATCAACTGGTTACATACAAAGTTGTGACAGAATCATAACTTTCCATAACACCTGTCCTAACATTGGATAATTTATTGTAACTTATTAGTCCTCAGCTATTTCATACATTCGTGCCGTGATTCTGGTGCGATGTGCACAATCGTACCATATCGTATAACCAGGCTGAAGGTCTGAGTGTGCATCAGGGCAATCGGCCATAATTGTTTTAAGTATGGCTAAAGAAACGAATGTAGAGAAGCTATGCGACCGGGAATTGCTTGAAAAGATTCTCAGCATAGTGGAGAGACAAGAGAAACTGCCGCCTCCAGTTCATGAAGGCGGACACCGTCTATATGACAACAAGTCTTTGATGGAGAAGTTGAACATCAAAGAAAAGTATCTGAAAAAGTTGCGAGACAACGGCTATCTCGGCTACTCGCGTGAAGGTGATAAATACTGGTACACGCAGGAAGACGTAGACCGCTTTCTGCGCCGTTTCCATTATGAAGCTTTCGCTATTGGTGATGAACTTCCAAAGCAGGAAGGAGGTGGCTATGTTTGACACCGTTCATTTGACCAACATGCTTCGTTCTGAAGTGGAAGGAATTCCGGAAACAGGTCTTCCGTTAGATGCCTTCCCGGACAAGATACAGGAGATTATCCTCAATCTTGCCAGATACGAAAATTTCAATGTGGAATATACTGCGTCTATTGTTCTTTCTGCTGTTGCTACTGCAATAGGCAACTCTTGTCATATCCGTATAAAGGGCGAGTGGAAAACTTGCCCATCCCTTTATATGATGCTGGTCGGACGTCCCGGGCTTGGAAAGACTCCTCCCCTCGGTTTTATCTATAAGCCGATTAATGAGTATGATGACCGGCTGCATGAGAAATATAACGAGGAATATGACGAATATGAAAGAGCCATGTCAGCAGGTAAGCACGGAAGTGACGGGGAAGAACAACTGCTCAAGAAACCGAATTTTGTAACGACGGTCATTTATGATTCCACCCCGGAGGCGATGATGAATATTCATCAGCATAATCAGCGTGGGATAACATTGGTCGTCGATGAAATCCTGGCTTTGTTCAATTCCGTCAAAAGGTACAACAGCAAGAACAACCTCATTGAAGATCTGCTGACAGCTTATAGCGGACAGCCGTTAAAGATTATCCGCAAATCAGAATCACGTCCTGTTCTAATCAAGAATCCATGTATAAATGTCATCGGTTCAGTACAGACGAATATGCTGCAGGAAGTCTTCCGTGCAGAGTTCCTTGCCAACGGATTGCTTGACCGTTTTCTGTTTGTCTATCCTAAAAACAGGAAGATATCCGGATGGAGACGGGAAGAACGGAATACAGCCCGTCCTGATATCATAAATCAATGGAGGACAATAATCAACAGAATCCTAAGCATCCCCTGTATCCTTGATGATAAGGGTACAACGGTCAATCCCCGTATCATTACAATGTCTGACGATGCGGAAGAATATTTTTATGAATGGTACAATGGAATTATAGATGCTGTAAATGCCATTGAGGATGATGCGGATGTTGAAAGCCGGAAGATGAAACTCAACGGCCATGTAGCACGTCTTGCCCTGTTGTTTCAGGTAATGAAATGGGCTACTGATAGTGGAGATATGCAATATATTGAGCGAGATTCCGTAGAATCGGCGATCCGTATGATTGATTATTATGAGGAAACATACAGGAGGATTCAGGAAACCATTGTCATAAACAGTATCGGCGAAACGAAAGAAGCCTGGCTTTCTCTGTTGGAAGATCGGTTCACTTCCGGGGATGCTGTTATTGCCGGTAGAAAAGTTGATATGTCCCGACGTACTGTCTATTATGCGCTTGACCAATTATGTCGGCTTAAACACCCTCTTATAGAAAAGCTTCAGCATGGAGTCTATCGCAAACTTATGACAGAAAATACTGATGCACCTTGCACTATTGCACTTTCATCTTGTCAAGATACCGTGCAATCTTCTCAAAGTGCAAAAGTGCAGAGTGCAACCACACTAAAATCAGAATACCATGAGTGAATACAGATTCCATTTGCAGAAATACCGCCCTGGAAGCAAGACTACTTGTCCGAACTGTGGTAAAAGCCGATGTTTTGTCAGGTATATTGATGAACAAGGCTGCATTAGCTTTCCCGGTAATGTCGGCAAGTGTGATCATGAAAACAGTTGTGGCTACCACTATACACCTAAGGAATACTTCAAGGATAATCCTGATGTATTAGAAATGGATGAGGGACGCGGCAAGGCACTTTTTTCTGCCCCTTATAAGACGGCAGATAAAACTCCGTCTTGTATTGTCCCTTCGTATATTCCTTCATCTTATGTGTTAAGGAGTCTGTCACATTATTCAATCAACCCCTTATATCAGTATTTCTGTCATGTATTTGGTGAAAATGAGGCAAGCAGATTGTTTGAAATGTATCGCATAGGGACATCTTCAAAATGGGGAGGCGCAACGGTTTTCTGGCAGACAGATATAAATGGGCAGGTAAGAACCGGTAAGGTAATGTGCTATAATGCCGAAACAGGCCATCGGGTTAAAGAGCCTCAGGCTTTTGTCAGCTGGGCGCATTCTGAGTTGAAGTTGCAGGATTTTCATTTGAAGCAGTGCCTGTTTGGAGAACATCTTCTTATTAACTCATCGTCTCCGGTAATGCTGGTGGAAAGTGAAAAGACCGCTGTTGTAATGAGCCATTTTATCTCCGATTATATATGGCTGGCAACAGGTGGAAAGAATGGTTGTTTCAACAGTGAAGTTATGCAGGTTCTCAAAGGCAGGGAAGTTACACTCATCCCTGATTTAGGAGCAACCGAACAATGGAAAGAAAAGTCTGCTTTGTTGTCTGGAATATGCAAACGGGTTGTTGTGTCCAATGTCTTGGAATGTACATCAGATGAAGAGCAACGCTGCCAAGGATTGGACATTGCAGACTTCTTTCTGCATTCACCATCAAAGAGACAGATACTCCATCAGATGATACAACGTAATCCAGCACTGCAGTTGCTCATTGATGAACTGGATCTGGAACTTATTGAATAGTAAAGGAACTTGTTCCGAGGATTTATAGAAAGTCCTTAACACAATAAGGACTTTTTGCCTGACGGCAATAAAATCCGGTCATTGTCCCGCAGAGCGGACTGGCACAAGAGCAAGCTCATATATTAATCATTTATCAAAAGAATACCCTATATGAACACAGATATTAAACAGGCCATGCATGTTGAAGCCAGGAAGTCATTCGGCACAGCAGAGGCGAATGAAAACGAAAGGCATTGGAATGACGACAAGATTGACAGAAGGAATCAGGATCCGACCAATCATTATGACAAGACCCGAATGAAACTGAATTTCGAGATTGGGCCCGATGGGAAAGTTCATCCGTTAGGCTATCAAGAGAAATCGCTTGAAGTACGTTTGCAGGAACGGTTGACTGGACTGGGCTGGAAACCCTTCAAGCCGGACAGCAAAATTCAACCAAACTGTTGTGCGAAATTTATCTTCGGAGGCAATCATGACCGTACACTTGAAATGGCATTTGGAACCCAAACCGTAAATCTGGATAAGGGTGCAGACAACAGCCATCTCCAGCGATGTCCGGAAATCGAACAATGGGCAAAAGATGTCTATGATTGGTGCGCCAAACGGTACGGACAGGAAAACATCATCGGCTTCCAGGTTCATCTTGATGAGAGCAGTCCGCATATCCATGCCTTGATCGTTCCTGTCGGACAACGAGCCAAAAGCGGACGTGAATGCGTTATGTGGTCGGCTAAGTTCGGGAAGAGCTGCTACGAGTACGGTCGGATCCTTCGGGAGATGCATACCTCTCTCTACGAGGAGGTCGGCAGTAAATACGGGCTGGAACGCGGCGACAGCATCGAGGGACGACATATCAGCCATTTGAGTAAACGCGACTACATCCGCAAATTGACTCACGAGGCAAGACAGGCCGAGAAAGCGGTCAAAGGACTTCAGTCTATGATACGGAGGCTGGAAACGCAGATTTTGAACTATAAATCGCAACTCGATGAAATCGAAGAGAAACTGGCGTCCGGAAGAATAACACTCGACAAATACGACGCCCGGAAAGCCGGTCTTCTGAAACTTATTGCCGAGTACCAAATGAAGCTGGACGACAAGGCCGTTAAGCTTCAAGCGAAGGAAAAGGAACTAGAGAAGATGACAAAGAATATAGACCGTGTCGGTAGAGTGGCTCAACCTTTCCGCAATCACAAGATAGATTTTGAGCCGCCACGAATCACTGGTAAACCTCCGATATTCGGGGTTGACAAATGGATTGAGGAGCAGAACAGATCTATCGCCTGCCGATTCGTGAAGATTGTCCGTCAGATTGAAGAACTGTATCGGAAAGATGCCGAACAGCAAATACAGGCAGTGCAGAATAATGCGTTGTTGGACTATCGGGAGCTTAAAAGGCTGCAACAGGAGTATGCACGACTGACGGAGCTCAACGATAATCAGACTGAGCAGATACAGACATTTCTTGACCAGCTGGCTGAGCCTTCTTTGCGGGTACGAATCTTTTCTATTGCTGATGCTTTGATTGGCGGGCAGCCTGTCGCTGTTTCATCCGGCGGAGGTGGTGGCAACGCCGACTCAGACCTTCGCTGGGATGGCCGCAGACCAGATGAGGAGGAAGAGGCGTATAGGAGAAGATGCTTACTATGTGCTATCCGAATAGTCAACACCCCATCCAAAAAGTCAATGCACAGATAAGATGAAGGCATCTATTCATTTCGAATAGATGCCTTTGCACTAGGATGTATACGGTATTATCAAATTAATAATCATTAATATTAGGCTGTAAGCCAGCCATAACCCTGTACAGCCATATCAATGAAATGATTCATCAATAAGTTCGTCTTGGAATTGAAGACTTCACGGTCATAGGATTCAGGCAGGTCATTATTGATGTCAATGCGTTGTTTTTTTACTACTTTTGCGGTGAAATTCAACTATCCATAAAATGAACAAAGAATTGATTACAAGTAAGCTCCTGTTCCGGTTATTGGCAGCAGTTCCGGTGTTATTGTCCGGATGCGCGGAATTTGAGGACTATTCATCCTCGAAGAATGACAGTGAGTATGTAGAGATGGTCTTCACGCAAGACAATGAGGGTACGAAAGCTGAGATTGGAGAAGACGGCAGCGGATCTTTCACAGAAGGAGACAAAGTCGGACTTTATATCTATGGAGAGCAGACAAGACAGGTCATACTGACCATGGAGGACGGGCAATGGACTCCGAAACTGCAGAAAAGTGAGCTTGGCTCGGGTACTGTGCGCCTTTCAGCATACTATCCGGCCAGAGAGGATGTCTCGCCTGAGACAAACCTGCACACGCATCGTGTGGACACCGACCAGACCGGTAACGGGTATGAGGACTCTGACTTGTTGTGGAGCCACCTTGACATAGAGCAGGAAGATATTACCGGGGATGTGATAGAGATGCCCTTTATGCACGGTATGCACCGTCTGTCAATCAATATCTCAAGTGACGAAGGCTCTCTTCCTGATGATCTGACTGTCACTGTGAGGAATATTACGGAAGGCTCATTCGACCTCTCGACAGGAGGTATTGACACTCCTTCCGGTACAATGGAGGACATAACGCCCCGCATATTGTCCGAGGGAAAGTATTCGGCGATTCTTTTCCCCGGGGATCTTGGGGAATATGCCGAAGGATGGGTGGAGATTTCCGCAGGTGGAAAGACATCCGTCTACAAGGCACCGGCTACGATTGGAGAAAGCAGTGTGTTGGAGAGCGGGAAGGAGACCGTACTCAACCTGCGTCTCAAATCCGACGGAGATATCGGAACCGACCCGGATCCTGATCCTGATCCTGACCCGGATATAGACTACGGCGGCAAGACGTGCTGGGTTTACGGGGTCAAGACCGCCAGCCTGCCCGATTATCCAAAAGACAACGAGTCCGTCCCTGAGTACAGTTTCTTGGTGCCTGAAAACTTCCCCAACGGTATATGGTACAAAGTATCCGGCATTGCGTATCTGAACTGGCAGAGCGACTTTTTATGGTATGACTGCGATAAGGACGATCCGGACGATAGTGGATCCCATCCTGGATACCATGACAGCAATATGTGCTGGGCGGCGGGTGCGTCAAATCTGCTGCATTGGTGGACACGGCTCAATGAACCGTATATCGAGGCGTATGATGCAAGGTACAGTTCAAATCCATGGCCGGCATATCCGCGTCCCTCTTTCGGGTTTTCCGATACTGAAGGCAGTGAAATTTTCGACTTTTTCAGAGACATATCCAGAAACAGAGGGGGTTCGGATGCCGTCGGAATTAACTGGTTTATCTGCGGGACTCCGGGAATATCATCTCCTGATCCTGATATTGATGACAATTATGGAGGATATTTCACGGAAATATTCGACAACATAGATGTTGCGTTCAGACCTGAAGACGCCATGAATAAAGAGAGTTTCAACAGGATTATCAAAGGCGCTCTGGAAAATAAGCAGGGGCTGGGTTTCGAACAGTCTAACCTGAACCAAGGGGTTACGCACGTTATGACAATCTGGGGTGTGGAATTTGATGATGAGGGTTATGTATCCGCCATATATTATGTAGACAATAATGACCATTATAACTTTGAGGTTAATGGAGGTTCCAATAATTACCAGCGCCACCGCCTGATACGCCAGGAGATTAGATACCGGGAAGATGGACCTTGGAAAGTGCTGATGGGAGATTCCAGCATATATCCCATATCCTGTATAACGGTTGTGGATTTGAAACGGGATATCTGGCAGAAAGAATTTCCCGAAGTTGAGATTAATGAAAGTTTTATTCAATAAGTTGAAATAACGATGAACAATACGACGAAATATTACAGTTTAATTATAGCAGTGGTTGTCCTGTTTGCAATGATGACTGTTTCCTGCGAGAAATCCCCTGTGGACAAAGGCACAGATGAGACTGACAGGATGATAGATATCCGGACATCCATCGAGGCCCTGACCAAATCACCCGCACTTGACGGGAACGGAGAGGGAAATTTCTCCAACGGGGATATCTTTACGCTTGTGGTTTCAGGAAGCGGTTTCCCGAATATAGACACAAGCTACACTGTCGGGACGACTGATCTCTCATGGGCGGATCTCAATCTGCCGGAAGATGCCGGGAACGTATATTTCTCAGGCTGCTATCCTGTCCAGGGGAAGGCAGTGGACGGAATATTGACATTTGTCGTCTCCCCAGCGGAAAAAACCGACCTGTTGCTGGCCGAGGCGGTGCAAGTCGGGAAAAACTCAGAAGATGCAGTGAGTCTGGTATTCAAGCATGCTCTGCACAAACTTGTGGTAAAGTATGTGTCCGATGATTTGACGGATGAGCAGCTGTCTGAGATATCCACATCGGTCAAGGCTCTTTCCTCATGCGGCATAAATCTGGCAAAAGGGGCAATACAGAACGGTACGACCTCCGGACTGTCAGAGGTGGGAACCATGCAGGGCAGTCAGGTATCATGTTTTATAGTTCCTCAGGAAAAAGACAATGTGACGCTTGAAGTAAGTCTCGGTGACATGGTGCGTACACTAAGTGTTCCCGACAATGATCAGGACGGCAGGCCCGTCAGCATGCTTGATGGAGGAAGATGCCTGACAGTTCAAATAAATGTATCCTCCGATAAGATTGAACTAGACGGAGTGCAGATAGAAGGATGGGGGCAGCAGGGCAGTGTTGACGGAGACATCGAGTTATAGTTTGCATTTCGCCTATTTTAACGTACTCGGTTTAATGACTCCCTGTAGACATTGTGTGGGAAATGCCGAAATGTCTGGATACATACCGGCTGAAATAGGAAAATGACGAGAAGTTCATCCCGGCGGCTATCTCCGACAGAGGCAGTTCCTTTTGGCACAGGAGGTTCGCAATCTCATGCAGGGTGAAGCGGTCTATCCAGTAAGTGACCGGTATGCCGCAGGCTTTCCTGCAAATCTCGGAGAGGTAGTGGAGAGTGACACAGAGGCGGGAGGGGAGGTATAGTAGGGGACATCCCGGTGCAGGATGTACTCCCTGTTGTAAAACATTCCGATAAACCGTTGCAGCAGCCTGGCCGCGTGCGTGGATGTCGTACAGATCCAGGATGTGTGCAGTCATAAGGCAACCCAGCGTTTCCTCTCGGAACAGGTGCAGCCTTCAGTCCGTCAGCCTTTCCCGGAGCCGTTCCATCGACATCACGAACTGTTTGGACAGTCCCATCGTGACGGCGTTGTAGTCATCAGATTCGGAGAAACCAGAAGCCAGCGACATATTGGCCAGTATGACGTAGTCGCCCACTACGATGTTGTAATTGATATTCTGGAAGCGGAAATTCATGCTTTCCCTCGTGCAGAGGATATGGATTACGCTCTGGGAATGCTCCATGACATCGAAGTCCTGATCGAGTCCATGAAGAATATCCAGTCCTTTTCCTGTTGTTCCATACGTTTCCCCTGTTTGCCGATCTGCGGTACGGATGTAGGCAAAAAACCACGAAATGTGAAAATATATCCCCCGATTTTGTAACATTCGGATTACCTATATCCTGTAATTTTGCAACGTGAATTAAGAATCTGCTTAAATTTATTTATAATTAATTACATTAGTGTCCCGTTAAAATGGGACGAGTTAAACAATTAATCAAAAAGCCTCGGAATCAGGGGATCATTTAGATCTTTGACATCATTGAAATTAGTCTTGTCGAAC
>OLNS01000641.1_pt1 | contig 31047 bp, 39 predicted proteins | sample 1673031 | NCBI WGS metagenome assembly OLNS01 (sample SAMEA3136748, study PRJEB25190) | human gut metagenome | biome: human gut; feature: human-associated habitat; material: faeces | place: Austria | collected 2013
TATGAGCAATTAACCTAAGCTCATTTCCAATAAATTACACTCTTTTCGTAACTTCATTTTACAAAAATGAACGAGAACGGAGTTTCAACCTGCAAGGCGGGTGAGAAATATGAAAAATTCCAAATGACCGTAAGACGGAAAAGCCGCACGTTTTACCATTATGATTACAGGGACACGGCAGACAACGAACTTTTCTCCTGTGTGAAGCCCACATTGGAAGAGTGCAGACAGAAACGTGATGAATGGTTGATTCAAAAACAAAGAAAGTATATGACAGAACAATAAATATCTGAAAAACAAGATATAATAATATGTAATAAGATTGAGAGAGAGTTATTAACCATTTGCACCAAAGAACTCTCCTTGCCTGTTGTCTGCAAGGAGAGTTCACATGTCATAGTTTTATTCCTTTTCTTTTGATTTGTCTGACCGGTGAAAAGTTGAACTCTTTCAGCCTTTTGTCAAAGGAAACCGTCACATCTTTCATTACCCCCTTCGGAGTCCAAATTTCCTTAACAGGCAAAGCCTTCCCGTCATACAGTTTTTTTATCTGCCCGACAGAGAACTTTGTGCCCGTGCATTGTTCCATTTTGTGATTGAGAGAATATATGTTACAGCTGTTTCTGACAATATCGGGAATCAGTTCCGGTTGCTTTTTCAATAGTTCCGGATACCAATTTTCCGCTTGAAGGCAGATTTCCGCACTTCTTTTATCGGGTGGGATGTTCAGAAAACTTTCCAGTACATTTTTGTCCATTCCCGCAAGATATGCTTTTTCAGTCTTTAAATCATACCTTATGCTTTTCAACTGCAATGCCGAATTATAGGTATCGGCGGCAGCCTGACAGACCATTTTTTCCGTCTGCAGGTGTACCGGCACAGACGAAATTGCATAGCCGTCCCTGCTTACAGCATATTCCGCCATCCGGTCATCTATAATGTTCCACCGGACAGAACGCATCAAATCCGAACATCTCCATTTCCCTTCAAGCAATTTCATAATCTCCAGACAAATGTCGGGATAAGGAACATAGGGCAACAGCACAGCCGGATCGTGCTTTACTTTTGATAATGCGGTACGACAGATTTCCGGTGTTTTCATGCCTTCAGGCACATATTCCAGAGCCTTTCCGTTCCGTCTGACCATCTCCTCATATACCTCCAAAGGTATGTCGTCTTTCGGCAGTGCCTCCCGGAGATACCGGTCATCTTCCAGAATCAACGGCAAAAAGCACTTCAGTACCCCACAAGGCATATCATGTATGGAATCGGGTTTGTTTGTCAGAGCCATACCGACAATCTCGTAGGAGAACATTTCTTCCGGTACATGACGCACATTGGCACTGTCGGCATTGACAGCGTGCCAGCATACATTCTCAGTTTTACGTTCCGGAGGAAGATCCCGAAAATATCCGGGATTTTCCTGTACTGATTTTATATCCGCATCTTCCTGTTTCCTATTCATGCCCGTTCATTAAAGGTTTTATCAATTTCCTCATGTCATCAGCCATCCGGCTCTCTTCATATTTGGAACGGTTCAGATTCTCAAACACAATCTGTCTTGGGAGGACTTCCCAACAAAAGTAACTTGATCCGAAATAGGCAGCGTTCTTTTCCGTAAACTGGATACGTTTGTCGAACAACAACATCTGCATCTCCTTTTCTCGGAACAAGTGAACCGGTGCACTGCTGTTCAGCCAAAGATTGGAAAGCAGTAACGCAAACGGCTTGCCGAGTGCAAGGCAGCGTTCCACAACCTTCTGTTTGATACTGAACGGAGGATTGGAAACAATCAGATCCCACTCTTCCGGCTCGTAAACGAAGAAGTCCTCACCGGTAAGGATATGGGAGTGAACCACTCTGATACCGGCGGCTTTCAGCGCAAGCACGTACTCACTATGCTCTGTATCAAACGGACACCAGACTATTTTATTTCCGGGTATATATTTGATTATAGGAGCCACCGCATAAGCCGGAGTATACTGCTCGTCGCTGCTTTTTTTCGGGGTATATCCGGCATAAATCATTCGGTATCCTCCTTTTCATCTTCCTCCTCATTATTAAAGGCAAAAGACTTTTGTACAACCTGACCGAAGGAATCAAGAATGTAAATATCTATTTTCTGCTGGTCTGTGTCAAGTGATTTGTAATAGAGTCTGAACGTTTCTTCCGGTAACGGATACAGGTCGTTTGGCAATAGCACCGTACCGTCCTCCATGCGAAGTTCCCCTTTGCCTGTCGGTTGGAAGTACCTGATGAAGTATTTGGTGTCCTGATACTCGCCGCTTCTTACAAGCTGACAACGGATTTCCGCTTCCTCGCCCTTTACGATTGTCGTCTGCACCGGCAAGGTCGCCAGATCAAACTCATATACCTGCTGAACGTCCAATTTGTCAGAACAGGCGGTTACACATATCACACCGACAAGCATGAATGTAACAACAAACAATGTTTCTATCATCTTTTTCATACACATTAAAAATTTAATCGTTTAAAACAGTACTATTTCTGATGCGTTCCGCTACGGCACGTACCACCGGTACGCTCACGGCATTGCCGAGCATCGCATACCGGTTGGCTCGTGAGATTTCCCTCACTTCCCCGTTGATAATTCCGTATCTGGTAAAATCATCGGGAAAGCCTTGCAAGCGTTCGCACTCCACTTCCGTCAGCATACGGATTCGGGATTTCTGTTCTTCGTTCGGCTGTCCGTCAAAAGTTTCCCCCGGTTGCAGGTTTATCAGATAATTGCCGAAATTGGGCTGTTTGTAATAGTTACGTGTTATCGTTCCGCAGGTATGGGAATGAACCGTGTCTTTCCTGCACGGATGATTCCCTCCACCCGGCGCCGGGAAAGGAAATACATCTCCGGTACACCGGTCTGCAACACGTCCGACAAGGTAGATTCTCTCTCTGTTTTGGGGTAGAAACCATGCCGTATTAAACAGTTGCCATTCAAGTCGATAACCGCCAATGTCGGCAAACGCTTTGATAATGCTCCAAAAATCTGATCGATGCTTTGCGAAGAAGACTCCCTTAACATTCTCCCAGATAAAAACGTCAGGTCTGAATCTCCCGACGGCTTCGACAGCATACCTGACAAGGGAACTTGCCTCTCCACGCAGCCCGCTGCCGTCGCCGACTGAACTAAAATTCTGGCAAGGGCTTCCGAAAGTGATGATGTCGGGATGTCCGATTTCCGCTGTTCCGATTTCTGTAACCGATCCGATATGTTCCGCATAAGGAAAATTGTATTTGAAGTTGGCGATTGCATTTTTTTCTATCTCCGAGAAATATACTTTCTCAAACGAGTATCCGGCAGCCTGCAATCCTTTACTAAAGCCGCCAATACCCGAAAATAATTCCAAAAGAACCATGCCCTAATCAATTATGAATTTGACGCCCACCCCGAACTGGAAATGAAAGTGTCCGCTGTCATTTCCCCAGAGGCAACGCTCACGGGCATGGAACAGCAATACCACCTGGTTGGCAAGGTAGGTTTCTATCTCCAGCGATACCGCACCGCCATAGACAAACGCATCCCCGGCACACAGGCGTGAGCCGTCGAACAACGTACTTGTGCCCCAATTCACGGTTTCATATCCTGCCAGCACCGAACCGCCGGCATAGCAGAGAAACACCTTGTTGGCATCCGAAAGGAAATTATAATAATAGCCGCCTTCCGCAGTGAATTGGGAAACCGGGACACGTATGTCCTTGTATGGATAATACTTCTGGAGATACTCGCCCCCGAATACCCACTTATGGCAACCGTTCACATATCTGTCCGTTCCCAGTCCGAAATGGTAACCCAATTCGTTACGTTTGTCCGCAGTGTGAAAACCGTCCGTCATACCGGCGGTAATACGCAGCCCTTTTGTACCGGGCAGGCAACGTTGGGCATGTGCCTTGTCCGTCAGGACAAAGCACAAAAACATACATATAATAACAGATACCCTTTTCATACTATTTCACCTTCAGCTCGTTAATGACTCTGGCACGGATCAGCTCGGCGTTGGTCAGAATAAACCGCTGATGCCTTCCCCCGTTCTGCTCGTTCATCTCGACAACCAGCTGCTTGTCATCCGGAAGGGTGAATTTGGGCAGGGTAAATACCGTCCGTTCCTTGCTTTTTCCATCAACCGCCGTTACATAGTTGAAGGCACGAAGCGGCACGATAACCTGTTCCTGAATGGCGGTACGTTTTGCAACCTTTTTGTCCACCACCTTAAAAGTAACGAAATCAACGGAGAACGGCACGTTGGAAGCGTTTTTCAGTTCCGTATGGAAATAAAGCAGACCGTTGTGCGTATAAATCCCCTTCAGGATATACTGGATGCCGAAGCGCTTGCAGCCGATATGCTTCACCAGACGTTTGTTGTTGTCATAGACGGACTTCATGATCAGCCGTACCAGCAGCGGGGACTCGCTGCCGAGTTCCGTAAGGTAGATTTCCTGAGAGTTGTTCGGCCGGTTCACCGCCTCGCCATCATGGATGAAGTCTTTCATCTCGATATTCAGCTTGGTCGGCTCGTCCGCATACTTCACATTGAATGTATAATAGCTGCCGTCATCCGTGATCACCGCCAGATTCGTTTCACGGGAGAAGTCCCTCAACGCCGCTTTCACCCGAAGCACGTTCTCCGAACCGTCCGCTTTACCGGCAAGAATGTCCGCCGATCCCAGCTCCACATACTTGATAGCAGCCGGGAAGATAAGGTGTACCGTTTTATTGAATGTCACCTCCAAAGCGTATGGAGGAACCATCCGGTCGAATGCCACCGGGCGTGTCAGCCCGTCAAACAGATCACCGGTGGACGGACTGCGCCTTGCGTCCTCCTTATCCGGCAGCGGTGTGGTTTCCGTTTCTCCGGAATCTGTCGTTTCTTCCGTGTCATTTCCCGTCTTTTCCACTTTCACGGTCTTTTGTGCATACGCACCGGTCATACCAATGGCAAAAGCCATCATTAAAATTACTTTTTTCATGCTTGTTGTTTTTTCTTGATTGATAAATTGATTTTAACCGTTTATTGTCTTGACACGAGCAGTAGCTCGTAATTCGCCTTCAAAGTCGCCTTGGCAGTCCTGAACTTTGTGGAAAGGTATTGCGATGCGCCCTGTATCACCCCTTTGCCCAAGTCCGCAGCCAACTGTGCGCCGGCATTGGTGGAGATATTGATGCTGCTTCCCATTGCCGAGCCCATGTTGGCCGCCATCTCCTTGACGGCGGTAAGCTCCTGCGATCCCCTGACCTCAATGCCCTTCATGCCCCTCGTGTCATAAGCGTCCAGTTCCACCGGCAGGATTGTTCCCTGAAAGGCAATCGAAGAAACGGTGATTTCCATGCGCTCACCGCTGATTTTCGCCGTGCCGGTCAGTATCGTGTTGGCGGGTATGTACAACTCCCCGGCCTGCACCGGCTCCAGCAGGCGCAGACCCACTTCCTGACCGTCGCTTCCCGAAACCGTTACCGTCCTGTACACGCAGGCACGGATACCGTTCCTTTCCGTACGGCTCCGGACTGTCCCCACCGTGTGGAAACCCATGTTTCTGGGTTTGCCGTACTGTCTGGCAAACTCTTCATCGGACAGGGGTGCGGCCAGCAGGCTGACCACCCGTTCCGTTACCTGCGTAACCGGGCAGACCGGCGTTTTACCCGTAGAGGAGGACACGGCGACCTGTTTGGTTTCACCGCCGCCCGGCATGTACCTTGCCGCCATCTCGTAGGACTTCTCCATCAGCCGCAGTTGCTCCTCGCTGTTTTCTCTGGCCTTGCGCTCTTCCTCCGCCTGACGCTCCAGCTCCTGAATGCGCCATTCCAGTTCCAGTGTTTTCTGATCGTCTTCCGCAGGCCGTGTTTCATAAAAACTGCCCAACTGCCGGTTGATGTCCTGATAGGCATTGGCCGAGGAACGGATAGACGGACTGCCGTTGTCCGTGTCCTCTTCCGTCAGGAATACTTCGTCCGCTGCCGGCTCTTCCTGTTCCAGTGATACCGCCAGATCCTGAAGCGTGTTCATTTTCTCCTTTTGTTTCTTTTCAAAGGCACTTTGTTCGTAGGCGGTCTTTTTATCCGACAGCAGCCCCTTGTCCTCCGGCATCGGAACATCCACGTTGAATCCCTCCCTTAATGGCTCGTCGCTGTCCGAAGGAGCGAATATCAGCCACATCGCTCCCAGAAACACGAGAAAGAACAACGGATACACGAGCATCTTCTTCCGCTTGAGCATCTCTTCCGGAGTCAGAGGTCTGGCCTCTTTCTTCCCCTGTTTCGGCGTTTGCCCTTTCTCTTCCGCCTTTTCAGGCGTTACAGCGTTCGCCGGTTGCCGTTCCTGATTTTTTAGGTTCTCCATAATCCACCTGGTTTTTAATGTTTATACTATCCTTGTTTATCCCCCTGTACAGCTTCATCCGCCTGATATGCTCCATTTGCAACTGCTCCCCCTCATGCCTGCCGATGCGGTATATCGAAGATACCGTCATGTATATCGACAGACATCCGAAGCCGGTGAGCATGACCACCACGCAGACGAGCCGTACATCGGGCGACATCCGTCCGCACAGATAGCGGAGTCCGTCGTCTATCCTGTCAGGCACGTACCTGATCCATTTTTTCAATCGGTTCATTTCCTGTCTTTTTTTAAGTTATCGTTCAATGGTTCTCAAATCCCGGTTCTCCACGATATTGAACTGCTCCATCGTGAAGCCGTGCGGGTTATTGTCCGACCTGACCGAGTTCAACAGCCGGCAACGGGTTACAAGGCTCCGTTCCGTGATGTTGCTTGACCTGACCAGCGACTGCCGTGCGTAGGTCGTTACCACATACGGGTAGCTGTTGAAGTCGCACGCCACGCTGTCCACCCGGATGCTCTGGTTGATATTGGCCGAGATTATACGGTTGTAATACCCCTTTTCCTCCCAGTCCTTGTAGTAGCGGAACGCACTCTCGTCGCACAGGAACAACGCCCTGCGGATATTCGACTCGATAGCCGCCTTGTCGGGCGACAAGGTGAAAAACAGCTCGTGAAAACGCCGGATATGTTCTTTCGCCTCCACCGGCCTGTTCTGCGAAAGGTCTTGGGAAAGAGCAAGTATCAGGGACTTCCCATTGTCCAGCACATAGATTTTCTCCCTCTGCCGTTCGGCGAACCGGTAGGAACTCCAGAGAGCATAGCCGGTAACCAGAGCACAGAGCGAAACGAACACGATACCCATCGTGCGGATTTGCCGGAAGCTCGTTTCTATATTCTTCAAACTCTTAAATTCCATATGTTTCTAAGATTTTATATTGGGTTATCTGCCTCTTAACTTGCCGGCTACATGACCGACGGCTGCGCCGGAAACAGCGGCAGCCGCACGTCCGCCCTTCAATGACCACGAGTTGACCTGCTTGCCGTAGTTGCCGGCTCCCGATGCCTGAATCACCCATGTGGATACTGTCGGAATGGTGAAATACCCCACAATGGCTATCAGCATGAAGATGATGTAAGCGGAATTGTTCACGTCGGGCACATAGGCGGGATCGCTCAGTGCGGCGATGTCCTTTTCGATCATCAGTACCTGAATCCTTGCCAGCACGGAACTGAACAGGTCGGATATGGGCAGCCACAGATAGATGCTGATATACTGGCAAATCCATTGGATCATCGTATTGTGGAAGCCGTCGTACACCGATATGGCGAACGACAGGGGCCCCAGAATGCTCAATACGATCAGGAAGAAGGTTCTCAGCGTGTCCAGTACCAGCGAAACCGACTGGAACAGCAGTTCCAGAAAGCTGCGGAGAAAATTGTTCACGCCCTGCCTGGCCTGGTATTTGAAGCGTTCCGTCGCCATGCCCGCCATCGCTTTCAAGTCCGAAGGCGACCATCCCAGATCCTCGATCTGGCGTTCATATTCCTCGTTGTCGACCAGATACGCCGTTTCCGGATTCCTTGTCATCGCCTCGTATTCCAGCTTCTGCCGCTTCTCGGAATACTCCCGTATGTTCAGCGTCTGGCCTTCCATTATATCGTGGCAGCCGGTAACCACAGGACTCATGATGCCGTTGAGAGTTCCCAGAACGAATGTGGGGAAGAACATGATGCACGCACCCAGACAAAAAGGTCTGAAGAGCGGGTAAATGTCAATCGGCTCGGCTCTCGAAAGAGCCTGCCACACCCGTGAGGCCACATAGAACAGTGCACCCAGTGCGGCCACTCCGGTAGCCACACCCGTGATGTCCGAACAGAGCGGCATCATCTCGTCATAAAGGTTGCGCAACACTTCGTGAAGGTTGCTGAAAGTTTCCTCGCCCGTCATGTCACCAGTATTTTTGATTGTCCGTTCCGTACAAGTCCAGCACCCTTCGGGTATCGTTCTTCTTTTTTGCACGCAGGTAAGAAATGCCGATGTTCCGGTTCGTGTAATACCTGACCAGATTGCGTTGGTTTCTTACGTCACGGTACACACGGTCGATCACGTCCATGCGCTCCTTATCCGTCATGGAAAGGCTGGTGGAGGTTACGACCGTCTTCATCTCGTTCAGCATACCGCTGCTCTCTTCCAGCATCTTCGCATATCCGGAAGCGATTGCCGAAAGCTCGTCCGGCGTATAGTTCTCGTCCGTCAGCATTTTCTGGAAAGAGTTTACATAGATGTCCGATATTTCACCGACCAGAAGAACGGTCTGCTGTACCTTGCGGGCATCCTTAACCAGATTGTTGACCGCTTTCAATGCGTCGTAATAACGCTTCCCCTGTTCGTAGATCTTGACTGTTTCCTGAAAATTCTTCACCATATTTTCTGCCGTCGTCGTGGTCTGCACCACATTGCGGGTTGTATTCACGATGCTTTGTGCAAAGTTCGAGGGATCGAACGTCACCCATTGTGCCTTTACTGCCATAATCGGGCAAAGAAGCCCGGCCAGGCAGACAGCCATAATTCGTTTCATGTCTTTTAAAATTTTAATGTTGAATAAATCGGATAGTTGTTACTGTCATTTACGGGAGAACCGGGGTTCTCCATTTTCCCTATGAGTCATCCGCACGTACATAGATTCCTTCGGTAGCCAGCACCAGCCGGTCTTCCTCCCGGTCATAAGCGAGCTGCACCCTCCCCAGCAGGTCTGCCCAGATGATGCCGCCGCTTTGGTGGATCGTACCTACCACCACCGCATCAAGGTGGTAGGTCAGGGCAATCTTGTATGCGCCACCGTCACGGAATACGGTAACGGGCGGCGACTTGCGGTTGCTTTTCCACTCCCCGCATATCCAGTAGAGCGGAAACAAGGTTTCATACTCCATAGGCATTTACGGTATTTCATTGCTTTGATTCCGTTTCTTTTCCGCAAGCCTTCGGATAGCCAGTTCGATATTGCCGTCCAGCTGTTTCGCCAGTTGTTCCACTTCCACCTTCTCGCTCTCTTCGGTCGTGTAGCACAGATATTCTTCGGGCGATACCTCCGTGGCGTACACCGTTGACTGTACGCCCCCCAATCCGAACCAGACCTCCTTGTATTTGCGTTTCGGGTCATTGGACATGTTCACCGACAGGATCTGCGCCTTTTCCTTGTCCGTCAGTCCCAGCAGGGACTGTATCTGCGAGAACTTGTTAAGGTACTTCCTCTGGTCAAGCAGAATCTTGCAGTCGCTGTTGTTCACTATGGACTCCTTTACGATAGGCGAGGAAATGATGTCATCGACTTCCTGCGTTACCACAACCGCCTCTCCGTAAAATTTGCGGACAGTCTTGAAAAGATAGCGGATGTAGTCCGCCATCCCTTCCTTGGCGATAGCCTTCCACGCTTCCTCTATGATGATCATCTTGCGCACCCCTTTCAGACGGCGCATCTTGTTGATAAACAACTCCATGATGATGATAGTCGTTACCGGGAAAAGAATGGGGTGGTCTTTGATCTGATCGATTTCGAATACGATAAACCGTTTGCCGAGCAGGTCGAGCTGCTTGTCGGAGTTAAGCAGGAAATCATATTCTCCGCCACGGTAATAAGGCTCCAGCACGTTCAGGAAACCCGCAAGGTCGAAATCCTTTTCCCGGACTCCCTTCTCTTCCAATATCTTCCGATAGTCCGTTTTCACGAACTCGTAGAAGGTGTTGAACGAAGGAACGATGCTTTCATCCTCCTTGATGCGCCTGATATACAGGGCCACCGCATTGGACAGCGCCACTTCTTCCGAACGTGTCGCCGGTTCGTTGTCCTTTTTCCAGAGTGTGAGGATCAGTGTCTTGATACTCTCTCGTTTCTCAATGTCGAAAACCTTATCATCCGTGAAAAAAGGGTTGAACGCTATCGGGTTTTCGTCCGTATAAGTGAAATAGATGCCGTCCTTGCCGCCGGTCTTCTGGTGTATCAGCGAGCAAAGTCCCTGATAGCTGTTCCCCGTGTCGATCAATACCACGTGTGTGCCCTGTTCATAATACTGCCTCGCCAAATGATTCATGAAGAATGACTTGCCGCTACCGGAGCCGCCCAATACGAATTTATTTCGGTTCGTGGTTACGCCACGTTTCATCGGCAGGTCGGAGATGTCCACGTGCAGCGGTTTTCCGCTGATACGGTCTGACATCTTCAGTCCGAAAGGTGAAACGGAGCTGCGGTAGTTCGTTTCTTCCACCCAGAAGCAGAGGGCCTGTTCGATGAACGTATAGAAGCTCTCCTCTGCCGGGAAGTCAGCGCCGTTTCCCGGCATTGCCGCCCAGTACAGCGTGGCGGCGTCCACTGTATTATGGCGTGGCTTGCACTCCATCATGGCGATCTGACTGCCCACGTCATTGCGCATGTTCTTCACCTCCATCGGGTTGTCCGTCCATGCGATGACGTTGCAGTGGGCACGTACCGAGGTAAGCCCGAACGAGTGTGCGTCATTCAGGTACAGGTCAATCCACTCCTTGTTGATCTGGTTGCTCCGTGAGTACTTTGAGAGCGACTGCATGTTGCGTGCGCTCTTTTCAAAACGTTGCAGGTTCTCGCCGCTGTCATCCAGAAAGATATACTGGTTGTACAGGTGGTTGCACGAGAGCAGCAGGCCTACCGGACTGGCGAATGACAGCTTGCAGTCGCTTTTGTCCGTTGACAGCCTTTCATACCGGCAGTCCGTACCCACCTTGTTGGGCAACGCATCCAGTTCCGATAGCGTATGTACCGAAACGTGCTTGTCGCCGACACGCAGGCCGTCATCTCCGAGTTCGATGTCTTCCAGCGCAGTGGTATTTTCCATTGACAGACAGAAATATTTCTCCACCAGTCCGGCCTTATCCTCCGTGCCCGTAATCTCATCACCGATGAGCCGTCTTAGGTGTACCAGCCCTGTATCGTTCACGATACGGGCGAATTGTCCCACCGTATCCAGAAAATGGGCGGTGGTATCCTTGTCCACCTCCTTGGGGATGATGAATCCCCTGCACAGCGAAGAGAAGCTGCTCTGCATCCTCATGCGTTCTTTCGTCGTCTTGGTCAGGTACAGATAGCATTTGTGGTTCAGGAAAGGACGTTCGTTGAAGTGCATCTCGTAGCTCCGGGAAAGGAAACTTAGATTTTCCTTGTCCGTCTGGCTGCGGTAATCCTCCCGGATAAACCAGTCCTGTTTATGTACCACCGTATAATTGGGCAATACCTTGATTGCCTTTGCCCATGCCGCATGGATAGCCTCGTATTCAGCTGCCGTTACCGTGAAGAGTTCGGGCAGCTCCACCTCAAAGACGGCGGTGATGTCTGCATCTTTGGAGATGATACAGTCCGCTTCGACGGCGAGAAGCGGGAACTTGCTTTCCAATGTGGCGGCCTTTAGTGTGTTCCGCATACATTCTTCTTTTTAATCGTGAATAATTTTCGGGGACTGATCCGGTTGATCAGGTAGCGGGGGTGCTGTTTTCTGGCCAGCAGCTTCATCAGCCCGTGTTCTCCGAACTTGCCGTTCAGGTGGAATGTCAGCCAGACCAGTGCGGATGCGGAGGTTACACCGAAAGCGATGCAGAGCCATTGGCCGACACCGGCCATATAGAGAATGACAAACAGCACGAACAGAGCCAGCAGCCCGCCGGCGAAAATAAAAAGGTATTGCGCCTTGAGTCCCTTGAACTCCGCACTCTCGCCGATCCCCTTGTTCAGTTCATAGTCCATATACATTATTATATATAGGCGAATCTGTCCTTTAGAGGAAGAACGAACGCAGGATAGTGGCGGCGACAATCAGAAAGATGCACGCACCGAACCATGAGGATGCCACCTTGCTTACGTCCGGATCGCCGGAACTGAACTTATTGTACACTTTAATCCCGCCGACCAAGCCGATCACGGCTCCGATTGCGTAGCACAGCTTCGTTCCCGGATCAAAGTAGCTTGTTACCATTTTCGTCGCCTCTGCGATACCGGCCGAGCCGTTTCCCTGCGCATGGAGCGAGCCTGTGGCGATTAGCATGACCGCCACTAATACAAGTTGTTTTGTGTTCATAAAATAAATGGATTTGAATGAGGGACACGACGGAGGGAAGAGTCCGCCGTATCCGGTTGTTAATTAAATTTGTCTGGATTCCTACTGGTAAGAATGAACCGTCAGCTATCCGTAATCTCTTTTTTTCATGTACGTTTTACTTTATTCGTTAGACAATATCGCTTATGGAGAAAGTGTCCGGTATGGTTTCTGCCGCCGGTTCGCTGTCCGGCTGTTTACGCTTGCGGTATGCCGCAAGGTGCAGTTCTATCAGCGAGCCGATCCGTTCCTCACGTTCCGCATCGCCGGAGGTCAGCTGTTCGAACATCGGGGTGTTGCGAAGTTCCGCCAGCGTCTTTCCGGCCTGAATCCTTTCCTCCTCACTGGCCGCTTCACCGCTGACCGCCACACGCACCGCCAGTCCCATGTCCTCGAAGCGGATGCCCGTGGCTTGCGGCGTGCATCCCGGCAGGCGTCTGTCCTGCTCGTCATCATCTACCGGAGGATTGTCATCCGCCGGTTCTTTCCGGAACTCCAGCGGAACATCCATATCTTCCATCAGTTCCAGTTCTTCCGGCAGCGGACTCCCTTCCGCAAACAGCTTGTCCAGTTCCTCGGCGGAAACTGTTTTCGGGTACTTTTCTTTCTCCGGTGCAAAAGTATCCGCTTCACTTACAGATTTTTCGTTTTCAATTTTTTCGGGTGTTTGTGGCGTGGAGTGGCTAAGGGAAAATGTGCTTTTGCCTAAAATCTCGCTCACGTCCACCGCCATCCGGGTAAGGATCTGCCCGGCTTTTTCCGCTTTCTTCCTCCGGCTGTTCCGCTCGTGGAAGAGGTAGGCGGCTATCCACAGCAGATAGCCGCCGGTAAGTAAGAATAAGATTGCTGACATGATTTCCGGGGTTTAAAACAGTTCGGTACTTCGTTTTCTGTATTCCTTCGTAATCTCGTCCTGATAGGTGGAAAAGTGCTGTTCCAGCACATTGTCCACATAGCTGAAAATGGACATCTCGTTGTTCCCGATTGTCTGGACAATCTTCTGAATCCGTTCATGGAACTCCTTACGAAGGTAGATTGTCTTGCCAAGCCGTGCGCAGACCGGTGACTCGTGGATGAACAGACGGACATATCCGTTCTCTTCACCGGACTGTCCATTATTTCCGGCTGCTTGCGCCTGCCTGTCCGTCTGCCGGCCTTCCTTGAACGAGGCGACTATGGAGTCCTCATCAATGTCCGTCAGGTTTATTTTTTTTCGTTCGTTTCCCATAGCCTACTTTTTGATAATGGACAACAGTTCTTCCGTAATCTCTTTCAGGTTGCTGCCTTTGACCAGCGTACCGTCCGCAGGAAACAGCGTGGAACGGAACAATGCCCTATGTTCCCCCGTCAGCTCACGGCGGAACCGTTTGCTGTCTGGCAGGAAGGTATTCAGCACTTTCAGTCCAAGCTCGCCGATCACCTGTTCGTACACCTTGTATAGTTCCGATTTCTCCCGGCCATCCACCATGTTCCACAGAAGGTACAGACCTTTGATATTCGTCTTGCCCGTAGCGATCAGCGTGTCATTCAGCCGGCTCGCAAAGCAGAGTGTGCTTTCCATTACCACCCTGTCGGCGGCAATGGGGGAAAAGACATAGTCCATGTTCGCCAGCGTGTTCAACACGCCCGTACTGTTTACCGTGCCCGGCAGGTCGAAGAACACGATGTCCGTTTCCGGCATCTTTTCCAGCAGTTCGTCCGCCTTTGCGACAGCATCCTCAGCCGTACTCTCCGCTATCGGATAGGCTTTCTTCCTTATCCGTTGCAGTTGCCTGTACGCCATCAGTTTGTAATGCTCGTCCTCCATGACCGTTTTCAGGTCACGTTTTCTCATCTCGGCAATGCTGTGTTGCGGGTAGTCGCAATCCACCACCGCTACATTCATCCCTTTCACATAGTGCAGGTAACTTGCCACCAGCACGGTCAGCGTTGTTTTTCCCGCTCCGCCTTTTTGCGTGGAAAAGGCGATAAAGAGTGTTTCTTTTTCCATGATGCAGTTTGTTTACAAATGATACTTTTGAATCAACGCCGCAAATAAAGAAGGAAAAAGAAGGGGAATTCATGGTTTGGGAACGGAGGGGTTCGAGTGGCCGGCTCCTGACGTGGAATGGCTGACTGAACAGCCGACCGACCGAAGTATTGTCCGTCTGATTGGCCAATCGGATACTTGTCCGACCATACATGATATTACTGGATTGTATTGCCTGTCGGATAATCAGCCAAGGAAACAACCGACCGATGAACAGGTTGCCCGAACAAAAGGTTATCCGCTTGGTTGGCTGGTCAGCCGGACGACCGCACCAACGTTGCAACGGCTGACCGCCTGATTGGTTATCTGACCGGTTGGGCATTCAGTCCGCCATTACGCATCCCATTCAGGCACATTCTCAGCCGTTGGTTCAAGTGGCTTCTATTTGGCGTAATGTGGCTAATATTGGTGATATACAACTGATTATATCACTTCCTAACTTTGCGGCATCCAACCGGAAGTGGGCAGTTTGCCTTCCGTCGGTCACCAATCCCCGCTTTCCCCCGAAAGCGCTCTTTCCTCTTCGGAGAGGAAAGATTTATGTTCGCCCGAACATAGCAAGCTGTGTTTTTTGCAGCACCACTCCGTTTTGCAGCAAAAAACGCTTGCCCTTGCAGGGGGCTGCAATTTGCTCCGAAGTCGCAAATTGTGGGGAGAGAAACAGACGGCGGCAATGCCACCCGGTGGAATTGTACCACATAAAAAACGTATATATGAACAACGAGAAAAAGCATCCCTGCACACGGGGAAAAGGGGGCAGGTTGCCCAAGTCGAACCCGGCCGTCCGCCGTGAAACCGTCAATCTGGACGAAGCCGGCCATGCACGGTTTCTCACCATGTTTGAGCAGTCCGGCCTGTTGTCCAAATCCAAGTTCATCGCCGCACGGATCTTTAACGAGGAGTTCAGGGTGATCCGGACAGACCGTGCCACAATGGAGTATGTGGCTAAGCTCACGGAACTGTTCCGGCAGTTCCGTGCCATAGGAGTGAATTACAATCAGGCAGTCAAGGAGTTGCACATCCATTTCACCGAAAAGAAAGCGTTGGCACTGCTTTACAGACTTGAAAAGCTCACCCTTGAACTCGTGGAGCTGAACCGCCGGATTGTCGAACTTTCCCAAAAACTCGCCTCACATGGTAGCCAGGATCAGCGTGGGTAAGAACTTGTACGGTGCATTGGCCTACAACCAGAACAAGGTCGATGAAGGCGGTGCGAAAGTCCTTTCGGCACATCTCCTCCGTTATCCCGAAGACGGGCGTTTCCGTCCGGATGAATCCGTGAGGCAGTTTCTCGAATGGATGCCGAACCATTACCGCACCGAGAAGCCGGTCATACACATCTCCCTCAACCCGCATCCCGACGACGTGCTGACCGACGGGCAGCTGGCGGAAATCGGCAGGGAATACATGCAGCGGCTCGGTTACGGCAACCAGCCCTATCTTGTCTTTAAGCACGAGGACATCGGCCGGCATCATATCCACATCGTTTCCCTGCGTGTCGATAGTGAGGGAAGGAAAGTATCCGACAAGTTCGAATACCGTCGCAGCAAGGAGATTACCGAACTTCTGGAGCAGAAATACGGCCTGCATCCGGCGGAAGGCCGGAAGAAAGGCGAAGAGTGGCAGCTGAAGCCGGTAGATGTTGCCAAAGGGGACATCAAACGGCAGATCGCCTGTACCCTCAAACCCCTGCTCGAGCTTTACAGCTTCCGCACAATGGGCGAACTCCGTGCCTTGCTTTCCCTGTATAATATAGGAGTGGAAGAAGTGAAGGGGGAAATTGGCGGACGCACTTATCACGGCATACTCTATACCGCTTTGGACGGCAACGGCGAAACGGCGGCCACTCCCATAAAGTCCTCCCGGCTGGGAAGAACGGCCGGTGCACAGCAGTTGGATAGGAAGATGCGGGAATCCGCCGCAAGAATCAAGTCCGACCCGTGCCGTGAACGGCTTCGGCCGTTAGTGGCCGAAGCTTTGCGCCGGTCCGTGGACGAACGGGATTTCCGTAGCCGGCTGGCGAAAGAACAGATAGACTTGGTTCTCCGCCGCAACGGAACCGGCAGGATTTACGGCGTTACCTTTATAGACCACCGCAGCCGCACCGTGCTCAACGGCTCACGTCTGGGCAAGGAGTTTTCGGCGAACACGCTGGACAGATGCTTTCAGGAGCGGCCGCAAGATCTCCTGCCGCCACTTCTGCCGTCCGTTCCGTCCGCTGTGGTTTCCGGAAACGGGGAGAAAATTCTGGGAGGGTTGCTTTCCGGCATGGAGCCGGAGCTGAACTATGTCCCCCGGCATCCCAGGCTACTGAAGCCCGACAAGAAGAAACGCCGTCGGCGTTACGGCCGTCAGGACTGAACCCGTATTACATAATTATCAAGACGATAACTTTTTAAAACTCAGTATTATGTCACAAGAAGATGATCTCAGGGGACTGGCGAAAGTCATGGACTTTATGCGTGCCCTCAGCGTGTTGTTCGTAGTTGTCAATATCTATTGGTTCTGCTATCCGGCCATCCGGGAGTGGAATGTCAGTATCGGAGTGGTGGACAGGATTCTGCTGAACTTCCAGCGCACGACCGGGTTGTTCGGCTCCATCCTTTGGACAAAGCTTTTCTCCGTTACCTTCCTTGCCCTGTCGTGTCTGGGCACGAAGGGTGTAAAGGAGGAAAAAATCAAATGGGCGCATATTTGGGCAGCCCTTTCCGCAGGTGTTGTCCTCTTCTTTTTCAACTGGTGGCTGCTCAGCCTGCCCGTACCGTTAATGGCACGCACCGCCTTTTATATACTCACTCTTGCCGTCGGCTATCTCTGCCTGCTTGCCGCAGGTGTATGGATCTCCCGCCTTCTCAAACAGGACCTTATGGACGATGTATTCAACAACGAGAACGAAAGTTTCATGCAGGAAACAAGGCTTATCGAAAACGAATATTCTGTAAATCTGCCGACACGGTTCTATTATGGCAAGAAGTGGAACAACGGCTGGATCAATGTCGTGAATCCTTTCCGTGCCTCCATCGTACTGGGAACGCCCGGTTCGGGAAAGTCTTTTGCAGTGGTAAATTCCTATATCAAGCAGCAGATAGAGAAAGGCTATGCCGCCTATATCTACGATTTCAAGTTTCCCGACCTCTCCACCATTGCTTACAATCACCTGCTCAACCATTTGGAGGGGTACAAAGTGCCGCCGAAGTTCTATGTCATCAACTTCGACGATCCCTCACGCAGCCACCGCTGCAATCCCCTCAACCCGAAGTTCATGACCGACATCTCCGATGCTTACGAGAGTTCGTACAGCATCATGCTCAATCTCAACCGGTCGTGGGCGGCGAAGCAGGGCGATTTCTTCGTTGAGTCGCCCACCATTCTCTTTGCCGCCATCATCTGGTTTCTGCGGGTGTACAAGGACGGCAGGTATTGCACCTTCCCCCATGCCGTCGAGTTCCTCAACAAGCCTTACGAGCAGATCTTTCCCATCATGTCTTCCTATCCCGAACTGGAGAACTACCTCAGTCCTTTCCTCGATGCGTGGCTGGCGGGAGCCGCCGACCAGCTCATGGGACAGATCGCCAGTGCGAAGATTCCCCTGTCCCGTATGATTTCGCCGGCACTCTATTGGGTGATGTCTGCCGACGAGTTCTCTTTGGACATCAACAATCCCGACGAACCGAAAATCCTCTGCATAGGCAACAATCCCGACCGGCAGGCGATCTATGGTGCTGCGCTCGGCCTGTACAACAGCCGTATTGTAAAGATTGTCAATAAGAAGGGCAGGCTGAAAAGCTCCATCATCATTGATGAGTTGCCCACTATTTTCATCAAGGGGCTGGATAACCTGATAGCCACCGCACGCAGCAACAAGGTCGCCGTGCTGCTCGGTTTTCAGGATTTCAGCCAGCTTATCCGTGACTATACCGACAAGGAGGCGAAGGTGATTATCAACACGGTTGGCAACATCTTTTCGGGGCAGGTCGTGGGGGAAACGGCCAAGACTCTCAGCGAGAGGTTCGGCAAGATACTTCAGAAACGCCACTCCATCTCCATCAACCGGCAGGATGTTTCCACCTCCATATCCACCCAAATGGACAGCCTCATTCCACCCAGCAAGATCAGCGGGCTGACACAGGGGATGTTCGTCGGCTCCGTAGCCGACAATTTCGGGGAGAGGATTGAGCAGAAAATCTTCCACTGCGAGATTGTCGTCGATGCCGGGAAAATAGCCGAAGAGGAGAAGGCATATCAGAAGATACCCGTTATCACCGGCTTCGTGGACGATGACGGAGTGGATCACATGAAAGAAATGGTACAGGAAAACTACAACCGGATTAAGGAGGATGTCAAACGGATCGTGGCCGACGAGCTGGAGCGCATCGCCAGCGATCCCGCCCTCAAGCACCTTCTGGAACTGAACAAATGACGATGCGCCGAACGGAAAAAATCCCCTGTAAGCGGCTATGGCTTGCAGGGGATTCCGTTCGTTCCGGAAATCGGATTACCTTCTATGGTAATGTTTCTCGTCATCTTCTTCCATCCGTTTGAGCAGCACTTCACGCAGGCGGTCGATGAAGTAGGTACGCTCGTCCGCCTTTCGCCTGCGTATCCGTGCGTAGTAGCTCGAAGCGTTCTTCACATCCAGTCCCAGCAGTCCGCACACATGTTCCACCACACGCTTCAGCGTGACATCACCGCCGTTGAACAGTTTCAGTTCGTGGCAGGCGTACAGCAACTCTATCAGATTTATCACTTCCGATGTCCAGATGACCGGAGGGGTTCCGGCCGGTACGGTGGAAACATCCGCACCCGCCGGATGTATCTCATAGGCGAACTTGCAGTGGGCTTGCATCCCTTCCAGATAGGTCAGAGTGCCGATGATATAGGAGTAGCAGATCAGATGTTCCTTCTGTGCCGTGCGGTAATGCTCGCGCAGGATGACCAGCCTGCAACTCAGGTATTGCAGCTGGAAAAGGACAATGGTGATGTCGTTCTCCGCACGTTGCAGCTCGTACACTTCCTTTACGAACTCGGCATTGGCTTTCGACAGTGTTTCCTCGTTGCTGTTCTCTTGTTCCAGCAACAGGAGATAAGGGGTAACATTGAATAATTTCATAATGTTTTTTCGTTTAAGTATGAAAATGGCTTCAATGTAAGCGCTTTGCCCGACATGCCTGTTCCGCTTTTCGCCGAAAATGCCGGTGTCTATTCGCCCAGATAGAACTTACGGCGTTCCTTGCACAGTTCATCGTACAGATCCTTGTGCAGCTCGCTCGGACTTTGCTTCATCTGTTCCGTACAGAACTCCCAGAAACGGTTGGCCGATGCGAATCCGTTCTTCTCGGCTATTTCCATTAGCGGACGGTCATAGTAATATTTCAAGTCCCGCCGTATCTGTCCGATACGTTGTTCCTGGAGCCATCTGTTGGCCGGGCGGTGGTAGATCTTGCGGAACTTGTCACGGAAGGTCGAAACGCTCATGCAGAACATTCCGGCGAGTTCCTCCACACTGTGCGTCCGGTAGCTGTAGCGGTTCACCTTCATCCGGAACACGGCGGCATACAGCGGCTTCAGCCGTTTCTCGGCAAACTGGAAATCCAGCTCGGTAAGCGGTGTGTACTGCCGGCTGATCTGTTTGCGCCGTTCCACGAAGAAGTAGTCGCATACCTCATTACACATGTTGTACAGGGGTTGTGGAGTGCCGGTATGGTACAGCACCTCGCACAGATAGAGCATCTCCGGCGTGCGGTACGCTTTCCGGTAAGGCTCGACGAAATGGTGCAGCAGGTCGTTCTGTATCTCCACCTCTTTGGAGAGGGAGAGCAGCATCAGCAACGGCCGGTACTCTTTGCATGACACGGAAGGCAGTTCGGGCAGTTTTTCCATACGCCGCAGGATATGGCGGCACAGTTCCGTGTTCCGGGAATAGGGTTCCAGTACAAGGAATTTTTTCGTACTTTTCGCCTTTAGCAGTTCCTCCACTTCCGTTTGGAGGGCAAGGGTTGTTTCTCTCAGTGATTCCGGTACGGTCATCACCAGCTGTTCGATAAACTTCGTTTCCATGATAATGTGTTTTTAATGGATAAATCGGTAATGTATGAAATCCTGCAAAGATAACCGCCATAGACCGGTTACCGCTTCCGTTTTTCGCCGGAAATGCTTCCGTGTCTGGAAATGGAATTAGGGACTTCATCTCATCCTTTAATTCTTTACAAAGGAATAATACACCCAGTAGATGAAAATCCAGACCATATCTCCGGCAAGCAGACAGATGATCCGTTGCCTGAATTTCAAATCATACTTTTCCGCTTTCAGCTGTTTCAGTTTGGGGAAGAAGTCGCTTGGCAGATAGTGCTGCCTGCACAGATAGAACGGTGCAAATATAAATATGACGAGCATTTCCCACCATCGGTAACTGACATCCCTGTTCTTCTCGTTCTGTTTGTCCATGCGGGCTTTCTCAGCACGTGCGGCGGCATCCAGCCGTCGCATGAAGGCTTCCTCCTTCTCTTCCATGATGTCGGCGATCACCTTGTCGTCCACGCCTCGGTTGTACAGTTCCAGCTTTGCCTGCCGTACCTGCTTGTTGGTATATTCACCGGTTACATTGTTGGCGATTAGCAACAGCTCGTCTGTCGAATATTCTCTTGTCCTCATATGCTCAATCTTCTATCCTATAATCCATAGCCAAGCCTTTGGGGGCAAAGCTGAATATCGGGTATTTTAATTTCGTTTTCATTCTCTACTTCTTTACAAATAAACAATATACCTTATATATACACCGGATTGTATTCCCGACAGTCATTGATACAATGAAAATGATGTAATTCGTTGTTCCATATTTGAATGAATTCTTTATGAATGTATGGTAGGGAAAAATAATGATAATCCGATGTGGTTGGGGCAAGTTTCTTAACACCATTTACAAATAATCCATCCAAACTTAGCTAATAGCCATAGCTCAAATCCACATAATACCATAGGAAGTAATAGTAGCAAAGTTATCGTAATCTTATTTTTGGACGAATGACGATAATGGTTTACTAATGCAGATGTTCTATCTTTTCGATACCTAACAAGGCAAAACAAGACAGGAAAAAGAAACATTCCCATGTAACATAACAAATACCATGTATGTGGCAAGTTTCTGTCAAATAGCAGAATACACGGGATTTCTATTATAAACCACCAATACAAGGATAGCATGAGTACCCCTGAACATCGGAACCTCATTTTATGACCTTGCTCACCTTTGAAGTACAGGTAATCAAAAAAATAATACCTGTAATTCGTCCGGTTGGCACGTTGCTTCACTCTTTCAAAATAGTTATCTGTCTTTTTTATTCTTTTACTCATATATAGTCGATGAATTATGTTCTCCAAAATGCAAAATAAAGCAGGGTCATACCCAGCACAATTCCCAAAAAGACAAGACCTGTCAGGAGAAAGACCCAATCCGAATAATGAAAGTCAATTTCCTTGTAAGGAATGGCAGTTTTCTTTATACATCTGTTCCATACCCATATAAGAACTCTTTCCAATCGTTCTGCTTCAATATAGCTCATAATTATTTTTACTTTTCAATTTGTCTTCCCTCATGCGCTGGCGAGCAATAAATAGAATGTCGCTAACCGTATAATCAGGGAAACGACATAGATGCCGTAGTAGAGCAGATACCTTTTCTTTTTGTCAAACTCGGCGAAATATTTCCTGTATTTGTCCCCCTTGAATAAGAATATTTCATTGACATAATACCCGCATATCCCGATGGGTATCAAAAGCAAAAAATAGACACCGTTTCCCAAAATACTTAATAGGCTTATCCTGAAAATCTTGATACAAGCAAGGCAGACAAGGCAGAATGCCCAAATACTGATGATGTATGGGGTGTTACTCGCCATACTGCTGATATAGACATCGACACCTTTATTCATTCCGGCAGCTTCTTGCCTCTTATTAATCGAAATGCACCGATTTATATAGCCGTTTTTCCATTTCGAGAAACTTAGCCAATAGAAAAGATTTAGCATCCTCCTAAAAATGAAAAACAGCAACTTATAAGAGCAGTAATAATTGATGTTATAATATTTCTCCAATAAATTCCTCATGCCTTTAATGGTTTGGTGAAAAATAACGTTAAGTTGTTTTCTCGACTTTGTTATAAACTTATCTTATTCCTTTCAGCTCCTCTTTCATTTTCTCTTTTAGGTAGAAGAACAACAAAACATGCCAACACAAGTCAAAGGAGAATACGGCTTCTTCCTTTCTCCCTAATGCCAGATAAAATTTGCATACATTTCGATATGCCATAAAAACAAATAGCAGATAAACAAGCACCAGCGTGCAAAGACTTATCACCAAAATGCAGACAGCAATCAGCGAATTCCTGCAAAAAGCCTTATATTGTATCAATGCCTCTTCGTAATCGGAATTTTCCCAATAACCGAACGTTTTCAAATCCTCAACGCTCCAGCCTCTTTCTACCAATAATTTAATAGCATGATCACGAATTTCATCATCATAGCCGTAACGCTTATAATTCTTCACTACGTCTATTAGCTTATCATTGTCAAATTTATTTAGAATATCAAAATCTTCCATACAACTTCGTTTTTATTGTTTATAATGTGGTTTGGCTTATTACCGTTAAGGCAAGTCTGCTAATCGTTATCAGTATTTCTTTCCTTTTCTCTTTTTCCCTTTATTTCATCATAAGTCCTATCTACAATTTGGTCAGATACCGTCTTTATTTTCTTTGCACGTGCCTGAACCAAAGTATCTATTTCATGGTAAATCCAAGCTGCGGCAATCAGCATCGCAAATACCGTCAATATTTTCTTTATTGGTTTGTATCGCAGCAGATAACCCAAGAGGGCAAATAAAAGATATGCAATATATATACATGCAGTGTTGAGAGATCGGTCAAAATATGCCTCACGGTGGCGTAGCAACTCTTTTAAGGTCTCCCATGCTTGGATTGCACGTTGATACAATACTGTTTGTTGTATAAACATCAGGCTGTCTTTATCTGCAGCAGGATGCTCGGCGTATTGATAAGCAATACCCATTTCTTCCAAACGATATATTCCGTAGGCTTCCGATGCCAAAGTGTCCGGTAGGATTGAAAGCAACTGTCCGCACGTATCTGTATCAGCCTGAAAAGAAGCATTCAATGAATCCATGCGGGCTACGAGTTTTGTTTCGGGCATTGTCTCAGGCATTTTGTTCAATACATCTGCCTTGGTTATACCATATTTATCTGTCAGTTCTTTGGGATACGACATTCTTCTATCTATTATTTTCCAAGCAGATTCCGCCATTGCCTGTGGACGCATTGACCAGTCATAATAGTAAGTCATTGCCGATAAGGGTAACACAAGAAGCAGCCCGATTGCCAATGCACGGAAAAAATCTGTCCATTTCTCGCCTTTCATTGTCCAAAAAGACAGGAAAGTGGCAATGCTCAAACTGTAAGGAATCAAAGCTGTAAATGTTGTCATCCCCAACTGTAAACAAAAGACAAGTGCTTCGCTTGTATCTAAATCATAGAACGTTCCTCTATCCACTTCTTTGATTACAAGTCCGATGAAGCCGCATACCAGCACTATGGGGAATGCGACTGCAAAATATTCACAAAGTTTCTTCAAATTCTTCATACTATTGTCATTTATAGGTTATTATAAGCTGTGCCTAATGAGATGCATCTTGCCGCCGTGAGGTGGCACAGGTACTTGTTTCAGCATATTCGTTTTAGTTATCCCCCTGCCATCTTCCTCTATATACATCTGATAATCTGCCTGTTTTACCATCATATAATCTCACAGTCATGTTGCAAGTATCATTAGAGACGGTGGTATCTTTCATCATAACATGCCATCCACATTTTTTATATGGAATGGAATCAGCATCCCGATAGTCTGTTCCATAATATATGGAAGTGTTATGGAACAAATCTATATTTTCCTGTTTCAGTTTCTCTATTAACTGATGAATGGAGTAAGTAGGATAAATATAATCTTTCTCTTCGGAGCAAGTAGCACTCAATTCACATACGTTTCCTTCTTTATCATACCATACCCAAGGTGATATGTTGTTCCAGTCAATAAATCGTTGATGCCAGTCTATCAGCTTTCCGTCCTTTCCATCATACGACATCACATCTATAATCGGTATGTTTGGGTACTCTATTGCATAATAATAGTTGTTTGCATAATCTAATTGTATTAGATGTTGTTCTCCATTGGGGAATGTAGTATCAACCTCAATTCCGTTTCCATACTTCCGGAAAAATAATGTATCAAGAACTCTTGGAGGAAAATCCATCTTGCTCAGACTATCACACATATGTCTGTACTCTCTTTTCTGTTTGTTGATACAACTTACGGAAAATAAGCAGAATAATGAAACAGCCATCATTGTAATTTTCACTGTTAACCTTGTATATTTTTTAAGTTGAATATTCATATTCTTAGTGCTGATAATGGTTTGGTGAGGAACAGCATTCAGCTGTTGGCTCGACCTTGTTATAAACTCAGTTATAAGATTTTACAATTGGAAAAGACATGACAGTATCTTTGGCATCAAGTAATGAATGACCATGTCCTATAAATACATTTTTACTCTCATCTATATGAAAAGAATGTATCTCATACCTCTTATGTGGAATAATATCACCACCATCAAAACTACCAATATATTTCTCGACTATTCCTTGTTTCCTATATACTCTCTTTTCATTATAGTCATCAAATAGTGATGCTGTAACATAATGACGAATTATATATTGTTCGTCTTCGGCTATCTTCTTGGAATTGCTTGAATAATCAATGAATAATATCAACAACATGAACAGTCCTTTAGGAACAAATAGACCTATAATAAGACCGAGCAAATAGAGTCCTCTATATATTCTTATGCTATATTTGATCCCCTTGGGTAATTTATTAGGAATGTGTATGAAGAAGGAAAAAATCAAAGATAACACGAAAGTATATCCGATAATGTATCCGATATTCCATCGTATATGATCTGTTTCTGGAACTGTACATATTACTATAAAACCAAGTATTCCACATAAGATATGGACACCAAAAAATATATACAATAATTTATATTTCGTCATTTTCAATCAACAGTGTTTATAATGGCTTGACAAGGAGCTGCGTTCAACAGCTAACTTGGCTTGTTATCAGTGATTTATTCAGCAATACCTGCACATGTAAACTTTAATCCTGTGATTGAATTTTGCTTCACAAAATCTATAAATTCATCTGTACAATAATAATTGCTATAAAATAGACTATCCCGAAATATGATATATGAATCTATATTTCCTTTAATGAAAATGCCATTATTATCTCTCTTCATCTTCAAAATTTCTTCATTGCTCTTAGACTCTGTATCTAAGGCTTTTACCGTATTTAGAACATTTATAAAATAATAGTCTGAAGTCTTACCATCTACATTGACAGGTAAAACTTCTATCTGGTCTTTCAGCTTTTCAGAGAGCAATAAAGAAGTTCTTTTATTTACTATCAAACACCCGGAAAAATAACAAGAAGCATCAAAATCCTCACTTCGTTTGTCTTTCTTTTTTCTTTTATCTCTAAAAAGTTCTAAACTAAACCCTTTCCACCCATTGGTAAGGGCTTGACCTTTGAAGTTTAATCTATCTTTATGTAATTTATCATCTTCCTTGAATACAAAGAACTTGTAATTATCAAAGTCTTGTTCTATTTCATATATATTCATAATGTCACACTATTTAATTACTGATAATGGTTTGGTGAGGGACAGCGTTAAGCTGTTATCTCGACCTTGTTAATAATAGAGTTTATTAAAGTAGACATCAAAGTTGGTTGTTAGACTTATAAATAATCAACACTCCATTTATCCTCACTTAAGAATCTCCTTTTTTTACTATCTATCAAATACTTATTATTTTTCTTGATGACAATATACTGTAGATATTCGTCATCAGTTTGTGTTGTCACAAAAAATTTATTTTTCCTGCTTTCTTGTATATCTATTATTTTTTCCTTATTTGGATCATAGTCATAACTTCCTTCAAGTCCCCATGACAAAGCATTCGGGCGGCTCATTTTTCGTTCCTTGTCTGTACAATATTTACTAATGATAGAAGCAACCATTTGCTTTATCTTATGCTCTGTTTCGTCCAATTCTAACTGGTCTTCGTCAAACTCGTTACAATATTTCTCCCATTCATTCATTTCTGAAATAAAATTTATAACAAGTTCTTCAAGTATTTTTTTCGTAATATCGTCCATACTTTAATTATCTTTATTATTAATGATTAGAAAGGGACATCGTCAGATGCTATCTTTCGTTGTTACCGATATTTTTCCTTAATGTCTTATGAATAAAGTTATCCAAGTCTTTGGAGTTATAGAATTTCCATGTTGAATATGCAATCATATTACCTTCCGGATTGTGTGATATACTCCAATAATTCATACATTCTTTATCCACATATTCCTTTATTCTGATAATTTCTTCCAGCGATAAACTGCTTAATTGAACAAAATATTCGCCGGAATAATCTTTGTTGATAACTGATGTACTATCAACAAACTTGTTCATGTGTGCGATACAAGCATAAAGGGCATATCCTTTTGCTTCTTCAAACCTTTCTCTATATGCAACCTTTTGCGTTGTACAACTTGCGGTTACATAAAGTATGCACACTATTGTTATTATCATTTGCATATGCTTCATGTCTATAACTTTATTCGTTGTCGGTAATGGTTCAGCAGGGAACGGCTTGTCCGTTATCCTGCGTTGTTAGCATTATTTTTTTTGTTTCATCCATTGCAAAAGTAAATTTTCAATCTCTTTTGCACCTGTTTCCTTAGCCAAAGCAAGAGGGGTGCTGCCGTTACTATCTTTTATATCAAGGTCTGCATGATATTCTAAAAGCAACTTCACCAGTTCTATGTTATTATTGGCAATGGCTTCCATAATCGGATATACTTTATAGGTGTCGCATAGACTTTGGCAACCATTTACGTTAATGCCATGCTCCAGCAAGATATGGGCTAACTTTACGTTAGACAATTTGCAGGCGTATGTCAGGAGCGTAAGTCCATACTCATCGCTATATACTCTATCGTTTATGTCCTTGTATCTGGTAAGGGCATATTTTAGTACATCTTCTTTGTCAAAGTAGATTGCCGTATAGAGTATATCAAACTCGTAACAATCGTTACCCATTGCCATAGGTTCATCTTTTGCTGCCAGCAACTGTTTAATGGTTTCCATATCATTGTTGCGGCAAGCAACCCCTAACGGATAAAGCTGGTAGGTTGCATCCCGTATAGTATCTTGCAGCAATGTGCTTGCTTTCACGCTATCCAAACAACAAAAAAGCGTTGCAAGAAAAAGTAATGTCCTATTTACTATCTTCATATTTACTTTTTAAGTCGCACGTTAATGCTAATGGTTCAGTAGGGAACGGCTTGCCGTTACCCTGTTTTGTTAGCGAAATATTCTTTCTGTTATTATTTTGTCAGAATATACAACCTTGAAGTTATACAAAGACAAGCTATAGACATACTATAAGATAGTATATACCATATAAATAGTTTCCAAAATTTCTGTTTCCTGAATTTCTTGAAATAAGAAACATATTTATCGTTTCTACCTATAAAAACATGATAAGTAAAATATACCATTATAGAATAAATAATTATTAGTAATCCCGATACCATTTTGTAATTGAAAAAATCATATACTCCATTACCTGTTTTTAGAGCTATAGCATCCAGTATTGTAAATAAGATAATCAGTATTGTAAATGAGTTAATGCAAATAAATAAAATAATTCCTGTGTCTGCCATAATAAGAATCTTACTCGGTGGTTTCTTTTTATTTTCTGAAGGCCATATCATTTTATTATATATCTGCTTAAAGTTGTTTACATATTCCCAGTAACCATTGCTTTTGCAGAACTTTCGTGTACATGTATTGTCCAGTATAGAGAGGAGAAGCCAATCAATACCTTTTTGTACCTTATGAAAAATCATATAATTACAATAGTATAGCATATTAAAAAACAATTCTATCCGTTTCATCTTAATATGTTTTCGCTAATGGTTTAGCAGGGAACGGCTTGTCCGTTATCCTGCTTCGTTAACATCATATTTTATTCTCATTCCAGTGTACCATATCAATACACCATAATAACAAGGTCTTTTTGCGCTTCAACGGCTTCATCGAAAATGAAATTCAAGTCGTCCATTTCCTGCTCGTGATCATAATCTCCGATACCGTTACCCTCTTGCAGTGAGGTGTATTCCGTCCGCTTGCTCTCCAAATCTGAAACGGGTATGCTGATGATATAGGGAAAATCATCACTCAAAGGAATAGGGATGAATGTACTTTGACTGTCCAGTTGCCAAAGGTTTTCCGCACAGTAGATTTGCGTTCCGTAATGGTTGCAAATCTTTTCATACACATACCCGTACATGAAAGCAATTTCGGGATAACGGATTTCTCCGTTCACTATATCTGCCAATGCTGCATAAGCATCTTTATCCGTGTTTAGGCTATCGCTGAAATAATCGTTCAAACTGTCAAGTTCCTGCTTCAACGCAATTTTTAGTTGGTTTATCAGCAAATTATCACAAGCACCATAAACGGATTTTACCTTATCGGCATCAGTCAAATAAGCATAAACCGAGTAACTCATATCTTGTCTTTATTTAATGTCGTTCCAATGTACCATATCGTATGGATAATAGGGCAACCCTTTAAGGCTGCTATCATCCAACCCCAAGACCTTGACCAACGCACCACTTTCAAAGCTCCAATAGCCGTCATGTCTGATACCATATTTATGGTCGTCATGCCAAGCACAATCAGAATGACCTCGATACCATTCCTTTTTAAGATACTTCTCTAATTTCTGAATGGACAATTCTTTACTTTGATTGTTGCTGGAAATTATAGACAATGTACTTTGATAAGGAACTGGAAACAATACTGTGTCAGAACATCTTTCCCAATCGGTTAATCTGTATTTTATTAAAAAATCATACAAGGCATCATTAACATTTTCATTGTCAATCATGCTTGATAATATCCTTATATTTTGTTCATCTGTATCTAACATAATTCCAATAGACAACATCCATAACATCTGTACATACATACCAGTAATCGTCCAATGATTTGTTAGCGTTTTCACTAAATTATTGTAATCATCTTTCAATTTTGCCATATCTTCCCCAACTGAATACTTGGTTAGAAATGAATTCAATTTACATCCAAAAAGTGTAACTGTTTTATTGTAAGCAACATTAGAATTTGGAGCAGAGTATAATTGAATATGCTCTTTCTCTGCATTGATAATTTCCATAATACTGCTTTCTAACTGTTTACACCTTTTGGAATATCCAGCAAGTTGTTTCCTATACTGTTCTTCAGTAAAAAGTTTATCTCTTGTTTCCATATATGATACACTGTTTTTGATGTTAATGGCTTGACAAGGAGCTGCGTTAGCGGCTATCTTGGCTCGTTATCAGTAGATTTAACTATCCCAACTACCATTTTTTATTTTCTCTATTTCTTCTTCTGTAAAGAAACACATTAAATACCCTTCCAAAGTATATTCTGGCAAATTGTATTGTTTTTCTGTTTCATTCATCCATATTTCAATGTCGCACAAATCTTTCCCATATAAATGTTCCTTTATACACTCATAAGTGAAGGACTTTGGCAATTGCATGAACAAAAATCCATGTTCCATTTTCATGGCTTGAAGTAGTTCTTCATCTATAACACAACGGATATACTCTTTCCCGTTTCCGTCTTTTATGGATAAATAGAGAATATCATCTTCTTTATTCGCTTCTCCGTAAGCATCTGTACCCATTAGATACGAAAATCGTTCATATTCCGATTCACAAACAAGACCATTAAAGGTTGATTTAAACTCTTGCCCACCTTGGTTGTTATCAAGTACTACAACTGCGACATTATTATTGCCAAGATTTATTACAAAGATTTCATCCATATTATTTTATTTTTTAATAGTTATACTTTACTGATAATGGTTCAGCAGGGAACGGCTTGCCGTTATCCTGCGTTGTTAATGGTATATTTATATTTTCCCTTTACTATAAAAAGCCTCTAAAACAAAGAGAAACAACGAAAGGAAAATGTATAATATAAGTATCAATAGATTATTCTTATTAGGCTTTTCATTAAACTTCTCTATGACAGCTTTATACCTTCTTTTCCAGCAGAAACGAATACATAAAAGAATGAATATCAGCCCTAAAGACACATTATACATTGTTCGCGTTGGATAAGGCAATATTTTATATTGTTCCAATACTCCCCATATTGTGTGAATATTACAATTTAGAAATACAGCGAGAATTAACAAAGCTGCATAAACCGCTATTTCGGAATAAGAACTGTATTTCCATAGCCTATAAAATTTGAAAAATAAATAATCTATCATACTTAATTACCATTAATGGTTCAGCAGGGAACGGCTTGCCGTTATCCTGCGTTGTTAGCGAAATATTC
>OLNS01000643.1_pt1 | contig 30874 bp, 15 predicted proteins | sample 1673031 | NCBI WGS metagenome assembly OLNS01 (sample SAMEA3136748, study PRJEB25190) | human gut metagenome | biome: human gut; feature: human-associated habitat; material: faeces | place: Austria | collected 2013
GGTTGCTTGCATAGTTATGTACAGAGAATGGAATAGAGATCTCACCTCTCTGGTGTGCCCATTTCAGTGCGATCAGTGCCGGATGTACGCCGTGTGCTTTGGCGATTTCCTGCATTTCCGGTGTCTGCATGTCAGCTACGTCTTCCGGGCAGATATCTCTTTCCGGTCTTCTTGGGGATCCAAGTGGCATATAGCCTACCGGCTGGATGTTATGTGCTACCAGGTAATCGTACTGTTCCTGCTGCTGGAAGCATGGATGCAGTTCCAGTTCACATGCTGCCGGTTTGATCTTCATTAACGGAAGAACTGCTTCCAGTTTCGGAATTGTCATGTTGGAAATACCGATGTAGCGGATCTTGCCTTTTTCTACAAGTTCTTCACACTGGCGGTAAGTATCCATAAATTCTTCCACACTGAACGGTCTGGAATCCGGATTTCTGGAATCTACATCACAGAATGGTGCATGATAGTTCGGGAACGGCCAGTGAATGAAGTACAGATCCACATAGTCGCACTGCAGATCCTGAATGCTCTTTGTGCAGGCCTCTTCTACTTTTCTGTGCATGTCATTCCATACTTTTGTCATGATGAAGAGGTCTTTTCTCTCTACTACGCCTTCATCCATTGCTGCTTTGAAAACTTCTCCGATCTGATGTTCATTTCCATAGCATGCTGCGCAGTCAAACATGCGGTATCCGCTGCGGATCGCACCTGCAACTGCTGCGGATACATCTTCTGCACTTACTCTGTCAGAACCAAAGGTTCCCATTCCCATGCACGGAACTTCTTCTCCTGACGGAAGTGTTACTTTCGGCACGATTGCCGGATCGATAAATTCTGCCATTTTTGTTTCCTCCTGATTTTGATTATATAGTTTTCTACAGTCTCTCAATTTTGATCTGTGGAAAAAGTTTCTCCATATCTTCCATTACAAAGAACCCTGTCTCCTCACGCATTGCTGCTGCCGCTGAGATTGCGCTGGCTCTTCTTAAAGTTTCTTCCAGAGAAAGTCCCTCGCTTAAGCCCAATGCAAATCCTGCGATCATAGAATCACCGCATCCGACTGTATTTACAGCATCGATCTTCGGAACGATTGCACGGAAAATTCCTTCCTCTCCAACTGCCAGGGAACCGTCTGCTCCCAGAGAGACCGCTACAATCTCCACACCTTTTGCATGAACTGCTTTTGCTGCGTCGATGATATCCTGAATATCGTCACAGTGTTTTCCTGTCAGCATACGAATCTCATCAATGTTCGGTTTGATCAGTGTCGGGCAGGCTTCGATTCCCATTTCCAGTAATTTGCCACTGGTATCGAGAATAACCGGTTTTCCTGCTTCCTTTGCAATTCTGACCAGTCGCTGATAGGCAGTTCCGTCAAGACCTTTTGGCACACTTCCTGACATGGAAACCACATCTGCGTCTTTGACCAGTTCTTTGAATTTCTTTTCGAAACCGGTAAAATCTTCCTCTGTCAGAGTAAATCCCGGCTCCAGGAATTCTGTCTGAACATGATTGACTTCATCCCAGATATTGATGCAGGATCTGCTCTCTGCATCTACATGATAAAACTCGCCTTTGATTCCAAACGCTTTGAGAGCATCTTCGATATAATTTCCTGCGTGACCGCCGACAAATCCGGTAGCCACAACCTCGGCACCGTAGATGGATGCCGGTTTTGATACGTTGAGGCCTTTACCTCCGGGAACGTAAGAACATTCCCGGACGCGGTTTACTTCGCCTACTTTATAATCATCTACTACATATCTTTTATCGATTGCAGCATTTAATGTAACTGTCAGTATCATCTTTATTCTTCCTCGTTTGATAAGAGAATCTTTCCTTGTACAAGTCCCGGTGTCTTGAATAACTGGAATGCTTCCTGTGTCTGGCTCATCGGGATCTTTTTGTAGATGAAGCCCGGGTCAAATTTGAGCTGACCTGTTGCGAAGTAATGTGCTGTCAGATCCCATTCGCGTCCCGGATATGGTGCACTGTAGGACATCCAGGAACCTGTCAGTTTGAACTCTTTACGGTTCATGTTTTCCCACTGTTTTGGTGTGAAGGTCAGGTTCTCATGTGGTGTTCCGATGAAGCATACGTGTGCTTTGTTTGCAGCCAGTTCGAATGCCATATGCATGGTCGGAACCTGTCCTGCTGTCTCAAATACGAATCCGTATCCTTTGCCGCCTGTGATCGCCATTGCTTTTTCCATGTAGCCTTCTTCTTTTGTATTGATGACTTCGTCTGCACCGAGACGTTTTGCAAGGTCAAGACGTTCATCACTGATGTCGAATACGACTACTTTCCTGGAACCGAAGATCTTGGTCCACTGCATGGTGAACATTCCTACAGTACCGCCGCCGAGGATTGCTACGTATTCGCCGCCGTGATAGTCGTTCTGGAATACACCGTGGATCGCTACGGTTGCAGGCTCGAACATTGCGCCCTGTTCGTAGGAAACGCTCTTGTCAAATGGAACTGCATTCTGCTCTGGAACTACTACGTAGTCTGCGTTGCTTCCCTGCTGTCTGGAACCGATGAAGCTGTAGTGTTTGCAGAGAGAGAAGTTTCCCTGCTGGCAGTCGTCGCATTTCATGCATGGGAGGAGTGGTGCGCCGGATACGCGGTCGCCTACTTTAACCTTGGTTACGCCTTCGCCGACTTCTACTACGTCGCCGGAGAATTCGTGGCCGAGGACTATAGGATAAAAATGAACACCGTTGTTCAATACTCGCGGGATGTCGGAGCCGCAGATGCCGGAGTATCTGACGCGGATCTTCACTGTGCCTTTGGATACCTGTGGTTCTTCAACTTCCTGATACTGTACGTCTTCGTTTGCTACTACTACTGCTGCTTTCATAATGTGGTTTTGCTCCTTTCGTCAAAGGGGAGAAACGTACCGCTGTGGCCGCGGTGGGCTGTATCCGAGGGGGCGAGCGCGTCGCCCCCTCGGGCACCCCCTGCGCTTTTTCCTGAAACATGAGCTACGTTATTGATAGTTCTATGTTTTGGTGGGGGTGTTCTCTCCTGGTTATTTATGTTGGTAGAGTGTCCTGTGTGGGGACATACTGTCGAATGTTGTATATTATGATGTTCCTGTGAGGAACGTTGTCCTTAAGGGAACAATATTGCTGGTTATTATATAAATCTGTATCCTCAAGTGGATACAAACTCTTAGTGTTTGATCATCAGGTGGGCCAGGGATTTGTAGAGATCCAGGTAGGTTTGGTAGGTCTGGTCGTAAACTGTTTTGTTGTCCGAATCTGGCTCGTGGTGACGTGTTTCTTTTACGGTCAGGGTTACGGCTTCGTCGTAGTCTTTGTAGAAGCCTGTTCCTACTCCGGCGAGGAGGGCTGCTCCGAGGGTTGTTGCGGTGTCGGAGGCCGGGACTACGATTGGTTTGCCGGTGATGTCGGATTTGATCTGGGTCCAGAGGAGGGAGTTTGCTGAGCCTCCCATGGCTCTTAAGACTTCTGCTTTTGCTCCGGCTTCTTCTGCGATCTCAAGATTATGTCTGAGGGACAGGGCTACGCCTTCCATGCAGGCACGGACCATGTGACCTTTGGTTTTGGCGAAGTCAAGGCCGTAGAAGACACCTTTGGCGTATGGATTCCAGATCGGAGAACGTTCGCCGGACATGTATGGGAGGAAGACCATTCCGTCACAGCCTGGAGATACTTTTTCGGCGATCTCGTTTAGCTGATTCAGGGAAGATTCTCCTGTCTGTTCTTTCATCATTCGTTCGTAGTCTGCGAATTCGTGTTCGAACCAGCGCATAACTCCGCCGCCTCCGGTGGTTCCTCCCTGGAGAAGCCATTTGTCCGGGATAACGTGGTAGCTGAGGATCAGTCTTGGATCGGCTTTGTATTCGTCCATGCAGATGCTCATTCCGCCTGCCTGTCCGCCCTGTTCCTGGGTTTCGCCCGGGTGGATGACTCCTGCACCGAGGGTTCCGCACGCTGCATCGAGACCTCCGGCTACAACCGGTGTGCCTTCTGCAAGTCCGCACTCCTGTGCAGCTTTGGCAGTAACCGTGCCGACTACGTGGTCACAGTTGCAGATCTCCGGAAGGAAATTCATCGGGATTCCAAGACGCTCACACATTTCTTCGTCCCAGCAGCCTTTGCGCATGTCGAAACAGTGGAGACCGTAACCCTGTGATACATCCTGGGTGATGGCGTCTGTCAGCTTGAATGCGATGTAGCTGTTGGACTGAAGGATCTTGTAGATATTTGCATAAACTTCCGGCAGATTTTCTTTGTACCAGATGATTTTTGCTGTTGTATAGGATGGCTGGAGTGAATTTCCTGCCCCTTCAAAGATCTTGTCTGCGCCGATTTCTTCGTTCAGGCGGTCGCAGATGGACTGTGCTCTGGTGTCCATCCAGATTGGTGTGTTGGTAAGGACTTTGCCTTCTTTGTCGATCGCGATTGCTGACCAGCTCTGACCATCGATTCCGACTCCGGCAATCTCCTCCGGCGCAATCCCTGCTTTCTGAATAGTTTCTTTTGTTGCCTTGCAGACTGCGCTCCACCATTCTTCCGGATTCTGCTCTGCCCAGCCTTCCTGTGGATAGTATACTGGATAGTCGCCGTTTGCCGCTGCCAGGACTTGTCCATTTCTGTCAAATACAGCAACCTTGCAGGCACTTGTCCCGATATCAATTCCAAGTAAATATGATTTTGTCATTTCTGCTGCTCCCATTTCTCCACTACCTGTAAACAGTAGCGATTCCTTCTATAAATTGCTGCCACATTCCGGCAGTCTGTTCCAGTTGTTGCTGTTCACTCCATTCACGGCAGCTTTCCGTTCAGAAAGCTTACGGATTTTCCCTCAATGATCTCTGTCCGGAGTTTTTCAGAAAAGCTTTCTTCGCCTTCCTGCTTTCCGTTCTCAAGATGTTCCAGCATGATCCTGGCTACCTCTCTGGCAATTCCGTCCGTTGGCTGAGACACAATCGTAAGTTTCGGGTTACATGCACGTGCAAACTGAAGATTGTCAAATCCAATCAGGGACAGCTGCTGTGGAATCTGGATACCCAGTTCATTTACTCCAATCATCGCCCCCATTGTCATCTCGTAGTTCGTAACAAAAACAGCAGTCATATCCGGATTGTCCCGAACCAGCTTCTCCAGTCCGCGGACCCCTCCCTGGATCGTGTAATCTCCATGAAAGATCAGGGAATCCCGAATCGGTATTCCTGCCTCATTCAACGCTTTGGAATATCCTGCCAGACGCTCCTGTGCTGTAAAAATCCCCTCCGGTCCACCAATAATTCCAATGTTTCTGTGACCTTTTTTTATGAAGCACTGCACTGCATCCTCTGCCGCTTTCCGATTATCAACCAGAACACTGTCGCAGGAAATCCCCTGTATCTTACGGTCGATCAGAACAATAGGCTTCCCTGTCTTCTGGAACTTCCTGAGATGATTTCCCTCTTCATCTACCGGCATATTGATGATTCCATCCACACGCCTGCGGATCAGGAATTCCACCGCTTCACATTCCAGTTTCTTATCAGTCCGGCAGTCACATACGATCGTTGCATAACCGTGGCTCCGTAGAACATCCTCCATTCCGGTGATGATCTCAGCACAAAACGTATTGTTCAGCTCCGGGATCACAACACCGATAGTCTTGGTCGCATTTGTCTTGAGTCCTCTGGCGACCTCATTGACTTCATAATGAAGTTCTTCAATGGCTGCTTCAATCTTTATTCTGTTTTTTTCTCTGACATTCCCGCCATTAAAATAAGAAGAGATCGTTGCCAGACCAAGTCCTGTCTTTCTGGCAATATCTTTCATCGTTGCTGCCATCCCGCCTCACTGCCCTTCTGTATCAGTTATTCAGCTTTACCGTCGCATCCGCAGACTTTCATTCTTGCCATAACAAGTTCTTTGACTGCTGCGATTGCTGTCTTGCCGTATGCTTTCGGATCGATAGTATCCGGTTTTTCTGCGAGAAGTTCTTTGACTGCTTTGGAATAAGCTGCACGGAGTTCTGTTGCAAAGTTTACTTTGCAGATACCACGTTTTACGCAGTCCATAACATCCTCATCACTGAGTCCGGATGCTCCGTGAAGAACAAGCGGGATATCAACAACTTCTCTGATCTCGCTGAGACGCTCTTTGTCAAGAACCGGTGTTCCTACATAAAAGCCATGTGCAGTTCCGATTGCAACAGCCAGAGAGGTAACTCCTGTACGCTCTACGAATTCTTTCGCTTCCTGCGGATCTGTGTTGGTGTCTGCCTCTGCCTCAAGGTCGTCTTCCTTGCCGCCGACTTTGCCAAGCTCTGCTTCGCAAGGGATGTCCAGTGCTTTTGCTACATCAGCCACACGTTTGGTTTCTGCAATGTTTGCCTCGAAATCCAGTTTGGATCCGTCGATCATAACAGAAGTGTATCCTGCATGCATTGCCTGCATAGCCAGTTCAAAGCTGCTGCCGTGATCCAGATGGAGGCATACCGGAACAGATGCTTTCTTTGCTTCTGCTGCAACGATCGCTGCGTAAGTTTCTACGGTGCCGTATTTGATCGTGGACGGAGTTGTCTGGATCATTACCGGTGCTTTGAGTTCCTCTGCTGCCTGGATGATCGCTTTGACCATTTCCATGTTCTCGGCGTTAAATGCACCTACTGCGTAACCGCCTTCCTGAGCTTTTAACAGCATTTCTTTTGATGTAACAAGTGCCATGATGTTTTCCTCCTCATCATTATATGTATGATATTTTTATAGTAACTTCATAACCGTTCAGTATCCTCACAGCTATATAAATGCCTGTTACCGCGAAAACCGAAACGTTTCCGTTTGACTTCATCATACCTCTGTAACGGCTTTCTGTCAACCGTAAAATATTCATCTTTTACAGGAAAATATTACCTTGTCAAACCATTCAAATGCAGGTAAATTCTAAGATAGTGATAAAAAGAAGCGTCCCTGTCTGCTCATGCAGATCCGGACACCCTATTTTATAGAAAAAACGGAGGGTACAGATATGTTAAAAGGAATTCCTGAAATCTTATCACCAGAATTATTAAAAGTATTATGCGAAATGGGACACAGCGACCGTCTTGTAATCGCAGACGGCAACTTCCCGGTTGAATCCATGGGCAAGAATGCGATCACCATCCGCTGCGACGGACACGGTGTACCGGAAATTCTGGAAGCTATTCTCAAAGTTTTCCCGCTGGATACTTATGTAGAGCATCCTGTAAACCTTATGGAAGTTATGCCTGGTGATGATGTAGAGACACCGATCTGGGATACCTACAAAGAAATCATCCGCAAATACGATGACAGAGGAGACGCAGTTGTAGGAAACATCGAGCGTTTTGCATTCTATGACGAAGCCAAAACAGCTTACTGCATCATCTCCACAAGTGAAAAAGCTCTGTATGCAAACGTTATGCTGCAGAAAGGTGTTGTCATCAACAATTAATCATCGGCCATCTTTTCTTCTGAAATGCTCCGGACTTTATTGTCCGGGGCATTTTTTCATGTTATGATAATTATATGCAAGTCCCCACATTGCTCTTCGCAACCCTGTAGGGGACTTACTTGATTCGTTAAAAAATGCAGTCAGGCACTTTCCTGATCTGTCAAGTTAACAGGAGGATTTTTAATGAGGAAAAAAACACCCCGATTCCTGCGCAGTCTTTCTGTGATTCTCTCTGCCGCTGTTCTGGCAGGAAGTTTCACTCCTGCCGTTCAGACTGTTTCTGCACAGTCCACTGATATTGACTTTATTTCTTCTGACGAAGAGGTGACTTCTTCGGATACAGACATCAGTCTGGAAGATATAGACGAAAACACAGACGCTTCTGCTGAAGCAGCGCCTGACACAGACATCCCGGATATTTCACAGGATTCCTCTGGCACTTCCATTGAAAACGAATCCCCTGCTTCCTCTCAGACAGAAGATGAGGATACGTTCACATCCGGAGATTCCGACGAAACAGCCGAAAACCTGGATTACATTCTCGGCCGTCCTATGACAGAAGAGGAACGACAGGCACAGCTCGCGCCGATGCAGACTCTGACCACCTTTACCCCAGAAGAAGAGGTAAACAGTGATTTTTCGGTCTCTCTCTGCGATATTTTTCCTGAAAGTTACGATTCCAGAGAACAGAACCTCATAACTTCCGTCAAAAACCAGAACCCTTTTGGCATCTGCTGGGCTTTCAGTCTGCTCTCCACAGCGGAAACCTCCCTTCTCACCCGTGGACTCGGAACGTGGGATCTTTCAGAAGAACATCTCGCTTACTTCCTGTCCCACCGCACCGATGATCCACTCGGAAACACCCCAGATGACCATTTTATCCACCAGACCAATTATCATAACGGTGGAAATGGCATGATCGCTTCCTTTTTCCTGAGTACCTGGTCCGGCATGGCTACAGAAGATCAGGTTCCGCTTCCCACGGACAACTCTCACATCCGCGACCTTTCTTCTTCCATGATCCCGGACAGCAGCCTTGCCTATGATACTTCTGTCTATCTTGAAGATGCTGTTTTTTCCGCTTATGACGCAGACAGAGTCAAACTCCTGATTTCAGAGTACGGTTCTGTTTCCACCATGATCTATATGGATAATTCCAGAAAATACTACTGCCCTGACACCGCCGCCTCCTGCTATCCTTTTGACGGTGTGGTTAATCATGCAGTTACTCTTATTGGGTGGGACGACAATTACAAAAAAGAAAATTTCTCCTCCAACTCCGGTGTAACAACAGACGGCGCATGGATTGTCAAAAACAGCTACGGAACTTCCTGGGGAGACGATGGATATTTTTATATTTCCTATGAAGACAAATCATTAAAAAATCTTGTCAGTGACACCGCTGTCACCACCCCGGCCTATCCGAATAATTACTTTTATGACGGAGTCACTGCCAGCACCGCCAGCCTTAATCTCCCGGCCGGTTACTCTGTTGCCAATATTTTTATCGCAAAAGCCGGAAATGGAAGCTATGAAGAACTCGGTGAGATCGTAACCGCCTCCAAAAACGATTACGCTTCCTACCAGATTCAGATTTACACAGACCTGAAAAATCCATCCAATCCAGTCAGCGGAACACCTGCCTATGCAGAGCCTTTTGAATACACACAGGCACTCGCCGGAATTGATACCATCCCCCTTCCGGAACCGGTTCTGCTTGCCCCGGGTTCTCAGTATTCCGTTGTCATCACCGTGACCGGAAACCCGGTTTCCTACTATGTGGAAAAATCTCAAGACCTCGGCTGGATCACCGTTTCTGCCGACACCAGCCCGAACCAGAGCTTTTATTCCAGAAATGGATCTTCCTGGATTGATGTTGGGAAGCTTGCAGATCCGTATTGCTTTTCGATTAAGGCGCATACGAAGACTGTAACTTTTGTTCCTACGGCTACGCCAACGCCGACCGTTACGGTGACTCCGACTGTTTCTCCGATGCCTACTGTTACTGCAACTCCAGTTCCGACTGTTTCTCCGACACCAACCGTTACTGTAACTCCGACTGCTACTCCAAAACCAACCGCTACTCCAAAACCGACCGCCACTCCAAAACCGACCGCCACTCCGAAACCGCGTACCTACCAGGTAAAATATGTCAAAAATACCCGGCTCAGTGTAGGAAGTCTTCCTTCTGATAAGACCAAATACACTTCCGGACGAAATGTCAAAGTTCAGAAAGCACCTTACTGCACTTCCCGTTTCTTCACCGGCTGGAATACCAGAGCCGATGGAAAAGGTACACGTTACTTACCGGGACAGACCTTTAAGATCAAACAGAACATCACTTTGTACGCACAATGGAGCCTGAGTTATACAGCTTCTTCTCTGATCTACCGTGTAACCGGCAGGCAGACCGTCACCTGCTATGGAACTTCCAACAGTCGCCTTGGCAAGGCTGTCATACCACTCACCATCAAATATGCAGGCGTCACCTACAAGGTAACTTCTGTATGGAGCAAGGCCTTTGCCAACAAGAAGAATCTTTCCAGCGTTGTGATCGGACATAATGTTTCTGCCATCGGAAGCCAGGCCTTCTATAACTGCCGGAATCTTAAGACCATCACGATCGGTACCGGACTGACACGCATCGGTTCCCAGGCATTCCGGAATGTAAAAGCAAAATGCGTCATCACAATCAAAAGCACCCGCCTTACCACCGTTTCCTCTAAAATCGATCAGGGTGTAAAAAAGATGACCGTCCGCGTTCCAAAAGCAAAATATTCAGCCTATAACCGCCTGCTGCGAAAACACTCCAGAACAGTCCTTGTGAAACGATTCTGATCAGTCCACCATCTGTGGCTGAACCAGTTTTGCCACTGCCCGAAGTACAAGTTCCGTATTCAGCGGCTTCGCAATGTGTTCGTTCATCCCAGCTTCTTTTGACCTTTTTTTATCTTCCGTAAAAGCATTTGCAGTCATTGCAATAATGGGAATTGTTCTGGCATCTTTTCTGTTCAATCTGCGGATTCTTTCGGTTGCTTCATAACCATCCATCTCCGGCATCATGACATCCATCAGGATCGCATCGAAGCAGCCTTCCGCAGATTTTTCAAAAATTTCAAGGGCTTCCCGGCCATTCCATGCCTTTGTCACAACCGCCCCCGCATTCTGTGTGATAAATTCCACGATTTCCATATTCAGTTCATTGTCCTCAACCAGAAGGATATTCATCCCGGCAATGGAACATACAGATTTCTTTGCTTTCTGTTCTGCCTCTCTTTTTTCCGTATCAATTTTGAACGGTATCGTGATCACAAATGTAGTCCCCTTGTCCTTCTCACTCTCAAAAGTAATATCTCCGCCCATTCTTTTTACAAGCGCCATCGTAATCGACATTCCAAGTCCCGTACTGCCATATTTGCTGTAACCGCCGACCCTCTCCTGCGTGAACGGTTCAAAAAGATGTTCCTGGAATTCCCGGCTCATGCCAATTCCCGTATCTCTGCAGGTAAATTCGAACACTGCAGTATCACCCTCTGTAGAAATCTCTCTGCATCTCAGCATAATCTTGCCATGCTCCTTATTATACTTGACTGCATTACTTATAAAATTCATCATGATACGTTTTACATGAACCGGACTGCCAATCAGATTCCAGTGGGCAACTCCAATGTTGTCCTGGGTGATTTCTATTTTTCGTTCCTCCGCCATTTTTTCGATTACTTCAAGAACGTTTTGTGCTATATCATAAAGATTAAATGGAACCTCCTCCAGCATAATCTCACCGGATTCCAGTTTTCCCATATCAAGAACCTCATTGATCAGCTCCAGCAGAAGGTGAGAGGCATCCCTGATCTTTTCTCTGCATTCTGCCAGTTTATTTATATCATTATGGTAATAATCCGCGACCTCGAGCATCCCGCAGATTCCATTGATCGGTGTGCGGATATCATGACTCATTCTCCTGAGGAAATTTGTCTTGGCTTCACTGGCACGCTCTGCAGTATCCAGTGCTTCTTTCAGAAGCTTCTGCTGTCGGATTTCAGCCTCCACAACATCATCTACATTCAGAAATCCCAGCACAATGATCCCTGAATCCTCGTTTCTGATAACGCGGAACTGATAATAATGAATCTCATCTCCGTTTTTTACCCGGTAGTTGCCCTTGTACTCTTCTTTTTTCCTGATCCTCTTACGCACATTACGAAGCCTCAGTACTTCATGCAGCATATCGCGGTCATCCGGATGCACCCGCTCTTCAATGTATTTTGCAAGAAACTTCTTATAAGAATAGCTGCCGTCCTCTTTCTTCTTCAGTCCATCTTCATTTCCCTCTTCCTCTTTGATGATCGAGAGCGTTTTTTCTCGGAGATTCAGAAGATATACATCCCTGTAATTGCTGCTGAGTGTACGGACAATACTGACCTGCGTCTCATATTCCTCCTGTGACCGGGTAATATCCACTCCATACAAAAGTCCCTCCAGATGATTATTCGACGGATTTATCAAAAGCCGTACCACGTACTTTGAAATACGTGCAATATTGTCATCATAATAGCATTTCGAAATTCTCGTTATCTCCACCTGTCCTGCATTGTAGTTCTCAAGCATGGAGTTTCGACAGAAAGCATCGATGAAATCCTGTCTGTCCTGCTCCTTCGGAATATACTGTGCCGTATCCCGGACAAACGCATCAATCGTACAATCCGACTCCAGTGTATCCACGATCGCAGATGTTCCACCGGTTTTGAGTATCTTATCATCCGTGATATCCAGATGAAAATATCCCGCCGCATGAGAAATGGAACCGATCAGGGAATTCAGTTGATTTTCATATATTTTGCGTGCATTTACATCATTATCCTCGCATGCGGCAGCGATTATAAAATCCTGCTCATCCTCCGTTTCACCGTTTCTGGTAACCAGAAGATAGTAATAGTGCGTCTCTTCTCCTGCACTCCTGAAATGCACCCTGAAGCTCGATGAATCTGCGAGCTTCTGTTCCAGATAATCCAGTTCCATTTTTTTCAGGACGTAGCTGCGGTCATCCGGATGGATATAGCGGGTAAGATATTCCCTCACTGTATCATAATCCGCATTATCTTTCACAATACTGTTGTCCGGATCATTTGTAAATTCAGAGCGGTAAACAGAAATCGTTTTCTGCTGGCGGTTGACAGAATAAACTGCCACATAGTCCGAAGCAAGCCGATTGACTGCCCCCAGAAGACGCAGAGACTTCTCCCCTGTAGGAATCGCACTTGACAGCCTTTCTCCCTCCGCAACGGTACTGAAAACCAGTGCATGCCCTCTGCTGCCGTCCGGAAGGATGGTATCCACCGCATCCACAGTCTCGTAAATATGACGAATGGGATCCAGATACGTCTTTGGACCGCAGATTCCATTGACCACCGGACACGGCGGACATGGTGCGTCCAGTCCCATCAGTGCTTTGTAACATTTCATTCCCATCTGAAGGCTCGGATAGATTTCCTTCGCTGTCTCGTTAAACCCAATAATATTGTAATCCCCGTCAATACTGTAATATCCTGATGAATGTGCCCCCATAAAGTCCCCTTTCCTGTTCCATTCTATTTCATAACTGTTCAGCACCCTCACAGTCACGAGTCAAAATGCCTCGCGGGATACTGCTTTCTGAATAGTTACCTATTTCAATATAATCAGAAACTGATACGTCGTATCCTTCTGAAGCTTCAGAACATCCTGCGTATCTGCAAATTCTTTTCCTGTTGAGACTTCCTTCACAACAGCATGGCAGATCTCGTGAATGTTCTGCTCCCCAGACATAATTACATATCATTACAGTAAATATATAATTATCCTCTCCACTGTCAGCAAGAGAGATACGCTTGACCGGAAGGTTCGTATCGACAGAGTTCAAAAGTGACAGATAGTTCGAGCTGAACATTGTATCACTCGTCTGTGTTCCTGTCGATACCACTCGTTTCACGCTGTTAAAGTTTGTATATGCACCAAAACTTCCGTATGCCGCAATTGCCAGCACCCCAAGAGCCAGAAGTACTCCGGTCAGTCTGACATATCGAATTCTTTTCCCTGTTTTTTTCTTCATCAATAAATCCTTTATTTATAAGAAATTTATATTCATGGCAGAACGCCTCACAGAATATTGCCTGTGATCAGTTACAGAAATTGCTCTGTGCATATTTTAACCTCTGCATCCCCATAATGCAACGAAAAAAGGCTAAAAAAGTCAAAGAAGATCGCTCTGAATCACATTTTCGAAAATTTTTTCCATCATATCTGGAAATAAATTGCGGTCAGGATTTCTCGAATCCGTAAACCCATTTTCCACGTAAGAACAGATACAGAAAGATCACGGAGCTGATACCCCAGGTCAATGGGTATGCCCAGAAAATCACTCGTATATCCGGGAGAATACGAACTGCCACAGTAATGTAGCTTACGCGGAACAGACACCAGTCACAGAGCATAACGATCATCGGAACGGATGCGTTACCTGATCCACGAAGTACTGCTGCGATACAATGCGAAAATGCCAGCAGACAATAAAATAACGCAATTGTTCTGGACTGCATGACTCCATAATGCACAACATCCGGAGCCCTGTTAAACGCTGTGATCAGTACTGGTGCTGCCGCATATATGATAATACCGATCAACTCTGCAATAGCAATCGAACAGAGAACTCCAAATCTGGCTCCCTTTTTCGCCCGGTCATACTGCTTTGCGCCCAGATTCTGACTGACAAAGGTTGTCAGAGCCATCGTAAAACAGGTCACAGGCAAAAAGGCGAATCCCTCTATCTTAGAGTAGGAACCACATCCTGCCATCGTCATTTTTCCAAATGCATTTATATTTGACTGTACAAAAACGTTCGCAATCGCAATCACTGAATTCTGAAAGCCAGATGGTACACCATTCTGGATGATCTGCTTCAGCATAGAACTGTCAAAACGAATCTCTCTCAATTCCAGACGGTACTCTTCTTCCACACGCAGCAGATGAACCATACAAAGCAGTGCACTGACAAACTGTGAGATTGCAGTTGCAAGTGCTGCTGCTCCGACTCCCATACCAAGACCTGCGATAAAGAAAATATCCAGAATAACATTGACACAGGAAGAAATAATCAGATATATCAGTGGATGACGTCCATCACCGACCGACTGCAGAACTCCAACAAAGATATTGTACATGACAACACCCATAGACCCTGCAAAATATGTACGGAAATACACAATGGATTCCGGGAGCACATCCGCAGGAGTTCCCATCAATACCAGGATCTTTGGTGCCAGAAACATTCCCAAAACTGTCAGCACCGCACCGGCCACCAGTCCGAATGCAACTGTTGTGTGGATTGCCTTTTGCAGGCAGTCTCTTTTTTTTGCTCCATAATATCGTGCAATAACAACACCTGCACCCATGGCAATGCCGTTAATAAAACCTACCATCAGAAAAATCAGATTTCCAGATGAACTGACTGCCGCCAGTGCATTACTTCCAAGAAAATTTCCTACGATCAGGGAATCCGCAGTATTATACAATTGCTGGAACAGATTCCCCAGAAACAATGGAATTGCAAAAAAAATGATCTTTTGGGAGATACTTCCCTCCGTCATTCTCAGACTCTTTTTCATAGCTGCAATTACTCTTCCTTCCCTGTCTTCTGTGAATCAATGGAAAGGAAGGACTGTTCTTCGCGACAGCTGCCTCTCTATCTTATTATCTGTACCATATCATGCACATGTTGCTGATGTCAATGCAAATACTGTTGTCAGAATCAATGCAGCGGATTTTTTCTTATCTCCTCGCATCCTCGCGGAGCGTTTTTTGCTTTATTGGAAGATTACGGAGTAATTTCCTATAAAGTAAAAAAGTCTCGCAATCCTCTATTTTAAAGGCTTGCGAGACTTTTATGATTTTCATCGTCCAGAGACATTGGAAAGTCTTATGGCGTCAAATACGGAAAGATGAATCGCATTCTATTTCTCGTTGATACAAAGAGCCTGGAAGAACAGGCAGAACGAGAATTTTTAGCATATACACCAAATGACGATACACGCTCTAGCTCAATTTAATTAGAAACTGATAGGAAATCCCCTGCTGAAGCTTCAGGATATCTTCCGCGCGGACTACCTCTCCATCATCAGCAACATAATAGATTTCTTCTATACTCTTATCGCTGTTCATTGCATAACGCCCGGTAACAGACGGCACAGACTGAACCATAATCCACTTTTTTCTGCCCTCAAGTATTACCGTCGTCATCTCTTCTGTCTTTATTTCAACCGGATCTCTTGTCCCAAAATCAATATACTGTGTATCCTCAAACACATTTCCGGTCGAATACTCCTTCAATACCGCATGGTACGTTCTGCGAACCATCTCATCTGCATCACTTGTATCCTCATACTCCACAGACAGCTCATATCGTTCATCCTCCTGTTCCAGCAGCTTCTCTGAACCGTCTGAATAAACAAGTGTCACGGAATAAACCGGAACATCCTTCAGATACTCTGAAAATGCAGCCGGAACCGTCTCCAAATCCGAATCCAGCTCCAGCCTTACAGAAGCGAGGAGCAGTTTTTCCGGCTCGCTCTCCGTTTCTGTTTCCGCTTCTGTTTCCTGTGGCTGTGCAGTCACAATCTTTGCTGTATAACCAAGCTCCTTATAATTTTCCTCATAGGAAATCACCAGCACATAATCTGAATGGGCCGCCGCTTTCAGAGAAAGGACTTTATTGTCTTCACTAAGGTCCATTACGCCCTGCACAGGTTTGGATTCCACTGTTTGGTTCTTCTCTGAATCAAAATGATACAAGGCAAGATCCTCTGCCTTTACACCCTGATTAAATAAAATGGTATACTCCATTTCCTCTTCATTTTTGAAACGAAGAAGGTACAGACCATCGTGCGGATTCAGAAAAAGTGTGTCTTCCCGCTCCAGAACCGGCACAAACTCTGACGCCGGCACAAATACACTTTTCTGCGGAAGAACAACCTCCGTCTGTTCCTCCAACATGGTTTCTGCTTCTCCTTCAATTTCTATTCCGCTCGAAATATCCTGTGCGTCCGCAGCTTCTGTCTGATCTTCTGTCAGTTCACCAGAATCCAGAATTTCCTGATCATCCTGCAGATCCGATGCTCCGGCAGCATCCTGATCTTCAAAAGCTCCCAATACGATATCACTGTTTTCTTCCTTTTCAACGATTGGCATTTCCTCCGCCATTACAAACCTGTCTGTTGCTATATTCATAGTACTCATTACAAAACCGGCCGACAAAAGTATTGTCCCGATTCGAAAAACTGGCTTTCTTTTCACTGTGTTTCCTCTCTTAAAATGATAAAGTGGATCTTCACAATCCACTTTCATGACCTGTATTCACACTATTAATGATAGTATCACCTTTTCACAATTTTTACAATAAAAAAGATAACTGCTTTTCAGATTCAGGTAAAGACATATCAGCCGGCCATGAGATATATCATGTCCGTTTCTTTGTTGTTCTGCACTGTTTCATCCCAGGAAATGTGCAAAATATAATAATTTACATAAAACTCCCCACTCGCATCCTTCTCCTTCGGAAGCATTTCCTGCACATTTGATTTCCAGTAAAGGGGCTCTGCAGCCTGCTGCACATGATCGTACTCTCCATACGTATTATTGTGATAGGCATTCGTGGCGTGTTTCCCATCCTCAGCCAGGTTCAGATAATTTCCCGACAGCAGTTCACCTTTTTTATATTGTTTGCCAAGATACGTAATATCACCGTCTTTGGTCGGCGATGATGCCTTGTAGATGGAATACGTAAAGCCAATATTTGTAGTATGCGCAAGCTGCAGATAATAGCTTTTTCCCGCTTCCGCACTGTATACACAAAACACCACATCTTTTGTTTTCTGATCCCCGGAGACATCGATCGTGCCAAGCTCCAGCTGCTCTATATCCTGCATATCTCCGGCTTTGATACTCAGTATATCTGGTTTCTTTATCTCTGTGATGGTTTCCATACTTCTTTGCATGTACAGCCATGCAAGAACCGGAACTGCCAGAAGGGCAAGTGCCGCCAATACCACTGCCCATATAGCCCGTCTTTTTCGTCTTTCCTGCTTCCAGTCCTTCTTTTGTTTCCTGTGCTCCTGCTGTTCTTCTGCCGGCTGGCTCATCTGCCTGTTCCCTCCTTGTAAAATAGACTCTGTCTGCTTTTGCGTAAAGCGGACATTCGCAATACATCCCTGCTGCTCTGCTGACAGAGCCCAGCTTCACGACTTGCTCACTGTGCGTCCAGCTTCAGTTTTATAAAACGGACGTTGCTGCCCAGATACTCATCTGCCTGATTATAATAAACAGCAAGTGTTCCGTACATGACCGGATTGAAATCTGTTCGCATCTGGTTCAGTTTCTCTGCTGTAACCGTTCCTTTAAAATCTTCACTCTTTTTCCAGTAAAAATATCGATTATCCTCTGAACTGCACATGGTCTTAAATAATGTTTCCGGAAGCTCTGTAAGATGACTCGGTCCATCCTTCCAATCCTCCGGAAATAAAATCGGTCGTTTTCCAATGCTGCTTTGATCCTTCACCAGATAAGAGCCAAGCATTTCCGGCCATACCCAGTAAAGTGTAACCGGATAGGCCGTATCTTTTTTCGCATTTTGAACAGACCAGGTCAGTTTTCCATTTTCATCTCTGGATAACACAACACCTTCGGAGTCCAAAGGCATCGACCAGGGACCGGCATCTTGGGAAATCCATCCCTTATAAGAACGTGCATCGGAATCATGGCCTGCAAACAGAAGGACATGACCCTCCAGTAACTGCTGCGCCCTCTGATTTGCCTTTTGCAACTTTGATGATGTCGCCGCTGTTTCCTCACCCGTATAGCCAGTCAGCGTCAGATCCAGTGTCACGCTCAGTGGTCCCTCCTTATGCGAAATGATATAGAATGTCATTTTCCCATTGGCACCAGGCTCAATTCCACCTTCTGTATTATTGTTCATATTGCTGTCATCAGTAATTGCCCAGGTAATTGAGGTATGGCTGCCATCCGTTGCCAGAAAGTTCTGGTTTTTGATGCTGCTTTTAGTTCCTTTCGGTACATCCAACAGCTTATCATACACGCCTGCGGAAGTTTCACTATTTGGTTTGGCTGCGGCAGCAAGCTCAAACTCACTGCCAGCAGACTGAACCCTTGTCGTTGATATCGTCACCTTATTATTACTGACAAACCATGCAATGCAGGCAATAATAATCACAATCAGCGCAGCAGACATAATGATACCTGTCCTAAGAAAAACCTTCCACTCATTTTTGACCTTACTTATCTCATCCCTGGCCTGCTGCCGGTATTCCTCCGGGGTCAGTCCTTCCTTTTTTTTTCCCTGCATCCTCTCACCTCGTTTCTGCTCTTCTGTCAGCATCATTTATTTCCGGCTTCTGCGCCCTGCATTGTTTCCATAATCTGCTGATAAATGCGCGCGTTCGTATAGATAATGTAATCCGACGCTTTTGTACCATCAATTTCCTTACCATCCTGATCAAGCAGCACAGCTGTCAGGCGCACCTTATAGTTGGCATATGTATGTCCCTTTGCTTCAAATGCTTCTCCAGTAAGCGGCGTAAAATCAATATAAGCAAATTCCTGCTTATCCTCACTTGAATTAAATAACTTCGTCCACTGGCATGATGTTCCTTCTGATGAAGAGGAAAGCTCCCCATCAGCTTCCATACGCATAGACTTAAGATACTCTCCAATCTCTAACGGATTCTCTGCATAAGCTTCGTCCTGATTCTTTTGGAACAGTTCCAGCGTATACCGAATCTTTTTCGCCTTCTTAAGAACCTCGGAATCCACACTGGAATAATCATACTTTGCCCTCGTTTCAATCGTATCAGAAGAATTTACCGCATCGCTCGGATTAATTCCAAGCTGGCGCGTAGCATCACTAATCCCGGCGATTGCAGAATACTCCAGAATGGCTCTGGATGGATTCTCCGTATAATAGCGTTTGGTATCCTCTTGTGTGCGTTTATTCGTAGTAATCGGCAGCTGATTGTCCGTATTTGCAATACGTGAAACGGCCATAACTGATATACCACTATTGTCGTTGCTATTTGATGTATCCCGCTCTGGAAAATGATCGGATGACGTATAGGTAAGTGTGATTTCTGCCGTAACTGTAACTGCTGTGTTATCGTCCTTCGCCTTCTCCAGCGCATTTTCCATGTCACTGCCTCCGTATTGCAACGTTAATGTATCAAGTCCTGCTACGTTCTGGAACTTTTCTTCTTTCTTAACATTCAATCCATTGCCTGTCAGCGTATATGTATAAGATACATTCTCCGTACCAATCACATCATATTCACCACCGTTTAGTTCCTTCAGGTATTTTTTCAGACTGACATCAAATCTGTGATAAAATTCAGACGGACCAACTTTATCAAATCGATCTTTTCCTGCTTCTGTCAGCTTCAATGTACTTTGCAATTTTATTTTTACACTGTCTCCATTTTCCATGACCGTATCATTCATCTCACTTCCATTATGAACACGAGTCGTGGAAACCGTAAATTTCTGCTCAACGCCATTGTATACCACATAGCCGGATCCGGACTTCCTTTCATCTGACGTAATTTTAGCCGGAAGTGTTCCCTCTTTACGGGAAATCGCTCCATAATTTAACCGATTGTTGATAACGGAATATCCTGTTGTTTCCGGGACCTGAACAGTCAGATAATATCCCTCACTTCGAGCTTCTGATTTGGATGCTTCCGTGATCGTTATACGATACTTGCCGGCATCCTTATCGTTCTCTTCTGCCCTGCGGTAATAGGTCGTTCCTACTCTGACTGTTGCTTTAGCCGGATCATTTTCTATTACATAATACGTTGTTCCTTCTGCTTCCTCCGTAACCGGATCTGAAACCGTCATGTCAAGTAAGTCGCAGATATAGACCGGACGAAATGCAGTCTGTCCATCTGCTGTCGTCATCTGTGCAAAATCAAATTTATGTAAATCCTCTGTACCAGTTGTCGTATAGGTATAATACTGCTTCGTCTGCCTGTCTACCAGTGTCAGACGTGTTCCTGACGGCAGCAAAGTCTTCCCGGCTTCCGCCGTACTCCCCGATGCCAGATCCATGATTTTGTCGTAAGACCACAGCAAATTTTCTCCATTATCCAGCATCGACTGCCAGTTTGTATCTTTCTCATAGCTGTATTCTATGTAAGCAGTCAGGGGTTCATCGAAACCAGCCGTTGCATAGTGATTGGTTGCTTCATCATTCATTGGATAATCTGCTGCACAGTAATCAGTTCCCGCAAGGAATCTTGTCTTGAAGCTGATATAGAGTACCTTTTTCACCAGCACCGGTATGTACAAATGAAACGGCTCTGCTTCATTATTGGTCGGATTCGCATAGGTGACATCCAGCAAAGTAAACTGACTGTTCTGATTGTCGTAGGCATTCGGAACGATGCTGATTTTCTTCTCCTGACTGATACTTAAGCTCGCATTTTCTTCGCTCTTCGACTCGAAAGAACTCTTTGTGGTATTCCACTGATAAGTTGTTGCAGTAATGCTCTTGATCTGTTGTTTTGCATCTGTTCCGCTGCTGACATTCGTCATAGCCGTTATGTAATTCCAGATCATCGTATCTACATCTGCGGTGTTATTTACCACAAGTACCGGGAAATCAACGTTCTCGCTCACGTTGGTAGTGGCGCTTTCTTCCTTCCTGTACGTCGTCACGTAGGCATCATTTTTAGAGTCTAAGAAGTTTGCAAACTCATCTTTTTTCTCCAGTAAATTCCAATAAACATCAGAAGCAGGTGTCCCTGCCTGTAAGCCCTTTAAAATAGCACCGGCTGTTGTACTGCCTTCTTGCATTCCGACACCATTACCGGTCATAACTGTGCCGTCAGCAAATGGTACCTCGCTCTTTGGATTAACATCCAGCCATGGGCTGGCAGATGAAGATGGTTTGTCTGTGGAATTGATCGGCTGATACGTCTGATCCACGAATGCATCTGCATAAATGATCGCAGCAGTTCCATTTTTTGTACCGATATCCTTCTGCGGAAAGACATTTCCCTGAACTGCAACCGCTACCAGATTGATTTTGCCATTTACGCCGACTTTACCAATCCAAAAACCTGACGTATTTATCGTTTCGATACTTTCAGTCGATAACTGGTCTATCTTTGCTTTGTTATTATAACCAAATTTACAATTCTTTGCTAACAGATTATATCCACTGACTTTGTTAGTGTACGGATTCTTAGTATTGTTTTCCGTATTACCAACTAACAATGCAGCAAATCCCGAATTATTATTAGTTACTCCTACTACATTGATAAATTCCATATTCGATGCCTGTATACTGCCGTCCATAGCTCCGACAAGACCACCTGTATATCGTCCAAGAATATTCACATTTTCTTCCTTACAATTTTGGAATGTGGCTGTTCTGTTCGGGTTGACATATCCAATAAATCCACCGATCCAGTTCATATCTGTCTTAATATTGAGATTCTCTTCACTGCTGTCACGAATCGTCACATCGACAGCTGAGTAGCCTACGAAACCACCAGTAAATTGCTGACCATTGATGACCGAATCCGACGTAATCACTACTTCTGAAATCGTCAGTGGTCTTTCGTGATATCCAATAATTCCTCCCGTGCAGGCACTTGAAGATTTCTGGTTGGAATTAATCTCTAGTGTAATCTTCATAGAAGCAAGGGAACATTTCGTCACTTCGAACTTACCATCTTTTCTTCCTGATGCCAACAAACCACCAAGATCTCGCAGATTCTTACCTGAAACACTCAAATTCTGTGCTCTTACATTCTCTACTTTTACGGAACTGTAATCATTCGCACCCACAAGACCACCAGCAGCAGCTGTAGAAAAGCTTTGCGCATGTGTAGTAACCGATAACTGATTCACATTTTTCACATTTTCAGAACCGCCTTCATTTCCAGTAATCGTCAACTGACCATGCCCTACATTCCAGCCTACTAATCCACCTGTACTTCCATCGTAATTAACCCATTTTGTTACATTTTCGTTCTGAATCGTCCAGTTGTTGATAAAGGATACATTCCTTTTCTTTTCACTATATCCATCGATATAACCAATGGCTCCACCCGTCATAGTCCCACCATACACGTTTATGTCTTCCAGATGAAGACCATCAAAGGATACCGTACCAGCGGAATTGGCCGTTCTTGCAGCAAAACCGCCCACACCAATATGCATATCCTTGTCTCCTTTTTTCACATACGTTAACGTACCCTTTTCATCAAATAATCCAAGCTTAATGTTTCCTGATATCTTAAGATGACTTACCTTACATCCATCTGTAAAGTGAAAATCCACAAACAGTCCGGCACCCTGATTTTTCCACACACCATTGCTGTATTCCGTATGATAATCATTCTGATTCATATTTAATGTAATCACCGTGTCTGCATTCCGATCAGCATTTATGCTCTTAATTACCAGATTGCGGCGATATACTTCAGGAATACTGCAGTCACTATGCCAAACATTCTTATTATTTCCATAGCTGGAACCGATTCCCCGGAAACCATTTCCGTAGCTGCTCATATTTATGCTGTCTGTTGCAAACGTGAGCATAACCGGAATATTGGTATCAGCCGAAGTACTTTTCCCAGCAAGACGAGCAGCTGCTGTTCCTATGGTATAATTCTTCACCAGATAGGACACACGATTCTTTGCCGTATCGCTGTCTGCAGCACTTGCAACTCCACCCCAATAAGCTTCATCCGTAAGATTCGCAGCACCTGTCGCTGTTCCGATCCCGTCATAGGATGCAGTACGTGGTTTACCATATTGATAAGCATCTACGACTTGATTGTTCACATCAGTGTAACTGCCACCTGAGTCCATCGCCCCTGCGCCGCTGTTTACAATCGCGGAAAGCAGCCACAATCCCTGGGCAGAGGTTACAGTAACATTCAGGCTTCCACTTGCATCGCTTACCTGAAGGTCTTTTGTTCCTGCTGTCAAAGTCGGAATGGTATAGTTTTTATCTGTGTTATTTACAGTGCATCCTTCCGCACAGGCATAGCCATCCAGTACACGTCCTACATAAGGATTACGGTAAAAATAATTTCCACCGTTTGATGCTGATTTTCCATCGGCTGTGCCATCTGCCTTTACCATATTCACTGTTTTATTGACCGCTGCCGCATCTGCGCACGCATTCGTAAAGGTATTGGATGTTCCATCCATATTTCGGAACACCACGCCGCCACCGGTCTTTTCGTAGTCCGTATTTTCTGTGACATGGGTTGCGCCGCCGACCAGACCTACATAGCCGCCTGCTGCAATCATCTGTTGATTAGTTTCACTGAACGTCACGGAATTTATACCATAATTTACTGACACCTGATCAATGATTGTATCCCCGCCCATGCAGTAACCAACTACACCGCCAAAAAACGGATTTTTGCTGGTCCCCGGAAGACTGTCTGCCTGCATGGTGATCTTTGCCTGTGAATAATCCACGATCAGATCTTTTACGACACTTCCCCGGCTATATGCAATCAGACCTCCAAAGCTGTCTTTATTAGCATTAGTTCCCGTTAAGGCAACTATAATATTCCGAGAGGCACCTACAATGACTCCGCTGAACGGATTTTCCTTCGTACCTAGTCCGCCAAAGCTTTCTGCTGACAAAGTAATATCCTTATCAATCTTATAATACGCATTCAGCAGATAATTCGTTGCTTTTTCCGTATCAGCTGCATTCCCGTTCTCGCTCTTCCAGGCTCCGTTCTCCCAGGTGTAAGTAATATCTGTTCCTGTTGCATCACTGTTCGCACCATTTAGGAGATGATATCCGTCTACAGTCTGTGTCTGATTTTCCAATACTTTTGAATTGAAAATTGCCTGGAATTTTGAAACACTGCCCGGATCCTGAATATAGGCTGCCAGTGAACTCAGCTGATGCGCATCTTCAATAATATACGGATCTCCATACGTTCCACATCCCTTCAGAAGACCGGTTGTCTTCTGATTAATATCCAGCTCATACTTGCTCTCTGTAATATTCTGCTGTGTATAGACGTAGCGAATAAAATTCGAGCTGCTATATCTTGATTTCACATATGCTTCATTGGCATTTTTCCCCTGTTCATCTGTGATATAGCTGTCACCGTCATAATATTGATACTGTTTATCCGGATTGCGTCCGGTCGTTCCTGTATTCGTCAATTCTACACCGTAAGTGACCTTATCATCCGTACTGTTGAAATTATACGTACCGGTACCTTCTGAAGAATACATAAAGGATTCTAAAAGAGTTGCCCTGGTAAATATTGTATGGGTTGTATGATAGTCAACCGTCACATTCCCATTGTTATAAACGGATGTAGACTTCGATGCATCCTCTTTCAGACGTCCATCCAGTGCAATATTGGAAAATGAAAGAGTCAGCTTCGTTGCCGTCGCACTGCCGACTTTACCGATCAGACTGCTTGCTGCATAAGCTGTTGTCTTACCAGATCCTTCTCCTGTCGTATAACCTTCTCCTGTAGAAAGCGCATTTACAGTTAATTTGACTGCCTGATCCATACGATTAATCAGAAGCGGTGCATAAGCTGCGCCATCTTTTGTTATCTCTGTCACACGAATTCCAGCCAGTGTCACATTATTCAGGCTGATTTCAACGATATCGCCGACCGGATCACCGATTACGCTTCCATAAATCAATGCACCGGAACTGTAGGAACCGGTCTCTGCTGTACTTTCCTTTCCTACCGTTCCTGAAAAAGAAGTACTCTTTACCGCTATGTTGTGAGTGGTATGATAAAATAATCCATGCTGCATCAAATAATGTTGATGGTCAGAATCTGACAGTGGTTTATTTTTACTTTTCGTCTCTTGTGCATTCATGCCATCATAATCAAAATTCAGACTGGTCGGCGTCTGATTCGTTCCAAGATTCACTGCTCCCAGCGGTGTCACCGGATAGTAGGAATATCCCTTCAGGTCAATTGGACCGGTGATCGTGACATCTGTCCGATCTCCCTGCCTGAAATAGCCTCTGATATTTACTGCCGCATACTGTGCGGCACTCCAGAGCACCATATCTTCCGGTGATGTGACACTATCCAAATTCAAAGTCGGATTATTCTTCCTGTAACTGTCCAGATTGTAGTAGTATCTTGTATTTCCATTTTTATAATTGCCTAACTGTCCGGTATAGGTATTTTTCCCTGTACCTTCTGTATCAATAAGCTCTGCTGTTCCATCCCCAGCACGCACTGCCAGAGAAACTACTGCATTGCTGTTTCCTGCATCATCCTTCTTTGTCGTACCGGCTAGTTCATCGAAGTAGTCTGAGTTTTCGATATCAAGTGTTACCGCACCACTGCCAATCTTATAAGCAGCGTCGGAAGCATCTCCCCATGTACCTGCCTCGAGATACAGTGCAGACTCTACTACTTCCTTTCCACTTTGTGTCACTTTGATCAGACCGGTTCCCACCAGCAGACCGCTTGGCGTATCCTGCGTTGATTTTCCGGTAAATGTTGTTGTACTTTCCTTTTTTTCAAATATGATGCTGTTCGCAGCGGTTGCATTCCAGTATCCGGTTACCTGATATACCAGACCGCCAAACTGAGCATTTGCATTCAATGTGGCTCCAGAAATCGTGACTCCACTTTTGCTGGCTGTATTGTCCGCAGATGCTGCAAACACTACATTCGTATTCTTCCACTGATAGCCAAGAAGTCCACCACTGGTTTTATTTGCACCATTAGTATTAATTTTTTCTTCGTTCACCTGAAGATTTGATATCTTAATCGTTGTGTCTGCTGACGTAGTACCATTCTGTGTTTCGCCCCTGCTGACTGCGATCAGACCACCGACTTTGGCATTGGAAGCAGATTTGGATATGATGGAACCGCTTAATGTACAAGCGTCAACCGACACTACACAACCTCCCATCACTTCCGCTGCCAGACCACCAATTCTCTGATTCTCGGTAGTACGTTTATCCGTAAGTGTGGAATCGCTTCCCCATGTACAATTCTGAAAGGTCAATTCCTTACCTTCACATCTTCCCAGGAAACCTGCCTGCCAGACGTGGAGCTTTTGGGCAACAGCTTCTTCTGCAACAGATACTTTGGTATTAACAGTCACATTTTTAAAAGCTGTAATCCCGCCTGCCAAACCGATTGCCGCTGAGACGAATGCCGGGTATCTGATATCATCTGATTTTTCTTCCTCATTTACATTCTGAGGAACTCTGCAGGCAACAGTTCCCGCAATTGTGAGATTCTGAATTATCACATCACCGGCGAACGGAATCAGCGCCAGACTATAATGTGCATCTCTCTGATCACTCCTCTTTGCGTAAAGTTGCCCTGCTGCATTGTCTTCCGTACCTGAAACATTTGCACCATACGTCGTCCCGATATCCAGGGTAATCTTATGACTGCTTCCGTCCAGTGTTCCAGCAAATTTCTGCGCAGTAACTCCTTTCTCAATGTTATCTTTACCAATACCCAGAATACCGGTGCCGGTAAGATCAATATCTCCGGTAAGTGTCACTTTCTGCGATGCTGCCGCATTTATTGGGGTAGCAAAGCTCAGCGCCGCGGAGCTTCCTCCTGTGTATGCCTTCGAAAGATCAAATGCCAGCACATATGCCGCAAATGCATTGGCACTGCCAAGCTCTGATCCGGTTCCATTATGCACCTGAACCGTGTGTACATCTTGATCAAATGTAAATACACCATTGCTTCCTTCAGATAGTTTATCGCCAAGGCGTATTACTTCACCCCAGTTTCCGATATCAGAACCGCCTCTATCTGCACCGGTATAACGGGTAAGACTCCATCCGCTTCCGTCTGCATTCAGACCATTGCCATTACCTGGTGCATATACCAGTCCATCATCATTATTTCCCACAATCTGCCCCACATGATGGTATGCCGTCGTAATCCTCTGACCACTTAAATCTGTTGTCCCATGTATACGCAGTACACCCTTTACCAGATGTCCCACCAGGCCTCCCCGACCTTCCACATTGTCGGCATCGGATGACAGGTCACTGTCATTGCTGCTTATTAACGTTACATTCCCAACGTTGAGCAGACCATCGTTCATTTTTCCAACCAGGCCGCCAAAGCTGGCTTTAGGATCCTTCTTCATATCTGCCGTAGTTGCTGATACGTTTTCTATCTCAACGTAACTGCTTACAGATATGGCTCCAATGATTCCACCATAAGAAGTGCTTACATTCGCACCGCCTGAGGTACTTGCACCGATCGCATTACCTGGCTCTCCCTTGATCATCAGCGTATTGTTCATCTGATCTGACTGATACGTTCCAATTATTCCACCAAAATTCGTAACTGCACCTGATACTTCCGACGTCACGGTAGTTGCGGTAGTTGCGGTATTTGCTGAAATAGAAATCGCAGTCTTCTCTTTGCTGGTATTTTTCAGCACACCAACCAGACCTCCGACATCCTTCCCGCCGGAAATCACAAGCCCCTTAAACTGATAATTAGAAAGATCACAACTAACTGTTTTCCCTTTCGTAACAAGCCAGGAACCAATCAGTCCGCCGGCTGCTGATGTACTGCCGGCCTTTACTGTAAGTGTATCTGCAAAACTAAAGGCTGTCGTCTGTTCTTTTCGCTGAACGCTTCCATCTGTTACACTGCCAACAAGACCTCCTGCATTTCCGGAATCAGAAGTAACCTGATCTACGGAGCTTCCTGCGATTGTCAATCCTGCACCCGGCTCCATATGGCCGACAAAGCCACCTGCATCCATCCCTGCTTCCGTCGCTTCGACTTTGATGCTTCCTGCATTGGAAGCTTTCTTAAATTCTGCTGTCAGTGAAGCGTTTTCAGCCATTGTATTACAAAAAAGACCCGTATGGCTCGATGTACGGATCGTTAGCTCTTTTGTAAACTGATTTTCAAAAGTCAGAGTGGCGCTGCTTCCTTCTTCCATTGTACCAATCAGACCACCAATGACTGGATTTGATATCTTGTCTGAATTCAGATCTCTCAGTACGATTTTACCGGTTAAAGGTCCATCCACTTCGCCCTTTTTTAACGTTCCAGCCAGCAAAGGTTCCTGCATGGAAGGTGTGCTTTCTGAAATACAAAATGGAATTGTTCCAAGACTTGCGTTTGTCGAAAGTGCATTAAAAAGAGAACGGGATGTTGCTATAGAATACTGTTTGGCAGCGGTTCCCTGATCCAGTCCAAACACTCCTTCATAAGGGTAGGTTTCATCACCCAGCCCAAGGAACTTGTAGCTGGTTTCATTTAAGGTTACGGGCTGGGTAAGATCCCAGCCAGTTGTTGTAATTAATTGAATATTATACGCTTGATACTCTGCTGGAGAAACATTAGATAACAAAATTAATCCATCCCCATCTGTAACCTCTACAGTTTTGTTGACCGAATTAACTTTCAATTTCTCGGATAGTTTATCTGCTTCTTCCAGACTCAGACTCGGACTTTCTGCATCAGACTCCAGCCCCTCTGCCAAAAGCTCCAGTGATAATTGAACCTGCTCCGATTCTTCCGTAGCTGCTTCTGTCTGAACCTCCTGCTCCTTTGAGTCTTCTTCCGAAGCCGATTCTGGCTGAACTGCCTCCTTTGAGCCTTCTTCTGAAGCCGATTCTGGCTGGGTCTCCTGCTGTACTTCTTCCGCAATCGCTTCTGACTGGCTGTCTGACTGCATCACCGAAGTCGCAGAATCGCCGTCCTCAAAATTATTCTCTGCTTCTACTGAACTTTCATATCCCTCTGTGTGTTCTGCCAGTGCCGGTAACGTCGTACTCATCACCATACCTGCCGCCAGTGCGACTGCTATGACACGTCTTATCCAACTATTTCTTCTCGTCATTATTTTCCTTCAACCTTTTCTGCAAAAGTAACTGTCACCAATTTTTCCAACTCTGCCCAGCTTTTTCCACTTAATTCTGATAGCTTTTCAGGGTTTCTGTAAAACTGAAACTGAACGGCCGTCGTCGCACCATCCACATCGAAAGTATAAGATTTTGTCACCTGATTACCACCCGTCGTCCATTTACTAAGCTGTAGACTTTCCGGCCAGGTCATCGTCACTGTTCCTGCTCCATTTCCTGAGATCTCATAATTAAATGCATCATAATCATCTGGTGTACGTCCATTTGCCTGAGAATCAAGAAAATGTCCGGTCCAGCTTTTGACCGCTTCATAATCCGCAAAAGAAAAGACAGCCGCAAGCTTCTGACGATTTACAGTCTCCTTACTCCCTTCGGATGGCTCGGCAACCACCTGAATCTTCACCTTATCCTTTAAGTCTGCCGGTATCACAAATCGATACTCGTTTTTCTTTGCACTTCCGGTCTTTAATTCCTGATTCTCCAGGGTACACGTTCCATTTTTATCAAATGACTCGTTATTCATCTTAATCTCTATAATATTGTCCGGAAGCTTTCCACCATCCATTGCATACAGCTGTGCGGTTAGCTTATAGGTAATATCGTTTAGATTATACCGTTTACTGTCCCCCCAGATATAGTTGCAAACCTGAACGACAAAGGTACATGTTCCGTCCTTCTCTGCAAGCGAAATACGCTTAACCGGATAATTCACATCATCCAGATTCAGCTGTGAAAGATAGTTTGAGCTGAACATAGTATCACTTTGCGTTCCGGTAGACACCACTCGTTTCACACTGTTAAAGCTTGTATACGCTGCAAAGCTTCCATATATAACAAGAGTCAGCACGCCAATGATAAAAAGAATCCCGGCCAGCCTGATCCATTTTCCTGTTTTTTTCTTCATTTTATTTCCTTCCTGCAGTTTCACTCTCTTTTGTAAGAATATCGGTATCTCACCTTATAGTCAAGACTTTTCCGTCATAGAATTCGAATTTGTAATCGTTATTATCTGTATACTCCATCTCTGTATACTCCAACTTATATACTTCATCTTCTATGATTCATCTTTATATGCTTTATCTCACCTGTTTCATCTCTTATGATTCATCTTTATATATTTCGCTTTTTTTCCACAAAATAAGAGCCCTGACAAAGCAAGGCTCTTATGAAACGTTCAGCATTCCCCTCTTCGGTATATTCTCACCTGAAGCGGCATGACTGTATTTGTAAAGCGGATATTCGGGTTATATCCTTACCCAAAAACAATTTTATTATACTCTCACACTCCACTATGCACAAGAAAAATATCGCTGCTTTGATACCCGTATGTAAAAAATATATCGGAAGCACTTCATAGCTGCTTGAAGGGGGAAAGAGGAATGCTGCCGTCACAGCCAGTTTTCCAGAACATCATTCAGCTTATTCATATCCAATGGTTTCGCAATATGTCCATTCATGCCTGTATTTTTGGCCAGCTGTACATCTTCTGCAAAAGCAT
>OLNS01000649.1_pt1 | contig 30784 bp, 28 predicted proteins | sample 1673031 | NCBI WGS metagenome assembly OLNS01 (sample SAMEA3136748, study PRJEB25190) | human gut metagenome | biome: human gut; feature: human-associated habitat; material: faeces | place: Austria | collected 2013
GATGGGTCAAGACCCATCCCTACAAATCTTCCGGTAACAGGCTTTTTCTACAAGCAAAGGGATGCCGCGAATGCGGCATCCCTTTTTGCGTTTTGAAAGAGTGCATTGTAGGGGCGAGCATTGCTCGCCCCTGCCCGTTTGTTTTGCAAGAAAACTGTCCCGGGAAATGCGTTGCTCAGTTCAGCGTCACGGTGATGGTGCCGATTTTGGTGTTGTCGGCGGTGGTGCTGCCCAATGCGCCGTTCAGAGACAGTGAGGTCGTGGCCTTGGGGGCTGCCTCCACAGTCGTGCCGACGGCGCTTTCCAGATTGAGCGATGCGTTGTCGAAGGTGCCGGTGATGCCCTCAAAGCCAGTGTCTGCCGCATAGTTGAACGCTGCCGTAACGCCCGTGTTGGAGTGGTTGGTCACGGTGATCGTGTTGCCGCCGTTCTTGTCTACCGTCCAGACACCGCCTTCGGCGTCGGTGGTTTTGTGGGTGGCAGGGTCCCAAATACCGGCTTCCGCCGTATAGGTAAACGCCATATCGCCCCAGGTGATGTCCACGCTGTACACCGTGCCGCCCGCGCCGCCGGACGAATCTGCCCTATAGGTTGCCGTTACATCATGGCTGGCTGTGCCGCCGACTTTGGTGATCGTGTCCGCGTAGACAGACAGGGGTGCCAGAGAGAACACCATGGCAAGGGTAAGTACCAGAGCTGTTTTTTTCTTCATGATTGTTTTTCATCCTTCCTGAAAAATTGTACGGGCATTGCCCTATGTCGTCCGTGCGGGGATCAGCCCGTTACGGTGACGGTTACGGGAATTTCGGCGTCCAGCATAGCCTTGGCGCCGGTTTGCGGGTGGTAGAACGATACCTTCAGCGTGCCGCTGCAGCTGCCTGCCGTCAGGTCTTTTTCGGCACCGTCCAAAAGCGGCAGCTGGGTGACCTGCTCGCCGGGGGCCAGTAGGTCGGATCGTGCCGCCTCACGCTCCCCGACGACCAGGCAGACCGATGCGTCCCAGCCGGACTTTTCGGGGTTGGCAAACAGCAGCGTGACCTGCCCGGCGGTTAAGTCAATGCCTGCCGCATCGGAATAGGTCAGCGACACCGTGCCGCCGCCGGCGGGCGTCGATACCGATGACTCCGGCGCGGGGGCGGTGTCCGTCGCCTGCGGCTTTTTGCGGCAGAACAGCACGCCAAGCAGCAGAAACAACAGCAGCAGAAGAAGCACGAGCAGCAGCCACCGCTTTTTGCGGTTCTTGTCTGTATTTTCCATCAATAGCCCCCTTCCAGTCGGACCGTTACCGACCCGATTTTTTCGTTGTCAAGTGCCTTGTCGGGGCGGCCTGTCAGGCACAGCCGCACGGTTTTTGTCCCGTTTACCGGCAGGTCAATCGGACTGTAGATGTAGTCTTCGTCGCTGTTGGCAAAGCTGCCGCCGATTGCCGTGTCGGTTCGTGTGTATTGGAACTTCACGCGGACTTCGTTTGCGCCCTCATTTTGCACGGTAATGGCATCGCCGTTTGCTTGGTTTGGCGCCCAGCCGCCGCCGATGTCATAGGCGTGTGTGGCGGGGTTCCACGCCCCGTCGGTGTAGGTGTAAGCCAGCTCGCCCCATGTGACGGTGACGGTGTTGGTGCGTACATCCTCCTCGCCGCAGACTGCACAGGTGCGCCTTCCGGCGTTCCATGCGCCGAATCTGTGGCTGCAGGTCACGTTGACATACACCGTGGTTTCGACCTTTTCGTAGTTTTTGGCGTCGTCCGGCTGAAAAACAACAGCATATCGTCCGCCGTTGCGGGGCGGCTTGACCGTATCGTCCTTCCAGACAAAACGGCCCGCCACGTTGGTTGAAGGTCTGGCGTTGTTGTTTTTGGCCGTGCCGCCGGTCAGGGTGCTGTAAGCCAGGGTGTTGCCCACAGCCAGGTCCAGCGCGGCAGCCGTTGGCGGCTCGGTGATTTTCGGCGTGGCTTTTGTCACCGTTACACAGACTACATTGCTTTTTGTGCTGGCTTGCAGGCCGTTGTCCTTGCGTGTGGCCGTGACCAGCACGTAATAGTAATGCACCCCTGCGGTGGGGGTTGTGGGGTAGGTGGGGTCTCCGTTTTCGTCGGTGATAGGAATTCCGTTGTCGCCGTTTTCATCACAGGCATACCAGGTTGTTTCCTTGGTGTGATTGTCGTATGAACTGTAACCCACATGGTGATAAATGCGCTTGCCATAGACGCCGGTCTCATCCATCTCCAATTTGACATTGTAGGGGGCCAGGGCCGGGGTCAAATGCCAATGCGCGTACAGGGTATGGTTGGCGGCGGTGGTAACTGTGGTGTTTTCGTCCACCTTGGTGCCGCCGGTTTTTTGGGTATACCAGCCGTCAAAGCTGTACCCCTCGCGTGTGGGGGCGGGCAGGGCAGGGTATTCGCTGCCATAGGTTGCCGTTCTGCTTTTCATGCCGACCGTGCCGCCGTTGGCATCAAAGGTTACCGTATAGGTTTTGCCTTTCCAGTGGGCATACAGTGTGGTAGGTGGGTCTGTGCCGACGGAAGTGTTTGCGGTTACTTTTGTGCCGCTGCTTTCCCGTGTATACCAGCCGTCAAAGTCGTAGCCTGTGCGGGTGGGCGTGGGCAGTGTGCCGTAGGTGCTGCCGCAGGTCACCACCTTGCTTGCCGGGCTGACCTTGCCGCCGTTGGCGTTAAGCCGCACGGTTTTGGTCGTGGTGCAGCTTTTTTTCGAGAGGGTAAAGGTGGTTTCCAGCTGGTGGTGGTAGGACTCCAGCAACGAATTGGACTTACTGTTGCCCACAAAAATGGCGTACTCGCGGGTCATGCTTTTTTGTGCGGAGCCGTTCAGGTTGTCAAAGGTAAGCTCCACCGTGCCGCTGCCGGTGCAGGCACTTTTTGCGCTGCTGTGAAGCCGGCAGATCCCGCCGCTTGCGTCGGCGTTATTGGCAGAATAGGTTCGTTTGTAGGCGGCACCGTCGGTGTTGTCGGTCCATTCCATCACATACCAGCTTTCGCCGTTGGCGTTGCGCTGCAGCTTGATATCGTAAGAGAGTGTAACCTTATAGCAGGTGTACGCCGGAACCTTTACGGTCATCGTAAAGGGCAGCAGAAGATAGTAGGCGTTTTTGAAGTTTTTCCGCTCTTTCAAGTGTATGGTCGAGGAAGTGCCGTTGTTGGTGACCTCGACTGTACCGCTTTCATAGCTGCCCCGATCCTTGTCCGCATTTTGGGGGTTGAAGGTGCTGATGTTATTGCCGCCGTAGGAACGACAGTTTGCGGCAGAGGCAAGCTTCAGCGAAAAGCTGAAACTCTCGCTTGCCGCCGAAGCGCCCACCACCGCAATGCCGCACAGTACGCACAGGCACAGCATAACACACAAAATCCGCATCCACCGCGTCAAGGTATTGAACCCCCACTTCCTTGCGCCGCGCAGGGTCTTGACAGCGGCGCTGTATCTCGTATAATGACAGTATAACCCGTCCACCCCTGAACGAAGCAAGTGTTTTTTTAAGGAGATTTGCGCCATGCCGGAAGATCTGAAAAAGCTGTTTCAAATTACCGAGGCCGCCCGCGCCTGCAGCCTGTCCCGCAGCACGCTGCTGCGCTTAGAGGAAAAGGGTCTGCTGACGCCCGCCTACACCGCGCCGGACAGCGGACGCCGCTATTACGACAACCACAACGTGGCCCGCATTTTGCAGATCGAAAAGCTGAAAGCCATGGGCCTTGGCACCGAGGATATAGCTGCCTACTTTGCCAGCGGCGGCGAGACGGCTGTTTTGCTGGCCGCACTGGAGGAACACCTGCACGAGGTCGCGCGCGGGGTCGAGGAACTGCGCCTGCGCGCTGGCACGGATACGGGCATGTCGGTGCAGGTGCTTACGCTGCCCGCCGTGACCTGCTGCCGCCGCCTGTGCGAGGGACACACCATTGCCGAAAAGTACAACGCCATGTATGATTTTTACGGCGAGTGTGTGCGGCGGGGGTATCGCCTGTCTGACGAGCCGATTTTTACCGTCTCGCAGCGCCGGGATTTTTTGAACGGCTATATCACGGACGAGCCATATCCGTTTTGGGTGTGCGTGCCCGTGCGCCCCGAAAAAGCCCCCAGGGAGGCGGTGACTCTGCCTGCCTGCCGCGCCCTGTCGGTGCTGTATTACGGCAGCTACGCGGGCGCGGACGAGGCGTTTTTGCGTCTGGGCCGCGAGGTGAAGGAGCGCGGTCTGACACCCGCCGGGGACCCGCGTGTGCTGGGCATTGTTGCGCCCTACACCGGGCGCGAAATCGAAACCAAACGGTATTGCTCCCGCCTGGTGCTGCCGGTGGAGGGTGAAGCCGAAGCGTCTTTTCCCGTGTAATAAAAAGTGAACCCCGGAAGGCCGCTTTTACGCACCTTGACGCAATTCTGGAACGAAACAACCGAAATATCGCACAACCCGCACAACGCAAAAATGCGCTGTGCGGGAATTTTTTTGCTTTGGAACCGGTTAGTATGATTACACAATGTCTATTCGTCCCAGATGTATTGCGCGTTTCCGCAAAAGTGCTAGAATGACAAAAATAGGGCTATACCATAACAACTTCCGATACAGCAAAGAAAGGGACACTCCATGAGCAAAAATGAACAGGGCGGCATCGTACTGCAGAAAAAACACATTGTAATCGGCATTATCGCGGCGGTGGTGATCATTGTGACAGCGGTACTGGCGGGCATGAAGCTTTCCCGCAGCCAACAGCAGGACACCTTCACCCCGGATCTGGAGCAGGGCACCAGCGCGTGGTCGGGCGATCAGCTGCCGGACAAATCCGCCGACAGCGGCGAGGCAGTCGGCATCAAGATTCCCGGCTATCCGTCTATCAGCCTGCCGGCCAACCAGCAAACCGTACAGGTGGCGCTGCTGAACCCAGAGGGCAACCCCTGCTACTTCACGTTTGAGCTGGTCCTGTCCGACACGGACGAGGTGCTGTACACCAGCAAGCAGGTGCCGCCGGGACAGATGATCGAGGAGATCACCCTGACCCGCCCCCTGGAGGCCGGGCAGTACAACGCCACCCTGCGCATCACCACCGCCAGCCTGCAGGACGGCAGCGCCATGAACGGTGCCAACGTAGAAACCATACTGGACGTCCAGTAGTCTTAGTAAAGGAGGACCCCGCCCATGAAAGGCAAACGAATCCTTTCGGCTGTGCTGAGCGCGGCGCTGCTGCTGCAGCTCAGCCCGCTGGCAGTATTTGCCGAGGATACGTCACTTCTTCCCGCCGCGGCCCAAACGGTGCAGACCGAACCTGCGCCAGAGGAGCCGACGCCGGAACCGGCAGGGGAAGAAACCGCACTGCCGGAGGAGCCTGCGCCGGAGGAAACGGCTGTGCCGATGGCAGCACCGACCCCGGAGCCCACGGCAGAGCCTACCGCCACACCGGCGCCAGAGGAAACGGCTGCGCCGGACGCTGCGGAAACGCCTGCCCCTGTGCCGTCTGCGGAACCCACGGCAGCCCCCGACCCCGCGGCAGAGGTGCAGGCGATGATCGACGCCCTGCCGGACGAAGTGACGGAGGACAACGCCGCGGCAGTGGAACAGGCGCTGACCGACATTGACGACGCCAAAGAAAGCCTTACCGATGACGAATTGGCAGGGCTGGATTTTGCGCGCTATGACACCGCCGCCAACGCGCTGCTGGCGCTGTTGGGCGAAGCTACCACGGATGCGGTGGAAACGCTGGATGACTACCCCGCGCCCCAAAAAGGCAGTGATGATTACTACCAAATCACCAATGAAAGGGACCTGCGCTGGTTTGCCCAAGCCGTAAACGGCGGCAAAAGATCTATCAACGCCCGGCTGATGAACGACATCACCGTAGATAAAAACACGCAGTGGACGCCCATTGGCACAGAAGCCCACCGGTTCAAAGGCATATTTGACGGCAACGGCAAAACCATCACCGGGCTGACCTACACGGACACAAGTGTAAATTATGTCGGTCTGGTCGGCTATGCAGACGACGCTACCATACAAGACGTTACCGTGCAGGGTTCTTCCTTTAACGGTAACGATTATATTGGCACCGTGTGCGGTTTTATCGTAGGGGGCACCATTACCGGCTGTACCAACAGCGGCAGCACCGTGAGCGGCTCTTGGAAAATCGGCGGCATTGCCGGAAAGGCGAAATATACAAATGTACAGCGCTGTGTCAACACCGGCAAAGTGAGCGGCAAAAACGACCTCGGCGGCATTGTCGGATGTACAGAAGATGCAAGGGTGCAGGATTGCGGCAATACCGACAATGTAAAGCCAACCGGGATTGGCAGATTTTGCGGCGGCATTGCCGGAAGCGTCCTTGGTTCATCACACATTCATAACTGTTACAATGTGGACAGCAGCACTGCCGACAAATTTTATGACGGTTCGTGCTACCACTCCAACTGTTACTACCTTGCCAACGGTTCCGACAGTACCGACAAAGAAATCACCGCCAAAACGGCAGAACAGTTTGCCAGCGGCGAGGTGGCGTTCCTGCTGCAAAATGGGCGCACCGACGCTGTGTGGGGGCAGACCCTGACCGGGGCAAGCCCGCAAGCCCTCCCCGTGTTGGGCGGCGACAAGGTATACCAGTCCGCCCCCTGCCCCGCACACTACAGCAATACGCAAAGAGACCTTCCACACGACTATGTAGACGGCGTTTGCAGCCGCTGCGGTGAACACGAACCGCCAAAGGAAGTAAATGGCTATTACCAAATCACCAACCAATGGCAGCTGTACTGGTTTGCCAAATGGGTAAACGGTGTTTCCCCTGTCACAACTGAACCGCACCCCGGTGCCAACGCCATTCTGGTGTACGACATCATCCTCAACAGCAACGTATTAAACGAAAACGGCGAATTGAACACCGGCGCCAGCGCCAACTTCACCCCTTGGACGCTCATTGGCACAAACACCAATCCGTTTACAGGCACATTTAACGGCAACAACAAAACCATCAGCGGGCTGTACTATAACAATAGCGGAGAGAGCGACGTTGGCTTGTTCGGCTGCGTTGGCGTGAATGGCAAAGTAATAAATGTCACCCTCGCGGATTCCTATGTGTCCGGTAAAAGTTATGTCGGCGGCATCTGCGGGTCGAACATGGGTGGTACCTTACAGGGCTGCCACAACACCGGTACGGTTTCCGGCAACAGTTGGGTCGGCGGCGTGTGCGGCTATAACGGCGGCCGGAACGGCAGCCCCACCATACAAAAATGCGATAACTCCGGTACGGTTTCCGGCAACAGCGGGGTCGGCGGCGTGTGCGGTCAGAACAACAGCAGCACTGTGAAGGGATGCTATAACACCGGTGAGGTTATCGGCAATAATCCTGTCGGCAGCGTGTGCGGCTGGAACGGCGGCGCCACTGTGGAAAAGTGCTATTACCTTGCGGGGACAAGTGAGAAAGCTGTTGGCGATGGAACCGGAAACAGAAACGAAACTTGCGAATCCAAAACCGAACTCCAGTTCCGAAACGGCGAGGTGGCGTACCAGCTGCAAAGTGACCTTAACATTTCCACGCAGGTTTGGGGGCAGCGTATCGGCACGGACAAAACCCCTGTGCTTAGCAGCAATCCCAACTATACGGTTCACAAAACGGCACCGGAGTCCCACTGCAAGGGTTATTCCAATCAGCCAAATGACAGCCGTGACCACAACTATAATAACGGCGTTTGCACCTACTGCGGTGAATGTGAACAGGCAACGCCAGCAGAAGGTAACTATTACGAGATTTCCAACCAAGGGCAGCTGCGCTGGTTTGCCGACCAGGTAAGCAACAAAGGTCAAACCACCATCAACGCCCGCCTGATGGCGAGTTTCGCTATGGACAGCACCGAGTGGACGCCCATCGGCACAGAAAGCAATCCGTTTGCAGGCAAGTTTGACGGCAACGGCAACACCATCACCGGACTGACCTGTACGGACACAAGTGCAGATCATGTCGGTCTGGTCGGCTATGCAAGCGGCGCTACCATACAAAACGTTACCGTGCAGGACGCTGCCCTTAAAGGTCACTATTATATTGGCACCGTGTGCGGTTATATCACAGGCGGCACCATTACCAACTGCCACGCGGTCAACACTGCCATTGGTGGCAATACGGAGGGCAGATACTACGGCGGTATTGCTGGCTACATAACTGGCAAGACAAATGTCACCGGCTGTACCAACAGCGACAGCACCGTGAACGGCGGTTACTACCTCGGCGGCATTGCCGGATATGCAGCTGATACAACGGTACAGCGCTGTGTCAACTCCGGCGCAGTGACCAGCAAGTACTCCAAAATCGGCGGCATTGTTGGAACTGCTAATCGGGCAACGGTGCAGGATTGCGGCAATATCGGCACTGTAACGAAAAGAGGGAATGGCTCAGAGTACGGCGGCATCATCGGAGAAGCCTCTGGTAACCATACCATTCAAAACTGTTACAATGCGGACAAAAACACTGCCGCCAAAATTTGCGGTGGTATATTTTACACTCCCCTCAACTGTTACTACCTTCCCGACGATACCGGCAGTTCCGGCAGTACCGTCACAGGCATCACCGCCAAAACGCAAGCACAGTTTGCCAGCGGCGAGGTCGCGTACCTGCTGCAAAATGGGCACGGCGACACCGCCGTATGGGGGCAGACAATCGGTAAGGATAAATACCCGAAACTGGGCGGCGACAAGGTATACCAGTCCGCCCCCTGCACCGCAGACTACAGCAATACGGAAATTCCACCCAAACAACACGTCATTGGCAATGATGGCAAATGCACCAACTGTGGTGCGCAATGCATTGCCTACACCGTGACCATCCCCGCCACGGTGGAGCTGGGCAACAAAGCAACCATCAAAGCCAAGGACGTCATCCTGCCGAATGGTAAGACGTTGAATGTCAAAGTGGCAGAAGGCAGCAAGTTCGAGGTCGCGCAGGTGGACGATAACGATGCCGTCGTTGACAAATGCGCGTACACCGTCACCAAGGGCGAAACCAAAACCCCGGTAAACCCCAGCGATACCGTATTGACTGCCGTGAACGGTGAATCTGAAAAAACCGTTGAATTGCAGTTTAACAAACCCGAAACCACAACCTATTCCGGCGAATACAAAGGCACCGTAAAATTTACCGTCAGTGTTGATGACTAATCTGCATCTTAATAATAAGGAGGAACCCCACCATGAAAAAGATTGTAACCCTGCTGCTCACCGCAGCGCTCGCCGTCGCCGCCGCGACTACCGCGTTTGCGGATACCAAGATTGAACCCGGCCCGGACAGCAGCCCGAACCCAGCTAGCGGGGACATGAATGTTACTTACAAGGTGAACCCCAGCTATACCGTAACCATCCCTGGAATTGTAGAGCTGAAAAGCACTACCGAAGGCGCTGTCAAAGGCACGGCAACGGTAGGAGCCACAGGTGTGACTATACCCAAGGGACAGGCAGTACAGGTTAAACTAAGTACTGATTTTACAGCGACATCCGGCGAGGGTAAAAATGCTGCAACGCTGAAGTACAAGGTTAAGAAAGGCAACGATGAGGTTGCGAACGAGGGTGCTGTTCTGACAGTCACGTCTGGTTCAGGCAGTACAGACCTTACGTTTGAACTTGCCGAGAAGGTTACGTATTCCGGCACCTACACCGACACGGTAAAATTTATCGTTTCGGTCGGCTAACACAGGAGGTTATATAGCTATGAAAAAACTGCTTTGCTTTACTCTCTCGGCAGTGCTGGCCGCCGCCCTTGCCGTGCCCGCCTTTGCCGATACCAGCGTCCCCCCGACCAGTGCCCCCGATACCAATGTCACCCAGAGCAGCACCGATCAAAAGGCAGAGACCACCGTTCAGTTTAAGATCGACCCGGCCTACACCGTGACCATCCCCGGCACGGTAGTGCTGACGAAAAAAACCGACGCCGACACGAAGAAAATCACCTACGAAGAAGATTTCGACATCACAGCTGCAGATGTCCGCCTGAATGAGGGAAAGACTTTGCGGATTTCCCTTGCTTCGGACTATAAGCTGGCATCCGGCGCAACCACGCTTGACTACACGGTAACGGCAAAGCAGGGAACTGCGGATGCGAAGCCGGTTGACAGTAAGGACCCGGTGTGCGCCGACTTTGAAACAAAGACCGGCGAACAAAAGGTTACCCTGCATTTTGCCGCCGACAATCCCCCGTATGCCGGTGATTACAGCGATACGGTGATGTTTAACCTTGCCGTATTCCCGCAGAACTGAAAAGGAGAAAGCGTATGAAAAAGTATCTGTCCTTTGCCCTTGCGGCGGCACTTTCCGCAGCGTTTTGCGCCACGGCCTTTGCCGCCGAGGATAACCGCCAGGTAGAGGTCAAAACGCATATTGCCCCAACGTACAACGTGACGATTCCGGCCAATACAACGGTGATTTCTAAGGCTGAGAATACGTCCTTCGGCGCAATCACGCTGACCGACGCCCAGCTTGACCCCGGCAAGTCCGTCAATGTGACACTGAAGTCCAGCGGCACACTGAAAAACAAGAACGACACAAGCAAAATGCTCGCCTATACGATCCGCAGCGGCGAAAGCGCGTTTACATCCGCCAGCTATAAAACGGCAGGGGAAAGCACGGCCCTGACCATTCATATTGCGAAGGACGATTGGGCCAAAGCCTACGCGGGCGACTACGCGGACACCGTGGAGTTTACAATCTCCTACAAATGAGATGCCGCGGGTGGCAGCGGCAGACTGTCAAAAAAACTCCTGTAGGGGCGAGCATTGCTCGCCCGTGCCTGTTTGCCTTGGAAGAAACTTTCCCGGAAAATGCGTTGCTTCGGTAAGTTGGCGGGCGACCAATGGTCGCCCCTACACACGCAATAAGGCCGGAATGCACTTTTTCGACCCGCTGCGGAACGGTCAAGACCGTTCCCTACAAACCAGCCGAAAGTGCGCAATTATCTTGTTGGTTTTTTCGACACACAGGGCGGAGTGATACACCTCATCAGCATATTTTCCCGCCCTGATACTTGGCGAAAACCATTCTATTCGCTGCAATAAACACATATAAGGCGAAGATGCCCTATTCGGGTATCTTCGCCTTTTTCTATATCGCAGGGAAAGAAGAGTGGCAGTCTATGCAGGAGCTTATAGAACATCGGGATAGTATCAACCGCCAGCTGGCCCTGCGCTGTGTGCCGATGACCGACGCTGTGCAGCGCAAAGCCAAAGCATCCGGATGCGGGTGACAGAATTGTAAAGGTGTGAGCAAGATGAATCAAATTGTAGTCGATTTGGGGGTTTCCGTACATGAGCGGTGGAAACTGAACAAAAATCATATCGCGCCCCTGCCGGGCAATGATGGCGGCAAGCGTCTCTGCGTCGTGACCGGCATCCACGGCGATAAGCTGGAATGGCAGTATGTGGCGTTCCTTTTAAATCAGGAGCTGCAGCGGCACCCCGAATACCTGCGCGGCACCGTCGATATTTATTGTCCCTGTCTTTTCCGGTGGGATCAGGCAAGCCGCGCTGGGCAGGATTCGCACGGTGCTGCAAGCTGGGTGGCTGCGGCTGAAGGCGATTCTGACGCGCACGATACGGCGCGCAGCCGGTTCGCTGCTGGCGCTGATTGGCGCGGGCGGCGTGGTGCTGTTGCTGGCGATGGTCATAGGCGCGGCTGCGGCGGTGATCGGCTCACCGATGGGCATTTTGTTTGCCGATGAATCCGGCGACCCGAACAGCATCCGCATTGCCGAAATCGTTGCGGAAACCAACGCCGACTTCGGCACGGCAATCAACGACATTGTGTCGGCGCATCCGGAGTGCAGCGAAACCACGATGGAATACGACTACGAGGACGGTCACACTTGGGCGAGCTACTGGCCCGAAGTGCTGGCCGTCTTTGCCGTGCAGAACAACCAGAACAACGACGGCGATGTGGTCGTCATTGACGAAGGCAAGAAGCGGTTGATTCAGGACACCTTTTGGGCGATGCACGAAATAAGCGCCGAGGTGAAGGAAGTAGCCGCCACACCGGAACCGACCGAGGATGAACCTGACCCGGAGCCGGTCACGGAGTACATTCTGCACATCACGGTCAGCAGCAAATCGGTGGACGCGCTGGCGGATTTGTACCGCTTTACGCAGGACCAGCGGGACATTTTGCACCAGCTGTTATCCGAGGAAATGCGCCCCAGTCTGCTTGCTCTGTGCGGCGGGATTGCTGTTGCGGACGGCGAATTGTGCTGGCCGCTGCCGGGTCACACCTATCGTGAGATGGAGCGGTATTTTTGAAAATATGTAGGCGGCACGGGCGACAGCACCGGCATTTTGAGGTAATGCAAGGCGGGATTCGGGTTGATCCGTTACGTTTGGTGCCTTAAAAGAAGAAAGTCCTGATGCCGAAATTCGGCATCAGGACTCTTTACTGTTGCGTTTTACTTTCTGTAAACCACCGCTTCAAACGGTCGCAGACTTCCGGGGTTTCCGGGGGTGTTGTAGTTGCTGATAAGCAGTTCTGTGTTCTGCCAATCGTTCAGCAATGGGCAGGACACGTCATGGTCGGTAAAGTTGCAGACCACGAGTATCTGCTCATCGTTCAATGTGCGAGTGTAGGCGTAAATCTCTTCATCGTCGGGCAACAGCAGGGCGTAGTGACCGTAGACGAAGGTCTTGTCCGACTTTCGCAGCGCCAGCAGGCGGCGGTAGAAGCTGTACACCGAGTCCGGGTCGCCCACTTGTTTGGCTGCGTTGATCTGCGGGTAGTTGGGGTTCAGCGGTATCCACGGTGTGCCGGTGGTAAAGCCTGCATTGGCAGTATCATCCCAGTGCATGGGGGTGCGGGTGTGCTCGCGGCTGATGTAGTTGGCCGCCTTCATGAAATCTGCCACGCTCTCGCCGCAGCGCTGGGTCTTTTCAAAGTAGGCATTGCGAGTCATAACGTCGTTAATGGGGTCGATGCTGTCGAAATGCTTGTTCGTCATGCCCAGTTCCTCACCCTGATAAATGTAGGGCGTTCCCTGCATCAGGTAGAGGCAGACAGCCAGCATTTTGGCCGACCGCACACGGGATTCTTCGTCCTTGGTGCTGCCGAAGCGCGACACCACGCGGGGTTGGTCGTGGTTGTTCCAGTACAGGCTGTTCCACGCCTTGCCGTCCAAACCGGTCTGCCAGCGGGTCTGTATTTTTTTAATATCCGTCAGCTTCCACGGGTGTTCGGGTTCCCACTTGCGGCTCTCGCCGCCGTCCACGTCCATCAGTTCAAACTGGAACACCATGTTCAGCTCATGGCGATCCTCGCCCGCGTACAGGCAGGCCAGCTCCGGGTTGACGTTGGCGTTTTCGCCCACCGTCATGCAGTCGTAGTGGCTCAGCACACGGCGGTTCATCTCCTGCAGGTATTCATGCACACGGGGACCGTTGGTACACTGGTCGGTATAGTCGCCGTACAGACCATCGGCGCAAAGTGGCCCGTCTGCATATCCGGCCTTGGAGATCATACTGATGACGTCCATGCGAAAGCCGTCGATGCCCTTTTGGAACCAGAAGTTCATCATGTCAAAGACCTGATCGCGAACCTCCGGGTTCTCCCAGTTCAAATCGGGCTGTCCTTCAGCAAAAAGGTGCAGGTAATACTGACCGGTTTTCTCGTCGTACTTCCACGCCGAGCCGCTGAAGCAGCTGCGCCAGTTGTTGGGGGCACCGCCGTCCGGGGCGGGGTCTTTCCAGATATAATAGTCGCGTTTGGGGTTGTCGCGGCCGGAACGGCTCTCAATAAACCACGGGTGCTGGTCCGACGAGTGGTTGACCACCAAGTCCATGATGAGTTTTAACCCATGGGCATGGACATCCGCCAGCAGGGCGTCAAAGTCGGCCATTGTGCCGAAGTCTGTCATGATATCGCGGTAATCGCTGATGTCATAGCCGTTATCCACATTAGGAGATTGATAGATCGGGTTCAGCCACAGCACATCGACGCCAAGGTCTTTTAAGTAGTCCAGCTTTTCACGGATGCCGTTCAGATCACCGATGCCGTCACCGTTGGAGTCCTTGAAGCTGCGCGGGTAGATTTGGTAGACGACGGCCTCTTTCCACCACGCGGGGTGAATGCTTCCCATAAGTATACCTCTTACAAAATCGTTCCCGGCAGTTTGGTCACGTCCTGTATATGGTAGGTGGGTTCAAACGGCATCGGGGCCGTGCCGACGATGGCACAGTCCATGCCGCCCGCGCGGGCGGCCTCCAGCCCGGCAGCAGCGTCCTCCACAACCAGGCAGTCTGCCGGGGCAAGCCCCACCATGGCGGCAGCCTTCGTAAAGACCTCCGGGTCGGGCTTAGAGTGGGCAATCATCGTGCCGTCACACACAGCATCAAAGTAGCGGTTCGCGTCGAGCCGTTCCAAGATGTATGCCGCGTTTTTGCTGGACGAACCAACAGCCAGCTTCAGCCCAGCGTTGTGCAGCGCCGTCAGGGCGTCGCGCACGGCAGCGGGCATATCGGCGGGCGACATCTGCGCCAGCAGCTTGCGGTAGCGGTCGTTTTTCTCGGTGGCAAGGCGTTCCTTTTCCGCATCGGTAAAGGTCTTGCTGCTGCCCGAAAGGATGATTTCCAGACTCTCCATCCGGCTGACGCCGCGCAGCTTCATGTTGATGGTTTCGTCAAATGGTGCGCCGACTTCCTCAGCCGTCTGTTTCCACGCTTCAAAGTGAAAACGGTCTGTGGAGCAGAGCACTCCATCCAAGTCGAAAATAATACCCTTGTATTTCATAGAAAGTTCCTCATAGTTGCTCGGCGGCCAGCTTTACCGGCTGACCGTCCACGGTAATTTCCACAGCGGAACCGCCGCGGTGGGTGACAGTGATGCCCGCATGGGTGACTTCCACATGGAGCTTTGCACCGCGCCAGACGATGTTGAACGCCGCGCGCTGCCAGTTTGCGGGCAGATGACTGCGCAGGGAAAGCCCGCCCTCGTGCCATTCCAGCCCGGCAAAACCGCAGACAACACACTGCCAGACGTTACCCATCGATGCACTGTGGATGCCTAAGTCGGACGACTTCATATTCGGGCCGAGGTCAATGGCAATGGCGTGGCGGTACATATCCAGCGCCATATCGTCCAGTCCCTCCCACGCGGCCAACACACAGTGCTGACCATGGCTCAGGGAGGAATCATGCAGTGTGCGGGACTCATAGAACATAAAGTTCTTGCGGCGGGTCTCAGCATCGAACAAGTCGGGCATAATGCGCATGAGCATGACCAAGTCAGCCTGCTTCGAGACCATAAGTTGGTTCATCTGGGCGGGACTGTAATCCTCGTAAATCGAGGACACGCCCTGCTGGTTTTTGTATTTGCTCAGGTCGATCGCATCCAGCCCCAGATATTGGGCATTCTGCGGCACGATGCCATCGGCGTTGGGCTGCGGCAGGTAGACTTTTGCCTTTTTGTCCTGCAATTCAGCCGCCAGAGCATTCAGGTCATAGCTGTCGCTCAGCTTGGCGTAGGCGTCCGGCCAACGGGTAGGCATATCCTTGATGCAGCGTTCGGCCTGCTCCATGGCAAAGACGGTCAGATAGTTTGTAAAGGCGTTGTTATCGACGTGGTCTTTGTACTCATCCGGACCGATGACGTTTTTGATTTCATAGCGCTGCGTATCATCCTGCCACTCTACGCGGCTTGCCCAGAAACGGGCAATTTCAATCAAAAGCTCACAACCGCGGCGGTTCATGAAATCATCATCGCCGGTGGCTTGGTAGTACAGCCAGACACCCCAGGCAATATCCGCAGAGATATGCTGCTCGATCATACCTGTCAAAACCGGGCTGCTCTTGCCGGTGACGATATCCGCACCGCAGTAAAGCGGCGTTACTTCGCCGTCGTCCAGCCACGCACTCTCCCAGGGGAACATAGCACCCTGATAGCCATTCTCGCTGGCCTTTTTGAACGCGCCGGGCAGGCTGCGCCAGCGGTAGCCCAGCAGGGTCTTGGCGGCGGCGGGGTCAGTCAACAGGTAGTAAGGCATCAGGAACATCTCGGTATCCCAGAAAGAATGACCTTTGTAGCCCTCGCCTGTCATGCCCTTGGCACCGATGCCAACGCGGTCATCATCGCGCTTGATCATAATGTTCAGGTGATACAGCGCAAACCGCATACCCAGCTGGTCAAAGCTGTCATCGCTTTCGATCTGCACATCCTGCTCTGCCCAGTAAGCTGCCCACTTTTTGGCGGAGGCTGCAAGCAGAGCGTCATAACCGGTATCCGCAAACTTTGCCGCCAGCGCATCACCGGCAGCGGCAACGATGTCCGGGTTCGTTGTGCCGCGCTGCTGACCGTAGACCGTAAACGGCAGGTCACGGCCTGTGTGGTAGCAGGTCAGCTTTTCGATGCGCAGCGTCTGACCCTTTGTCAGCCGGAACGTGTAGCGCCCCACAAAGCGGCGGCGCTCAATGACCGGCAGCGACTCGGAGGGTTCTGCGCTGAATTTGTGCAGGCAGTGTACACTGATCGGCACATTGCTCTCATTCGTATGGGTCATCAGACGCAGGATGCCACCGGGCAGCATCCGCATTTCGCCCTCCACACAGTGCTGAGAGCCGGTATTGCTGTTGCGGGTCGAGATACCGCTATTGACGACCAGCTCGATATCCTGATTCGTCGGTGTGACTTCCACCGAGAACGCGGCAATATGCTCATTATCCAGCGAAACAAAGCGACGGAAGGTCAGTTCCAGCGCTGCCCCGGCAGGGCTTTTCCACTGCACGGTGCGCGTTGCTTCGCCGGTGTGCAGATCCAGTGTGCGCAGGTAGCTTTGCAGCGTACCCTGATCCATGGCGAAGCGTTCACCGTTGACGATAAACTCCATAGCAGTCACGTCAGGCAGGTTGGGCAGCTCGGTCACTTCGTCGGGCATAGCCTTATTGAATGTGCCCGTGATAAAAGCGCCGCGGTAGGTATCAAGGTAACCCTCCTCCAGCGCGCAGCGGATGTTGATATAGCCGTTGCCCTGGGCAAAGATGGATTCACATTTGGCGGTGCGGCACGGGTCAAAGGTTTCCTCTGCCACGATCCAGCCGCGGGGTTCGAGATCATATTTCATAGGCGGGTTTCCTTTCCATCAGCCCTTGACACCGGAAGCGGCCACGCTGGCCTGCACCTGATCCTGTGCAAGCGCATACAGGATGATGCCGGGCAGAATGACAATGGTAAGCGCGGCAAACAGCTGGGTGTAGTTGTAGGAAAATTCGCTGGTGAAGAACGCCAGCGCGATGGGCAGTGTGCGCTGCGAGTCCGAAACGGTCAGCAACGAGGCAAAGTAGTACTCGTTCCAGTTGCCGAGGAACATCAGGATGCCGGCAGTCGCCAGTGCGCTTTTTGCCAGCGGCAGGTTGATGGTCCAGAACGTGCGGAAGAAGCTTGCGCCGTCCAGTGTCGCAGCCTCGTCCAGGCTTTTGGGAATCGCCATAAAGCCGGCTTTCAGCACAAAGATGGACATAGCCATACCGGCAGACAGGTAAACAAGGGTGACGCCCCAGATGCTGTCATAAAGGTTCAGTTTCGTGATGAGCGAGAAGATGGGCTGGGTCTTGCTGTGGCTGGGCACAAGCAGCGTGATGGTGAACAGCGCAAACAGCAGCTTGCGACCGGGAAACTCAAACTTGGCAATGACATACGCGCCCATGGCATAGAACAGCAGCGAAACCAGCGTCGAGACGCCCGCCGCCAGCAGCGAGTTGAAAAAGTAGGTGGGGAAGCTGTACTTCTGGAAAATGTCAATGAAGGTATCCAGCGAGAAGTGGGCGGGCAGCGCCAGCGGTGAACTTAAAATTTCGCCGTTCGTCTTGAAGGACGACATAATGACCCACAGAATGGGAAACACAGAGAGAATAATGACGATGGCCTCCACAAGGTACATCAAAACCTTTGCCCAAGGCTTGTATTTGATTTTCATGGTGTGCCTCCTTCTCAGTAATCAGCTTCGTCCATGCGGAACAGCTTGTTTACGATGCCCAGCACGATCAAACCGATGATAAACATGACCACGCCCACCGCGTTGGCGTAACCGTAACGGTAGTCCATGATGCCCTTGACCAGAATGATGGGCAGGCTCATCGTGTCGTCGCCCGGACCGCCGGACGTCGTCAGGGCAATCTGCTCATACATGGCAATACGGGATGTCAGCGAGGCAATGACGCTGGTGCCGATGGATGCACGGCACAGCGGCAGCTGGATATAGCGGATCAGCTGCCAGCCGGTAGCGCCGTCCATGAGGGCGGCTTCATTCAGTTCCTTCGGAATGTTCATCAAATCACCCAGCACGACCAACGTGACGATGACTGCATAGAACAGCCAAGTGAACGTAACAGCCCAGAACGCCCACGGCGATTTGTAGAACCACTGGACGTTGAAATTCGGGTTAAAAACGCGGATGACCGAGTTCAGGATGCCGAAATCATTGTTGAAAATGAATTTGTAGATCATCGCCCAGGCCGCCGCACTGATGACGTTGGGGATCATGAACACTGTACGGGTGAACTTCCAGCCGTGGGGGCGCTGGTACAGTACAAAAGCGACCAATGTGCCGAAGCCGACGTGCAGCGTCAGGGCAATCACGCACCACCAGAGCAGGTTTTTCAACGCAATGAGGAACGAACTGTTGGTAAACAGATTGATATAGTTTGTCAGACCGTTGAACTTTGGTGCGTTGAAGCCATCCCATTTCGTGAACGACGTCACAAATACCTGCGCAATGGGCATCAAATAGAACATCGCAAAGATCACGATGGTGGGAAGCAGGAACAGATAGATCCATTTGTAGTTTGCACGCTGGATGCGGCCCGCCTTGATGCGCGTTGCTTTTTTCGGGGCGGTTTTCATGGCTTTGCAGCTCCTTCCTTTTCAAAAAATGCGTGCCGCCGCCGTATGCAACGGGACGGCGACACGCCTTGAATTACATATTGTTCTTGCGCGGATTGCGCGGATTACTCGGCGCTGGCTTCCGCGGCCTTGTCACTCATCCACTGGGCGAACTGCTCCGGGGTGCAGGTGCCGTCGGCCAGGCTGGGCAGCAGCTTACCAAACTCGGTGTTGGCAACGGAGGCAGGGATCACATCGAGGATGCGGGGGACAAACACGGTATCAGTAGTGGTGTCGGCTGCCAGATCAGCAAGCACCTGGGTCTCGCCCTGCTTTGCCTTGAAGTCGTCGGAGTAGGTCAGCTTCGGTGTGTCGCCACCCTCGGCCAGCATGTAGGCTTCCAGCTCAGCGGGGCTGTAAATGAACTCAAGGAAAGCCTTTGCAAGGGCAATTTCATCCTCAGGGGCAGAAGCAGAGATCCACCACTCACCGAAAGTGGCGGTGTCGGCAATGCCGATGTCGCCCGGGAACAGGGAGGCACGGACCTTCGCGCCGTCAAAGCCGTTGGACCACTTGTCGGAGTTGGAGCTCTCGAAGTCAGAGGACATCCAAGGACCGTTGGCAATGATGGCGGCCTGCTCGCTCATGAAAGCGTTGGCGGCATCCGCGTAGGCTGCGCCTACCGAGTTGGAGGCTGCGTTGTTCTGCAGCAGATTCTGCAGCTTGGCCACAGCGTTGATGAAGCAGGGCTGGTTGAAGTCGGTGATCTTGGTCTCGGTGCCACTCTTCAGCCATTCTACGCCACCGTCTTCCTCGGCCACCAGCGCAGTCAGGAACAAGGCGGAAACCCAGCCGTTCTCGGCGGTGGAGAAGGCAATCTTCTGGTCGCCCAGCGCGGAAACAAATTCGTCCATGCTCATAGCGCTGATGTCAGCATCGGTGCTCCACATATCAGAGTTGTAGAAGAAGCCGATGGGACGTACCGTTGCCAGAGGCATAGTCATGACTCTGCCATCCTCATTGGAGCAGTATTCACGACTGTCGTCAATCAGGACATCCTTGACGGCGGGGGTCGCGTCGATCCAGTCGGTCAAGTCGTAGGCAAGGCTTGGGGATAACGACGTTCTTGACCCAGTCCGGGTCACCGCCCTCCACCAGCACCGGCAGCTTGTTCTGCTGTGCCAGCTGCTTTAAGCGGTCATTGAAAATACTATCCTGGGGTACGCTCTCCAGATTGATTTTGTACTTCCCGGCGTACTTCTCGTTAAAACGCTCGACCTGCGGCACAAAGAAGGCCGCACCGGCGTTCTCGCCGGTTTTGTAGGAGGGAATGGTGACTTCCACCACGCCGCTGTTGGTATCAGCGGATGCCGTGCTACCGGCAGTATCGCCGCCGGTTGTGGAAGTTGCAGCAGAGGATGCAGCGCCACCGCAGCCGGCCAGGCTGGCGGTCATCATGGCAGCGGCCAGAGCGCCTGCGAACAGTTGCCTCTTTTTCATAGTGTTTCTCCTTTACTTTTGTGCTTTTTTGTTTTATTAACACGGTGCGGTTGCACCAAATGTTCCAAAAGTTATTGCAAAAACGTTTTTGCTTTGCGGTTAAAAAATATTTGCAGCGAAATTTGGCTTAAGAAGTTACTGCGAAAACGTTTTTGTATCTCTGTCTGAAAAAAGCGGCCTTAACCGCTGATTTCGGTTTTATAGGGGGCGGACGCTGTCGCGCACCGTCAGGGTGTGGGGCAATACCAGCCGCTGTGCCTTGCGCTTTCCGCGGATCATATCGCACAGTAGGCGAGTAGCCTCGTAGCCTTTTTGCTGGATGTTCTGGTCAATGGTGGTAATAGCCGGGTCGGTGTAGTTGGTGACTTCCAACCCATCGAAGCCTACGACCGAGTAGTCTTTTGGCACTTTATAGCCCAGTTCTTTCAGCCCCTCGATCGTGCCAATGGCCAGCATATCGCTCATGCAGAGGAACGCCGTGGCGCTGTCCGGGCTGTGTGTTCGGAAGTATTCCTTCACACCGTCGCGGGCTTCCTCCCGCCCGAAGTTGGTGTAGATGATGTTGTCGCGGGGCAGCTCCAAACCATTGCGCTGCATAGCTTGGTACGCACCCACAAGGCGCTGCATACTGACCATAGCCAGCTTGCGGCCATGTACCACCACGATCTTGCGGTGTCCCATGTCGATGAGGTATTGGGTCAGCTCGTCAAACGCTTTGATGTCGTCCATCATCACACAGCTGACATTCGGACCGGGAACCTCAATATCAATGGTCACGCAGGGGTATTTGCTTTTCGCCAGCAGTTCGCAGTAAGGGTCGTTGGTTCTCAAACCCATCAGGATCGCGCCGGCGATGTTGTGCTCATAGCAGAGCTGTTCAAAACTTTTTTCGGTCTGGATCTTGGTGTTGATAACCTGAATGGACATTTCCACATCGTTGTTGACTGTGTAGTGGAAGCAGCCTTTCATCAGCAGTGCATCAAAATCGTTGATAAGCTCTTCTTCCAGAAAGCCGGAAAGCACCAGCGCGATATTGTGATTGTGCTTGGAGGAAAGGTTGCGCGCCATTTGGTTGGGGCGATACCCCAGCCGCTGCGCGGTCTCCACGATGCGCTCCCGTGTTGTAGGGCTGACATCTGGGTAGTTGTTGAGTGCGCGGGAAACAGTACCGACCGTGACTCCGGCTTCCCGTGCAATGTCGCGGATCGAAACTGCCATGCCTGCTCACTCCCGATTCTCTTTTCAACCAAAACCGTTTTCGGTACCGTGTATACTGCTGTGTTCCAAAAACGTTTTTGTTGTGATTTCTTTATACTCTGATTCCCCTGTTTTGTCAACACTCTCCGCCCACTTTCTACATCTTGCAAAAGAAACAGGCTGTGGTTTTGTGTAGCTTGCACAAGTGCAAAAGGCAGGAGAGGGGGCGGTATTTTTTTGGGGGAAAAATTGCAGATTTTTCTCCAACATCGAGCAGATGTGCGATGCCCTGCGAATCAGCACCAAAACGGGGTACAAGCTGCTGCACGAAGGCAAAATCCCGGCGATGAAAATCGGGCGCTCGTATCGCATCCCCAAGGCCCACCTGTTTACTTACCTTCAGATTTGCGGTCAACACTGTCGAGCAGAGAATCGACAGTGTTGATTGTTTTGCGCCGATGCGTTATGAGGAACATCCCGTTGCTCATACGATCCTTGCTACCGGAGGTTCCGGTAAGGAACAAAATCTGATCTACCAGCCGAAAGAAGGCGTTGGAGGAACAATGATTCCTTCTAAAAAAACCGAGTTAAACAATGAGAAAATTCGTGTTATGACTCCTACCAAATGGGGGCGGCTACAAGGATTTATCGGGTATGCCTTCATGAAAGACGGTGTTGATACTTTTAGTTTTCCGGAAGGAATGACAGACGGTCAAAAATACAAGCAATTAGGGAACTCTGTTACCATTCCCGTGATAGAAGAATTGGCTCATTTTATGCTTGCTTGCTTCGACAAGATGACAAACAGCCAGACTTCGCTTGTCCTTAAAATAGCAAAGGAAAATGAGTATATCAAAAAGAAGAATGTTATGGAAAAGCTGAGAATATCCGCAAATCAAGCCGGCTATTTATTGAAAAAACTGGTTGCAAGCGGTGATTTGGAAATTGTGACTCATGGTCGTTATTCAAAATATCAGATTACTTCAATAGTATAAAAAACTCATCATATAAGTGAAATAGAATGCAAATCGGGAGAACGAGCTTAAGCAGTAGGAACTCCCGATTTTTCCTTTTGGGAGTATCCGATTCGCTAAAGATATCATTCAAATTAAATTCTCACGTGGTTAATATCAGTAAGAGATGTGTAAACATTTTAATATGTTGACATTTTCCCGAAATCACGATATAATAATAGTAGAGAACAACTTGGGAGAGATACTAATGCCGAGCGATTACCAACAGCAAATAAAAGAAATTTTTGGCACAGCTGATTTGGATGAATTGCGAGAACTTGCAAAGATGCTGAAAATCAATCATCCAAATCCGCGCAATGCGGGCCGCAAGGCACAGCTGACCCCCGACCAGACCGTAGAGGTTTTGGAACTGCATAGAAAAGGCATCAGCAACACCGAGATTGCAAAACGGTTCGGCGTGTCGCGCCAGACCATATATAAGTATATCTATAACGCCGAGCATTTCAGCAAGAACCCGGATTTCACCATGCGGATGAACTTCATGAATGGTCAGCAGCTATGTACGGTCATCGACATTGATTTCAAGCACGAAGTTGTCCGCATGAAGAACTACACCGACCGAATCCCTTTGCGGGCGTTTGGCGTTGTAGAAAATCCGTCTTGGGCAGATTTCGAGGAGTTTTTGAAAGAAAGATGCCTACCCGCCAGCCGAGCCGGTCTGAAAGGCATTCTTCGGGAGATGGACGTTTCTTTCTATGATCCGCTGCTGATTATTGAAAAGACCAATGGGCGCATGGCTGGGGACAACCAGTGGGTGCAGATGATCCGTAACATCGCTGCGTAAGGAGGGGTCTATGGAAATGATTGATTTAAGCAGGCTTGAGCCGCAGGAAACGCTGAACCATACATCCAAGGGAAATCAGTTAAAATGGAAATGTGACGGGTATTGGTACAAGGCTGACCACATGGGTTATGAGGGGCTGGCGGAAACGATTGTTTCTGCCATGCTGGCAAAGTCAACCATTAAGTACCCCTTTGTCGTTTATGAGTACTCGCAAATCAAATACAAAGACCGAGTTTACAGTGGCTGTAAAAGCGCTGATTTTCTCGCGGATGGCTATGATCTTATTCCGTTGGAAAAGCTGTATCGGAAATTTACCGGCGGGAGTCTTGCAGTAGATACAGCTCATCAAGGGGAAATCAAGAACCAGATAAAATTTCTGGTAAACTTTGTTGAACAAACAACCGGGCTGCAAGAGTTCGGGCGATATCTGACCTCAATGTTGGAGATTGATGCGTTCTTCCTAAACGAAGATCGCCACACCAATAATATTGCCGTTCAATACAACGCCGCAGACGACATCTATGCGCTATGCCCATTATTTGATAACGGCTTGTCTCTTTTGGCAGATACCAATATGGATTTTCCCATGGAAAGAAGCTTAGAGGATTGTCTAAAAACCGTTGAAGCCAAGCCTTTTTCGAGATGTTTTGACGAACAGTTAGATGCTGCTGAGGAATTATACGGCATACAGCTTCACTTCAACTTTAGCACAAACGATGTAAAGGTGCTCATCGACAGCTATCGAACCGCCTATAGCCAAGAAATTTGCGACCGCTGTGAAGCCCTTATCCGCCGCCAGATGCGCCATTATGGGTATCTTATTCAATAGACTTGGGCATAAGCTTCGGGGCAAGCCGCAGGACAAGATAAAGGACAAATCATACACAAGGCCCACAGGCTGGATATAAGATCTAGCCTGTGGGCTTTTCATCTTCCTTGCAATGATATCAAACCGTCTGACTTTTGAATTCTTCATATCTTGCCCCATAACAACCAATAAAAATACATCTTGACCTTTTTTATGCGTTTCAATTGCTTTTTAACTATAAATGCTCAACGCTGTGGCTTGATTTTCCGCAAATAAGTTTGAATTTCCGTCTTTTTTTATGATTTTTCAGGGAAAGTATGCTATAATATGTTAAATTGGTTGTTCTTTATCTTTGAATGATAGTATATTGCCGAAGGAGAATCGCTATGGCTGTCAGATACAATAAACTTTGGAAAATCTTAATCGACAAGAAGATGAGAAAAAAAGACTTGCAAGAAGCGGCACACATTACGCATTATCAGATGATGAAACTTGCAAGAGATGAAAATATAACTACCGAAATTATCGGTAACATTTGCAAGGCACTTAACTGTACGCCCGATGAAATCATGGAGTTTTATGACGCATAAGCTGAGTAGAGTATGCTTTATGTGACACAAACTTTGCCATAATTAGGATGGGTGTAGAAAAATGGAGCTTATAAACAATACTACAAAGACTCTAAAAGACGATTTGTCCGTGGAAATCAAGCAAGGCAGCAAACTATCCATTGCAGCGGCTTGTTTCTCTATCTATGCCTTTCAAGAGTTGAAGGAGCAGCTATCACAGATTGAGGAACTCCGCTTTATTTTTACATCTCCGACTTTCGTGACAGAAAAGGCCAAAAAAGAACGCCGTGAATTTTACATTCCGCGCTTAACCCGTGAACGAAATCTTTACGGTACTGAATTTGAAATTAAGCTCCGCAATGAATTGACCCAAAAGCTATTGCACGAGAATGTGCAGAGTGGATCAGGCAGAAGGTCACTTTCAAATCAAATGTCAGTGACAAATCTATTCAGGGACAAATTGTAGTTGACGGCGTAGGCTATACCCCCATCAACAACTTTACTACGGTTGAACTCGGTTGCGAAAAAGGCAATGTAATCAGCACCACAATTGTAAAGGACGAGTCCCTTGCCCGCACTTTGCTTGCTGACTTCAATGAAATCTGGAACGACAGCAAGGTGCTTCAGGTCGTCACAGATGAGGTGATCGACAGCATCACGGCTGCCTATAATGAGAACTCGCCCGACTTTATCTACTTTGTGACTCTCTACAATATTTTCAGCGAGTTTTTGGAAGATGTGTCCGAGGATGTTTTGCCAAACGAGGCAACCGGCTTCAAGGAAAGCAAGATTTGGGGGATGCTCTACAACTTCCAAAAGGATGCCGCTCTCGCCATCATAAACAAACTCGAAAAATACAACGGCTGTATTCTTGCAGACAGCGTTGGTCTCGGCAAAACCTTTACAGCGCTTGCGGTTATAAAATACTACGAAAACCGTAACAAATCTGTTCTGGTGCTCTGCCCCAAGAAGCTGACGAATAACTGGAACACCTATAAGGACAACTATGTCAACAACCCGATTGCTGCCGATAGACTCCGCTACGATGTGCTTTACCACACTGACTTGAACCGCACCCACGGCAATTCAAACGGTCTGGACCTTAGCAGATTAAATTGGGGCAACTATGATCTTGTTGTGATTGATGAATCCCACAACTTCCGCAACGGCGGCAAGCTGATTGAAAACCCGGATGAAGAAACCAAGGACAATCGCTATGTAACCCTGATGAAAAAGGTCATCCGTGCAGGCGTGAAAACAAAGGTGCTGATGCTCTCCGCCACGCCGGTCAACAACCGCTTCAATGACCTGAAAAATCAGCTTGCCTTGGCTTACGAAGGACACACCGATTATATTGACGAAAAACTCAATACCAGCCGTTCGATTGACGAAATTTTCAGAAATGCGCAGCGGGCATTTAATACATGGAGCAAGTGGGAGCCTTGCGACCGCACAACCGAAAATCTGCTCAAGATGCTAGACTTCGACTTCTTTGAGCTACTGGACAGCGTCACGATTGCCCGTTCCCGCAAGCACATTCAGAAATACTATGACACAAGCGACATCGGCACATTCCCCACGCGCCTAAAGCCTATCTCGCTGCGTCCGCACCTGACGGATTTGAAGGATGCCATCAACTACAACGAGATTTTTGAGCAGCTGATGCTTCTGAATCTGACGATTTACACGCCCTCCCACTTTATTCTGCCGAGCAGAATGGAAAAATACGCGGAGCTTTACGGCGACAACACTGTCAATGTGGGCTTTACGCAGGCCAGCCGCGAGCAAGGCATCCGGCGATTGATGGCCATCAACCTGATGAAACGTATGGAAAGCTCTGTCTATTCGTTCAATTTAACGCTGGAACGAATCAAGGGACTTATCGACAGCACAATCGACACCATCAACCGTTTTAACCACCACACGGGCTCCACATTGAATTTGACGGACATTTCCAATGTGAATGAGTTTGACGGCGACGATCAGGATACTGATGATTTGTTCGCGTTTGGCAAAAAGGTCAAAATCGACCTTGCGGATATGGACTATGAGTCGTGGCGCAAGGAGCTGCAAAAAGACGCCGAAGTTCTGGAGTTGCTTACATATATGGTGCGCGACATCACGCCGGAGCACGACTTGAAGTTGCGCGAGCTTTTCCGCGTGATCAACAATAAAATCACTGCGCCTATCAATCCCGGAAACGAGAAAATTATCATTTTCACGGCGTTTTCTGATACGGCAGAATACCTGTACAATAATGTCGGTCCCTTTGTAAAAGAAAAATTTGGTCTGAATACCGCCATGATCACCGGCAATGTGGAGGGGCGCACTACCTGCCCGAGATTGCGGTCTGACTTAAACACGGTTCTGACCTGCTTCTCTCCTATATCCAAGGACAAAGAGCTGCTGATGCCCGGCGACAATACGAAAATCGACATTCTGATTGCCACCGACTGCATTTCCGAAGGTCAGAACTTGCAGGACTGCGACTATCTCGTCAACTACGACATTCACTGGAATCCGGTTCGTATCATTCAGCGTTTCGGGCGTATTGACCGTATCGGAAGCCGCAACAAGGTCATTCAGCTTGTGAATTTCTGGCCTGATGTGACCCTTGACGATTATATCAACCTGAAAGCCAGAGTTGAAACCCGTATGAAAATCGTGGATATGACCGCCACGGGTGACGATAACCTGCTCAGCAATGACGAAAAGACCGACCTTGAATACCGAAAAGCACAGCTGAAGCGCCTGCAGGACGAGGTTGTCGATATTGAGGATATGACCACCGGCATTTCCATTATGGATTTAGGGCTCAACGAGTTCCGTCTGGACTTGCTGGAATATGTCAAGAACCATCCAGATATTGAAAAAACGCCTTTCGGTCTGCACTCGGTTGTACCTGCCGGTGAGGACGCGCCTGCCGGTGTCATTTTCGTTTTGAAGAATCGCTCCAACAGCGTAAACATCGACAACCAGAACCGGCTGCATCCCTTCTATATGGTTTATATCGGGGATGATGGCGAGGTTGTCTGTAACCATCTTTCCCCGAAGCAGATGCTGGATAGAATGCGTTTTCTCTGCAAAGGGCAGACAGAGCCAATCCCCGCAGCCTATAAGCCGTTTAACAAAGAAACCCGCGACGGCAAAAATATGTCCCGCCTTTCCAAACTGCTTGGCGACGCCATTGCCTCAATCATCGAGGTAAAGGACGAGAGCGATATTGACAGCTTCTTGGGCGGCGGGCAGATCAGCTTCCTGACAAACGAAATCAAAGGACTTGACGACTTTGAACTGATTTGCTTCTTAGTCGTGCGGTGAGGTGATACCATGCTCGGACTTCCAAAGTCAACTGAAATGAATAAGCAGCTGCCTAAAAAGGCGATTTATGCCAAATTTCAGATGAATACAGCGGTCAAAGACAAAATCGATGCCGATATATCGAGAATTACCATAGTCAACGAAATTTCTCCGGGCCGAATCAACATTCCTGCCGGAGAGGAGGTCGGCAGCTTCTTTGTCCTGCTTGTGGCGCTGAAGAAAAAAGACTTTGACGAGAAAACGATTGCCGCTTTATCGAAGCTGATTCCGCAGAATATTCTATTTGTGCTGGAATTTGAAGGGCAAAGTAAGCTGGCTGTCTACCGCACCAAACTGATGCAGACGGACTGGAAGCCCACCGAAAGCTGCACCCTAGAGCTGCGGGGGTTGACCCTTGATAAAGTTTGGGAAAACATCGTAGTGGACATCGGTGAGGTGAGCATTGCAGACGGCAACACTCTGGATGAGCAGATTGCCGCCGATGATCGCCGACAGAAGATTGAAAAAGAAATCGCCAAGCTGGAAAAACAGGCACGGGCGGAGAAGCAGCCAAAAAAGAAGTTTGAGCTGGTGCAGCGAGTAAGAGCATTACAAAAACAACTTGATGTGTTATAAAGGAGACTTTACAATGAATAACTTTCAAAGACTTTCTCTTGAATATGATGGCATATATGGAACGCTAAACCGATACACAAGTGATGCTAATTTGATGAATTATTTATCCAAACTGAAAGAAGGCATTGCAGATGCAGACTACGATACGATAATCTATACGCTTTCCGGCATTGATAAATGGTATGATGAAAACATCGCCGACATCTCATCGAATGAATTTGTCTTTAACCTTGTATCGCATCAGAAAAATATGCGGTTAATTAAGGAGATTTTGTCCAGCTTGAAGGCAGAAGAGTGTGTTCCAACCACGCATGCAGGCATTGACGCCCCCAAAACAGATCCAGTTATTTTTATTAGTCATAAATCCGATGATAGAAAATATGGAGATGCACTTGAGAGGTTTATAACGGGATTAGGCGTAAAAGATAATCAGTTAGTTTATACATCTCACCCACTTCACAAAATCCCACTGGATGCGTCCATCTATGAATATCTGCGTTCACATTTTAACAGTACGCTTTTTATGATAATTCTTTGGTCAGACAAGTATTTGGAGAGTCCTGCGTGCCTAAACGAAATGGGAGCAGCTTGGGTTACACAGACCGACTATACTAACATATATGTGCCTTCCTTTTCTTTTGGAAATCCAAAGTATCACGAATGCGCAGTTGATACGAAGAAAATGGGGGCTGTGCTGAACGGCGATGAGCATTGTAAAGCGAGTATGATAGAGCTTAAAAACAAGATTGAGGAACTTTTTAATCTGAAAAACGATGAAGCCAAAGTGACATTTTTGCTGGATAAGTTCATTGATGAAATCAAGGAGGACAAGCCTAATGGATAAACTGAGAATGCAGACAGCGAACAAGGCTGATGATAATTTTAAGAAGCTGGCGGCGATGTTTCCCAATGCGGTGACGGAAACGATCAACGAGAGCGGCGAGGTTGTGCGGGCTATTGATAAGGATGTGCTGATGCAGGAAATCTCCTGCACGGTGGTGGACGGCAATGAGGAACGCTATCAGTTCACTTGGCCGGACAAGAAAAAGTCTGTTCTGCTTGCCAATGCGCCCATCAACAAGACGCTGCGCCCCTGCCGTGAGGAAAGTGTGGATTTCGATACCACCGAAAACCTCTATATTGAGGGCGATAATCTTGAAGTGCTGAAGCTGTTGCAGGAAACCTATCTTGGTAAAATCAAGATGATCTACATCGATCCTCCGTACAACACCGGCAACGACTTTGTGTATGAGGATGACTTTGCTCAGAGTACGGATGAGTATCTTGCCAATAGTGGGCAGTTTGATGAGGACGGCAACCGTATGGTGCAGAACACCGAGAGCAACGGTCGTTTCCATACGGATTGGCTTAATATGATTTATCCGAGACTGCGAATTGCAAAAAATTTGTTGGCGGGCAATGGCGTTATTTTTATCAGCATTGATGATAATGAAATCGAAAATATGAAAAAGCTCTGCGACGAGGTATATGGAGCAACATCATTTGTGGCGCAGCTTGTATGGGAGAAGAAGAAAAAGGGAAGCTTCCTTTCAAAATCAATCACAAATGTAAAAGAATACATTTTAGTGTATTGTAAAAATATCGATGGCTTCGAAGGCTTGATTGGGGAAATCAATGATGAAGAAGAAACTTATCCGTGCATCAATGCTGTAAACAAGCGTGAACTTAGAACAATCCCGGCAGGTATCGAGAGTAAGTATAGGGATAAAGACTTTTTTATGCCGAAAGGTAGTGAAATCAGCGATACCACTATGAGTATCGTGTTACATTCTGACTTGGTTATCAAAAATGGCGTATTGGCTGAAGAACTGACTCTTGAGGGAAACTGGCGTTATTCTCAAGCAGCAATGAAAGAATACGCACTTAAGAAAGAACTCTACATTACTCGTGATTTGTATTTGCGCCGCATTGTAAGAGAAACGAGATACAAGACTATGAAAGACTTGCTTTCTCGTGTAGGTGAAGATACAGAAATTGCTCACACTGAGATGGTAGACACCAAGAATCTTAATAGTTCAGGATGGGGTTCAAATGAAGATGCTGATGAAGAACTGCGTCTGATTTTTGGTATTCAAAATTAGATATGAATTTTGATTATCTTTTTAGAAGTTCTTATATGCCGGTATAG
>OLNS01000672.1_pt1 | contig 30022 bp, 29 predicted proteins | sample 1673031 | NCBI WGS metagenome assembly OLNS01 (sample SAMEA3136748, study PRJEB25190) | human gut metagenome | biome: human gut; feature: human-associated habitat; material: faeces | place: Austria | collected 2013
AATCAAGACTTTCACTAGGTTTTCTACTAGATAAGACTAGCGCCGATTGTCACGATTTGAGCTGTTTCGATTTGTAGAATTATTGCTTGAATTGCTACTACTTGAACTACTGCTTGTTTCACTACTATTTGTATTATTATTTCGGTTATTAGTGTTTTGATTGCCACCAGCATTACCTAGAATAGCCGCCCAAGCGTTCTGATAATCGCTGTCAGAACCTCCAATCGCAAAATGATACTGAGTGGTTGGAGCTCCATTTTTTGCCCAAAGGCTGGTTACCATTTGACCACTCACATCGACATCTCGACCATTCACATTGACGCGGCCTGGTTTTTCACCAGTCGATTTGAGTACTTCAGAACGGATCACACTCTTGTCGAAAGTGAATTTGTCTTGGATACCCAAAAGACTCGGATCTGCTTGATAGATCGCATTCACTAATTGTGCCATATACTGAGCATTATTGTTATATCCTGTTAGTGCCTGCATGGAGGCATTGTTGTCATGACCAATCCACCCTCCTAGAGAGACAGTTGGCGTGGACAACATCAACCACATATCCCCATTTGAATTAGTGGTACCAGTTTTTCCAATCCAGTCAGCACCAGCCAGCGTTGGATTGACTTGACTAAGCCGTGATTTGAAGGTTGTGGTTGCCCCAGATGTGAGCACTCCACGTAAGAGATCTTGCATAATCGTTGCCGTTGCTGGAGAGTAGACACGAACAGGATCTGCTTCATGCTTGTAGACCACATCCCCATCCCGATCAATAATTTGCTCTACCATGTAACGCTTGAGGTAGTTTCCATTATTGGCTATGGTCTGGTAACCATTGGTATGTTGAGCAACAGTAACCTCAATACCCCCACCCATCGGCAGACTCTCAATTCCGTATTCAGAGATATCATAGCCCATCTTCTTCATGTAAGAGGGAACATCCACCCCTTTTTCACGTAGGGTTCGGTAGGTCCAATAGGCTGGGATATTCCATGAAGTATTGAGAGCCTCACGAAGATCCATCATAGCCGTTCCTCGGTTATCTACGTGCATGATCGGTTCGCCACTTGAGAAATTAGTTGGGTAATTAGAAAGGATACTATTGCTTCCCATCAAGCCTTGGTCAATGGCAATCCCATAGGCCAACAGCGGTTTGATAGTCGACCCTGGTGAACGTTCAGTATCAAAGGCATGGTTGTTTTGGTTGCCATCAAAATTACGTCCACCGATAAAACCTAAAATCGCACCGGTTCGATTGTCCATGAGGACATTCCCAACTTCTACAAGTCCCGTTCCATCATCCAAGACGTTTCCAAAATTCGCCACTGCAGCCTGCATCGCATTGTGAACCGGTTTGTTAATGGTTGTTTGAATGGTGTAGCCACCTTCACGCAACTCACTTTCAGCCAATTTTTGATAAGACTTAACCGTCTCATTATTTTTCAAGTCTTGCTTGGTCACATTGTCTCGTTTGATCAAGTAATCATACATGGCCTCTTTCGCCTCTTTCATGGCTTGGAAATAGAGGTAGTCATGTGGCGTTTTCTCGATGCCATCCGAAGCGATGAAGTCTTTGGTCAAATCATACTGAGCATAAGTTTCGTAGTCTTTTTTCGATAAGACTCCTGTCCTGTACATATTGAACAAGACGTCTTTGGCACGCGCCAAACCTAACTCTAGATTTTCCTTACTCTTTAGGCTACCGTCTGCAGCATAAGGGGAGTAGACAATCGGACTTTGTGGCAGCCCTGCGATAAAGGCCGCTTGTGGAACGGACAGATCTTTGGCAGAGACTCCAAAGATCCCTTGAGCCGCAGCTTCCACACCCGCAATATTTTGTCCCCGATTGTTTCGTCCAAAAGGTGAAACATTTAAGTAAGTGGTCAGGATTTCGTTTTTATCCATCCCTCGCTCTAAGGCAAGGGCGTCGACAATTTCTGTCGCCTTACGAGTAAAGGTCGGAGCATCTCCGACGACTTGCTGTTTGATCAACTGCTGGGTCAAGGTCGATCCCCCACTAGAGGAGCCAACGCCGGCTACAGATCCAAGCGTCGCCCGAAGAACGGCTTTGGGCACAACCCCCTTGTGGCTTTCAAAATTCTCATCTTCGGTTGCAATCACAGCCTTTTTGACATTGTCTGAAATAGCATCTCCAGCTACTGGTGTGCGGATCAAATCACTGTCTACTTCTGAAATCAAACTCTTATCAGAATAGGTCAGTTTTGAAACGCTACTAACATTACGCACCTGCTGGACCAATTCCTCTGTCTTCGGATCCTTAACATTGTTAAAGAGACTCGCAGCATAACCAATCCCGATCCCTGCACCAAATAAAAAGAGGCAAATAGCAAGGGCTATCATGACATCCCACAAGAGTTTGAGGGTCCGTAAAGAGGTCGCAAAAATATCCCCAATAGACCAACTGCTCTCTTCTTTTTTTTCCTTATTTGGAGTTTCTGTATACATATTTGCAAAGAATTTTTGGATCTTCTTCCAAAAATCTTGCAGCTTCTCTTTTAATTGATTCACTGATTCTTTCTCCTTGTTCCCTATATTATAGCAGATTAGCCCCTTTGTTTTCAATCACAAGAGCATAGAAATCGTCACTCACTCTTCTTGGATAAGGTCAAGAAAATGATGGAAAGCATTGCCATTTCTGTGGTTTATGGTAGAATAGAGAAATGAATAAACTTATAAAGGAGAAAAGACACATGCACATTTTTGATGAGCTAAAAGAGCGTGGTTTGGTATTTCAAACGACGGATGAAGAAGCCTTGCGCAAAGCCCTGGAAGAAGGTCAGGTTTCTTATTATTCTGGCTACGATCCAACTGCTGACAGCCTTCACCTTGGTCACTTGGTTGCCATCTTGACGAGCCGTCGCCTTCAACTAGCAGGCCACAAACCTTATGCGCTCGTTGGCGGTGCGACTGGTCTCATCGGAGATCCGTCCTTCAAAGATGCTGAACGTAGTCTCCAAACAAAAGAAACTGTACAAGAATGGGTTCGTTCCATTCAAGGGCAATTGTCTCGTTTCCTCGATTTTGAAAATGGCGACAACAAAGCTGAAATGGTCAACAACTACGATTGGTTCGGAAGCATTAGCTTTATTGACTTCCTTCGTGATGTCGGAAAATACTTTACGGTCAATGCTATGATGAGTAAAGAATCTGTTAAAAAACGGATTGAGACAGGGATTTCTTACACAGAGTTTGCCTACCAAATTATGCAAGGCTATGACTTCTACGTCCTCAACCAAGAACACAATGTAACCCTTCAAATCGGTGGATCTGACCAATGGGGAAACATGACAGCTGGCACTGAGTTGATGCGTCGTAAAGCAGATAAAACTGGTCATGTTATGACTGTGCCTTTGATCACAGATGCAACTGGTAAGAAATTCGGTAAATCAGAAGGCAATGCGGTCTGGCTCAATGCAGACAAAACATCTCCATACGAAATGTACCAATTCTGGATGAATGTGATGGATGCGGATGCTGTGCGCTTCTTGAAGATCTTCACTTTCTTGTCACTGGACGAAATCGAAGAGATCCGCAAACAGTTTGAGGCTGCTCCTCATGAACGCTTGGCTCAAAAGATCTTGGCGCGTGAAGTGGTTACCCTTGTCCACGGCGAAGAAGCCTACAAGGAAGCCCTTAACATCACCGAACAACTCTTTGCAGGAAACATCAAAAACCTTTCTGTTAAAGAACTCAAACAAGGCCTTCGTGGTGTGCCAAACTACCAGGTCCAAGCAGAAGACAACCTCAACATTGTTGAACTCTTGGTCACAGCTGGTGTGGTAAATTCTAAACGCCAAGCCCGCGAAGATGTTCAAAATGGAGCTATCTACGTCAACGGCGAACGCATCCAAGACCTTGACTATGTCTTGAGCGATAGCGATAAATTAGAAAATGAATTGACCGTTATCCGTCGCGGTAAGAAAAAATACTTTGTTTTGACTTATTAAGAAAGTAAAACCACGAAGTTTGGTATGAACTTCGTGGTTTTCTTATACACTTTTTTCTGGGACTATTTCCCTTTTCTGCGATGCAACAAAGCTTGGTTGATTCGTTGAGTTTTTTTATGGAGTTGCCAAATCTGGTAAAGCCAGATCAGGCCGTAAATGGCTAGAAAGATCAACCAAGGAATCGGGCTCCGTAAGGCTGCCCCCCAGCCAAAAAATAAGTAGGTCAATGCTAAGATGGTGGCTGTCACAACTAAATGCAGGACCACACGCAAACTATAGGTCAAAAACTCTTCTTCCTCAAGAATAAACGTCAAAACTCCCATTGTTCCACTCATCAAAAAGATCGCCAAGATGTTGCGGACATTTACAGCGGGATAGACGATGTTGGGATAGACATGGGATAATAACACCAAACACAAATAAAAGAAGGATCCCGTCCTCATACCAGATACAAAATAAGCTATAACTCGTTTCATCACTTTCTCCTATACCCCTAAATAATCCATCAAGGATTTGACATATTTCCGACTGACACTTGATTTCACTCCGCGTGTCAGTTTAGCCATCATATTGCCTGAAAAACTATCCGATAGCGATTCTAAATGGTCGATATTCATCACCGCGTGGCGTGATATCTGTAAAAAATTACGACGATTAATCCGATGTTGAAAATTTGTCAAAGTATCTCTGACGGTGAACGTTTTGTCTGTCGTATAAATGGTTAGCTGATTCTTATCAATCTCGGCTAGAATAATGTCATCAATTTTCACCATGATCAAATGATCATCTGTTTTGATAGGGATCACTACTTGATTCACTGTCGAAAATTGTTCGAGATAGTCCATCACCTCTCGTGCTTGATCAGATAATTGCTTGGCTTGAATGACCACACAGGGGTTGTTTTCTGGGATATCCTGTTTTTCCTCAAAACAAATCTTCATTCCTACTCCAATTCTCACTTACTTTCTTTTATTCGATCTTTTTGCTAAGGAAATCCAAATCCCCAAAGCTAGAAGAATGCCTCCTAACACTATAAGGTATGTTTGTTCCTTTGTCAATAAAGCTTGCCATTTGAGCTGAACGCCCATTTTTTCTTGAAATTCTCGAAGAAGATCATCTCGCCCCTTAAAGGTTTCGCTCACTGCTTCTTTCATGAGTACTTGTCGATAAAGTGCAGCAATATAAGTTGCTGGAGTACATTTCATTAGTAGTTGTGCAAAATCAGGTAGAACACCTAAAGGTACATAAGTCCCTACCAAAAAACCAGAAGCTGTACCCACTATGGTCGAAAACTTCCCAAGACTGTCTACAGAATGGAAAAAATAAACAAAAATGGCATTCACTAAACTAGAAAGCAGGCTACTAAGCAACATGATGAGGAGCACTTCAGGTAATAAAGACAGTGCTGGAACTTCTCTAAAATAGCCACACATCAGCACATACATAAGAGCCTGCATAAAAAAAGAGATGATGATTGCGCTCGTTAGATACGAAAATGGTAACCGCCACTTTCCTTGATCCGATAAATAAAGATCCTGATCTACTTGACGTTCACGGTCCTTTACCAACTGAGTCAGGGCAGCCAGACTCGTCGTAATCCCTGTCACAGCCAGCGTCCCACTCATTAACCAATTATTTAACACAGGACCACTATTGGGGAGCTGAGCCCAAGCATCTGTTAGATTTTTTTGAAGAAAAATAATATAAAGAACAAAGGAAATCAAAGCTCCCAACAGGGAGAAGAAAACCCCTGAACGATTTCTAAAATACAATAAAAAATTCCGCTTTAGTAAGGCTAGCATTAGCGGACCTCCCTTCCTGTAAGTGCAATAAAGGCATCATCCATGGTCCCTGGACGAAACTCAAAATGGGCTATTTTATTTCTAACTTGTGCCAGGTAATCAATGGCTTCCCTTTCACTCTCGGGTTGAAAAACATATTCTAATGGTCCCTGTTGTTCTACTGACATTCCTGAATTTTTAGGACTTTCTATCTGCTGCATCTCCTTGAAACGAATCTTCAAGATGTTTTTTGCATACTGGCTCTTAATATCTAGTGCTGATCCCTGAGCAATCACTTTCCCATGGTCCACAATATAAATCTGATCAGCTTCATCTGCCTCGTCAAGATAATGCGTGGTCAAAACAACAGTCATTTCCTCTTCCCTCTGCAATTGATAGAGCAAATCCCAAATAGACTTCCGGGTTTGGATATCCAAACCTGTCGTTGGTTCGTCTAAGAAAAGAATATCTGGTTGTGAGAGCAGGGCACGCGCAATGTCAACCCGACGCTTTTGGCCACCTGAAAGCGTCCCGTATTTCTGCTTTTGGAAAGCTGATAGACCTAGCCGATTAATGAGACTAGATACACGATTGGATTTTAGGCCTTTATACTGTTTCGCACGAATGGTCAGATTTTCTCTAACCGTTAGCATCTCATCTAAGACACTAGTCTGGAAGACCACACCAATTTTAGTACCTGGTTCATAGATGATTTCACCTTGCGTTGCTTGTTTCAAACCAATCAACATGGAAATCGTCGTTGATTTCCCCGCCCCATTTGGTCCTAGAATCGCATTAAAGGTTCCCTTTTCAAACTGTAAGTGAATATTGTTTACGGCTAGATGATTTCCATACTGTTTGCTTATGTTTTTAGCTTGTAAAATCATTTTTTCTCTCCTTTTGATAGAACCAGTCTAGCAAAAAAGCCGCTTAAAAAACGGCTTTTGGGGCTAAGTGGTCAAAATGAAGAGCTAAGTGGCGAGATAGAAGAGATTAAAATGAGGAAAAATTTATTGCATCCATTCTTTTCCCCATTGATTCAAGTCCTTTAAAATCGGCATCAGTGACTTGCCTTTTTCTGTCAGCTCATATTCTGTATGGAGTGGCATCGTTTCAAAATCATATTTCTCAACCAATTGGAGCCTCATTAAAGCATCGGTTGCTATCTAGAGGCTCTTTTGTTACACTACTAATATGAATACACCGATCAAACCAAAATTACAACGATTTCAAACAGCCACTGCTTTTGCCTGTCCCATCTGTCAACTAGACCTAGAACTTGTGGAGACCAGTTTTAAATGTCCCAAGGGCCATTCTTTTGATTTAGCGAAATTTGGCTATGTCAACCTGGCTCCCCAGATCAAACAATCGAAGGACTATGACAAAGAAAATTTCCAGAATCGCCAGCTAATCTTGGAAGCAGGTTTTTATGAGCTGATTCTAACAGCGATCGGACAAAAAATTCCGACCAGTGATGCCAGAATTCTAGATATCGGTTGCGGAGAAGGCTATTACTCCCGAAAGCTACAAGAAGCCTATCCCAAGGCTACTTTCTATGCCTTTGATCTTTCCAAGGAATCTGTGCAACTAGCTGCCAAGAGCGACGCTAGCTGGAAGGTCAATTGGTTTGTAGGAGACTTGGCTCATCTACCCATTCAATCCAAGAGTATGGATGTCATTTTGGACATCTTCTCCCCGGCTAATTACGCTGAATTTGAGCGTGTCTTAAAGGCTGAAGGGGTCATCATTAAGGTCGTTCCAACCTCTTCTCATCTAAAAGAAATTCGTCAGTTGGCCCAAGATCAATTGACCAAGCAGTCCTACTCCAACCAGGAAATTTTGGTGCACTTTGAAGACCACTGCCAGATCCTCTCATCCGAAACGGTCAGCCTCACCAAGAGTTTAACTCCTGAAGAACGCCAGGCGCTCCTCGCCATGACCCCTCTTCTATTTCACGTAGACCAAGAAAAAATCGACTGGACCCAACTCACAGAAATCACCATTGAAGCGGAGCTACTGGTTGGGAAAATCAAGATACAAAGGACGTAGCGGATAAAGTCAAAATAGGGTATTCGACGCAGAATCATTAGATTCTAGGAGGATACATCTTTACAAATCTAATAAAATCTTAAAAAAATTCATTCGTTAGAATTATCCAATCATCTACTGAAACTTTCCGCCGTGAGGAAAGTACCTGAAACACATTTGTTTCAGGTACTCGGAATTATTGAAACCTTAGGTTCAATAATTAGTCATGGAACTTCCTGGATTGCTGAAATCATCCACTGGATAATTTCACCTAACGTCCGTACTCACTTAAGGAAAGTTTCTAAGATGAATTTATCTTCAATCTGAAAAGAGGCTCAGTGAGCCTCTTTTTTTATGCTTCTTTTGTTTCTTCTTCAGCTACTTCTTCAGAATCTTTTGCATCCAACTCTAACACGATGTCTTCTGATTCTGTTTGTTTTCGAATGGATTGAACCAAGTCATTGCCACTTAGATTTTCTTTTTGAAGTTTATCCTTAAATGAGTGATAGACTTCTTGAGATTTTTCAACCACATCTTGCGTTTTTTCTTTGACAGATTCCAAAACAGTTCCTGTCGTAATTTCTCCAGATCCAACTTTTTCTTTGGTTTGTTGGATCACTTCTGCTGCTTGTTTGGAAACATCCTTAGCAGTTTGTTTAACCGATTCATGTACTTCTTGAGGATCTTCTTGATAATCTTTTACGAATCGTGCAACTTTTTTAGTGACTTTCTTTCCTTGCTCAGTTGATAAATAGTAGGCTGCTGAAGCACCTGAAATGACACCAATTAATAAACTAGATAAACGTCCCATATTCTTCCTCGATTCTATTTAAATAATTTTGAAGCCATCTTAATCGCTTTTAATCCGATAGAGGCTTTCACTGTTTTTCCACCAGCTGACACTGCTTTGACACTCAATTGACGGGCTTGATCATTCAAATCTGAAACAGACTCGGAAAGATCCGCTACGGCTGTAAAGAGTGGGTCAATCGTTGCAACTTTTTGATTCAAATCATCCGTTAAAACATTGACTTTTGCCAATAGATCATTGGTCTGATGCAAGGTGACATTGACATCTGATGTCAAAACTTGGATGGTTTTTTGCGTCTCATCTACAACTTTTCCAATCTTTGAGAGGAAAAAAATCATATAAATGACAAGCGCTACTAAGGCAAGTCCTAAGAGACCGTAGGCAATTTCAATAAACATATGTTACTCCTTTGTTTCTACATAATAAGAGGCTTTTTTGCGACGTTGGTAAAGGATGACGGCAAGTCCAACTAGAATCAGGATCATCGACAACCACTGGGAAACACGTAAGCCCGCAAACATCAGGCTATCTGTCCGCATTCCTTCGATGATCATCCGACCAAAACCATACCAGATAAGGTAAAAGGCTGTGATCTCACCTTGTCGCAAAAATTGGGGCTTCCTACGAAGAATCAAGATCAAGAGAAATCCTAGCAGATTCCAACTGGATTCATATAAGAACGTTGGCTGACGGTAACTACCATCTATATACATTTGGTCTCGAATAAAAGAGGGCAAGTAGTTGAGGCTCTTAACAGCAGCTCCATAAGCTTCCTGGTTAAAGAAGTTTCCCCAGCGACCAATACTCTGTGCAACCATGACGCTTGGGGCCGCAATATCCAAAAAATCAATTGGCTCAATCAAGCGTCTGCGAGAGAATAGATACAAGACCAATGCACCTGTCAAGAGGCCACCATAAATCGCGATTCCTCCGTTCCAGATAGCAAAAATCTCACCAAGGTGCTGGCTATAGTAGCCCCATTCGAAAATAACGTAATAGAGTCTGGCCCCCACAATCGCAAGCGGAAAGGCGATCAAAATGAAATCAATGATATCATCTGGATTAATTTGCTTACGGGGCGCTTCTTTCATAGAAAGATACACAGCTAGAATCAAGCCAGAGACAATACAAATTGCGTACCAACGAATACTGATCGGACCTAATTGGAGGGCTACTGGATTCATTCCTTCACCTCATTTTGACTAATCAACTGGGACAAACGTTCTTCAAAGGTTTTGGTGGCATCATAGCCCATTTCTTTAGCCCGAACATTCATCGCTGCTGCTTCAATCACGACCGAAATGTTCCGCCCAGTCTTCACAGGGATGCGAATCCGAGGAATGGTCACACCGCCGATTTCCAACTCTTCTGCATTATTACCGAGACGATCATAAACCTGATCCTTGGCATAATTTCCCAAGTAAACGGCGATTTGGACTTGTGAAGAATCCTTCACAGCACTCGCGCCGTAGAGACTCATGACATCAATAATCCCGACACCACGGATCTCTAGTAAGTGGCGTAAGATTTCAGCTGGCTCTCCCCAAAGAGTCATCTCATCTCTCGCATAGATATCGACTCGGTCATCTGCTACGAGACGGTGACCCCGTTTGACAAGTTCCAGACCTGTCTCGCTTTTTCCGATTCCGCTATCTCCTTGGATCAAGACACCCATCCCATAAATATCCATCAAAACACCGTGTACACTCGTACGTTCTGCTAGCCGACTATCCAAATAGCTAGAAAGCTCTCCAGATAAACGACTCGTCGCAACATTACTTTTCAAAATAGCTAGTTGCTTCTCTTCAGCAGCACGCAACATTTCTTCTGGAATTTCTAAATTCCGTGCGACAATGATGACAGGTGTCTCTGGCTGGAACATCTTGCGCAAGACCTGATGACGGTTATGAGAGCTCATCTTCACCAGGTAGGACCATTCTTTCATTCCTACAAGCTGAATCCGCTCAGGTGTGTAATAGTCAAAATAGCCCGTCATTTCAAGACCTGGACGTGAAATGTCCGCAGTCGTAATTTCCTTGCTTAAGAGGCTATCATTCCCATAAACAACCGATAGACGAAGCTTTTCCTGTATATCGCGAACAGTAACTGCCATATCATTCTCCCTTTTCAAATTCTCTCTCTATTATAGCAGATTTTCTCTTCAGACGAGAGACTGAAGCGTCATTTGAAAGATCCATTTTCAACTCCTTTTTAAGGCAAGCAAAAAGAGGCCAAGACAAAGGTCTCCAACCTCTAGGAAATGATGGTAACATATGAAGAATGCTTTAGCCTTGGCCTTGCAAGAAATCTTTGATCATGGATTTACTTCCAGTAGAGACCGCATAGACCACCGCATTTGAAGGAAATGCGATCAAGCCAAGCATAAAGGCGACAGGTCCTCCCCCCAACAAGGAGAAAACCAGATACAAAACCGGCAGAAATAAATTCGAAAACCAATAAATTTGTGGGTCTCTTGCCCTTTCTGTTGGCAGAAACAAGAAGTAGAAGAGACTATTCCAAATGCCCAGTGGAAAAAGGAGCATTCCGATCAAAACTGTTCCAACTCCTTCACCAAAAACACGATTTAAAATGAAAAACTGTCCTATAAAACTGAAGAAGAGATATAGAATAAAAGCAAGGGAATAGAACTTCTGCTTCACTCGGATCTCCTTTTAGAAAAATGGACTATCATTCTGATCATGGATGGGTTCAGCCTCTTTTCTTCGACGAGGTCGAGGGCCATCGTCAAACATTTCCTGCTCCTCCTCGTCCTTATAAGGCAAGGTCGTATCTAACAGTAAATAGATAATCACACCGATAAAGGCATGAGAAACCGTAAAAAGAATAAACAAGAAGCGTAGGAGAGTTACGCTAAGACCAAATTTATCGGCTAAGCCAGCTAGCACACCTGAAACCAGGCGATGTCGTTTTAATTTGTAAAATGATGCTGTCATTTGATTTTCCTCTTTCTAGTTAGACCTATTTTAGCAGAGTCGAACTGGAAAGAGATCCGCCTAAAGACCGATTCTTACTCTTGTCTCATTTCAAGGAATTGCAGGCGGCTGCGACAGCGACCACAAGCATATTTCTTCAGATCGATTTTTCGCTTTCGTCTATACTCTTGGCCACAATGGGGACATTGATAGAGATAGATCCGCTTGACTCGCCTAGTTCTATCTGGTAGAGGAGGTGTGAAACGAAGACCGTCCACTTGCTGGAGGAGTTGCTTAAAGGCTAGATCTTTGTGGCGATAGCCTTTACCTTGATCGTAAAGATGGTAATGGCAGAGCTCGTGGCGGACGATTTTGCGAAAGACCTCTAACCCGAAAACTTGGTATATTTTCGGGTTGAAATCAAGGTGTCGATCCTTGGGAAAGAAACGACCTCCAGTGGTTTGAAGACGTGAATTCCACTCTGCTCGATGACGGAATTCTCTCCCAAAATCTTCTAGGGATACTTGGCGCACATACTCAGTCAGATTCATTCGGAGCTACCAAACTGAGATTGACTTTTTCGCGTTCCACATCAATCTTCTTCACCCAGACGGTAACCAAATCACCTACTGAGACGACCTGGCTTGGATGCTTGATAAACTGCTTGCTCATATGGGAGATATGAATCAAGCCATCTTCGTGAATGCCAATATCGACAAAGGCTCCAAAGTCAACCACATTGCGCACAACCCCTTCTAATTTTTGGCCAATATGCAGGTCTTTAATATCCAAGACATCCTGGCGGAGCACAGGTGCATCAAAGGAATCCCGCAAATCGCGACCTGGTTTTAGGAGATCGGCAATGATATCTTTCAGGGTTTCTGGTCCCAGATCCAGCTGAGTAGACATCTCCTTTATGTTCACAGCTTTTAATTTTTCCTGAGCGGATGCATCGAGTTCGGTAATTTCAAGAAGCTGAAAAAGTTTTTCAACTTCCTTGTAACTTTCAGGGTGAACGCCGGTATTGTCCAAGATGTTTTTACTTTCAGGAATGCGTAAGAATCCAGCAGCCTGCTCGAAAGCCTTGGCGCCGAGGCGAGGCACTTTTTTAATCTGTGCTCGTGAAAGAATCATTCCTTCTTCTTCCCGGTATTTCACAATATTTTCAGAGATGGTTTTATTGAGTCCCGCTACATGCGCTAAGAGAGAGGGACTAGCCGTATTGATATTGACCCCAACTTGGTTGACGACAGTATCTACTACGAAATCCAAGCTTTCTGTCAGTTTTTTCTGATTGACATCGTGCTGGTATTGACCCACACCGATGGATTTGGCATCGATTTTTACCAATTCTGCTAGCGGATCTTGCAGGCGGCGGGCAATGGAAATAGCCGAGCGTTTTTCAACGGTTAATTCTGGGAATTCGTGACGGGCCAACTCACTAGCTGAATAGACAGATGCTCCGCTTTCATTGACAATAACATAGCGAACTCCTGGATGGTCATGGAGGACCTCTGCGACAAAGGCCTCACTTTCACGGCTGGCAGTTCCATTTCCAATCGCAATAATTTCTACTCCAAACTCCTTGATCAGGGAAGACAGATCCTTTTTAGCCTGCTCGATCTGAGCTGGTTTTGCAGGAGCAACTGGATAGATGACCTGGGTGGCAAGCATCTTTCCTGTCTCATCGACAACGGCTAGTTTAGCACCGGTCCGAAAGGCTGGGTCAAATCCAAGGACCACGCGCCCTTTTAATGGAGGAATGAGCAATAGATTCCGTAGATTCTCAGAGAACAATTGAATGGCTCCGTCTTCTGCCACCTCCGTCAACTCTGTCCGAATCCGACGTTCAATCGCAGGAACGATTTTTTTCTTAACCGCTTGTTGAATAACCTCATCCACATAGGCATTTTTGGTTTTAAAACGAGCCCCAAAGATACGAATGATCCGATCCAGTTGGTGCTCGAATCCGACTTTGAGAACGCCCAATTTTTCTCCACGATTGAGCGCCAGGGTCCGGTAGCCTTGCATATTCTTGATCTTCTCAGAAAAATCATAGTAGATTTCAAAGGTTTTCTTGGGATCTAAGCTTTCATCCTTCAAGGTTGACGTCATGAGGGAATGCCCATGAATTTCTTGATAGGTGAGGGCCCGTAATTGGGTATCCTCTGAAATAGTTTCTACCAAAATATCCACTGCACCAGCTAAAGCTGCGGTTTCAGTTGGGAAGGCCTCACAGGTAAATTTCTGAGCCTCTGCTTCCAAGTCTGGGCTATTTTGCAAAATGAGACGTGCCAAGGGGAAAAGTCCTGCTTCTCGTGCAATCGTCGCCTTGGTCCGCCGTTTTTCCTTATATGGGAGATAGAGCTCTTCGACATCCGCTAATTTTTCAGCAGCCTCAATAGCCTGCTTGAGCGCCTCTGTCAGTTTGCCTTGTTCCTCAATCTTAGCAAGGACGGTTTCCTTTCGTTCGGCCAGAGCCGTTAACGATTTGTCCCGGTCAATAATGGCCTTGATCGCTACTTCATCTAAATTTCCCGTCATATCTTTTCGATAGCGGGCAATAAAAGGAATGGTTGAGCCTTCTGCGGTCAGACTCAATACGGTATCGATTTGTTTTAAGCTAACACCCAATTCTTGGGCTATTTTTTCATATTTATCCATAGCTTCTATTATAGCATATTTTCCTGCCATCAAAGGGGGAGTTCGCCTGTTCTGGTCTCTGTTTCAGGGATTTTTCATAGAATAATTTTGACCCTCATGTTCTTTCCTTTTATGCTCCATTTCCCCCTTGCTCTTTCCTTTTTGTTATAATGAAAGAAAATAAAAAGGAGGCCCAACAATGGCTATTAAATTCTCAAAAACAGATGATCTTGATAAAATGTTTGAAAATTTTGCGAGTTTTCCGGATGTAGAAAAGAAAGTCGAATTCCCTGAAGAGAAAAAGAAGGCAGAAACTGCTACCACTAAAGAAGCAAAGAAGGCTAAGTAATGACATTCTTTCAACACCTTCCCTCTAGCGTCTTGCAGGCTGGGGCTATTTTTCTCTCGATTATTATCGAGGCCCTACCTTTTGTCCTAATCGGAAGTATCATTTCAGGGATTATTGAGGTCTATATCACCCCCGAGAGGGTCTACCGCTTTCTTCCTAAGAATAAATTTGGGCGGATCTTCTTTGGGACTTTTATCGGCTTTATCTTTCCTTCCTGTGAATGTGGAATTGTTCCCATTATTAATCGCTTTCTAGAAAAGAAAGTCCCAAGTTATACTGCTGTTCCCTTTCTGGTGACAGCACCTGTCATCAATCCCATCGTTCTCTTTGCGACCTACTCAGCCTTTGGGAATTCTGTCAAGATGGCCCTCTACCGCGCCCTTGGTTCCCTTTTGGTCGCAACGGCGCTAGGGATCTTTCTTGGTTTTATTCAGACAGATTCGATCCAAAAAGAACATCGTAAGGCTGTACATGAACATGATTTTAGGGGCTTGAGCAAAGGTCAAAAGCTCTTCCAAGTCTTGGTGCAAGCCATTGATGAATTCTTTGATACAGGACGCTACCTGGTATTTGGTTGCCTCTTTGCCAGCCTCGTCCAAGTCTATGTCCCAACACGGATCCTCACTTCGATCAGTGCGACACCGGTTATTGCTATTCTCCTTCTCATGGTCTTGTCCTTTCTCCTCTCACTTTGTAGCGAGGCGGACGCCTTTGTTGGATCCTCTCTTCTGACGAGTTTTGGAGTAGCGCCGGTTCTTGCCTTTCTGGTGATTGGGCCTATGCTTGATGTCAAAAATCTCCTCATGATGAAAAATTATCTCAAGACCCGTTTTATCTGGCAATTTATCGGAATTGTGAGTGGGGTTGTGCTCCTTTATGCTTGGTTTGTGGGGGTGGTGCTATGATTCGTTTCTTGATATTAGCTGGCTATTTTGAGCTCACCATGTACCTGCAATTATCTGGTAAGCTCAATCAATACATCAACTTACACTATTCTTACTTGGCTTATATTTCCATGTTCTTGTCCTTTGTTTTAGCTCTTGTGCAGCTGATCATCTGGGTCAAGCAGATGAAGATCCACAGTCATCTCTCTGGCTTCTGGGCAAAAGTGGCGAGTATTTTCTTGCTCTGTATTCCTTTGTTTGTCGGACTATTTTTCCCTACAGTGACACTGGATTCCCAAACGGTTTCTGCCAAAGGCTACCACTTCCCGGTTGCGGCTGGTTCTTCCAAGGAAATCCAGCAGGACGAAGGGACAACAACCCAGTATCTCAAACCAGATACTAGTAGCTATTTTACCAAATCTGCCTATGAGTCAGAAATGAAGCAGGCGGCAAAGAAATATGTTGATAAAAAAGTGATCCAGGTGACCACTGAGAATTACATGGAAGTCATGGAAGTTATTTATGATTATCCTGACCAATTTGCAGGAAAGACAATCGAGTTGACCGGCTTCGTATACAATGACCCCAATAACAAGGACAGCCAATTCCTCTTTCGCTTTGGGATCATCCACTGTATTGCAGATTCCGGAGTCTACGGTCTCTTAACGACGGGTGCTCCGCAGCATTTCGAAAACAATACCTGGATCCATGCGAAAGGAACCTTGTCCATTGAATACCACAAGCAGCTCAAGCAAAGCTTGCCTGTCCTCCACATTAGTGATTGCCAGACTATTACAAAACCGGATAATCCTTATGTCTACCGCGTATTCTGATGAAGTTACTAAGTTTCTTCGGTGGTCGATCCAAACAGCTTATAGCAGTTGAAGCTAGAATCCACATTGGTTCTAGCTTTTTCTATGCTTTCCTCTCAAATCCTCTAATCCAAGCGGAAAATATTCGGAACAACGATTCCATCAAAGAAATCTTGTAGATTTTATGGTAAAATATGGTTAATAAAATAGGAAATAGGTACTTAAATGTCTTCAAAAGTTATTGTAACCATTTTCGGGGCCAGTGGAGATTTAGCCAAGCGCAAACTCTACCCATCCCTTTTTAGACTCTATAAATCAGGAAATCTATCTGAACACTTTGCGGTTATCGGAACAGCTCGCAGACCATGGAGCAAGGAATACTTTGAATCAGTCGTAGTAGAATCCATTACAGATCTGGCCGATAGCCCTCAACAAGCCCAAGAATTCGCCAGTCATTTCTACTACCAAAGTCATGATGTCAATGATACCGAACATTACATCGCCCTGCGCGAATTGCAAAACAGCTTGGATGAAAAATACCAAACGGAACACAACAAGGTCTTCTTCTTGTCCATGGCTCCTCAATTTTTTGGAACCATTGCCAAACACCTCAAATCAGAAGGCATTGTGGATGGGCAAGGCTTTGAGCGCTTGATCGTTGAAAAACCTTTCGGTACAGACTTGGAAACAGCTAGTCAGCTCAACAAGGAATTGGAAGAAACCTTTGATGAAGAACAAATCTTCCGGATCGACCATTATCTTGGAAAAGAAATGATCCAAAATATCTTTGCTATTCGTTTTGGAAATCTTATTTTTGATAACCTTTGGAACCGAGATTTTATTGACAATATCCAAATTACCTTTGCTGAGCGCTTAGGGGTTGAAGAACGCGGTGGCTACTATGATCACTCGGGGGCCCTTCGGGACATGGTGCAAAACCATACCCTTCAGCTGTTGTCTTTGCTTGCCATGGATAAACCAGCTACCTTTACTAAGGATGCGATTCGGGCAGAAAAGGTTAAAGTTTTTGAGCAATTGCACAATCCGACAGATGACGAATTGAAGAAATTCTTTATCCGTGGTCAATACCATTCAGGTACGATCGAAGGGAAAAAAGATATCTCTTATCGCAGTGAGCCCAATGTCAACCCTGAATCTACTACGGAGACTTATGCTTCTGGTACGTTCTTTGTTGATAGCGATCGCTTCCGCGGAGTGCCTTTCTTCTTCCGTACCGGAAAACGCTTGACTCAAAAAGGAACCATGGTCAATGTGGTCTTCAAGCAAACCGACTCCATCTTTGGACATAGTTTGCAACCAAATGTCTTGACCATTTATATCCAACCAAATGAAGGTTTCTCATTAAGCATCAACGGAAAAGAGGTCGGAGAAAAATTCAGTATCGCACCGATTTCCTTTGATTACGAAACAGATGCGACCGCAACTGGAGCTTCACCAGATCCTTATGAAAAATTAATTTTCGACGTTTTGAACAATGACTCAACCAATTACAGCCACTGGCACGAAGTTCGTGCTTCATGGCAATTGATTGACCGGATCGAAAAACTGTGGGCCGAAAATGGAGCACCGCTCTATGAATACAAGTCTGGATCCATGGGACCAGCTGCATCCGATGATCTCCTTGCAGAATACGGAGCCGAATGGGTTTGGAAACCTGAACCTAAGAATTAAGGAAAGCCACCTTCGGGTGGTTTTTTTGATAGCGCAAGGAAACAAAAAGACAAATTGTCATAATAACAATTTGTCTTTTTCTATTCGACTCTTAAATCAAGCCTTCCAAGAGGCCTCTCATGAAGTTTTCTGAATGGAATGGTCCGATGTCATCAATCTTTTCTCCAAATCCAATCAACTTCACTGGGATGTCCAACTCTTCACGGATCGCAAGGACGACCCCACCTCGAGCCGTTCCATCGATCTTGGTCAATACAATTCCTGTCACAGGTGTAATTTTTGAAAATTCTTTAGCTTGCACCAAGGCATTTTGACCAGTTGATGCATCGAGGGCCAGCAAGGTTTCATGCGGTGCATCAGGCACTACTCGCTTGATAATCCGGCCGATTTTTTCAAGCTCCGCCATGAGGTTGTCCTTGTTTTGCAGACGACCAGCTGTATCAATCATCAGAACATCGATGTTTTCAGCGATCGCGCGTTCCATTCCATCAAAGACGACACTAGCAGGATCTGATTTTTCAGGACCTGTTACAACTGGAACATCTACACGGCGTCCCCATTCTGCCAGTTGAGCCACTGCTCCTGCACGGAAAGTATCTGCTGCAACCAACATGACTTTCTTGCCCTCTTGTTTGTAGCGGTGGGCTAACTTCCCGATAGATGTTGTTTTACCAACTCCATTGACCCCAACAAAGAGCATGACAGTGAGACCATCTTGAAAACGAATGGCTTCATTAAATTGTCCATCCTTTTCATACAAGTCCACCAATTTTTCGATGATCACGCGCTTGAGAGCATCTGGTTTTTTGGCATTTTCCAAACGGGCTTCATAGCGCAACTCTTCGGTTAAATTAGAAGCAACTTGAACCCCAACGTCACTCATGATCAAGAGTTCTTCCAATTCTTCAAAGAATTCTTCATCGACTGAACGGAAATTGGCAAAGAAGGCATTGAGACGTGCTCCAAATCCAGTCCGTGTCTTTTTCAAGCTACGATCGTATTTTTCCTGAATGGTTTCTTGCTCTGGCTCAACCTCGTCTGGAATTGGCTCCTCTGCCTCTTCAACAATCCTTTCCTCAACGGCTGATGCTGCTTCTCCTTCAGGAAAGCTGGACTCGGCTTCCGCTACTTCTGAAGTTTCCTCCACTTGAGCGATCGCTTCTTCACCATTTTCAGTTTCTTCCGCTTCTGATTTCACTTCTTGAAGAGGCTCCGTTTCCGTTTCATCAGCTAGTGGTGAAACTTCTTCAGGACTGGCCTCTGTTTGAGCAGGTTCAAAGACAACTGGAGACTCCTCCACTGGTGCTTGATCTTCATGAGTCTCTGAAGTTCCTATTTCTTCAACATGAGATTCCTCTGCTGGCTCTTCTTGAGCGACAGTTGAAGCAGGTTGATGAGTGGCTGCAATTCGCGCTTTGAGCTCTTGGTAGTAAGCCTCCATATCAGCGATCTTTTGCTCTTCCTTGTCATTTCGGGTAGCCGCCGGCTCCTCTTTGACAGTTTCTTCACCCTCAGTACTTTCCGTCACTTCTTCAGAAGACGGAAGCACTTTTTCAGTTTCTTCTTTTTTTCCAAATAAACGATCAAATAATCCCATTTATTCACTCTCCTTTAGCACATAATTTTCAATCGCCCATGCGACAGCATCTTGGTCATTGGTCACAGGGGCCACAAGCGCTGCAACTTCCTTTACTGCTGGAATCGCATTGCCCATGGCAACCCCCAGTCCAGCCCACTGGATCATAGACAGGTCATTGGCTTCATCTCCACAGGCCATGACTTGATCTGCCTTAAGACCCAAAATAGTTGCCAGTGCCTCTAAACCTGTCGCTTTGTGAACATTTTTAGGGCACCATTCCAGCAACATTTCCCGAGATTTAAATATTTCATAGTCTTGAAATAAGTCCGGCCTAATCTGCTTGATCGCTGCATCTAAAAAGTCTTGATCAACGGCTGTCACACACTTGTTGTAGGAAATCGTGGATGGCAGGTCTTTAAAATCTGTTTCAATAAAGTTCAGGTAGGGATTGTAAAGGGAATAGAGAGACTTTCGATCTGCATGAATCTCATAAACCGTTCCCTCACTGATAGCATCCAGCGGAAGGCCTAGACGGGCTGTTTCATCATGAATGGTTGCGACATCTTCTGGTGCCAAGACAACTTTTGAGAGGATTTCTCCATTATTTCGCTGCACTAGACCACCGTTGAAGGTAATCGTATACTCTTCTTCGAGGCCTGCTGTTCCCAATTCTTCCAAAAGAAAATCCATGGCTTTCAAGGGACGACCAGTGGTTAGAACCACCTTGACACCTTGGGCCTGTGCAGCAGCGAGGGCTGCTCTATTGCGAGGGGAGATCTTTTTTTCAGAATTGAGAAGGGTCCCATCTAAATCCAGCGCAATCAAGGAAATCTTACTCATACAATTTCCTCCATGTAGCGTAGGACAGAACCCGTCGCATGGTGACCGATGACTGTTTCAGCAATCGCTAAGATTTCAGGACGTGCATTTTCTGGCGCTACAGGATGGCCCACGACTTGCATCATATGGAGGTCATTTAAGTTATCCCCGAAAGCCATCACCTGATCCATCGAGATCCCTAATTTATCCGCTAAGGCGGTAATGGCCACTCCCTTATCGACATAATCGAGGACAATATCAATCGATTCAAAACCTGTCGTCATCGCTTTGACACCGGGGATATTCTCAGTGACCCATTGTTCACCTTCAAGTACAAGAGCTACATCAAAGTTGGTGGTCAATTTGAAAATTTCATCCTGAATATCTGCTAGGCTTTTCACTTTTTGAATGTTTTCATTGTAGTGCTGACTCAAGGCCAGATAGTCGGGATCTACTGTTTCTAAGACATAGCTCCCTTTTTTCCCAGTCAAAAGAAGCTTATTCGGGTCTGCATAAGGTGAGGATTTCAAAGCCTCAAAAACACCCAAATAAAAGTCTTTGGACATGGTCGCTTCGTAGAGATCTTCTCCATGAAATTCTACCACACTACCATTTTCAGCAATGAAAATCATCTGGTCCTCAAATCCTTTAAAGAGGGATTTGAGAGAAAGGAGGGCACGGCCACTTGCAGCAGCAAAATAGATGCCTTTTTCTTTGCAACTTGCTAATACCTTGCGTAAAAGGTCTTGATCGTACTGATGTTGGTCATTTAGAAAAGTTCCATCCATATCCGTAGCGATCAATTTAATATCATTATTCTTCATTTTCTAAGTCTTTCAATTTTACTGAGACGATTTTAGAAACCCCAGATTCTTGCATGGTCACACCATAGATGGAATCTGCAGCCGACATAGTTCCTTTCCGGTGCGTCACGACAATAAACTGGCTTTCCTTATCAAAGCGGTTCAAATAATCCCCAAAGCGCTTAACATTGGCCTCATCTAGGGCTGCCTCTACCTCATCCAAAATGACAAATGGAATAGTCTTGACACGAATAATCGAGAACAAGAGAGCCAAGGCAGACAAGGCCTTTTCTCCACCACTCATGAGGTTTAAGGATTGGATCTTTTTACCAGGTGGCTGCACAGAAATCTCAACACCAGCTGTCAGAAGATCTGGCTCTGTCAGAATCAAATCAGCAGCCCCCCCACCAAACATTTGACGGAAAGTGACTTTAAAGGATTCACGAATGGCTTCAAAAGTTGATTTAAAGCGTTCCTTGACTTCGTCATTCATGTCGTTGATAGTAGACAGAAGCATGTTTTTCGCAGCCAAGACATCCTCACGCTGGCTCGAAAGGAAATCAAAGCGTCCCTTCACCTCGTCATACTGCCCGATCGCATCCACATTGACTGGACCAAGTGCCTTAATATCTTTTTCGATGCTCTTGAGCTGGTTTTCAGCTGCCGCAAGATTTTCAACAGGTTTGGCCTGCTCTTTGGCTTGGTCAAAGCTTTGCATGAATTCATCGGTAATTTGCGTTAAAAGCTTGTTCAAACGATCCGCATGCTTTTCACGCGTCGCTTCAGCCTTGGCTTGTTGACGAATCCACTCTTCGTTTTTCTTGCGAGCTTGTTCCATCTGTTCTGCAACATCTTCGGCCTGGCCTTCCAAATCATCCAGCTCAAAGCGTTTCCGAATGACCCCTTGTTCCAAGTCCGTTTTCTTGGCTTGGGCCTGTGTCAATTGATTAGCTAGTTGCTCCACATCAACTGTCTGAACTTGGGCCTCGCCTTGTTCAATCAGCAATTGCAACTGACGCTTTTCTACTTCCAACTGGGAGATCGTTTCTTCCAAGCGACGAGCATCTGTTTGCTCATAGCTTTGTTGGCTCTTACATTCGGTCTGTTGAAGTCGCAATTCTGCCAATTGCTCTTGCAAGTATTGCACTTTTTGTTGCAGAACATCTTTATCCGACTTCATGGTTTCAATATCGCGATTCAAGTTTTCTTTTTGAAGCTCAATCGCTGCCAATTGCTCGGTAAGGAACTCCTGCTCTTCTTGGAGAGACTGGGTCGCATCTGTTGCCAATTCTGACTTCAAAGCTTCTAAGAGCTCCTGGATTTCTTTCAGTAGCTCTTGGCTTTGTTGGTAGGCCAATTGGGCTCGCTGTTGCTCCAGACGCGCTTGCTCACCTTGGCTCTGAATAGAAGCCAGGTATTCTTGCGCCTGCTTGAGCAAATTGTCCTTAGTCTCTACCTCCAGCTCAGCTTCTCTCAAACGAGCATCCAAAACTTGCATTTCCTGCTTCAAACTATCCAATTCTGGTTTGACAAAGACCGTATTTTGGGAACGATTAGCACCACCGGCGTACGATCCTCCGGTCCGCAATTCGGTCCCATCCAAGGTCACCATCCGAACTTGATAATTGACTTTACGGGCCGCCTCACGCGCATGCTCCGTCGTGTCAAAGATGGCCGTTACGCCAAGCAAGTTTTGGAAAATCTGTTCAAAACGATGCTCATAGGTCACTAAGTCACTCGCAATTCCTAAAAATCCTGCACTGGTTTGAATCAGCTCCAGATTCCGCGGAGAAAGTTGACGAGCTTTAATCGTCGTGAGCGGAAGGAAGGTTGCCCGTCCCAAGCGATTGCGTTTCAAGAAATCAATCGCTCGCGTTGCAGCCTTTTCATCCTCAACAATGATCTGTTGGCTACTAGCTCCCAGAGCAATTTCAAGCGCTGTCTGGTAGTCTTTTGAGAAACTCAAATTCTCACTAACAGCCCCACAGATGCCTCCTAACCGTTCTGCTTCTTGCAAAACGCTCTTGACTCCTGCATAGAAGTTACTATGGTTCTTCTGAATAGCTTCCAAGCTATTGATCCGCGCCCGCTTATTCTTGCTCTCATCCATCAAGTCAAACATGGCCACTTGAGCCTCTTGGTAGGCAGCTTTGGCCTGCTCCACTTTTACCAATTGCTCTTGGTATTCTGCTAATAGGCCTTTGACCGTCGCTTGTGCCTGCTCCAACTCTTCCAATTGTCGGACTTCTTTTTCCTTGGCAGTTTCAAAGTTTGTTTGTGCCTTGGTCAAATCCTCTTGACGATGGCTTGATTCTTGCAAGAGTGCTTGGATCCGGCTCTCAATGGCTGTTCGCTCATTCGATTTTTCAGCCTCTGTCTGCAAGAGCGCGACATACTGCTCGCGTAGATGCTCAATGACTTGTTCCGGATCTTCTTCGTAGTTGGCTAATTCTTTTTCCAACTCTTCTTGTTGCTGACGGTTCTCTGTCAGTCTTTGTTGAAGCACAGCTAGCGTCTCTTGTTTTTGAGCCAGCTCTTGTTTCGCTTCTTCCAGGCGGGCCAAAATAACATCCAGCCGCTCAAGATTTTCCCTGCGACTATGGGCTGCTTGACTCGATTGCAACTTAGCTACTTCGATTTGCTTTTCTAAATCACTGATCAAACGAGTGACCTCAAGCAAGCTGGCCTGGTCCTCAGCTAAGCTCTCATCCAACTGATGGCGGGCTTTCTTGATGCGTACATTATCTTCTTCTAAGACCTGACGACGTTGGTAATAAGAAGCCAACTGTTCTTGAATAGCTTTTTCTTCTTGATCAGCCTTTTCATAAAGGTTCTTTGTCAGATCGACTTGAGCAACTAAAACATCCAGCAAGAGAACCTGCCGTTCTTGGTCTAATTCCAAGAAACGGCGAGCGACAGTCGCTTGCTTTTCAAGAGGTTGGATCTGTCCTTCTAATTCATAGAGGATGTCCTCCAGACGGTCCAAATTTTCCTGGGTTTGATTGAGCTTGGTCTCGGTTTCCTTGCGTCGTGTCTTAAATTTCAAGACACCGGCAGCTTCTTCAAAGATTGCCCGGCGTTCTTCCGGTTTGGAGTTAAAGATCTCCTCTACCCGACCTTGGGAGATAATGGAGAAGGAATCACGTCCCAATCCCGTATCCATGAACAAATCGTGCACATCTCTGAGACGTACTTTCTTTCCATCGATCTTGTACTCACTGTCTCCCGAGCGATAAATATGGCGTTCGACGCGAATTTCTTTCCCCGCTTGTTGGATAAAACCATCCTGGTTATCTAAGACAACCGTTACACAAGCATAATTCAGCGGTTTACGCGATTCTGTCCCTGCAAAAATGACATCGGGCATCTTGCCCCCACGTAGACTCTTGACACTGGATTCCCCCAGGGCCCAGCGCAAGCTCTCTGTGATATTTGATTTTCCAGATCCATTAGGCCCTACAACGGCAGTGACCCCTTTGTCAAATACGACTTTTGTCTTATCCGCAAAGGATTTAAAGCCTTGGATTTCAATCTCTTTTAGATACATGGCCCATCATTCCTCGTTTCAACTGCATTGCGGGCTGCTTCCTGCTCCGCTAATTTCTTGGAACGACCATGACCATGTCCCATCGTTTGACCGTTCACGAACACTTCTACTTCAAACTCTTTGGCATGAGCAGGACCGGACTCGCTAACCACTTGGTATTGGATCTCCACATCTCCGTGAACCTGTAACAGTTCTTGCAGGCGGGTCTTGTAGTCAATGACTTGAGAAAATTGACCCGTTTCAACCTTGGGAATCATGACCTGATAAATGAAGCGTTTGACCGCTTCCACTCCTTGATCCAGTAAAAGAGCACCTAAAAAGGCTTCAAATAAATCGCCAAGAATCGTATCGCGGTCCCGGCCACCAGATTTTTCTTCGCCCTTGCCTAGTTTGATATAACGATCAAATTGGCAATCCCGAGAAAAACCAGCCAGACTTTCTTCACGAACAATCATAGAACGGAATTTAGACAAATCTCCCTCCGGTCTGTTGGGGTGTTCCTTATACAAATATTCGGAAATAACTAATTGAAGAACAGCGTCTCCTAAAAATTCCAAACGTTCGTTATGTGAAATTTTTAAGAGGCGGTGCTCATTGGCATAAGAGGTGTGCGTAAAAGCGGTATCTAATAAACTGCTATCTGAAAAAACGATCTGAAACCGTTCCGTTAACAGGGTTTGTAATTTCTCCATGGGAAGCCTACTTTCTAATAAATTTATACTCTTAAGTATACCAAAAAAGAAGCACGAACGCACTTCTTTTCCTAGTTCTAGGGCCTGAATTCTCCAATTTTAATCAGGATTTTCTTCTGTTTGATTTTCAGACTTATTGGGGATCACTTTTAAGAGATAATAGGTGATAAAAATCGTCAAAGCTCCTAAAGCAAGCTTCACCCAAATAATCGGGGCCAGATAGATCGAAATCCCCATTAGAATGTAGATCTGAAGAAGGATCCATTTCTTCCGTTCTTTGGCAATCGATTTAGTTTCTCGGTAATCGGCTACATAGGCCTGATAAAGCTTGGTTTGGTAGAGCCAAGTTTCAAAGCGTTTGGAACTTTTGGCAAAGCAAGCCATCGATAGCAGTAAAAAGGGAGTCGTCGGTAAAATCGGTAAAGGAATCCCAATAATTCCTAATCCCAAAGACACAAAACCAATCATAAGATAAACAAGGCGCATTTACTTCTCCTTTGTATGATTTTTTTGTTAAAAGCCATTTCATAGTTGACTTACTAACTTTTACTAATCCTTTCTCATTTTTTAGAAAAAGCTACTAACACAACAGCATAGACTAGAAGGAGCAAGATCCCATAAAGGATTCCAGCCCATTTATAATAGCGATTCACACCGCAATAACGCTCCACGTAAGCTCTACTTGGTTTTTCAGGATCATACCAAACCGTCATCGAAGAACATAGTGGAAATTGGGTCTGAAGAGCTGTATTAAAAGAAACAAATGAATTTCGATAAAAGGTAATCGAATTGGCTAGCATCTCTTCTCTTGTGAGAAAGTAGGATGCCTGTTTAGGTCCCCATGGGGTTGAAACCGTCCTAATGAAGAAATAACGAAAGGATTTTTTATAAGCAACGCCATTTACCTTGTATTCCACAATCGGAGGATTTCCCCCTCGAAAGCTATTATAGCCCACAACTGTTCCTTTTATGGATGATGTAGCAAGCCGAACCATCTTTTTATCACGGAAATAAAGATAAAAATAAGTACCACTCACAAAAACTAAGGCTAAAAATATAACTGCTGTTGAGAACCAAAACAGTAGCATTTTAGTTGACATTTATTTCTCCTTCAAATTTTCTTGATAATACTCTAAAAACTCTTCTTCACTTTGAACGATATGTTCTTTTCCATCTTTCGAACTAGTTGCAGGAATAGTTAGGTTCTTAAAGATATTGGTATCTTTTGGAACAACTAATTTCAAAAAAGAGATTTTTAAGCGAACATCTTCTTTTCCAAGGAAATACAATTCAGATAGCGAACCTTTACTCAATATATCATATACTTTTGGATACTTGCTTGCTAAAGAATCTGCTTGAACTTTTTTAGTAAACCAAAACGCTGACCATACAAAATTAAAATGTTTGTTTGAAAGTTTATCGTTTTGATCGAGTATATCCTCAAAACCTTCTTTATTTTGATATACATCATAAAATTCCTCACCTGTTTTTCCAGATGATGTTTTAGAAATAATTTTCCCCGTTTCTATATCTATGATACCAATAAAAGTTTTTGAGTTTGATTTATTATTCACTGCCATCTTTATAGGCAAATAAGTTTTTCCTTCTTCATATTGTAGTAATTTTGACGAATTATCGACACTGATTGGAACATAATTTCTATTATATTCCCTCACCATCTTAAACACATCATAAGTTTTTTGTTTAATCGTATTGTCTTTTGTATCGTAAACATCTAATAACCAGTATTCTCCTTTTTCAGGAACATTACTCTTTAAATAAGGAACTCTATCCTCTTCAAGTAACCAGTACTTATATGCTGCCGCCTTCAATTTGTAACTCTGCCGAATAATAAAACGTTCACCATTTATTTCAATTCTATCGTTTCTGATGTCAATACGAGGATCATATTTCTTAGCTTCTTCCGCTTCCCTTAATTCAGCTTCGTTATCCCAGCTAATTGCTACCGCTTTATGATTAGCAATAAATTCATAATCCATCATTTTTGCTCTCGGGCTCCACATGACAAACTGGGTTAGTTCATGCTTACGATAAGCGCTATATGCAAGAACACCTCCTGTGATAGCAATTATAAGAAATAAAACTCTGACTAATTTTGATCTTATTATCTTTTTCATTTCTATTTCTCCTTTTCTGTGCTTGAGCATGATCTAACTACCATTCAGATTGATTTCATACTATTTTTTACATGTCAATTAATCAAAGGATTTTATAAATCATTGACCACCCAAAATTTCTTGACCCATATTATCTACCATTAAATCGCTTAGCAAAGATGCAATACTCTCATTCTATTGCAGTAAAACATATTTCGATGGAATTATTGCCCGGATGATCCCATTTGACGCTTCAATAGTTTAAGAATCCTTCTGGTCTTAATTTCCTGATGAAAATGCATCACACAAGCAAAAGCAAGAAGGTAGATCATCAGACACAAAAAATCAGTTTCTCTAATATAAGTAACCAAGAAAAAAATCCCTAAAAAAGCAAAAAGAATCTTCATAATAAAAATTGCAAGCATCTTTGCTCTGAGTGTTTTGCGCTCTTTTTCCTTCAAAACAACTGTTTTCCAACCTGTTCTCAGATCTTTTTTTCTCGCCTTCGCTATCATCAACATTCCGAAAACTATCAGAGTTCCAATCATTGCAATACCGATATTGATCGTATACGGTAAGGTCCCAAAAGCTGAATTTAATACACTTGCAATTCCTTTTAAAAGAAAGACTGTAAGTGGAGCAGCAACCATTATCCAATTGGAAGTATTTTTTTGATCATTATATTGAAATACTTCGTTTTCTTCATCAAAATAAATCCATTTCGAATCCAAATAACCGATATATGTTTTCACAATTAACATTTCTCCGTCAATTTATTCTTGAGATAAAGTACTCCTATCATACACGAATTTTGGCTAAAGAGCAAATTCATTACTAGATGTAGATTTCCTAAAATAGGCATATAAAAAACCACCCACGGGTGGTTTTCCATCTTATATCTTCGTCAAAGGGGTCGCGGTATCTGGCGAGGTATCTAACACCTCAAAATCATGGCCAACAGCTAGATCTGCTCGAGCCAGTTGATTCTCCATGGTCATATGGGCCAATTCTTTGATATTGTTCTCTTTTGACAAATGTCCCAGATAAATCTTTTTGGTGCGATTTCCCAAGGTTCGGATCATAGCATCGGCACCATCTTCGTTAGAAAGGTGGCCTAGGTCTGACAAGATCCGTTGCTTCAAGCGCCAAGCGTAAGAACCTGCTCGAAGGATCTCTACATCGTGGTTGGACTCAATCAGATAGCCATCCGCATCTGCGACGATGCCTGCCAAGCGATCACTCACATAGCCCGTATCCGTCAGCATGACGAAGCTCTTGCCATCCTTCATAATGCGATAGAATTGAGGGGCTGCAGCATCGTGACTGACCCCAAAACTTTCGATATCGATATCGCCAAATGTCTTGGTCTTCCCCATTTCAAAGATGTGCTTTTGAGCATCATCGACCTTTCCTAGATACTTGGTGCCTTCCATTGCCTTCCAAGTTGCTTCATTAGCATATAGATCCATGCCATATTTCCGCGCTAAAACACCCACACCATGAATATGATCTGAGTGTTCGTGCGTAATCAAAATGGCATCTAAGTCTTCTGGTTTGCGATCAATTTCAGCCAATAGTCCCGTAATCTTTTTCCCTGATAGCCCTGCATCAATAAGCAGTTTTTTCTTTGGTGTCTCAAGGTAGAAAGAATTCCCACTAGAACCTGAAGCTAAAATACTATACTTAAATCCCTTTTCTGTCATTGACTCCTTATTCTTCCTCTTCTGTATCCCAGTCGTCTTTAATAGCATCTTTGTCATACGGCAAGACAATGGTAAAGGTAGATCCCTTGCCATATTCACTCTTGGCCCAAATAAAGCCTTTATGTTGTTTAATGATCTCCTTAGCAATGGCTAAGCCAAGACCAGTCCCACCTTGGGCCCGGCTACGCGCCTTATCCACTCGGTAAAAGCGATCAAAAATGCGTGGCAAGTCTTTCTTGGGAATCCCCAAGCCCTCATCTGAGATGGAAATAATCAACTGGGCATCTGTCGTTTTCATCCCTACCTTGATCTTTCCACCATCAGGTGAGTACTTGATGGCATTGTTCAAGATATTATCGATCACCTGGGTCATTTTATCCGTATCAATTTCAACCCAGATTGGAGTGATCGGGTATTCTCGGATTAGTTCATACTTCTTGGTATCTTCTTGCGATTGACTCTTGATCTTATCAAACCGGTTTAAAATAAAGGTGATAAAGGCCGTAAAGTTGGTCAACTCGATGTCCAACTGACTGGTTTCATTATCGATTCGTGACAAGCTCAATAGATCTGTGACCATGCGCATCATGCGGTTGGTTTCATTGAGTGAAACCTTTACAAAGTCTGGTGCTACCGGCTCTGACAAAGCGCCATCATCTAAGGCTTCCAGATAGGATTTCACACTGGTCAAAGGTGTTCGCAGTTCATGACTCACATTGGAGACAAAGAGGCGACGTTCCCGTTCTTCCTTGTCCTGCTCTGTCGTATCGTGCAAGACAGCTACCAGACCAGAGATAAAACCTGACTCGCGACGAATCAAGGCAAAGCGTACACGAAGACTTAAGTATTCCCCATTTTCATCCT
>OLNS01000673.1_pt1 | contig 29990 bp, 24 predicted proteins | sample 1673031 | NCBI WGS metagenome assembly OLNS01 (sample SAMEA3136748, study PRJEB25190) | human gut metagenome | biome: human gut; feature: human-associated habitat; material: faeces | place: Austria | collected 2013
TTTTCGGAAAACTGTTTTACCAGCCGAGAAAATATTGCTTCTCCGGCTTTCTGCCCGGATTGCTTACGGTGATAATAGAAGTTCTTTTCCAATTGTGCAAAGCACTTGACATTTCATTAAGGGATTTTTTTGATGATGATAATAAGGTTCTAATCAATGATCCACTGTCAACCAGAATATATAGACTCAACTCTGTACAAAGAGAGGCATTACTCGCCTTTCTAAATACTATAGATTAAGAAATTACAACGAAAAACACAGCACCATATAGATAACTCCCACTCATCTACATAGTGCTGTGTTTTAATTTTATATTTAATATCTTCTGCCTAGCGCCGTTTAAAAAAACACCATCTGCATTTTGAAAAAACACCAATTAATCGCCACAAAGTCATAAAATTACAAAAAATCACATCATTTTACATACATTTTTGGCTTTATTGATATGTAACGAATTTGGCTTAAATCCTTAGATTTTATGCGATCTCACCAGCTCCTACTCCCACTTATACGGTGTGAGCTGATAAACGTAATAATTGAGCCAATTCGCATACAAAGTATTCGCGTGGCATCTCCACTTCTTCACTGGTTTCTTTTCCGGGTCGTTGTCTGGGTAATAGTTCACCGGGATCTGTGGATTAAGTCCCTTGCCGAGGTCTCTGTGGTACTCCTGGTCAAGGGTCAGCACGTCGTACTCAGGGTGTCCTGTGACAAATATGTTCTTGCCGCCGTCACCGATTATGAGGTACGGGCCAGCCACATCTGACTCGGCTACGATCTCAAGGTGCTCATTGTTTACAATGTCCTCCTTGGATACGCCCGTGTATCTTGAATGTGGCACGTAAAATACATCGTCGAAACCGCGGACTAGCGGTGTTCTCTTGTGGAAGGTGTGATGTTCGTATATGCCTGACAGTTTCTGCGGAAGGTCAAACTTCTGCACACCGTATCTGTAGTAGAGTCCCGCCTGGGCGCCCCAGCAAATGTGCATGGTCGATGTGACATTTGTCTCGGACCAATCCATGATCTCGCGGAGTTCATCCCAGTAGTCAACATTCTCAAATTCCATCTTTTCAACAGGTGCTCCGGTTATGATGAAACCGTCCCATTTGCGGTTCTTTACGCTGTCAAAATCCTCGTAGAATCTGTCAAGGTGTCCCTTTGTCACGTTCTTGGACTCGTAGGACATGGTTCTAAGAAGCGTGATGTTCACCTGAAGTGGGGTGTTTGACAGGCTTCGCATGAGCTGCAGCTCTGTATCCTCCTTCAGCGGCATGAGGTTGAGTATCAGGATGTCAAGGGGTCTTATGTCCTGGCTGTGCGCCCTTCCTGTTCCCATGACAAATATGTTCTCGTCCTCCAATGTTTTCTTAACCGGCAGATCATCATCTATTCTTATCGGCATCTCTATTCATTCCTTTCCATTTACTACAGTTACTCCTACTGTCCAATCAATTCTAAGAAATCCTCCTCAGATATGATAGGCACATCAAGGCTTTTTGCCTTCTTGTTCTTGGATGATGTAGAATTCACATCGTTATTTATAAGATATGAGGTCTTGGCAGATACAGAACCTGTAACCTGACCTCCTCTGCTCTCTATCAGTTCCTTGAGCTGATTTCTGTTGTCAAAATGGGTGAGCGAACCGGTTATGACGAACACCTTGCCCGCCAGATCCTGCTCCGTATCAGAAACCTCATCCACAAACGTAAGCTCAGCCATCAACCTATCTATGATAGCACAATTCTTCTCATTTTCAAAGTATCTGACTATATCCTCTGCTATAACCTGACCGATTCCGTCTATCTCAACGTATGCTGACACATCTGCCTTCTTCATGGCATCCATATCATTTGCAAAATGCTTTGCCATGAGCTTGGCTGTCGCCTCTCCGACATTTGCAATGCCGAGACCATTGACAAGACGCCACATGTTCGTCTGTCTGGATGCGTCCACCGCAGCCACAAGCTTGTTGTACGACTTCTCGCCAAATCCCTCAAGTTCAACTATATGTTCTCTGTGAGCCGCAAGCTTATACAGATCAGGAAGCTCCTCGAGGATCTTCTCATCTATGAACTTCTCTATGGTCGCCTCTGAGAGTCCATCTATATTCAACGCATTTCTGGACACGTAGTGTGAAAATGACTTAAGTTTCTTCGCAGGGCAGAACTGGTTTGTGCAGTACAGAGTCTCAACTCCTGACACTGCACCGCCTTCCTCCCTCACTATCTCAGTCTCTCCTCCGCATGCAGGACACGCAGCCGGTATGACCACGTTACCACTCATGGTTAGATTCCTTGCAATCTGCGGAATGATCATATTCGCCTTGTACACTGCAATCTCATCACCTTCGCCCAGCGCCAATGACTTAAGTATGCTGACGTTGTGTATGCTGGCACGGCTTACTGTTGTTCCCTCGAGCTCCACCGGGTCAAATACAGCAACCGGGTTTATGAGTCCAGTTCTTGATGGACTCCACTCCACATAGCGGAGGTGGGTTATCGCTTCCTCGTCCGCCCATTTGAACGCCATGGCATTTCGCGGGAACTTGGCTGTGGTTCCCAGGCTCCTTCCGTATGCCAGATCATCCAGCATGAGTACCAGACCATCCGATGGGAAGTCATTCTCCGTTATCTTCTCTGAAAATTCCCTCACCTTATCAGGAAGTGCCGCCGAGTCTGTCAGGTAGTGTTCTACCACGGTAAATCCCTGCTGCTCCAACCAGTCAAGCTGATATTTGAATGAATTGTGGAAGTCCACATCCTCACCGTCCACTAAATTAAAAGCGAAGAAATGTACATTTCTCTCTTTTGTTATCTTGTTATCGAGCTGTCTCACTGAGCCGCTGCACAGATTTCGCGGGTTCTTGTACTTAGATTCCGCATCCGTTATCTTCTCATTTATCGCATTGAAATCCGAGTATTTGATGACCGCCTCGCCTCTGATCGTCAGCTTGCCCTTGTACGGGATGTGATGAGGTACATTTGCAAATACCTTCGCATTGTTCGTGATGACCTCGCCTATCTCACCATTTCCACGGGTAACCGCTTTTATCATCTCTCCGTTCTCATATGTGAGAACAACTGTGAGTCCGTCCATCTTCCAGGATATTACGCCCTTCTGACCGCCAAGCCATGACGCAAGAGCACCTACATCCTTTGTCTTGTCAAGAGAAAGCATTGGATGCTCGTGAGCCTCCTTCGGCAGCTCACTGACGACCTCATATCCTACCTTGACCGTCGGGCTGTTGCTCATGACCATCCCGGTCTCTTTCTCCAGGGCACTCAGCTCATCGTACAGAGCATCATATTCCAGATTGCTCATGATCTCTGTATCTTCCATATAATATTTCTTTGCAGCATCGTTGAGCTGCTTTACAAGTTCTTTAATTCTGGCTATCTTGCCATTATCGTTATTGCCACTGATGTCATTATTTTCTTTAATATTTTCACTGGTATTTCTACTAATATCTTCCATACACACCCCACAAAAAATCCTATATACACTCTCTACTACATCCCCACTATCCGTCTCAGCTCTGCCTCTTCCTCGCGGCTGAGCTCCCTTAACTCTCCAGGTCTCATATTGCCAAGCTTCACGTTGCAGACCCTGACTCTCTTCAGGTTCACTACCCTGTAGCCCAATGCATCACACATTCGTCTGATCTGCCTGTTGAGACCCTGTGTCAGCACTATCATGAATGATCTGTCATCTATCTTTCGCACCTTACATTTCTTTGTCACTGTATCAAGTATAGGCACTCCTTCCGACATCTTCCTGATGAAGTCCTCTGTTATCTCACGGTTCACCCGCACTCTGTATTCCTTCTCATGGTTGTTCACCGACTTCTGGATGGCATTTGACAGATCACCATCATTTGTCAGAAGAAGTAGACCCTGGGAGTCCTTGTCCAGCCTTCCCACGTACTGAAGTCTGATCGGATAATCTATGTGATCAAATATATTGTCTGGATCAGCCTTACTCGCTGTACAGGTAAGTCCTATCGGCTTATTATATGCCAGGATCACTGTCCTATCCTTCTGCTGAACCTTCCTGCCCATGAATGTCACCACATCCCCGGGCATGACCTTCTGACCCATGACTGCAGTCTCTCCGTTGATCGTAACCTTTCCATTCTCTATATGTGTATCCGCAGCGCGCCTTGAGCACACGCCCGCCTCACTGAGATATTTGTTAAGTCTTATTCCATCCGCCATAATCTTTCCTCTGTTATTATTTTCCTATATTGTTAATACATATCTCACATTCTAATTTCTGGTCAGCATACACCATGTATCAGCCAGACCAAGGCCAGTAAATTCTAACCAATATGCAGAACCATCATACCATTTATTTTTCATTTTGTGAACCATTCATCACACCATGTATAACCCACAGCAAAGATTCAGTTAAATTAATTTTGTAAAAGTCCTTGATTTTTTTTATCAATTAATGTATATTTAAACAAACGCAAAGGTGTGTTTCTTCGGAAACGCACCTTTTTTTATTTTAGGAAAAGGAAGTGCATATTATGGATAACATCGACAGAAAAATCATTCATCTTTTACAGGGCAACGCCAGAACGCCACTCAAGTATCTGGCCAGCAAAGTCTTCCTTTCTTCGCCGGCAGTTTCAGCAAGAATAGAGAGACTTGAGAAAGCAGGAATACTGACCGGATATCACGCAAGCATCAACCATGAGGCTCTCGGATATCACATCACAGCATTTATACACATGGCTCTTGATCCAAAACAGAAGCCAACCTTCTATCCATTTGTTGAAGCATGTCCAAATGTACTTGAATGCAACTGTGTGACCGGTGCGCACTCCATGCTCATGAAGGTTTGCTTTCCTAATACCATGGATCTCGACTCATTTATCGGACAGCTCCAGAGATTTGGCAGCACAGAGACACAGATAGTATTTTCCACACCGGTTCCTATCAGAGGGGTTTTGATCGACACAGATGATGTGAACTCTTCCGAGGCAATATAAGTCTCATACAGTGATAATATAAAACGCAGGCATAAAGCCTGCGTTTTCTTTAATTATACATATTCTGGAACTTTCTAAATGTCTCATCCGTTCTAAGCAGATAATCATTGTTTTCTTTTACATGTTCATATATCGCCTGTATATCACCAGATGAGTTGATGGTGTTGATATACGAGCTCTCCTTGTCAGACAAAGCCGAATTGTTGATCTTGTAGCTTCCATCTGACTGTTTCGTCACATATAACGACCTTATATCGAGCGGTTCCGAGTTGACATCCTTTATCATCAGATTGGATAATTCGTACACGATATACGAATCTGCGGTATATCCGTTGGCTATATAACAGGTGGTCTTGTTGTACGCTGTTATATACTCCGCTGCTATCTCAATGCTCTTCATGTCGTCAAATTCCGACGGATCTGTGACCAGTCTCTGAAGTGTCGTCTGATCTGCCTTTGTTCTCGCCAAAAGATAATTGTTCACTAGCTGATTTATCTCATCGATCGTACACAGCCTGTAATTTGCTCCGTCTGGTATCTCCAGTCTCACCGTGTTATCTCTTCCGGTTATGTTCTCTGTGAACAGCTTATCGTTTATAAAAAATACATACACATAGACTCCGACAAGTATCAGAAATACCGCCCACAGCAAGGCAAGAACGCCACCAGAGATCCCGCCATGTCTGGATCTTCTTCGGCCTTTCCGCGTCTTTGCCTTCTCTTCGGCAAAATAATCGTCATCGCCATACAGCTCTTCATCATCGAACATATCTCCGGTATCCGGTGCATCATCCATATCCTCAGGATCTTCTATGACATAATCCTCATACGGCCTTTTCTGTCTCGCCGGGGTCTCCTCAACCTCTGAAGCTCCGCCGGGCTCTGAGTTATCAGCCAGCTCCGAATCTTCACTGTCATCTAAGTCATCATCTAATCCCGAGTCTCCACTGTCATCCGATTCATCGTCTGACTCCGGATCTTCACCGTCATCTAAGTCATCATCTGTCTCTGAATCTCCACCGATCTCTGATTTCCCATCCAACTCCGGCTCTTCATTTTCTATATTCTGTTCTTCCGCTTCCAAATTCTTTTTCTTCTTCATCACTGCATATCATCCTTTTACGAAATAAATATCAGAGTATAAAAAAGCGTACCAGGGCGGAGTCGAACCGCCCGTCATGGCTCCGGAGGCCATTGCCGTATCCGATTGGCTACTGGTACACAGTTGGTATGATACTACAAAAAACTCACTTTGGCAAATAAAAAAACGTCCCCGCACTTATATGCGGGAACGCTTTGAATTCTCTTGTGTCACTAAATAATTACATAGTTACCGAAACGAATTTTACTATAAATAAGAGTGCAATAATCGTCACTACGATATCCTGCTTCTTATACTTGCCTGTGAACAGTGTGATAAGAACATATGTGATAGCGCCAAGACCGATACCATTTGAAATAGAGTATGTCAGTGGCATCATAAGGAATGTCACGAATGCAGGAACTGCTGAGCGCATATCCTCCATATCAACCTTTGCAAAGTTCTTAGCCATAAGTACACCTACGAAGATAAGTGCTGGTGCTGTTGCACATGATGGAATGATGTTGGCAACAGGGCTGAGGAACAGACATACTGCAAAGCAGATTGCTGTAACCAAACTTGTAAGACCTGTTCTACCACCTGCAGCGATACCTGAAGCTGACTCTACAAATGTTGTACATGTTGATGTACCGAGAATAGCTCCTGATACAGTACCTATAGAGTCACACATCATACACTCGTCAAGCTTCATTGGGTCACCCTTCTCGTCAAGCATATTAGCCTGGGAAGCTGCACCATAGAGAGTTCCGATGGTATCAAACATATCTACCAGACAGAAGCTGACAACAAGCATGATTGCTGAGAACACACCGCCGATATACTCAGCAGAGAATGCATCCTTCCATGCCTGTCCCTGGAACACTCCGAGGAATCCGACTGAACCGAAATCCTTGAATGACTGTCCGATCGATGAGAAATCAAAGTTAGGTGCCTGAAGCATCATAACATAATATAATACTGTAGATGCAAGGATACCTATGATAATGTTACCCTTTACATTAAGCTTTGCAAGGATCGCAATTATTATAAATCCTACAAATGCTACTATAGGAGGTGCGATCTGTGCAATAGCCTCCTTTGTGCTGCCAGCGCTTGTGATCACACCGTGAAAATCAAAGAACTGAACAAATGTATATGGGTTGTCCTGGATAAGTGTTGCATTCTTCAGTCCGATAAGAGCTATGAACAGACCGATACCTGCCGGAATTGACTTCTTAAGGCACTCAGGCATTGCAACTGCAATGTACTTTCTGAGTCCTGTCACTGAAAGAATCAGGAATACGAGACCTGATATCAATACTATTACCAGACCTGCCTGATAACCTCTGATAACACTCACACCTGCAAATGCTGCACCAGCTACGAAGATAGTACAGAAGAATGAGTTAAGTCCCATTCCGCAGGCCTGTGCAAATGGCATGTCCGCGAGGAACGCCATGAGAAGTGTTCCCACTATTGCAACAAGAATAGATGCGATGAATACAGCATTCCATACTGTACCAAGCTCCCCAGCCATGTCTGGAACTGCCCCTGCCAGCCAGCCATTGCTGCCTTCTCCTGCAACCTGATTTGGATTGACCAGAACGATGTATGCCATGGCGAAGAATGTTGTAAGTCCTGCCATGATCTCGGTCTTGATTGTAGACCCACGCTCTGAGATTTTGAAGAATTTGTCCATGATTACTCTCCTTTTCTCGTTTTAGTATAATATAAACAAATACTTATCCATTCTATATCACTTAATGATACTTTTTCAACTACTTTCAAATAATTTCTTAATGTTCCTTACAAAAATTAAATAACATATAAACAAATAATAAAATAGTCCGGCCGGGTATTCCCCAATCGGACTATCGTATATATGTATTACTCTGTACTATTTTACTTTTTTGACAACAAGACCTCTCACTACTTTATATCTTGAACCTGATATCTTAACTATACCGGTAACTTCTGTGGCGATCTTGCCCTTCTTCACATAGTAGTTCTTGTGATTCTTAGGACTCTTTACTATTCCCGTCTTGCCTGACTGGAATACACCCTTGTAGATATAGCATTTAGCACCTGTTGTGGTACTCTTGAAGAAGCCTGTATAACCTGACTGGATTATACCTTTCTTTACATAGTAATACTTCTTATTCTTAGTGCTTCTGACAAGGGCTGTCTTGCTCTCTGCAAATTTGCCCTTTATTATGAGACACTGCTGTCCCTTTGAATTTCTGTAGAAACCTGTGTATGCTGTATAAATCTTGCCATTCTTTACAAGATATGTTTTTCCCGTCTTAGGGCTCCTTACAAGTCCCTTGTATCCTGTCTTTACCACGCCATTTACAACATAGTAGTTGACTCCGGCACTCCTGACAAATCCTGTGTAATTCTCCTGAACCACGCCCTTCTTATAGAAGTAGGTCTTTCCATTCTCCTTCACAAGACCATTCTTGCTTGTATCAATAGAAGGAGTTGGGTCTGGTGTTGGATCTGGATCCGGTGTTGGATCTGGATTTGGATCTGGTGTCGGTGTGATATCCGCATCCTTGTAGAGATATGCGTCATCCCATGTTCCCCATGCCTTACCTGATGCGGTTGCTCTCATTCCGACAACAACCTCTGTTGTCTCTTCCACTGTAAATCTAATCTCAGGATGCTGCCATATCTTCCATCCCTGTGGAGCTGCTGAAGCTGATGCAAGCTCTGTGTCTCCTGCCTTTGCATATACCTCGTATACATCATTGTCTCCATTTGCACCGCCCTGAATATATGCGCTGAACACATACTCGCCCGGCTCAAGTGTGATGGTCTGATATACATCATATGCAAAATCTGATGAATTGTAGTAGTGACCACAATATGCACCGTTTCTAAAATCTTCCTTTGTCTTGATTGCAAATCCCTTGCTTGTATCAGCGATGGTCCATCCCTCGTTTCCTGACTCAAATCCAGGATTTACAAGGATGTTCTCCTTTAATATTGTTACATTGCACTGAACCTCGACAGTCTCATCATTTACTGTCACAGTTCCCTTTACAGTACATGTTCCTGCACCGTAGTTCTTTACCTTCTCAAGTGCTCCATCCTCCCAGGTGATGTCTGCGCTCTCTGAATTGCCATCATTGTAAGCTACTATTGCTGCAGTCGGCAGAGCTACATTTGCAATATCTGTTATCTCGATCTCAACATCATCAACTGTTATTGAGACTACCTCTCTCTTTGTCTTTGTTCCTGTGTGAACATAGGCAAATGTCTTGAGTGACTCAAGTGGGTGTCCTGTGAAGTCAAACAGTGCCTGGTTGTCAACTGCTGAACCGCCGTACCACTTGCCGGCGTCTGCTGCGTCGTACTCTCCTGCGTATGATGAAGCCCAGCCTGAACCGTACTTCTCCCATGCCTCCTTGTTGGCTGCAAGGACGTCTGCTGCATTCTCTGCAGATGAATCATACACATTTACAGGAAGCCATGCAGGCTCCCAGTAGAATACACCGATTCCTGAAGAACCTGTATTCTTTACTGCTTTTATAACGGAGCTTATCTCATTGGCCTGTCCCTGAACTGATAAATCATAAGTTGTAGAATCATCTTTACCTTTTCTGACAGTATTTTCATGTCCATCACCATCATCCAGTGTATATGCCCATGATGTCTCTGCCACCATGACAAGCTTGCCATATGTGTCTGCCACATTCTTGAGAACCGATGTGAGATTGTCTGTTGAGCCATGCCATACAGGATAGTATGATGATGCAAATACATCGTAGTCTACGTTGTATGTATTAAGTCTCTTTGCAAAATTTGCGTAATTGCCACTTCTCTCAGGATTGGTGAAATGGATGGCAACAAGGATATTCTTGTCGATGGCTCTCACTGCCTCACTTCCGGCGCTGAAGATCTTTGCCATGTTTTCCCAGTTCGTGGATGACTCACCACATATTCCATTTGTCGTCTCATTTCCGATCTGAACCATACCCACATCAACGCCAGCATCGAGCAGAGTCTTAAGGCTCTCCGATGTGTATGACTTAACTGCAGCTACCTTCTCGTCAAGAGTAAAGTCAGCCCAAGCCTTTGGCACCTGCTGCTTACCTGGATCAGCCCAGAAATCTGAATAATGGAAATCCACAAGAAGCTTTATTCCGGCTGCTGTTGCATACTGTCCGATCTTCTTGGCTGTCTCCAAATCATTGTTACCGCCGCCGTAACCGTTTTTGTCTGCATCATATGGATCATTCCATACACGGACACGCACATAATTTATTCCACATGAAGCAAGGAACTTGAAGTATCCGATATCGTCAAGCTCATTGCCATCGAAGTCATAATACTTAACTCCACTGTTCTTCAGTGACACATAGGATGATACGTCTACACCCTCGATAAATGACTGCTTCTCTCCGTTCAGATCTGTGTATGTGAGATCACTCACGCGGTCTACATATATTCCAGCCTCCACAGGCTCAACTACATCTTCCTCGTCTGTAAGCTTGCAGAGCTTTACATTGTCTATCTTGCCCCAATATCCCTTGGCAAGACTGCCCTTGAATGAAATGCTGACATCAGTTGTATCCTCAAGAACGAACTCTTCTGTCTCATTTGTCGCCCATGCATCCCATCCGGTCGTGGCTCCAACAGCCTGTGACTTATCAGCGACAGATACTGTGAGCCCTGTATCCTGGGCATCGCCCTCGACATCATACTCCAGCTTGTATGTTCCTGCAGGAACAGCCTCTACAGTCTGTGTGATGCCGACATCAGCCGCATCTGAAGCCCAGATATTCAGATAATATGTGGAGTTTACATTACTTCCACCATTTTTTACAACAAGCTCAGCTCCCGATCCACTCTCTATAGTCCATTTACTGCTGTCACCTGTTTCAAAATCGCCATTTGCAACCTTGAGTGTGTCCACCCAGCTCTCCGCAGCCTTCGCTGTTATCAGTGAAGCTCCAGATCCAAAGATCTGCCCTACCATAAGCGCTCCTGCAAGAACTGCACAGCCAATCTGCTTTACAATTCTCTTTCTTCTCATATATGCCCTCCTAATAAGTATTATTACGCAGACGCATCCCAATGCGCTCCGCGCGGCGTCTGCATTATCACAAGGATTCCTCCTTGCAATAATAATGTTGATCAACAGTTGCGCAACCGTTTGTCCTCATATTGATATATTAACATATTTGAGTTCTGGTTACCATGTCGCTTGTAGACAATGTTTTTAAGAATTATTTGTGTATTTTGTATATGTCAAGGCGCAACTTAAGCGCAATTTGTGTGCAATTTTGTGCGCAACAGGATAATATTATGTTATGCATTTTCAAATATGCACAATAAATCTCAACGCTTACACAAAGAAAACGCCCTGTCCATGATATGTTATGTAAACTTCATATCATGAACAGAGCGTTTTAACGTATACACACTGTATTATTCTATAATGTAACCTGGAATGTGATGTATCCATCCCCGTCACATCTTGCTATTATCCTGCCCTTGTGAGACTCAACTATCGATTTGGCGAGAGAAAGTCCTATTCCCGAACCTCCGGTCTCCGAATTTCTTGAGCTGTCAGGTCTATAGAATCTCTCAAACAATATATCCTGAGAGCCCTCTTCCATGCCATCTGTGAGGTTTTTGAGAACAAACTTCACCTTTCTGCCATCACGCTTCAAGGATATACTTATATCCGCTGATTCAACAGCATACTTCATGGCGTTATCCACCAGTATGCTTATGAGCTGCCTGATGGAATTCTCATCTCCGACATACTTTATTCCATCTTCGATATCCGCGCTGATCTTCTTGCCTCGAACCTCCGACAGAGACGAGAAATGATCTATCACCTCATACGCCACATCAGACAGCTCAAACTTTGCCTTCTCCTTCGGTTCAGGATTCTCATCCAGTCTGGAGAGAGCCACCATCTGATTTGTGAGCGCTGTCAGTCTCTTGACCTGATCCCTGGTGTTCTTCGTCCATTCACTCTCACCGTTCACCATCTCTATGACCTCGGTATTTGCATCTATGATGGTTAGGGGTGTCTTGATCTCATGGCTTGCATCGGTGATAAACCGCTTCTGCTTGGCATAACTCTCAGCCACCGGCTTGAATATCTTCTTTGACCAGAACAGCACCAGCATGAACACCGCAAGGAATGTCGATCTCCTGAAAACTGTCTTTTCCAAGAAGTGACACTCCTACACTGTATACCAATGTATTTCTGAACGACTCCAGCTCCTGACGGCAGTCGACAAATATTATCCTGGTTCCATCCTCACAGTCCGCTACCCTGTATCTGTATATATCCGTAAATCCACTGTCTGAACCGTCCCCAAGTATCTTCAAAGCATACGACTCGGCTTCCGATTCATCAACAGCAGCTATATTGTCAAGGCTGTAGGACTCAACAGCCCCATCACTTACGACCACGGAGAAATATCTTGTCTGAAATGGTGTCTCCGGTGAGAACTTATCATTGCTCTTGCCATCAGGCTTATCAGGTGGCTGGGAATCCGCATTGGTCTTAACCTTCTCTTTCAGAAAATCCCTGCGGTCAAACTGTCCATTATTATCCACCAGTTCACTTAAGGTATCATCCGCCCTTGAAACCATGCGGGCATAATTTGCTATGTTGAGAATGCTCATTATGACAAACAGCACTCCAAATGTGGATGCCATTGCCGCAAATATAAATCTTTTTCTCAGATTCTTTATCATGTTCTATCCTCTTCCTTATACTCAAGTGTGTATCCCTGATTTCTTACTGCCTTAATGGACACCCCTGAGCCTATCTGACTGAGTTTCTTCCTGAGATACGAGATATTGACCCACACAACACTGATCTCCGTATCCGTGTCATAGCCCCATATCTTCTCCATCATAAGCTCTGCTGATATTATCGCATTCTGATTTGCCATCAGCAGTTCCATGATCTGATATTCCTTGTTCTGCAGCTTTACGCTTCCACCAGATGAACTGAGCTCATAATTCAGGCTGTTTAACGTGCAGTCGCCATACTTCATCTTCGTGCTGACCGCCTCACTCTTTCTTCTGGTTATCGCGCGTATCCTTGCCAGGAGTTCCTTTGTCTCAAATGGCTTTGCAAGATAATCGTCCGCCCCCAGATCAAGGCCGTTGATCTTGTCATCAGTCTCAGCCTTGGCCGTGAGCATAATGACCGGAACATCGCAGCCCTCAGCCCTGATCTTTGACAGCACGGTAAAGCCATCCATCTTTGGCATCATGACATCAAGTATGACTCCGTCATACACCCCTGCCATAATGTAATCATAGGCATCCTGTCCGTTATACACAGCGTCCACTGAGTAATTGTTATGCTTCAATATAACCTGAAGCGCGCTTGAAAGCGCTTTCTCATCCTCCGCAAGAAGTAATCTCATAACCTTATCTCCGTCTCATATTATTATGGTCTCCACCAGATATCACGCAAACCATCTATAATTCGTATTATACCCCTCAAGCTTAAATAAAGCTTAAACCTTCATGACATCAACAATTGTCTGGACAAGTCTGTCTATATCTATAGGCTTGGCAAGATGGGCATTCATACCCGCTTCCCTGCCTCCACACCGTCAGGCATAAGATCAACCAAAAGCCCGGATGCCGATTCTATGTGTCCCTGCTCGTTACTCAGCTCGTTTGCGATCATCTGAACCGCAATTACATAGATTATATTTTATACAGTGCCGGATATCAACAGAAACAGACAATAAAAAAGCCTCACGGCCAGCTCAAAAGCCAACCGCAAGGCAATTATTCATATATTCAGATACGGGATATGATTAAACGTTCATCTGCTTAGCAACCTCGGCTGCAAAGTCCTCGTTCTTCTTCTCCATTCCCTCTCCAACCTCGAAACGAACGAAGCTGGCGATCTTGAGATCCTTGTTAACTGACTCAAGGTACTTGGCAACTGTCTGCTTGCCATCCTCAGCCTTAACGTATACCTGATCAAGAAGGCTGATCTCCTTAACCTGCTTTGAGATACGTCCCTCAACAAGACCATTGAAGATCTTATCTGCAACGATAACATCCTTATCAGCGATAGCAAGCTCTGCAAGCTGTGCCTTTGCCTCCTTTGAAAGGAAGTTGAATAAGAAGTTCATGTTGCTCTTCTTCTCTTCGTAGATAGCTACATCCTCTGCGCTCCATACGCCGTCAACAGCCTTTGCGATAAGCTTGTTAAGGATTGGCTTTGGAAGTGTATCAGGTGCATTAAGTGCACTGTCAACTGTGATCTCCTTAAGCTTAGCCATAGCGTCTGCTGAGATATCAGCTCTGCTGATGTACTGTGGATTCATAGCTGCGATCTGCATAGCTACGTTCTTGAGTGCTTCCTTAACAGCGTCATCGCTTGCGCCGTTACCAGCTACGATAACACCGATTCTTCCATTGCCGTGTAAGTAGTCAACTACTACATCGCCTGAAAGCTTCTGGAATCTACGGAATGATAACTTCTCTCCGATTGTTGCTGTCTTATCAACAAGCTCTTCCTTAAGACCATTCTCTCCGAGAAGTGCCTCAACATCCTCGCCATCCTTGCCACCAACAAGTGCTGAAGCAAGTGCCTGGTCAGCTATCTGCTGAACAAATGTCTGGAATATCTCGTTCTTAGCAACGAAATCTGTCTCTGAGTTAACCTCAACAACAACACCTGTTGTACCATTAACTGCTGCACGGCAGATACCCTCTGCTGCGATTCTGCTTGCCTTCTTCTCAGCCTTAACTGCACCGCTCTTACGAAGTACATCTACTGCTGCTTCCATATTACCATCAGTCTCTGCAAGTGCCTTCTTGCAATCCATCATACCGGCACCTGTGAGCTCTCTTAACTCTTTAACCTGAGCTGCTGTGATTGCCATCTTATTTTACCTCCAAATTTGAATATTGACATATCATAATAATGGTTATGTCGTTTTATTAAAGCTTTTTCAGCCTGTATATGTCTCTTTAAAAGTCACGGGATAATACTTTTTATATTACCCCGTTACCTTTTATAATCATTTATTAATTATAATCAATGATGATCAATATCAACTACAGATTACTCCTCTGCAGCCTCCTCAGCCTCTGCCTCATCTACTGAATCAGCATCAACACCCTGCTGAGCCTCGATAACAGCGTCTGCCATCTTTGAAACGATAAGCTTTACAGCTCTGATAGCGTCGTCGTTACCAGGGATTACATAATCAAGCTCCTCTGGATCACAGTTTGTATCAGCGATACCAACAAGCTTAATTCCAAGTGACTGAGCCTCCTGGATACATATTCTCTCCTTCTTAGGATCAACAACGAAGATCATGTCTGGGATTCTCTTCATGTTCTTGATACCGCCAAGATTCTTCTCGAGCTTCTCCATCTCCTTCTTGATCTGGATAACTTCCTTCTTAGGAAGAACGTCAAATGTACCGTCCTGCTCCATCTCCTCGTACTTCTTAAGAGTAGCGATTCTTGTCTGGATTGTCTTGAAGTTTGTAAGCATACCTCCAAGCCATCTCTCATTTACATAGTACATACCGCAACGCTCTGCCTCGCTCTTGATTGAGTCCTGAGCCTGCTTCTTTGTACCAACGAAAAGGATTGTTCCACCGTTTGCAACACAATCACCGATTGCATTGTAAGCATCGTCAACCATTCCTACTGACTTCTGAAGATCGATGATGTAGATACCATTACGCTCTGTGTAGATGTATGGCTTCATCTTAGGGTTCCATCTTCTTGTCTGGTGTCCGAAATGTACACCTGCCTCTAATAACTGCTTCATTGAAATAACGCTCATTTTTTCTACCTCCATGGTTAAAATCTTCTGCCGGCATCAACTCTTTGGACCACCCGAGCACAGGCACCACGCCAACTATCAACCAGCATGTATATTTGTTATGCGCACTCACGCAATCGACATTGTAACACAAAAAAAAAGTGCATTCAAGCACTTTTTTCTGAAAATATATGTTTTATAAGAAGTATTCTGTCTGCCGGTCCGTGTTCTATTTTGCTCTTGTCCTGATGCTGTTTATTATATATGAAACACTGGCTACAACAAACAGAAGATAACCGACCGCAAGCTCACCCCAGAATGAACTCATAGTATCTGCAGCATCCAGCACATCATACATACTCTTATAACAGTCAAAGAAGCTCACATCATATCCATAATCACTAAATTCCTGATATAATTCCATGCTGACACTCAGTCTCTCTGAAATGTATATCATTCCTATACACAACACTACGCAGATTATTATGCCCTTCAGGTCAAGTTTCTTTCCAAACTTGTTGTACCCCATCATGGCACATATGACCATAACCGCTCCTGATATGCCTGCGATATAACCAAGCTTATACACAACAAGCCAGAGCACAACTCCGACCAGTGATCCAAGAAACGCTCCTACCAGTCCTGCCAGAACATTTGATCCGGAACTCTTTGCTTTTTTCCCCTGTGGATTCATAGTCTCCTGATCGTAGCCCTGGCCATATGGCTGACTCTGTCCATACATCTGGTTCTGTCCATACATCTGGTTCTGGCCATACTGTGGATTCTGACCATACATCTGGTTCTGGCCATACTGATGATTCTGACCGTACTGCTGTCCCGGATAATAGTTGTCCGTCTGTGAGGCAGCTCCACTATCCGGTTCAGCCGGATTGTTATACCGGTACATAGGACTGGTCTCACTGTGAGTTATTCCAAATTCATTCGGTACATACTGCAAGGCTGCCGGATTTGGCGCAAACGGATCCATACTACTACTACCACTACCCGCACTGAAACGCTGTCCCGGATATCCCATCTCCTCATTATTCATATTGTCTCCCATAATTGATTACTCCTCCCTTTTCTCGTATCTTTACTGATTACCTAATAGGATCCACACTATTCCGCCGTTTGTCTCATTTCCGGTAAATGTGTATGTTCCAGGTACAAGACTCTCAGAATATCCCGATCTGAGAAGCCAGTCGTAATACTCATCTGCATCCCTGATGCCTATCTGTCCAAGCAACTGGCATATCTCGTATGCTGATGTGCCGGCTCCAAATGTGATCTCTCCGCCGCCATTGTCATACTTGATGGCACTCGCTTTCACAGCCTCTGTCGCCGCCTCGGTAGTCTTATTTGTGCTGCTTCCTGAACCGGTCTGCGAATTCTTATCCTCTGTATAGCCGTTGTCCTTGGCAGATGGAACTCTCTCTGTCTTATCAGAAAGACCTCCGTTGTTATCTGTTGTGCCGGTTCCATTTGACTTGTCGGAGCTTCCGGTCGTACCACTGTTGCTTCCACTGCCGCTCTCTGCATCGCTCTTGCCATTTTCTGACTTGCCTGTCTCTGTTGTAGTCTTATCGGCATTGGCATTCTTTTCCGTGGTTACTTTCTGTGTCGTTGTCTTTTCTGTCGTCTTATCCTCAGTCTTCTTCTCTGTTGTCGTCTCTGTGGAAGAATCCTCTGTGCTCTTATCCTGCTGCTGACTTACGACCGCCGTCTTGCCCTGACCTGAATCAGTTTTTCCGGCATTTCCAAAATTAAACGCAACAGTCATGGTAAGTGCTCCTATCACCAGCCCTGTACCAAGGCCTCTGAAATAACTTTTTTTATACATAGCTTACCTCCCGGACTGATTACTGTTTGTCAGCCTCATTGATCTTGTCTATCATAACCTTAGCCTCTCCAACTCCTATTCCAAGTTTGTTTGCGATCTCCATGATGCTGAGTCCCTTCTTGTGCAGATCTGCAACCTGCGACTCTACATCTGTGCCTTCATCCCATATATCAACAACCTTGTTCTGAGCGGCTTTCTTCTTTTTTCTCTTCTTTGAACGATTGTTTCTAGATCTGGCAGCATTGTTATTCTCAGCGATCGCTGCGGCTGCCTTCTCAGGATTTTCAGCCTCTACCACTGTAAATGCACTGTCTGTTACCGGTGCATCCTCCACACTGACTGCTTTCTCTGCAGCCTCTGCATCTGCAGCAGCCTCAGTGCTGCTCTCTGACTCGGTATTCTCTTTCTGCGCTTCACCCTCGGATGTCTCCGACTTATCATTGTCAGCGATACCATCTGTCTTTACGTCATCTTCTGCTTCAGCATCAGCTTTAGTCTCAGCTCCATCTGCTGTCTCTGTCTTATCTGCTGCCTGAGAATCATTTTCTGACTGAGCTTTCTCTGCATCCGGCTCAGTCTTCTCTGATCCGTTATCTGCCTCCGCAGGCTCTGACTCGGAAGTATCTACAGTCTCAGGCTCATCGTATGTCACAGGCTCTTTCTCGCTGGTGTCATCCGGATCATATGCCTCGTATGCATCCTTAAGGCTCTGGTTGATGTAATCTATCATCTGCTTCTTGGCCTTCTCTGACAACTGTTTCTCACAAGCCTCAAGCTCTGTCTGCATCTTCTTCTTTGCAGCCTCTATACCCTCCTCGTATGCCTTGACTGCATCATCTATCTTCTTCTGGGTATCAGCCTGGGCTGTCTCATTTGCCTTGACTGTGCCGGCTCTGAACTCATCCAGCTCCTTCCTTGTGCTGTCCATGAGCTCACTCATTTCCTTCTTTGAACTCTCTCTCATCTCAGCAAGCTCTTTTTTCGATGACTCCCTGACCTCATCAAGGCCCTTTTTCATGTCCGATTTCACAGCTTCGCCCTGTTTCTTCAGCTCATTCTTCTTCTTCTCTACAAGGCTGTTACAATACTCATCAAGCTTCTTCTCCAGATTCTCCCTGCTCTCATCCATCACAGAATTCTCTGTATTCTCTTTTTGACCGTCAGTGAGGAAAAAGCTTACTATCACTATCGCTACACCTACTATCAATGTCACTATTGCCGGTATCATATACGTCTCTCCTTTTCGATGTATTTATAATTCTGTTCTCAGGCATTCTTCAGTTCATCAAACACCACATCATTCAGCACTTTTATGTACGTGCCCTTCATTCCCGATGATCTCGCCTCTATAACACCTGCGCTCTCAAACTTTCTGAGTGCGTTCACTATAACCGATCTTGTTATGCCTACCCTGTCTGCGACCTTGCTTGCCACCAGTATCCCCTCTTCGCCGTCAAGCTCGGAAAAAATGTGTTTGATCGCCTGCAACTCTGAAAACGACAGAGTGTTGATCGCTGATCTCACTATGGCCAGCTTGCGGTTCTCCTCAGCATTCTCCTCATTGAGCGCCCGCATCATCTCAAGTCCCACAACGGTGGTTCCATATTCGCCAAGAATGATGTCATCTATATCGTACTCAGTCTGAAGTCTGTACAGAAACAGAGTTCCAAGTCTCTCTCCTGCTATATCAATAGGAAGGAGCAGACCATGATACTTGTCTATATCCTTTCCATCAAATCCAAGTGTCGTCAGGTTAACATTCTCCTTAGTGGACAGGACGAGAAGAAGACGCTCGTTGAGCATGTTGTCTATGAGACTTCCTACCTTACCCTCAATGAGCTCATGGATCTCCGGAATATCCTCTCTGTTCTTGAGTCCGAGTATCTTGCCCTTCTTGCTTATTACCATCACGTTTGAAGCAAGAATGTCGCTGAGCACATCACAAATGTCATTAAAAACAACCTTATGTGAATTGTTATTGTGCAATAACTTGTTGATTTTTCGTGTTTTATCTAACAATTGTACACTCATAAGTTATCCTCCATTTTTTTATGTAACAAAAAGTATCTTTTGCTCGAAATATTATGACTATTTGTGATTCTACCACAACAAGATTGACATAACAACCATATTTTATGTAAAGTTGTCCTAAAAACAAAGATTTAAGAAAGTGTTGATTTTACTGGATTTTTCAGCCACAACATATAGTGGTCAGTCTTTTTTTCGACACAATTTTAATAATTATGACAACCATACACTTCTTTTAATTTTTCTACAATTCAACAAAAAAACAGACAAATTCACTAATTGTCTCCAATTAGGAATCTGTCTGTCACATATCTTATATCTTAATTATTTATCAGCAGTCTCCGCCGCCTTGTTGTTGCAGGTATAACCACACTCCTGATCTGAGCATACCAGCTTATTGCCCTTTACTATCATGTACTTTCCACACTCAGGACATTTCTCATTGCTTGGCATTGCCCATGACATGAAATCACACTCAGGTGCATTGATACATCCATAGTATCTTCTGCCCTTTCTCGTCGTCTTGATGACCACGTCTCCGCCACACTTAGGACAGGTAACACCTATCTTCTCGTAGAACGGCTTTGTAAATCTGCACTCAGGGAATCCAGGACACGCCAGGAATTTGCCGTGAGGACCATACTTGATGACCATGTTTCGTCCGCACACGTCACACACTTCCTCGGACACCTCATCCTCTATCTTGATGGACTCAAGTTCTGCCTCCGCCTTCTTCACCGCCTCGTCGAGATCCGGATAGAAATTGCGGACAACCACTTTCCAGTCCACGGTTCCCTCTCCTATCTTATCGAGAAGGGACTCCATGTTAGCCGTGAAATTCACATCTATGATAACCGGGAACGCCTGCTCCATGCTCTGGTTAACCGCATCACCTATGGCTGTCACATATAACTTCTTCTGTTCCTTCGTTATATATCTTCTCGCAAGTATGGTCGATATGGTTGGAGCATAGGTACTTGGTCTTCCAATTCCAAGCTCCTCCAATGTCTTGACAAGCAATGCCTCTGTATATCTTGCAGGCGGCTGTGTAAAATGCTGTTTCTCCTCAAAGCCGTCAAGCTCCAGCACATCGCCCTCAGCAAGATTGTTGATTCCCGCAACTGTCTCTCCTCTGTCATTGTCCAGATTGTATACAGCAAGGAATCCGTCAAATGCTATCTTTGATGCGGATGTCTGGAATGTCGCATCGCCGCAGCTTACCTTTACACTCTTGACAGAATATACCGCCCCCGCCATCTGGCTTGCAAGGAAACGATTATATATGAGCTGATACAGTCTGAACTGATCCCTTGAGAGCTGTTCCTTTACCATGACCGGTGACAGAGTCACATCTGTAGGTCTGATAGCCTCATGAGCATCCTGTATCTTCTTATCTGTCTTGGCGCGTCCATTTGAATCGCCAATATATATATCACCGAAATTGTCCGTTATATATTTGTCAGCAGCAGCAACTGCTTCCTCTGATATTCTAGTGGAATCTGTTCTCAGGTATGTTATGAGTCCTATCGTTCCACGGCCCTTGATATCAACTCCCTCATAGAGCTGCTGTGCGATCCTCATCGTCTTGGATGTCGCAAAATTGAGCTTCGATGAAGCCTCCTGCTGCAGTGTACTTGTTGTAAATGGCAGCGGTGCCTTCTTGTTTCTCTCACTCTCTTTTATGGACTTTACAACGTATTCTCCATCTTGAAGACCGCTGAGTATCTCATCGAGTGCCGCTCTGCCTGATATCTCTTCCTTATTCTTACCATCTCCGGTAAACTTGAACGTGATAGGCTTCTTGAGCTTGCCGCCGGTCAGATTTGCGTCCAGTGTCCAGTATTCCTGCGGGATAAAATCATTTATCTCCTTCTCCCTGTCACACACGAGCTTGAGTGCAACAGACTGTACACGTCCGGCAGAAAGACCTCTCTTGATCTTTGCCCAGAGAACCGGGCTGATCTTGTAACCAACAAGTCTGTCGAGCACTCGCCTCGCCTGCTGGGCATCCACAAGGTTCATGTCTATGTCCCTTGCCTGCTTTATAGAATTCTTTACCGCATTCTTTGTGATCTCATTGAACGTAATTCTCTTGTAATCCTTATTCTCCAGCTTAAGTGCTTTCATCAAATGATAGGATATAGCCTCTCCCTCACGGTCCGGGTCAGTTGCGAGATAGATCTTGTCGGCCTTCTTAACCGCTTTTCTCAGAGCGGCAAGGATATCACCTTTACCCCTTATAGTGATATATTTGGGCTCGAAATCATTATCAACGTCTATTCCCATCTGACTCTTTGGCAGATCTCTCACATGGCCATTCGAAGCAATCACCTCATAGTTTGATCCAAGAAACTTTTTTATTGTCTTAGCTTTAGCTGGAGACTCAACAATAACAAGATTTTTTGCCATAGCTATCTGTCCTTTCTGTAGGTTTCCTGTAATTCTTATCATCCCAGAGCATCTTCCGGCAATGTTCATTTTCATGGTCAGGCTCTGACATAATAATTTCTTACCAACTGTTTTATCAATCTTTTCTGTTCTAATTCATACAATATCTGAGTCACCTCAGACACTGAAATCCCAATCTCGAAGCATATATCATCTATATGCCTTGATTCCAAACGTACACAACTATACACTTTTTTCTCTGCAGGCGCAAGTAAATTTTTGTTAAATGCCTTTGATTCAGCTCGGTTTATGCCCATTTCATCAAGTATATCCTCCACCTGTGTGACACACACCGCCCCCATTCTGATAAGTCCGTTACAGCCTCTGCTGCCCGAATCCGTGATTCTCCCGGGAACAGCATACACTTCCCGTCCCTGCTCCAGCGCCTGGTCCGCGGTGATCAGAGAACCGCTTTTTTCCCTCGCCTCAACGACGAGCACACCGGACGAAAGTCCACTGATTATCCTGTTCCTGTACGGGAATCTGAAAGCATCCGGTCTTATGTCAAGCCCACATTCCGACAGCACTACTCCGCCGCCATTTCTTATGTCGTGATATATATCATAGTTCTCCCTCGGATACGGAACATTTATACCACTTCCGAGCACAGCCACAGTCTTTCCTCCGGCCTTCATGGCAGCTCTGTGCGCAGCGCCATCTATTCCCAGTGCCATTCCACTGACTATAGTAACCCCTGATGCTGCAAGCTCCCCCGACAGCCTGTCGGCAGCTTCCCTTCCGTACACAGAGGCCTTTCTTGCCCCTACCACCGCAACCGCAGGGTCCAGATCCGCCAGCACATCCACATCCCCTGCTGCAAACAGAAGCATTGGGGGATCTGGTATATCATACAGCTTCCCGGGATACAGCTTATGTCCCGGATAAATATATGTAATGTCATTTCTTCTAAGCTCCTCTGCATATGCCGCAACTTTCCCGGCATCCCTGTGTTCAAGGAATCCGTCAGCCTGAGCCTGTGTGAGTTCATCCCGAAGCTGTTCCTCAGAAGTGTTCCACAGTCCTCTTATACCTCCGTATTTCATGGCAACGTTCATCTTCACAGTGTGAGTCATTCTGCTTATCATCCCAAACCAGAGATAAAGTAATTCCTCCGTCATGTCACACACCTCCCTGAATGTCCGCATTTCTGAAGAACACCGCTTCTCTCAGGTGTTTTATCCCGACCTCAGGATCTCCATCGAGATCCGCAATAGTCCTGGCTATCTTGAGTACCCTGTATGCTCCTCTCGCAGTCATATCCATATCGGCAAAACAGTCCTCCATGAAATTCTTTGCCTCGCCGTCAAGCACTACATATTTACTGCATAATGCCGAATCCATCTGGGAATTGAACCGTATATTTTCACCGCTGAACCTTTCACTCTGTATCCTCTGGGTCCTCAGCACACTCTCCCTCATTTCTGCTGAATTCTTCCCTGTCCGGCCACCAAATAACTGTCTGCAGTCCACCTTCCTAACATCCACATTTATATCTATCCTGTCAAGCAGAGGCTTGCTTATCCTGGCATTATAATTCCTGATCTGCCTGACCGTACATGTACACCTGTTCATATCCGGGTACTGTCCGCAGGGGCATGGATTTCTCGCCGCAACCAGCATGAAGTCCGCAGGAAATCTGTATATTCCACCAAGCCTTGATATACTGACCTCACCGTCCTCAAGGGGCTGTCTCATGACCTCGAGCACGTTCCGGTTAAACTCCGGCAGCTCATCGAGAAACAGCACACCACCGTGTGCAAGACTTATCTCTCCTGGTCTCGGATTATGCCCGCCGCCGGACAGGGCATGCAGGGATATCGTATGATGAGGTGCCCGGAATGGACGGCGGTTTATTATATGACAGGATTCATCCAGAAGCCCCGCCACACTGTACACCTTCGTTATCTCTATACTCTCCTCAAGGCTGAGTCTCGGAAGTATCGTCGGGATACGTCTGGCTATCATGGATTTGCCTGCCCCGGCGGGGCCTGTCATGAGTATGTTGTGCATTCCCGCCGCGGCTATCTCCACTCCACGTTTAAGGGATTCATGCCCCATTACCTCAGAGAAATCCACTTCAGCTTCATCCCCTGACGTATCCAGCATGGCTTCTACATCAACATATTCAGGCTCTATGGTCTGTATACCACTCAAGTGATCGACCAGCTCTCCTATACTTGTGACCGGTATAACAGTCATCCCACGTATAATGGCGGCCTCCCTGGAATTCCCCGCCGGCACTATACAGCTCCTCACACCTTCGCTGTACGCAGAGTGAACTATGGGCAGCACACCGCTCACCGTATTCACATGTCCATCAAGCCCCAGCTCTCCAAGGATAAGTATGTTCTTTATATTGTCTGTTGGAATAACGCCCATGGACGCCAGCATACCCGCTGCGATGGGCAGATCGAAGGCAGTGCCTTCCTTTCTGATATCCGCCGGAAAGAGATTGATCGTTATTCTCTTCGGAGGAATGTTGAAACCAGAATTGCGCAGTGCAGTCCGGACCCGTTCTCCTGCTTCCTTCACGCAGGAGGACAGTATCCGACCATATTCATAACGGGAAGCCCATCGTGTATATCCGTCTCCACTGATATGAGCGTCCCGTCGATTCCCTGTACAAGTCCACTTAATACTTTACTATACATAAGCAAGTGCTCCTTCCCGCTCTGCCGAGCAGCCTCTCCATCGGAGCACATATTACACTAAAAAGGATATCCCATAATCAAACACAAGTCAAACTCCATTTTGTATACCTATTTGGAATATCATATCCTTGACTTTTTCCTTTTTCTGCTGCCCTTAACCAGCTTCACCGAAGCCACCTTAAGCAGCACAAATGATGCTGCGAGATTCACACACACTGAGATCACGGCCATATGATTCACCACGAAATTCGTGTATTTACCGTATCCCGTCATGGTTTCCACCACAGATTCATCCTTGAGCAATCTGATGAAATTTTCTGCTATCCATATGGCAGGATTGACTGCATAGCACACTGCCTTTCCCATCATATAAGCAGCATAACTGCTTCTTGAACCGTCCGACATATACATCATGGATTCAAAAACGTTTCCTATCGCATATGATAAAAACACAACAGCCGCTATAGTCACTATGGTTGATATGGCCGCCGACACAGAAGTTCTCTTCACGCAGGAGTAAAATATTCCGATACTACCAACGTATATATCTATAAAGAGAACCATTCCAAGGTATTTGAACAGTTCGTCCCAGCCCATTCCTCCAACTATGAATGCAACCGCCATAAACGGAAGAGTTGCTATGACATACATTGCCGTGGTGGCAACTGCCGACAGGAGCTTTCCGGCAACTATCGATATAGGTCTTACCGGAGTCGTCAGCATGATCTCAAGCGTCTGTCTCTCCCTCTCACCGGATATCGAGGTGGATGTGATTATCGGAACTATGAGTCCTATTATGCACAGCTCACACACCGCAAGCACAGGAAACATCTGTGCAATATTTGAATAATATACCTGATATGCTGAGCCTCTGCTCGTCATGAAGAGCATTCCGACAACCAGCGCAAACAGGCAGTTGATGACTGTTATCGTCACGACCATTCTGGCACTTCTCGCATTTACCAGAATATCCTTCTTCAATATGGGATTAATAATTGTTCTTCGCGCCACGATTCTCACCTCCCGTAATCTTAAGGAACAGGGATTCCAGATCTTCCTTCTCCCTGAAAAACTGATGAACGTGCACACCGTTGTCCACAAGACTTCTGAGAAGCTCGGCGTCAGACTCCCTCGTGCCTGAATAATAGACAAGAATTTCTCCATCTTGTATACTTATGCGATCCACATTGAATCTTTCCTTCACAATGACAGATATCCTGTTGGCTGAGGCCTCCGCATCAAGTCCCAACATATATCCCTTTATCCTTACAGGAGGCATGTTTTTATCACCATTTACAATCTCATCCACGCTTCCGCTGGCCACTATCTTTCCGTGGTCTATGACACCTATACTCGTACACATCTCTGAAAGCTCCGGCAGAATATGCGAGCTTATCACGATGGTCTTGCCCATCTCCTTCAGATCACGCAGTATATTCTTCATATCATGTCTTGACCTTGGATCCAGACCCGAACTCGGCTCATCGAGCACCAGAAGCTCGGGATCATGTATGAGCGCTCTTGCTACACAGAGTCTCTGCTTCATACCTCTTGAAAGGCTGTCGACGAACTCGTCCTTTTTATCCTGAAGGGCGACAAGCTCCAGATATTTATCTGCGACCTTCTCCACTTCCCGCTTGCTCATGCCGTACATGGAGCCATAAAAATCCATGTACTCCATGACCTTCAGATTGTCGTACACACCGAAAAAGTCAGGAACATATCCTATCTTCCGTTTCACATCCGCAGGTCTGCCAAGTGCGTCTACACCGTCTATGGTGACCTTTCCCGATGTGGCTTTAAGGAGTCCGCACATGATCCTCATGGTTGTCGTCTTACCGGCACCATTTGGTCCGACAAATCCGAATATCTCGCCCTTATCAATATGAAGATTCATATGATCGAGCGCAACAAACTTTCCATATCTCTTGGTGAGTTCTTCTATATCAACCATTACCGGACACCTCCCCTCGCACTGATATGTGGAAGGTAACTGTCCACATAATAATCTCCCTGCTGAGGAGATATAAATCTCATAGCCAGGCATCCGTCCGACATATATTTGTCAAGTTCCTGCCCCTTTATGATCGTTTGTCCATCGGCAAATACCGTGTCATATTCACCGGTCTCTCTGTTGAGCATCTGCACTACGACCTTGTTCTTGCCGCTTCCCGCCTGGGTCTTATCGTATATCAGTTCCGTTATATCATCATTCTTGCCAAATCTGATGTTAACGTCCACGGTTTCAGAATACATCAACAGATCGTCATCACCATAATCTGATCCGCCGATTCCATTCTCATCCCTGTCATAAATGCTGTAATAATAAACTCCATCCACATCCTCATATTTAAGGGTATCTATGTCGTATACCATATAGCTGCCATAATTTTCCGTATCGGCATCACTCATCATATCCGGATCCCGCTGTATGGTTCCCCACACAGCCACAACGCCGTCATCTGCAGCGAGTCTACTGTACTGGGCAAGCCGGAGCTGCATGTAATAATTTCTGGACCATTCCGCCGACGATTCATCATCTCCGAAATAATCCTCACCATACTTCTTCGTGTAATATGATCTCATTCCGTCAAGTATGGAGCCGCCGTCAAATTTGTGGGTATTCTTCCTGCTTATCCGTATGGTATCTCCCGCTCTCAGGACATCAGCAACGTAATAATATCCCTCGGACATGACCACAAGATTCTCCACATCGTACGAGGTGTCATTTGTCAATGTTCCCTCAAAGCCATCTGTATATAATGTCAAATTCTTCCGAATTCTTCCAATATCGTTGCTTCCAGCAAAGCTTGCATTAGCTGATATAGTGCCAAATGAACGATTGCTGTAATAATTCAGTGTAACGCCATCTTTTCCATCATTTTTTACCGCATTGAGATTGTCATAAAAGCTGGATTCCATGGAATCATCCATCTCGATGTTGGAATATTTGCTGTTGATGTCTATCTTGTATTGGCCTGATCTGCCGCCTATTATATATGAATATGCATCCTCCCGCTTGGTATCACCGCTTATATCCGCAGCCACAAATGTAAGTCCGATAGGCTTTGTAACTCTGTACTTGAGGCTTACCATATATATGGCACCTGTACCGATAATTGCACATACCGGGATAACTCCCCATATGAGCTCCTTCTTTTTGAGCCTGCTGAGGACGATGTACGCCACAGGACCACACACAATGATATATATGATCAGCACGAGCATAATGACAACAGGTGACGGGGTGCTTCTCTTGTTGGCTGCATTTGCCACATCATATCCATAATATGTGCCACCATAATACCAGCCTCCATCGATCCAGTTCTGTGTCATATCCGTAAAGCCTGCCTCCAGAGCAGCCTGCGCCTGGGCAGTCTTATCCTTCTCATCCGTCTGTGCAAGCGAATACGGGAGCACCACGATCCTGCCATATCCCATATTCAGATAGTACCCATCTGAGCCGTCCAGCTCATGTACCTTCTGTGTGTCATTCACAGCGGAGACAAAATCGCCGTCAAAGCTGCTGAGTTCATTTTCATCTGACGACTTGGCCAGTATCATAGCTCCACCACTGTACACCCATTGTTTTATGGCAGCACTCTGCTTCTCTAACAATCCCGACAGATCATAATCATCCACCAACAGGTACTCTATAGCCTCCAGTCCCTCCTCGGACTCAGGAATGTCTGAGGGTGATAATGCAACAGTCTCTACCTTTGCATTATCATACACATTGTCCATGGAGACATCCTCTATATAAGACATGGCATCCTGTCTGTCACTCATCACGCCCACCGCAACTACCATATCATTGCCCTCTATACTCAGTGAATCCCGCTCTGAGTACACCAGCTCTCCGTCACTGTCCTTGATCTCAACCTTTGCTATACCGGAGCCCATATTATCGACACAGAATTCCAGCTCTGTATTTTCTCCTGCCTTTAATTCCACATCTCTGGCATATGTCATATTCTTCGTGCCAAAGCCTTCGGAATAGCTCGTCTGTACAGACACATTTCCCGCAAAATCTGTGTCGCACACAATATCCAGCCTGATAACACTGCCTCTGTCATTTACCGCATATCCATTGAGTCCATACTTTAGCTGTATATCAAAATCAGGGTTATTTTCAATTATCCTCTGTTCAACCCGTCCATATGCACTATCTGTGTTCGTTTCCGCCATAGCTGGACAGATCATACCTCCAAGCAGCATAAGTGCAACCGCACCGCCACACGCAAGTTTCGCCGATCTGATCATAAGTCTTTCCTTCCAATTTGACTTTATTTTTTACACTAAACTTATAATAAATTCTGCCGGTAAATAACGCAACTTACACTTTCGTAAGGACACGTCAAAGCTCTTCCGGCATTCCCCGTCCGCGCAAAAAAAGCTCCCCGGATACATCAAATATCATGTATTCAGGGAGCTGCTCAACTCTTAACTGAAATATACTACCTCTTCATCAGGTGCACTTGTGAGTGTGACCTTCTCTGCTGTGAGAACAGGTCCTTCACCTTCAAAATCTGGGTAATACTCGTAGCCTATCTTGGCTGTGACATCAACCCACTGTCTGTCCACAAGATTCTTAGCACCCTGATAATAGCACTTGAATCCGACAAACTGGATATCCTCAACACAACATGTCATGGCGAATCTTCCAGGAACAAATGCATTGCTGCCGTACTGCTTTGGTCTAAATACCATGGCCTTGAAGTGGATCTTCTTGCCGTCGTATCTCTCTTTCATGTCAGATGCATCCACATACCAGATACCGAAATCGTCATCCGGCAGTTCTATCACATCTGCGCTCACATCGTATGGCAGATCCTCAGGTTCATTTGTCTCAGGTGCAATGGAGCCATCTTTCATCTCAAAGATGATCTGCGCTCTTCTGTTCACCGCCTTGATGGATCTTCTCCACTCAGGGATCTTGGAATTCTCATCACATCTGTTGAAGATGACCATGTCCGCACTGTTGAACTGCTCAACCATGGTTGCCTTCATGTTCTGTGAGTACACATCGTATGTCTCCGCATTCACAAATGAGATAACCTGGACAACCGTCCATCCCTTTGGAACCCTTATCTCAAATATCTTATCGAGCTTCCACATACCATTGTACTCGATCATGACCTGTTCCGGATTGTATTTGT